>Ga0208687_1000121_pt1 | contig 79382 bp, 74 predicted proteins | sample June2015DPH_6_10_FD_184695 | JGI IMG/M metagenome (GOLD analysis project Ga0208687, IMG submission 184695) | Peatland microbial communities from SPRUCE experiment site at the Marcell Experimental Forest, Minnesota, USA - June2015DPH_6_100... | ecosystem: Environmental > Terrestrial > Soil >...
TGTAATGCTCATCCAGCGGATAGCAGCCGCTGATCAGGCCGTTGCGCGGGGCCGTGGTGCAGTCGCTGAACGTGCGGCACAGGAACTTGCTCTGCACCGGCCGGCCGGCCAGCGCGTCGGCCGGCAGGTCCCAGTAGGCCAGGATCATCCGCCCGATCCCCACGCAATCCGTCCATCCCCGGCGCAGCACCGCCTGGGCCACGTGGACACCAACCGCGGAAAGATCGTGGCCGCCAGCTGGTGGCTGGGCGCCGCCGTCGCCATCGACCTGTCGGTATTGGTAGGTATACTTTGCTCCGCCCCATTTCCACACCGCAACGCAGAATGCTGGCATGAAGGAACGTCAATCGGGAGCGGAATCGCCAAAAGACAGAGCGCAAAGGTCCCCATGGCTAGAGGCCGATTGGAGGTATTTCTTTATTGGGGGTCGAGCGAATTCTTTCTTCTATGGCATCGCGCTCTTTGGTTAATTTATTGCGCTCTATTCTACTCGACCAGAGCTTGTACAGCTCTATCACATTTTGAAAATACTGCTCCGATCCTCGAATGGTAAATATGTCGTAATGGGTTCCAACGGTCGCGCAAAAAGCCCGCCCGAAGGTCTTGAATGCGACCCCTTCGTCTGCGGCCCGACTTAAGAAAACCATCGAGATTTGTTCCAATTGATTTAACGCTGCAATGGCGGTGTCAAGCTTCATTTTCTTTTCAACGATTGGCTTCCACTTTCCGACATCAAAGCCTTGCAGCGAGAAGTCGCCTACGTCGCCAGAGTACAACTCAAGTCCCGCCTCCTCGCACTCCCGGACAAATCTGCGCCTCATCAAAACAAACTGCGCGAATAGACCGCAGTATTGAGCGGTCATTTCTTTCGACGCCCGTAGATTTTTGGTTTCAATATCGCGCTTGAGAAGTATGATCTGTTGCGCGCCGTAGGCGGCAACAAGCAAAAGCAATATATTGCTGAGGAAAAACGCCGACTCCAGCCATGGACGTAACTCGATAAGCCAGTCGGGTGGACCGGGTCGCGTGGTGCCTTTGAAACTGACGACTGAAGGCCCATAAAGTAAAATGGGTGAAATGACGATAAAAGCCAGTAGTGCGATTAACCACGAAAAAGTCGTTTTTTCTGGGTTTTCATTTGCCATCGCGGTTTCCAATGGTATAAAATCACTGCTTCAAATGAAAGGGACCACAGACATGGAAGCCTGATCGATCAATCATGACTGAACGCGGTCGTAGTACCCAGATGTCTACACATCTGGGTATTTTTTGCAAGTCGCCTGGCCGCCTTCAGCGCCTTCACCAGCTCCGCCGCCCTGGCCCGCCGCATCGTCCCCTGGCTCCCGGTCTCCCTCCTGCTTCGCGGCCAATTCGACAGCCTTACCAAGATCGCCAAAGTTTCCTGTCCGATCATGCTCGTGCACGGCGGACGAGATGAATTGATCCCCGCTCGAATGTCCGACCGCCTGGCCCAAGCCGCAACCACCCGTGTCTTTCGCATCCGCGTGGACGATGCCGGACACAACGATCTCTTCGCCATCGGCGGCGCCCGCTTGATGCAGCAATTCAAGCAGTTCGTGGATCAGCTTTGAGCTTCACTTCGGCTGGATGACCTTCAGGGCTTGGCGCAGCTCCGATTTTTTCTTTTTCAGCTCGTCGTGTTCGGGCGCGTCCTTGTAATGCTCATCCAGCGGATAGCAGCCGCTGATCAGGCCGTTGCGCGGGGCCGTGGTGCAGTCGCTGAACGTGCGGCACAGGAACTTGCTCTGCACCGGCCGGCCGGCCAGCGCGTCGGCGGGCAGGTCCCAGTAGGCCAGGATCATCCGCCCGATCCCCACGCAATCCGTCCACCCCCGGCGCAGCACCGCCTGGGCCACGTGCGGGAGATATTCCTGCAAGTACGAATATCCGCTGCCGACCAGGATGCTCTCCGGACAAGCCTGCTTGATTTGGCGAACGACGTCGATTTGGCGGGCCACGCCGATCAGCGGATCTTCCGGCGGCTGATAGCCGTCGCTGGGCGCAAAGGCGGCCGGTCGCTGAAAGTGCGGGTTGTAATACGGCGAGCAGCAGCTCAGGTTGATCAGGCGCACGCTCAGGCCGCCAAGCATTTGGATGAACGCGATCGGCTCGCTCAAGTCGATTTTCAGTGGATCGTTTTCGTCGCAGCCGAAGCCCCACCGATAGGGAAGATGCCCGGCAAAATCCTCGCAAATGCCGCGGCCCAGAGGCCCGCCGCCGTCTTGCCTCGCATCGGACTTGAACGGCGGATGATCGAAGGCGCTGAGGCGCACGCCGATCTTGAGGCCCGGGCACTCGGCCCCGATGCCCGCGATGATCTCGCGCGCGAATCGCGTGCGGTTCTCCAGGCTGCCGCCGTAGCGCCCGCCGCGCGTGCGGGCGCTGAGCAACTCATGGCCCAGATACCCGTGGCAATGCTTGACGTCCACGAAGCCAAACCCGACGTCCCGCGCCAGCTTGGCCGCGCGAACGTAGCTGTCGATCAGGGCGCGGAGGTAGTCGTCGCTGATGACGACCGAATCGTCGTCGGGCGCGATGCCGAACTTGGGATCGAGCAGCGGATGGTGGTAGGCGATTTTCGGCTCGAGCCGGAATTTTTCATGCGGCCGGCAAAACCGCCCGCTGTGCGTGAGCTGAAGTCCGATCAGAAGATCGTCCGTGCCGCCGAATCTTTGGCGGTGAGCGTTTTGCAGCGCCGCCAGCAGCGCCGCGGCGCCGCGCCCGGCGCGCTGGTAGTCCCCGTCGACGATGCCGAGCTGATTGGGATTGGCCCGCCCATCCCCCTGGACGGCGAACGCCTCGCCGCCCCAAATCAGCTTGGCGCCGGATTGGCCGAAGTGTCCCCAGCGCCGCAGGGTGTGTTCCGTGGGCTGGCCGTCGGTGGTGCCATCCCACCCTTCCATCGGCTGCACGCACCAGCGGTTGCCGATGGTAAATCCGTCGATCTCCAGCGGCTGGGCCAGGGGCGAATGCTCCGCGGCGCCCAGCACGCGCTGATCGCACGGCAGATCAAGCCCAAGGCGATGCAGGTGCCCGATGAACGCCCCGGCATCCTTGAAATGCCCAATTTTGACAAAGGGCTGCTGGGCCATGTCCGCCCCATGGGACAGCAAGCGGGGTCAAAAGACAAGCCGGCCCATCCCCCTGTTTTTGGGGAAAAACTGTCGCCAAAGCCGAAAAATCCTTGGAAAAACCGGCGATCTTTGCCTTGGGGCGTTGAATTCCCCGGAAATCTCGCTACTTTCTAGCCTCACTGGCCGATGGGTTTCGGCCAGGGGGACGAATGTTGCGTCTCCCATCGGGTGCGGCGGGTGCAGGGATCGCCGCAGGCCGGGTTGTCCCTCCACTGCAAAGCTCTCTAGGAAAGGAGATGCACTCTATGGCCGGTAAATCAATGACCAAATCCGAAGTCGCAAGCCATCTCGCCGACAAGGTCGGTCTGACCAAGAAACAGGTCACCCAGTTCCTGCAAGCGCAGGCCGAATTGGCGTACAAGCAAGCCAAGAACGTCTTCACCATTCCGGGCATCGGCAAGCTCAAACTCGTCGATCGTCCGGCGCGGATGATGATCATGCGCTTCGGCCCCGAGGCCGGACAGGAAAAGCTCATCCCCAAGAGCAAGAAGGTTCGCTTCAGCGTCGCCAAGGCGGCCAAGGACGCGATCCTCGGCGTCAAGAAGTAAGCGATCCCCCACCGAACAAAACCAGAAGCCCCGCATGTACATGCGGGGCTTTTGTTCGCCTTCGATGGTGGGGACATTCGCCGATCAGCCCGACGTGCTCACGTACGGCAGCAGGCTCAGGTAGCGCGCCCGCTTGACGGCGCGGGCGATCATGCGCTGTTCCATGGCGCTGGCACCCGTGCGCTTGCGCGACAGGATCTTCCCGTTGCCGCTCATCATGCGGCGCAGCGATTCGGTGTCCTTGTAATCGATGTACGTCTTGCCCGAGGCGCAGGTGCGCGCGATCTTCAGCTTCGGGCGGTTGAAGGTTTGGAATTTCTCGGCTCGTTCACGCCGCTCACGATTGGATTCCCGCGCCATCGCCACTGCTCCGTTCTTCAAAACAAGCGGGCAGATTCTACACGGCGACGGCCCGTTGGCAAGGTGGTTAGGCGGCGGACTTGGCAGAGGCGGCCGCGGCGCCGTCAGGCGCGGCCGAAGAAACGTCCGCCGAACCCTCCGCCGCAGCCCCCCCGGGCTGGGGCGGCGGCAAGCGCCGCCGCGTGCTCTTGCACGCGTAGAGCATCTCATCCGCACGGCGAAGCAGGTTTTGGGCCGTCGGCTCGGCCAGGTCCGCCAGCGTGCAGATGCCGATCGACAGCCGCGGCAGACGCGGCACCTTGTACGCCTTGCACAGCGAGCGCATCATCGATTGCAGCCGGTCCGACACCGTGCGCGCCGTTTCGCGGTTGCAGCCGGGCAACAGCACCACGAATTCGTCCCCCCCGAAGCGGAACGCCGCGTCCTGCTGCCGCAGCGCACAGAAAATGATCCGACCCAGCGAGCGCAAAAGGTCGTCCCCCGCCGCGTGCCCTAGCGTGTCGTTCAAGTCCTTGAAATAGTCCACGTCGATCATCAGCATCGCCAGCATCGTGCCTTCGCTGCGGCATTGGTTGACCAGTTGCGGCAGGAGCTGATCCAGCATGCGCCGGTTGTGCAACCCGGTCAGGGCATCCCGGTTCGCCTGGAGACGCAACGATTCGTTCATGCGTTCCAGGGCGTCGGTGCGGTTGGCGATCCGCTGGCGGATTTCATCCTGCAGCGCGGCGGTGGCGCGCTTCTGCTCACGAAGCTCGCGGCACAGTTCCTGCACCTCCGCCGCCAACGGCTGCCACTGCGGCCACGCGGCCGACAATTCCTCGATCGGCGCTTGACCGATGCGCACGTCGCGGATCAGCGCAGCAATGGTGCGGCTGTCCACGCCCCGCTCGATCTCGCGCTGCCGCGCCACCATCCACGCCGCTCCCGCGGCGCAGGCCAGCATCGTCACCGCCCACGCCCACACCGGGTGGGTCGGCGACAGCCAAAAATGAGCGACCGTCACCGCGGCGACCACCACCACCGCCGCCATAATGGGCTTGCCAAGATTACCGGACTGGGGCGTTGCGGACATTGACCCGTGCGTCGCCGATGTCGAACTCATGCGGCGACATCTCCGCCACCCTCATCGGCAAAAGGCGCTTCGCGATCAAGAAGCTGATTTGCAAATCCCGCAGCGGCGACGTATTTCCCTCCGCCGCCTCATCCCGTAGAATCCCCGCCTTTGCAGGAGATGACGATGCGTCACGTGATTTCAGCGCTGGTGGTCAACGAGCCCGGGGTCCTGGCCAACGTGGCCGGCATGTTCGCCGCACGCGGCTTCAACATCGATTCCCTCGTCGTCGGCCGAACCGAAGACCCCAATCTCTCGCGCATGACCATCGTCGTCGACGCCGATGAAAACACGCTCGAGCAGGTGCGCAAGCAATTGGCCAAACTGGTGCCCGTCACCAAGGTCAAGGATTTCAAGGGCACGGCCTACCTCGAGCGCGACCTGTGCCTGCTGACCGTCGCCGTCACCCCCGACAACCGCGGCGAAGTGATCCAGGTGGTGAACCTCTTCCGCGGCAAAGTGGTGGACGTGGGCAAGGAAAGCCTGGTGGTCGAGTTGGCCGGCACCGAAGACAAGATCGAAGCCTTCATCGAGCTGATGAAGCCGTACGGCATTCGCGAGCTGGCCCGCACCGGCGTGATCGCCATGGGCCGCGGCATGCAGTTATCGAAGGAAGAATCCCCCGCCGCCCCCGGCGGCAAATCGCGCAAGCGCAGCCTCGACGCCCCCGCAGCCACGGCGCTGCCGCCCAGTTGAACGCCGCGCAGCGTCCAACTGCTTTTATTCCACGTTGCTCGTCGGCTTGTCGTCCGCGTCGTACGCCTGGTCGGCGTTTTCGCCGTGGACTTCGATCCGCTCGATGCTCTGGGCCCGGCCGCTCTCCGGGTCGATCTCGGCGATGGCGCCGCACAAACGCACATCCCCCGTGGCCACGTCGAACGGCTGCGGCATGTTCGTGGTCATGTATTTGATCACCCGATCCTTGCGCCGGCCCAGGACCGAATCGTACGGACCGCACATCCCCACATCCGTGATGTACGCGCTGCCGCCGCTCAGAAGGCGGGCGTCGGCCGTGGGCACGTGCGTGTGCGTGCCGAAGATCATCGAGCAGCGCCCGTCCAGCCAGTGCCCCAGGGCGATTTTCTCGCTGGTGGCCTCGGCATGAACGTCGCAGACGCAGACGCGCACCTGCGGCGGCAACGCATTCAGCACGCGGTCGGCCGCGGCGAACGGATCATCCGCCGGAAGATTCACGTAAATCCGTCCGAGCAGGCAGAAGACCGCCACGGGGATGCCGCCGTTGGTCTGGACAACGGTGTGAGTTTTTCCCGCCGCCCCGGCGGCCAGGTTCGCCGGACGCACGATGCGCTCGCTGGACGACATGGTGGGGATGATGTCGGCCCGGCGGTACAGGTGATCGCCCAGCGTCACCACGTCCACGCCGTAGCTGCGGATTTTGTGGAAGAGGTTGGCCGTGATGCCGCTGCCCCCGGCGATGTTTTCGGCGTTGGCCACCACCAGGTCGATGCCGCGTGAACGCACCAGCTCCGGAAGCTTCTGGTGCACGATCTGCCGCCCGGGCCGTCCCACAATATCGCCCAAGCACAAGATGCGTAGCGGCATGACTGGCTAAGATACATTCAGATCATCGGCGTTGACAGACGCTTGAGGCGCATTCGCGGGATTTTCGGCTAAAATGGCCGATCGCGTATGAGCGTTTCGCTACAGAACCTGATTCTGCCGACCGAGCCGTCGCCGGCCGGGCGCAAGCCGCCGTGGCTGCGCATGAAAATGCCCGGCGGAGCGGGTTACTCGCGCTTGTCGCAGATCATCACGCAAAACCGCTTGCACACGGTCTGCCAATCGGCCAAGTGCCCCAACACCGGCGAATGCTGGGCGGCCGGCACGGCCACGCTCATGATCCTGGGCAACGTCTGCACGCGAAGCTGCGGCTTTTGCCACATCGCCACCGGCCGGCCGCCGGAATTGGATTTGGATGAGCCGCGCCGCGTCGGCCTGGCGGTGGCCACCATGCGCCTCGGCCACGCCGTCATCACCAGCGTCAATCGCGACGAGCTGAGCGACGGGGGCGCCGGCGTCTGGGCCGAAACCATCCGCCAAATCCGCCTGCAATCCCCCGGCACCAAAGTCGAGGTGCTGATCCCCGATTTTTGCGGCGATTGGGATGCCTTGCAAAAAGTCCTGGACCAGAAGCCGGACATTCTGAACCACAACCTCGAAACCGTTCCGCGCCTGTATCGCACCGTCCGCCCGCAGGCCAAGTACCGCCGCTCGCTGAAGCTGTTGCACATCGCCAAGCAGCAGGGATTGGTCACCAAGAGCGGCGTGATGCTGGGTCTGGGCGAAGGGGAGCACGAGATCGAGCAGGTGCTGGACGACCTGGTGGCTATCGGCTGCGACATCCTCACCATCGGCCAATATTTGCAGCCAACGGCCAAGCATCTTCGGGTTGAGCGATGGGTGCATCCCGATGAATTTGCTCGCTGGAAGCAGCGCGGCGAAGACAAGGGCATACGCCACGTCGAATCCGGCCCGTTGGTTCGCAGCAGTTATCACGCCGAAAAGGTCCACGCCCTGGCGACGTGAACGCTCACCTTTTCGTACGAAAAGTCCCTAATAGCCGCGGGCGGCAGCCCGCGGAGCTCTCCGCGGGCTTCCGCCCGCGGCTGCGATGTGATAGCGTGACCGTACGATCAACGCTTTCACGGAGGAAAGTGATGCTCGCTCGATTCACAACACGGATGCACGGCGCGGCGCTGGGCGTCTTGGCGGCGGCGTTGTTGGGCGGCTGCGGACACCGGCAGGCAATTGATTTTCATCGCCCCCTGCCCGAAGGCGCCGTGGCGCTGCGCAAAATCCCGCCGCAGGAGTATCCGGATTTCGGGCAGCAGCCCATCGACCCGTCGCGATTAACGCAGGCCATCGACAACAGCCTTACCTGCCTTGCGGCCCCAAGCAGCCAGGCGTTTTATCCGTATCTGGACATCACGCACGATCGCGCCGTGGCCACGCTGGTGCGCCTGCGGCAAATATGCGACCGCCAGCAGGAGCGCGGCTATTGGGATGGGGCGTGGTTCAACCAGCAAATCGTCGAGAATTTCGAGGTCTACAAAAGCATCGGAGCGCCGGCGCCGGATGGCAGCGGATACACCGACCGCGTCCTGTTCACCGGGTATTGCACGCCGATTTACGACGCCAGTCTGAGCCGCAGCGGCGAGTTTCCATGGCCGCTGTACAAGCTGCCGGTGGATTTGCTGCGCGATTCGGGCACCGGCCAGGTCTTTGGCCGCAAAAATGCGCAGGGGCAAATCGTGCCGTATTACACGCGCGGCGAAATCGAAACCGGCGGCAAGCTGGCCGGCAACGAGCTCGTCTGGCTCAAGAGCCGCTGGGAAGCCTACGTCGTGACCGTCCAGGGCTCGGCCCGCCTGCGCCTGGCCGAGACAGGTGAGATTTATGAGATCGGCTTCGCCGGCACCAATGGGTATCCCTACACCAGTCCGGGCCAGCAAATGGTCGCCGACGGCGTCATCACCGAGCAGCAGCACAGCCTCAAGGGCCTTTCGGCCTATTTTGCGGCGCATCCGGAGATGATGGATCGCTATCTGCCGCTCAATCAGCGTTACGTATTCTTCACCCAGCGCTCGGGCGGTCCGTTTGGCAGTCTGAACGTTCCGGTCACGCCCATGGCCACCATCGCCACGGACAAGGCGATCCGGGACATCTACCCGCGTGCGATGCCGGCCTTTGTCTGCGTCGACGTGCCGGACGAAACCGGGGCGGGGTTTCGTCCGCTGCGGGCGTTTTTGATGGATCAGGACACCGGCGGAGCCATCCGCGCCAGCGGCCGGTGCGACATCTACATGGGCGTCGGCCCCTCGGCCCAGGCCAGGGCCGGGCAGGAAACTCAGGAAGGCAGTTTGTACTATCTGGCCATCAAGCCCGAGCTGATTCCGGCGGCAAAGTGACGCCTCCGCGACTTTCCAGCCAGCATGGAATGATCAGGTATACAATAAGGTCAAAAAGGGGCGATCATGAAGTTCATCTGGCTGGTACCGGTCTTGTGCATCGCGGTTTGTGCCGCAGCTCAGGATCCGGCGACGCAGCCCAGCTCCGTCACCGTCAACAAATTGCAGCTTCGCGCCAATGAGGACATGGCCAAGGGCGATTACGCCGCCGCGTTGCCCCTGCTTCAGAAGGTGTCGCAACTGCTGACGGATCAGCCGGACCAGCTTGGCCCCGTGCTGGAGCAAATCCGCGTTTGCCAGAGGCAGCTCAACTCGCCGGCGCCGCCGCCCAAGCCGGTGCAATCCGTGGTTGCGGCCATGGGCGGCGTGCGCCAGCCCCACACACCCCCCGCTCCCGGTCAAATCCTGGACCTTCCCATCAAGGAGCTGGGGAATTTCGATTATGATCCGGAAGTCGGCGGCAACATACCGGGCGACGTGTTGCGCCTGGAGGGATGCCGCTTGCGCACCAGCGGATTCATGATTCCCCTGGACCAGGCGGAAGCCATCCACGAGTTTGCCCTGGTGCCCAGCCTGTTCGCCTGTTGTTTTGGCCAGCCGCCGCAGATTCAGCATACGATTATCGTGCGCTGCCCCAAGGACAAGGCGGTGAGCTATTTCCCGGATGAACTGAGCGTCGAAGGGACGCTGCACGTGCAGGAGCAGAAAGACGGCGGGTTCATCGTGAGCATTTTCCAGATGGACGCCACCAGCGTGCGTCCGGCGGCCAAATGACATGAGCACCGCAACGCCATCATCCCCGCCCACCTCCTACGCCGCGCCTCGCCGGCCCTTGATCGCACGCTTCAACTGGCGCGTCGCGGTTTTCTGCTCGGTCGTGGGATTGATCTTCGGCTCGCTGATGTACCTCTGGGCGGACGAATTTTTCAGCGGCGGCATCCACGATCGCGGGGGTTTCAAGGAAGTGAACCTCAAGGCCATGAGCAGTTTCGACATGGACCAGACCAACGCGACGCCGGCGGATATTCCCGTCAAGTTCCGCGCCCTGGAGGGCCAAAAGGTGCTCATGATCGGCGAGATGTATGCGCCGCAGGAGGCCGGCGAGGGAAAGCTGTCCTATTTCGTGCTGGTCTATTCCAAGACCAAGTGCTGCTTCAACGGCCCGCCCCTGGCCCAGCACTTCGTGGACGCCAACGTCATGCAAGGCGCCGCCGTTTACTACTACGACACCCCCGTCAAAGTCTGGGGCAAACTGCACGTCTACATCCGCAAAGACCCCGGCGGCGTCATCAAGAGCATCTACCACGTCGACGTGGAAAAGGTCGAGCCGATCGAGGGATGACCCGCGCCGGCTCAAGGCGATGGCGTCTTGAGCATCACCACGACGGCCTGATTGCTGAAAACGAAAAAGAAGAACCAGGGCATCGCGCCCAGCAGCAGCATGCAGATCGTCAGGAACGTCAGCACGGCCAATTCGCGTTGGCGAAGATCGCCCCAATGTTCGTGCTCGGGGCGCGGGCGGCCAAGAAAAACGCGCCCAAAGGCGCGCAGAGAAAACGCCGCCATCAGAGGCATGCTCGCGCAGGCCAGGATCGCCGTCGCGCGCCCGCCGGCCTGGAACGTGCCCCAAATCACCAGCACCTGGCCCACGAACGCACTCAGCCCGGGCAAGGGGAAGATCGCCAAAAATGCCACCATGCTCAGGCCCGCAAAAACCGGCATGGTCGTGGCCAGCCCCCCCAGGCGAGAGATTTCGCGGTGGCCCGCGCGCTCCTGGATCACAGCGGCAACCCCGAGCAGCGCGGCGCTGCTCAGCGCTTGCGAGGTCAGCAAAAAAATCGCCCCATTGACCGCCGCCGCCGTGCGCATCGACAGGCCCAGGGTCACGAATCCCATCTGGCAGATGCTGCTGTAAGCGATCAGGCGCTTCAAATCTTTCTCGACCAGGGCGCACCCGGCGGCGTAAAAAATGCTCAGCAAACCGAGGGCGGCCAGGATCAGCGGCAGATGTCCACCCGGCGCGGACAATAGCGGCCACGCGAAACGCACCACGCCGTAGCCGCCGCCGCTCAGCAGCAGGGGAATCACCAAGGACACGGCGGCCGGCCCCTGCCCGTACAGCTCCGCCAGCCAACCATGCACGGGAACCAACGCCATGCGAATCAGCAGGCCGAACACCGCCAGCCGCAGCAGCGCATGCGTCGGACCCAGGGCCCGCGGCATCGCCGCCAGCAGGACCATCGAGCTGCCCAGGGCAAAGAGGAAAAACTTCGACGCGGCCCACTGCCTCTGCGGGCCGCCCCCAACGCCGACCGCGACCAGCACCACCGCCAAGGAGACCGTGGTGAACAGCCAATACAGGGAAAAATCGACGGCGAGAAATCCCCCGACCATCGCCGCTTCCAATAGCAGCAGCGCGGCGAAATGCGCTATGGCGGCGCGCTCGATTTTCCAGGAGGCGATGATGGCCAGAAGGAACATGCCCGCCGTCGCCAGCGTCAGGGAGAAGTTCAAGCCGTCGATGCCCAACCCCCCGTAGACGAAGGTTCTGCCGCCGCGCCAATCGAGTGCGAAACTCAAAAGCAGCGCCGCCGCCAGTTCCGCCAGCACGACCCCCAGGGCGGTCCCGCGGATGACGCGACGGCGCGGGATGAGCGGCGCCGCCACCGCCCCGGCCAGCGGGAGAAATATCAACAGCCACAGAAGCTGGTGCCGCAGAAATTCGATCATGATTCGCGCCGCACGCTTAACCCGCGCAAGGGTTGCCGGACGATCCAAACCAGCAGATTGGCCGCGGCGTCCAAGACATATCGCTCCAATGCGGCGACTAGGCGGCTGGCGAAAACAGCCACGGCGGCCACCACGCCGCACAGCAGCGCATCCCAAAACAGCCCGCGGCGCAAAAACGAGTGCAGCAGCCGCAGCGGCGCAAAACGCAACAGTTCCGCCGCGATGGCGTCGCCGCGCAGATACACCAGAACGCCCAGGCCCAACCCCCCGGCCATCGCCCAGGGGATGATCGCGCGGAACAGGCCGGAGGCCTCGTTTTCCGCCGCCGCCTCGCTCTCCATGCCGACGATGTGCGACTCTTGCGGCTCCGAGGTTCCGTAGCGCGGCTCGATGGCGACGGGCCAGCGCTGCAAGAACGCCACGGTCGGTTTGCCCTCCGTTTGAACGACGTAGCGATAGTTTTCCGTTTCGTCGACGGCCTGGGCGAGCATGCGCTTGATGTCCAACACGCGGCTGCCGCCGATGACGCACAGCACCGCCAATGCCGCCAGGGGAAACCACCCAATCGCCGGCTCGCGGACATCTTCAACGGCGGCTTGGGCGCGCGGCCGCCGCCAAAAGATCAGCATCCAGCACCGCGCCAACGCAAAGGCGCTGATGCCGACGCCCGCGGCGGGCAGGGCACAAAAGGCCCAGTAAAGCCAGCCGTGTCGGCCGTGCCCAGCCGATGCGGCGAACGCGCCGACGTGCGTCAAAACCATTTCCTGGCTGTAGTATCCGCAGAAAAATGGCGTCCCGATCGCGGCCGCCAGGCCGACGGCAAATGCAATCGCCGCCAGCGGCGTTTTTCGCACCATCCCGCCCAAGCGGTGCAGATCGCGCCTGCCGCCGGAGGCGCGGATCACCACGCCGGCGGCCAGAAAAAGCAGCGTCTTGAAAAACGCGTGCGTCGTCCATTGGAACAGCCCGCCCATCCAGCTTCCGATCCCCAGGGCCAAAAAGATCGTTCCCAACTGCGACGCCGTGCTGTAGGCCAGGACGTGGTAGACGTCGTCCTGCACGGCCGCGGCCAGCGCCCCCAGCGTCAGCGTGACCAGGCCGACGATGGCCATCACCCACTGCACCTGCGGCGTGAGGATGGGGAACGTGCGCGCCATCAGATACACCCCGGCCGCCGCGGTGGTCACGCTCTGCATCAGCGCCCAGGCCGGAGCAGCGCTGTGGGAAGAGTCCGCCAGCCACGAGAGCACGGGGAACTGGGCGGATTTGGCGATCGCCGCCGCAAATAGCAGCAGGCCGACGGTCGTCAGCGTGCCCGTCGACAGAGTCAATCCGCTGGGAAGATGAATGCCGCCGACCGTGGCGGCGGATGCCGCCGGACCCAGCCAGCGGATCATGTCCGCCAGCGACACGTTGCCCAGATAGCGCACCAGCACGCCCAGGGCGACCAGAAATCCCACATCCGCCACGGCGCCGATCAGCAGCGACCGCATCGCCGCGCCGCGGGCCGCCGCCTCTTCGTGCCAGAACGCCGCCAATAGGTAGCTGGCCACCGCCAGCAATTGCCAGAAGACAAAAAATTGAATCAAGCTCCCGCCGATCACCAACCCCAGCACCGAAAAATCGAGCAACCCCAGGTAGGTGAAGAAGCGGGCGAAGCGCTTCTGGCCGGCCATGTATCCGATGGAAAAAACGTGCACCAGCAGCGACAGCACCGTGATGGTGTTGAACATCGCGATGGTGAGGCTGTCGACGTAGATATCCAGGTCGAGAAAGCCCGGATGATCCTGGCTCACACCCGGGCCGATGGGAAGCCATTTGGCGGAGAGTTCGATGGGCTTGTCCCCCGGCCCCCAGGTGTTGCCGTAAAGTTGGCCGCCGTTGAACCAGGCGACCATCGCCGCCAGGCTGCAAGCGCAACTGCCGCCGATCAGGGCGGTGGCCACCCAGCCGGCCAGGGGCTGGCCCATCCGCTTGCCGATCAGGGCCAAAAGGACGAACGACCCCAGCGGCATCAACGTCGCGGCCAAAAGGAGCAGAGCGCAGTTCGGCATGGATGATCGCTAGCCGCTAATCGAACAGCGCGTCGACCTTGGCGGCGCTGATGAAATCGTTTTCCGTCAGCCCGGCGGCCGAATGCGTGCTGAATCGCACCACGCAACGATTGTAACCGACTTCCATGTCCGGATGATGGTCCTCGCGATGCGCCACCCAGGCCACCGCGTTCACGAAAGCCATCGTCTGGTGATAATTCTGGAACTTGAAGGTTTTGGTGATTTGCCCGCCGCGTGCTTCCCAACCCGGCACCTGCGGCAAAATCAGGCCGATTTGCGCCTCGGTCATCGCCGCCGTCCCCGGCTCGCACGCCTTGCAATGTCTTTCCGCCAACGCCGATTTCATACCGTACCTCCCGATTTAGCGGGTTCCCGCCGGCATTTTAGCACCGATTGATCTGCCGCAGGGCCTCGTAAAGCGCCACACTGACGGCCGTCGCCAGATTCAGGCAGCGCTCCCCCTGCATTTGCGCAATGCGTACGCCGCGCTCGGCATGAGCCGACAGGATGGATTGCCCAATCCCCGCCGTTTCGCTGCCGAAAATCAGCCAATCGCCGTCGGCAAATCGCACCTCCCAAAGCGCTTTTTGAGCTTTGCTGGAAAAAAGCCAGAAATTTCCTCCCTCGCGCTGCACGGCGGCGAAAAACGCCTGATCGTCTTCATGCACGGTCAGTTTCAATCGCGGCCAGTAGTCCATGGCGCTGCGGCGCAGATTGCGGTCGTTCAAGAAAAACCCCAGCGGCCGAACCAGATGCAGCGCCGTCCCCGTCGCCACGCAGGAGCGCGCGATGTTGCCGGTGTTGGGCGCGATCTGCGGATGCAACAGCGCCACTTTCAACCGGTGGGCCCGCAACTGGGTTGGGTCGTCGCTCATGGCCTTCCAGTATATGGGCAAGCGACTTGCCAGGCGTTGAATCCTGCCCGCGCTTTGGGACAATCAGGCCGATGGGCACCCGCGCGGAGTATCTCGGCCATGTGAAGACCGTCGTCGTCAAGCTGGGCACGCAATTGCTCAGCGACAAGGACGGACGCCTGGATGCGCCGTTCGTGGGCACCATCGCGGGGCAAATTGCGGAGCTGCGCGGCCGGGGCATTTTGGTAACCATCGTCAGCTCCGGCGCCATCGGGTGTGGATTGAAGGAATTGGGCCTATCGAAGCGGCCGACGGACCTGGCCATGCTCCAGGCCATCGCGGCGGTGGGACAGAGGCGGCTCATGGACGTCTGGGCCGACGCCTTCGAGCCGCACCAACTGCACATCGCCCAGCTCCTGCTGACGCGCCAGGACATCGACGACCGCTCGCGGTTCCTGAACCTGCGCAACACCCTGGTGGCCGTGCACAAACTGGGTGGAATCCCCATCGTCAACGAGAACGACACGGTCAGCACCGCGGAACTGGAGAAAATCTCCTTCGGCGACAACGACATCCTGGCCGCTCTGGTGGCGCATGCCCTGCGCGCGGATTTGCTGGTGATGCTGACGGTTGTGGATGGAGTGCTGGACGGCGAGGGCAATCCCGTTCGGCTGGTGAGCCATCTGAATCAGGCGCGCCAGCTTGTGCGCGCGGAAAAATCGGCGCTGGGCAAGGGTGGGATGGATTCCAAGTTGCAGGCGGCGCAGATGGTCACGGACGCGGGCGAGGCCATGCTGGTCGCCGATGGGCGGATGAACGGTGTGTTGCCGCGGCTCTTGGCCGGCGAGGAGCTGGGAACGCTGTTCGTGCCGGCGGGCAAGAAGCGCTCCTCGCGCAGCCGGTGGATCGGATCGCTGCGATTGTCCGGAACGCTGGTGATCGACGATGGGGCGCGCAAGGCCCTGGTGGAAAATAATCGCAGTCTGCTTCCGGCGGGAATCGTGAAGGTGCAAGGCCAGTTTGCCCGAGGCGATGCGGTGGGGATTGCCTGCGCCGACGGCGTGCTGGTGGCCCGGGGCTTGAGCAACTATTCCTCCGCGGACATGGCCCGTATTTGCGGCAAGAAGACCCCGCAGGTGAAGCAAATCCTTGCCGAGGCGGCTTATGACGAGGCGGTGCACCGGGATAATTTGGTCCTGGAACGAACCGGTCGCTCGTAACATCCGATATAATAGAAGGTTGGGATTATAATGCGGGCCGGACGCCGCGCCGCCGCGTCCTATGTTGAAAGGCCCAAAAATGCGAAGCGGCGGACCGCTAACCAGAGATACAATGAAGTGTCTAAAGTTAGCGGGGACCGGCTCGATCAGGGCCGAAAGGAGAATGCCATGAAACGCCTTCTGTTGATTCCGTTTGCCGCGCTTTTGATTGGCATACTGCCCAACGTGGCGTCGGCCCGGACGAACTGGTTCTTTGGTTTAGGCTTGGGCGCGCCATACGACAGCTTCAGCTTCGGCTATGGCCACCATGGGACGGGGTTCGGGTTCTCGCTGGCGCTTCCGCCGCCGGCGTATTACTCGTACTCCGCCCCGGCGTACTATTCGCCGCCAGCGTATTACGCTCCGCCGACGTACTACGCGGCCCCGGCGTACGCAGCGCCGCCGGTGTATTATGCGCCGGCCCCGGTGTACGTGCCCTCGACGTACTTCTATTACAATTCGGGCTGGGGTTATCCGCGCTACTATGACCACGGCTGGGGCGGGCACTACCATTACCGGCATTAATGCGCCGGAATCAGGAAGGCAACATTGAAGCCCGCGATTGTTCATCCGCGGGCTTCTTCGTTTGCCCGGGTGGGTCGAATCCCAGGCGCTGACGCACGATGTACAGCGGGCGCTGTTTCACCTCTTCATAAATCCGTCCGATGTATTCGCCCAGGATGCCGATGGCGATCAGTTGCACGCCGCCCAGAAAAAGCATGGATAAAATCAGCGTGGTGAATCCCGACCCAGCCTGCTTGCGAAACGCGAAGAAAGTCACCAGATAAAAAACCGCCAAAATGAACGCGACCGCGGAGGCCGCGAAGCCCAGCCACATGGCCGCGCGCAGGGGCTTGTAGCTGAAGCTGATCATGGCGTCGGCGGCGTAGCGGATCAGCCGCGAGAAGGTCTGCTTCGGCTTGCCGGCGGCCCGGTCGGCGCGGTCGTAGAGCACGCTGGCCTGAGCAAATCCCAGCCAGCTCCGCAAGCCCGGAATGAAGCGGTTGCGCTCCGGCAACTTCTTGATTTCCTCCACGACGGCGCGGTCCATCAACCCGAAGATCCCCGCATCCGGCGCGCCGGGAAGATCGCTCATGTAACGCAGCAGGGGATAAAACAGGCGAAACCCCAAGCCGCGCGTTCCCCGTTCAACGCGGCTGTTGCGCTGGCCCAGCACGACATGGAATCCCTCCCGCCATTTGCGGATCATTTCGGGAATGAGTTCCGGCGGGTCCTGCAAGTCGCCGTCAATCAGCACCACGCCATCGCCCGCGGCGTGATGAATCCCGGCGGTGATGGCCGGCTGATGCCCGAAATTGCGCGACAGCGTCACGATCTTGATCCGCGGGTCCTGCTCGTGAAACTGCCGTAAAATCCGGGCCGAATCATCGACGCTGCCATCGTCCACCATGACCATTTCCCAATCTTGGCCCGTCTGATCCATCGCCGCCGCGATGCGCTGCCGCAGAGCGTTTAGTGTCTCCTGCTCGTTGAAAATGGGCACAACAATGGAGATCATGCGTTGCTGATCTTAACATCCGAGTTGCTGGTTGCTAGTTGCGGGTTGCGCGTATGGCCGATTGGATCAAATCCTACATTCAGACGCACGCGGCCACGGCGATGCGCGTGGCCGATGAGCTTGGCCCCAAGATCGCGCAGGTGGGACAGGTTCTTTGCGATGCCCTCGCGGCGGGGAAAAAGGTGCTCACCTTCGGCAACGGCGGCAGCGCCGCCGACGCCCAGCACCTGGCCGAGGAGATGATCGGCCGCTTCCAACGCCAGCGGCGGCCGCTGCCGGCGCTGTCGCTGACGGCCGACGGCACCGCCCTGACGTGCATCGCCAACGATTACGGCTTCGACGAAATCTTCGCCCGCCAGGTCCTGGCCCTGGCCAATCCCGGCGACGTGGTCATCGGCCTGAGCACTTCCGGAAAATCCCCCAACGTGCTGAAGGGCCTGCAGGCCGCCCGGCAGAAGTCCGCCGTCACCGTCGCCCTTTTGGGCCGCGGCGGAGGCAAGATCGCCGGACAGGCCGATCATTGCCTGATCGTCCCCGCCGCCGCCACCGCCAACGAAGTCCAGGAAATGCACGTCATGATCGTCCACCTGCTGTGCGAAATCGTGGACCGGTGGGCGGAAAATACACCATGAACGCTGATCGCTGAATGAAAAACGCCGGCGCCTCCGTGTCCGATTCCATCATCGAAATTTCCAACCTGGATTTCGCGTACGGGTCGCGGCTGGTGCTCAAGCAGATCAGCATGTCGGTGCATCCCGGCATCACGCTGGGCGTGATCGGTCCCAACGGCGGAGGCAAGACGACGCTGATCAAGCTGCTGCTGGGGCTGCTTCAGCCCACGCGGGGAACCATCGCGGTGGACTCTGTGCCGCCGCCCCAGGCCGTGCGACGCGGGGATGTGATGGGGTATCTGCCGCAGTCGCCGCCCGTGCCGGAAAATTTCCCCATCAGCGTGCGGCAATTGGTGCGCCTGGGCCTGGCGGGCAAGACCGGGCTGCTGGGCCGCGAATCACCCGAGGATTTGCAGCACGTCGAGTGGCTGCTGGGCAAGACCGGCGTGGACGAGCTGGCCGAGGCGCCCGTGGGAACGCTCTCGGGCGGGCATTTGCAGCGCGTGTACATCGCCCGCGCCCTGGCCGCACGGCCCAAACTGCTGCTGCTCGATGAGCCCACCACGGGCATCGACCGCGCCGGCCAGGATCAGTTCATGCAGTTTCTAAGCGACCTCAAGCAATCGTTGGGCTTGACGGTGGTGCTGGTCAGTCACGATTTGCGTACGGTGGCGGCCGTGTGCGACCGCCTGGCCTGTTTGAACGTGACGCTGCATTATCATGACGTCCCGGGCAATCTCCCGCAGGAGCTGGCGCGGGAAATGTTCGGCGCGGATGTGCCGGAGCTAAGACAGGAAACTCATTGACCCATGTGGCACGCGGCATTGGCATCGGTGGCGGTGGGAATCGCGGCGGCGGTGCTGTCCGTGTTCGTCGTGCTGCGCAAATGGGCGTATCTGGGCGACGGGATCAGCCATGCCGGCTTCGGCGGCGTGGGGACGGCGCTGCTCTTGTCCATCGCCCTGCCCGCGCTGAACAACGCCACGGCGATCTACCTGATCGCCACGGCGTTTTGCCTGGCGACGGCGGTGGCGGTGGCGGCGATCAGCCGGCGACGGCAGGTCAGCGGCGATGCGGCCATCGGGATTTTCGTCGCCGCCACCCTGGCCTGGGGATTCATCGCCTTCGGCATCCACGCGCGCCTGGGCCGCGGCACCAGCGCCGGCTGGGAACAATACCTCCTGGGCGACCTGCGCACCTCGGCCCACAGCGCCATCCTGGCCGCGACGATCTGCGCCGCCGTGGTGCTGACCGTCCTGCTTTTGGGCCGACAAATCGTGCTGTATTGCTTTGATCCGGAACTGGCCCAGGTGAGCGGCGTGCCCGTGGGACTGGTGCATTATCTGCTGATCCTGCTGGTGGGCTTGGTGATCGTGATCGGCATGCGCCTGGCGGGAAACCTGCTGGTGCCGGCCCTGCTGGTGCTGCCGGGCGCCACGGGATTAGCCGTCAGCCGGAAGATGCGGACCGTCATGACGGCGTCGATCCTATCCGCCGTGGCGGCGGCGCTGCTCGGGCTGTGCATCACCCGAGCCTGGAGCTTCATTCTGCCCGGGCCGGCGATAACCCTGGTCCTGTTTCTGGAATTCCTGATCGCCTACGTTTACCGCAAGTCGTACAGTTCCGCCGCCCCGCCGGGATAAACGTACACGTCCAGCCGTCGGCCGCGATTTTCCAGAATCTGCTCGAAGATCGCCCGCTCGTGGTGCGGGTCCATGGAAAAGACGATCCAGGCGCGGGGTCGCCCCGCAAGCGAAAGCAGGTCCTGCGCGTAATGCGCCTGGCGATAACCGGCCTCGGGTTCAAAAACGCCGGTGATCGGTTGGGCATCCGCGATGGCACACCGCGGCTGCGTGCTCAGGTAATAGTGGCCCAGTGCGTCCGAACCCCAGTGCAAATAGAGCGCGTCGCCGCTGTGCCAATGCGCTTGCACGTACCGCAACGCGGGCTTGAGGTCGTACCAGACCGGCGGATGCAGCGCGTACTTGGCCTGCAGATAGACCGGGTAGACAAACAGAATCGCGACAAGAGCGATTCTGGGCGCCAATCGCGGGATGCTGCCGACGGCCAGGGCCAGGGGTATCACCAGCAGCGGCATGGCAAATAGCAGCAGACGGTCACTGAACGGATATTTGTGCAGGGCGGAGGCCAGCAGGCACAGCAGCAGCGCCCCGGCCACGGTTGCCAATGCCCGGCCGGCGCGGAAAACCAGCAGGCCGCAGCCGACCAGAAACCCGCCCGCCGCCACCCACGCGATCCACGCGGCTTTGGGATTCAGTGCCGGCGCCAAGCCCACCGGGTATTCAAACGCCCCGGCCAAAGCCTTGGGATACCACAGCAATTGGCTCGCCGAGCGGATCAACACGGGCGCAAAGGCGTTCTGCTCGGACCACCACTGATTGAGGTAATGGTTTTGGGCGTAATGGCGGGTGATGAGAAAATAATTGGCCGCGAAACTGGCCAGCCATAGGACGATCATCGCCGCGTCGGCCGCAAGAGCTCGCCGGTCTTTGCGGCGCAGATGGGCAAAGCCCAGGCCAAGGCCGATGCCGCCCAGCACAAACACGATGGGGTGTGAAAACCAGATGAGTACCGCGCCCGTGACGGCCAGAATCAACACATCGGCGACGCCGTCCGCGCCAAGGAACAGGAGAAGGACGACGATCGTGCAGAGCACGTCCGTGGAATACTGTTTGCCCTCGGCTGCGTATCGGACCAGCGGCTCGGCCAGGGCAAACCACGCCAGGGCCAGCAGAGCCGCCGGACGCGGCAGAATTTTCCGCGCCAGGGCGAAAAACAGCGGCAGGGCTGCGATCGCCGCCAGAAAAGGGATCAATCGCAGAACCCATTCGCCGCCGCCCAGGAGCGTCGTCACGGCTTTTTGCGCCAGAACGAATCCCACCGGCGAGACCTGGTTGCCCAGGGCCAGAGGATGGAGCAGTTGGCGGGCGTTTTTGGTTAGGACATTGAAGGCCAGCAGGGCCTCATCGTGCATGACGCCGCGGACCTGGAGATACCGGCGCAGCCGCAGGCAAAACCCGATGACGACCAGAACCCATGGCGTGGCGGGATGGTCCGCCACGCGCGGGCAGACGCGTTGGAGCATAACAAGACAGGATACCGCAGCCGTTTAGCCGCGTCGCTTGCGACGCGTGTTTTCATGACGCCGTCAAAGACGACCCGGCGGTGAAATCGCCGGCGACGATGGAGAAGCCGTTGCCGAGGGTGACGTTTTCGTAGACATCGCCCGTGGGCAAGCCGGTGGCGGCCCACTCGGCCGGGGTCAGATACCCGGCCTGAACGCCCGGAGCGGAGGCCACGTAGAAATACCCGCCCTGGGCCCAGCCGTACACCTGCGGCACCGGCCAGGCGTTGTCCTTGATCTCGCTGAAGCTGCTCAGATTGTTGTCCGACACCGAGATGATCGCGGTGCCGTTGCCCGTAATCATATTGGGCGCCACCAAAAGGTTGTAATCCACGACGACGCCCTGCGCCTCGCCGCAGTTGATCGACAGAAATCCCCCAAAGGCCGAAGAATCGATCACGGCGTTGTGGACGATGTGGACGTCCTGGGCTTGCCAGCCAAAAATAGGTTCTTGGGCGTTGATGATGAACCCGCCCGCGCCGTTTTCGTGGACGACGTTGTTCCGCGCCATGGTGTGGTGGGCGCCGGGCTGAATCAGCACGGCGGCCCAGACATTGTTGGAATCAAAGACGCAGTAATTGAATTTGCCGTTGGGATCGGAGTTGCTGGTGGCCAGCGGTCCGACGCCGATGGGCCCGCTGAGGATGGTGTTGTTGTCCACGTAGGCGTAGCTGCCCTTCTGGATGGCGATGGCGGCCTTGGCGCTGTCCTGGCTGACGCCTGAGACGTCGCCGCCGACGTTGGACAGCGTGTTGTCCTCGATCAGCACGCGATCGGCGCCGCCGATGCGGATGAGGCTTTCGCCCGTGGAGTTGGCGACGGTGTTGCCCAGGATCGTGATGTCGCTGCCCTGCACCCACACGAAATACGCGCGCAGGCCGGTCAGGCTGGGCGCGGTGTTGTCCTGAATCAGCACGTTGGTGGGCGCCAACTCCAGGTTGGCTCCATACGACACGTTCAGGAAAACGTTGTTGCGCACCGTCAGGTTGCTGCCCTGCAGGTGGAAGGCGTCGGGCAGCGGCGCGGTGGAGTTCGGGTCGGTGTAAATCGAATCGAAAGTCAGCCCCTGAACGCTCAGGCCCTCCGTGCCCGCCTGCGCGGTGATGAGACTGGCCGACTGTTGCGGACCGTTGTACATCAGCACCGGCTTGGCGCCCTGGCCGTACGATCCGATGCCGACGTTCTGAAAACCCTTGACGCAGATGCCGCCGGCGGTCGCGAACGTATCGCCGTCGCGGAACAGCACGCGCAGGTTGCTGCTCAGAAGCTGCTGGACGCGCGCGATGCTCTGGATGGGCGCATCGGGCGAGAGGCCGCTGTTGGCGTCGTTGCCGTTGGCCGCCACGTAGATCGTCGTGCGCGAATCGCTCTGGACGGTCACCGACGCGGTGGCCGTGGACGTTTGGCCGTCGGGGTTGGTGATGGTCAGGCTGACGCTGTACACGCCCGCCTTGTCATAGGCGTGGGCGGCGTTGTAGCCGACCAGCGCGTTGTACGCCGAGCCGGGATCGCCGAAATTCCACTGGAATTTGCTGTTGAGCGCGTCGCCGCTGCCCAGCACCGAGTTCAGCGCCTGCACGTGGACGGACTGTCCCGGCAGTAAGGTCGCGCCGTCGGTGATGGTGATGACGGCCTGCGGCGCTGAGCCGCTGGCCACCGGCATCGGCGATGGCGGCAGCACCGGGCTTGTCGGCAGCGGAGCCGCCAAGGCGGGCGGGTTGGACGCCTGCGCTTTGGCTGCCGCGACGTTGAACGTCTGGCTTGTGCCGGGTTTGAGCCATTGCACGCTGCCGTCGGGCAAAACGACTTTCACCGACATGGTCACGTTCTTGCTCACGTTGACGGTGTCGGTCTTGTTGCCGACGTAGGCGACGATCTGATCGACCTGCCTGTTGTAGGCGACGCGGCCGTCGCCGCCGACCATGCCGAACACCCGCTGCCACGAGGCGCCACGCACGTAAAACGTGTTGGCCTGATTGGCATCGCCTTGCAGCCTCAACACGCCGTTGGCCAACGACACCGAGGACAGCAGCCGGCGATCTTCGAGAACTTCCAATCCCGTTTTGGCTGAATGTGGTTTGCGACGCTTCATGTGATCCGCATCGACGCCCCACGCGGATCCGTCGCATCGCAGGGACTAGAAAATCGAGATTATCTGTATTGGTAAGGGCGACATAAAGAATTTTCTTGGAAAAAGCGGCGCAACTTCACGTCTCATAATCGCCGGAGGGGATTACGCTCTGTCTGAATACTCTGATCGACCGCGCTAGCGCCGCAGGTCGTAACAGGCGACGTATTCGCCCATGGGTTGTGGATCAGGCTCGAGGATTCGTTGGCCCATGCCGTCCAGGATGTGCAGGGCCATCTGCTGTTCGTTCATGCCGCCATGCTCGGCAGTGTCCTCAAAGATCACCCAGGCCCGATGCCCGGCCAGCTTGGACAAGTCGGCGGCATAATCGTCCCAGCCCGCGACGTTTCGCTTCCCCACGATTACCTTCGCCCCGTTCAGTCCAAAACGGTTCTGGTAATACTCAAAACCACTCTCGCAGTATTCATCGAGGTAACAAATGTCCTGCTCCTGCCGGTGCGACGCGATGTACCCCAGCGCCCCGCGCTGATCGTACTTCGCCGGCGGATGCGTCAGATACCGGGCGGTCATGGTGACTGGAGAGATCATCAGCAGGATCAGCGCCACCCATCCCGCGAGGCGGCGCTGCCCCTGCAACAGCCAGTCCATCCCCGCGCCGATCACCGCGGCCAGCAGCGGCGTGATAAAAAGAATCAAGCGGCCCTTGAAGGGATATTGATGCAGCATCGCCGCCGCCAGCGCCAGCGCGATCGGCGTCAGCAGCAGGATGACCGCCGGCTTGTGCTCCCGATATAAAACGGCCGCGCCGCAAATGAACGCCAGCGCCGCGATCTGCGCGAAATCCAACCCCAGCGGATCCTCGAATATCTCCAGCAGCGACTTCTTATACCAGGTGATCGCCGAAAACGATCGGGGAATCGGCGCGAACGCGTTGGCCTGCGACCAGAAAGACTGCAGGTAGTCGTCGTGGCTGAGTCGATGCAACACCAGCAGATAATTCAGGCCAAAACTGATCACCCACGCGAGGGCGACCAGGCACAACCGCCCGATGGTTTGCTTGGACGATCCGGGCAGCAACCATACCGTGGCGGCGGCAATCGCTGCCAGCACGGAAAGCGACGGATAAGAACACCAAACCGCCGCCGCGCCAACGGCACCCAGCGCCAGCAAGCCGCGTTTGGTGGGATGGATCCCCGCCGGCCCAAGCCCCAGCGCGCCGACGGCCAGTGTCAGCACTCCCACTCCAACCAGAACATCAAAGGAATACTGCTTGCTTTCCGACGCGAAATAAAATTGCCTGTAACTCAGCGCCAGGATCGCCAGGGCGATCACCGCCGCGCGCGGGCCCAGCAGGTTCCGGCACAGCCGCCAAAACAGCACCAGGGCGATCACCGACGCCAGCAGCGGCGCAAGCCGCAAGGCGTATTCGCTGCTGCCCAGCAGCGTGATGTCCAACTTTTGGATCATCAGAAACCCGACGGGCGCCGCCCGCGGATTCACCAGGGGCTTGAGCAGCCCGGCGAAATTTCGCCGCATGAGGCTCAGCGCCAGCGGCGCTTCGTCACGCCACAGCGAGCGATCGGCCAGATACACCCGCAGGCGCACGGCCACGCCCAGCAGGATCAGCCCCCAGGCCGCCAACCGGTATCGCCCGGCAAACCAGGACCCGACGGCGGGGGCGGGGATCTGTGCGGTTGTCATGTAAGTGCCTGTTGCAGCACGGCTCGAAATACACCGATCCGGGACCAAAGGCAACTACCGCCGTATCCGAGCGGCAGGCATTGGAGGAGGGCTAAGCGGCAATCACCAGGCGGGCAGCGATGCTTGACATAGCCGCCAGTTGACTGTCGAATCGTCGCTCTATACAAGTCCCTGCTGATTTGCTCTTGGGAGCGTGAAAGATGGTAGAAATCCAAATCAAGTACGAAGGCGATCTGCATTGCACCGCCCGGCACGCGCCCTCGGGCGCGACCATCACGACCGATGCGCCCAGGGACAACAAGGGCAAGGGCGAAGTCTTTTCGCCGACGGACCTGGTGGCCGCCGCCCTGGGCACGTGCATTCTGACCATCATGGGCATCCAGGCGCGGCGAATGGATGTGGATCTGAGGGGCTCAACCGTGATCGTCACCAAGGAGATGACCCCGAACGTGGAGCGCCGCATCGCCCGCCTGGGCGTCACCGTCAGCGTGCCGGTGATATTGACCGCCGAGCAAAAGCAGAAATTGGAGCACGCGGCCTACACCTGCCCCGTTCACAAAAGCCTGCATCCCGACATTCAAATGCCGATCACGTTCAACTGGGCCTAGGCGCCCCGCCGATGCACCCGACGAATTGAGCGAATCCAACCGCCTGTTTGGCCAGGCGCTGGTCCAGCGCCGGGTCCTTCAGGCGGCCTTGATCGTCCAGCTTCTCGGGAACGTCGGCGATGAAGACGCGCTCGGGATAGATGTGCGCATTGCGGTAGCTGAAGATGGCCTGCAAGTGCTCGACGGCCCGCAGGGCGCCGAACATCCCGTGCGCTTCACCCACCAGGGCGACGGGCTTGCGGTCGAAGCTTTCGGGGAACTTGAGCATGTCGATGAAGTATTTCAGCACGCCGGGGAACGAGCCGTTGTATTCCGGGCAGATGATGTGCAACCCCGGCGCGGCCAGGACGCGCTGCTGCAGCTTGACCATGGCCGGCGGCTTGGTCGCGTAGGAAGCGGGGTCGAAGATTTCCGGGGTCAGTTCCTCCAGGGAGAGCAGTTCCGCCGGGATCTTCGCCGCCCGGTAGTGGCCCAGAACGATTTGGGAGATCTTCCGCGCGTTGGAGCCGGGGCGATTGGTTCCGCAAACGATCAGGATCGGTGCCATGTCCATGCGGGTTTCCCGACGCCGGGGGCTTAAGCGTCGCCCGGCAGGCGCCGCCGGCGGTGGGCGGTCATTTGCCGTTCATGGCGCTGCGGGCCTGCTCGTAGATGTTCAAGCAGGCGCGGGCGGCGTCGCTCCAGTGCAGGCGTCGGACCTCGAAGCTGCCGTGCTGCCGCAGCGTGCTGGCCAGCGGCGGGTGGCGAAGCACCGCGATGATCTTGTTGGCCATCTCGTTGATGTCCCAGAAATCCACCTTCAAGGCGTGCGTCAGGACCTCGGAGACGCCCGATTGCTTGGAAATGATGACCGGCACGTCATGGCTCATGGCCTCCAGGGGCGCGATGCCGAACGGCTCGGAAACGCTGGGCATGACGTACAGGTCCGCCATCTTGAAGACCTTTTCCACGTCGTTGCCGCGCAAAAAACCGGTGAACAGGACTTTCTGCCCGATGCCCATGCCCGCCGCCATTTCGATGGTGCGGCGGATCATGTCGCCGGAGCCGGCCATCACGAACTTCACGTTGTCCATGACTTCCAGCACTTTTTTGGCCGCGGCCAAAAAATATTCCGGCCCTTTTTGCATGGTGATCCGGCCCAAAAACAGCACGATCTTCTCATCCTTATGGATGTTGTACTCCTCGACGTCCATGCCGTTGCCGTTGGGCTCGATGGCGTTGTACACCACCTCCACCTTGGCCGGATCCACCCCGTAGTGATGCGTGATCAGGTTCTTGGTCAGATGGCTCACGGCGATGATGCGGATGGCGCCGTGCATGCCGCGCCGCTCGATCTCGTAGATGCGCTGATTGACGTGCAGACCCGAGCGGTCGAATTCCGTGCTGTGAACGTGCACGATCAGCGGCACGCCCTTCAGCGCCGCCACCGCCAGCCCCGCGGGAAACGTCATCCAGTCGTGCGCGTGAACGATGTCCAAACTCTCGTTGCGCGAGATCTCCGCCGCCAACGCCGCGTAACGCTGGATCTCCGAAAACAAATCGCCGGCGTAATGGGCGCCTCCGCCGACGGCACCGGCGCCGATGAACCCGCCCGTGGCGCCCTTTCGCGCCGCAACGGCGGCCGGCTCCTCCTCCGCGGAGACCACCGTGGCCTTGAGCTGGCGCTCCTTCTCCTGCTGGGCGGCATGCTGCCCCGCCGTCTGGTACGGATCGGTCAGTTGCGCGTTGACGGTGCGGAACGTGACGTGATCGAACTCATCCAGCCGGAACTCCGTGCTGGGCGAAGCCAGCGGGGACCCCGGCCGCGGGCTCACTAATCTCACGTGTGTACTAAAAGGAGTCGAGACAGGACGGGGCAGGACAAACATGATGTCCGCGCCAATGTTGCCCATCGCCTTGGTCAATCCATAGCAGGCGGTACCCAACCCGCCGCTGATGAATGGCGGGAATTCCCAGCCAAGCATGAAGACGCGCATAATCGCTCAAACACTTTCCGGTTCGGTGGCTCACGGTCGCCCAAGCCATCCCGCACATGACCCGCGGGCCGTGTATCCACCCTCTCCTGTGCACGATGAATGGTCAGACGGCGCGGCAGCATAGCGCCAAGGCATTCCGCCACGCCGACGGTCCTCTTGCCCGCGATCAGACGTTACGACAACCGCGAGCGATGCGGCTCGGGGCCCACGCACCCGATGAACGGTTGGAACTTTATCAGGGTTCGCACGTTCATCTGAATCAGATGCACGGCCCAACCACCGAATAGTTTAGGCTATTAGAACTCTTCCGCGATCAAACGTCAATGAGCAAAATCCCTCTCTCTTGCCCAGCTTGCGCAGACCTATCGCTGATGGCCGGAAAAGAAGAAATCTGCTCTGCATCTTTCCCTTTCCGCATATTCAATGTCTTTTGCGCCGTCCACGGCGCCTCGTACGGCAATCATCGGTTCCCCCCCCCACGGGGATAAGTCGCAACACGCGTAGAATTGCACATCCACTAGGCACCGACCCGTCGCCTGGCTGCCACGCCGGTTTGCACCCGGGCAAAGAGGCGATTAGATTGGCCCGCCATGCCCGAGATTCCCGCGATTTACTCGCCCCGCCTGGAAAAAACCGTCGTATCCGCCGGGGGGCGACTCTTGGCCCTGCTGCTCAGCGTGGCATGCCTGGGGTTGCTGGTGACGGCAGCGCAACTGCCCCCCAGCCCCAACGGGATGGGAACGCACACGCGCCTGGGGCTGGCTGAATGCCAATTCGCCGAACGCACCGGAATTCCCTGCCCCACCTGCGGTATGACCACCAGTTTTGCCTGGTTCGCACGCGGAAATCTGGCCGCCAGCTTCTACGTCCAGCCCATGGGCGGCCTCCTGGCAGTGCTCACCGTCGGGGCCTTCTGGGCCGGGTTGTACATCGCGCTAACCGGGCGGCCGGTCCATCGGTTGATTCGCTTCCTCCCGGGCCGATATTATGTGGCCCTGCTGCTGAGTTGGGCCATCTTCGCCTGGGCATGGAAAATCTTCATCCACCTCAGCGGAATTGACGGCTGGCATGCGTGAGAATCCCGCCGACGACCTGCGCCTTCGAGGGATGTGGTTATGTCATTGAATCGGTGGCTTGGCCGCCGCTGGCCTGCGACGATCCTGCTCGCCTGCCTCTGCGCGGCCCTGAGCGGGTGCCAGGCGCTGGGCGTGGCCGCCAACGCCATACCGCAAGAGGTCAAGGCCGCCTATCCCGGCTTGCGGGGCCAGCGCATCGGCATCATGGTCTGGGCCGACCGCGCCATCGTTACCGATAATCCCACCCTTCAGCCCGACCTAGCCAAGGCCCTGCAAAGCAAGCTCCAGGAGGCCGCCGACGCCAAAATCGACGAAGTCCGCAATATCCAGTTCGTCCGCACGGACGACATCCTGCGCTTCCAGGAGGATCATCCGGAACTGCAAACCGAGTCCGCCCAAGCCATCGCCACACGCTTGCCCGTCCCGGTCACCCGATTGATCTACCTCGAGGTGGCCGATCTTTCCCTGCACCCCAACGAAGCGGTGGACCTGTCGCGCGGCTCGGCGGCGGTCGACCTCAAGGTCGTGGAGATTGCCGGCTCCAGCGCCAAAGTCGCCTACGAGGAGCAGAACATCTCCGCCGTCTATCCCCCCAATTCACCGCCCGAAGGCCTGCCGGGGTTGCAGGATGCCCAGGTCTATCACCACCTGATCGACCTCCTGAGCACGGCGCTGGCGACGCGATTCGTCACTCACGAGGCGGAGGCGCAATGACCGGGCTGCTGCGAACCTGTCTGGCCGCCGCCGTTTTCGCGACGCTCATGGCCGCCGGCGGGTGCAACGCCGTGGGGGCTGCCGCCTACGCCGCCCACGGCCCCACCAAGATCAAACCCCAGTACGTCTTTGGCAAACAACCCGTGCTGGTCCTGGCCGAGAGCTGGGGCAACGCCGGCGACGTCAGCGCCGACGCCGCGCAGTTGGGCGATCTACTTCCCAAGACGCTGACCGACCATGAGGCGGCCAAGCCCATCGATCCGCAGAAACTGGAACGCCTGCGCGATCAGAACCCCGACAAGTACGCCCGCATGACCATCGACGGCATCGGCCGCGCCACGGGCGCCAAGCAGGTGCTGTACATCAACGTCCGCAACGTCCAGGTGGATGCCCCCGGCGGCGGCCAGACCATGCGCGGCCAGATAGTGGCCCTGGTCCGCGTCGTCGATTCCAACAGCGCTGAGACCCTCTGGCCCCCCGATGCCCAGGCCGGCGCCCTCGTGCAAACCCAAACCCCCTGGATGCAGAGAGCCGACAACCCCGCCACCGCCCAAAGACAGATGCATCGCCAGATGGTCGAGCAGATGGCCGACGAGATCGCCAAACTCTTCTACGAGTGGCAGCCGGAGCACGAAACCCCGCCCCAGTAACGCAACGCCCTACGCCGGATGAGAGATGCCCCGCCCGGCCGACGGCTCTTCGCCTTTGCCCGGCCGCGCGATTCCCCCGTACAGGTCCAGGTAGAAGTACATCAGCTCCTTGCCGCTGACGATGCGCGATCGCTCGTGGCGGAAATGGAATTTCTTGCACAGCCGGATGGCCGCTTCCCGATCCACGAACGTATCCAGCGTCACTTTGAGGTATTGATTCTCCTGGCAGAATTTCAGCGCCGCCTCGAGCAGCGCGCTGCCGATCCCGCGGCGGCGATGGTCCTTCGCCACCCGCAGTCGCCGGATTTGTCCCGCCCGCTCCTGGCCGTAACGCTGCACCCCGACCATCCCCACCACATCGCCCCGCTGGTTCTCGGCCACCCAGAAATGGTTCCCCGAGCGGTTCATATAAACCGCTTCGATATCGTCGATGTCCAGGCCAGTATCATTCTCCGATAGCGCCCCACCCAGCAACCCCTCCCTGTACAACCTAGTGCACACCGGCAGATCCTGTCCAGAGAAGCTGCGGATCTTCCATTGCCCAGCCGTTGCCATAGCGCCATTCTAGCACCACAAGCCTCCCCGCGAAGCGCCCCCCGCGCAGCGGGATTTGGCGGCGGTGCGCAGCACCGCGGGTTCGCCCCGCCTACACGGCGACGATCAAATGTTCCACGCGGTCGCCCCGAACATCCAGCAGCGCCACCGTTTTTTTCGTCGTCCGGCACAGTGCTCCCGGATTGACGATCCGCACTCGTCCAACTCGCTCATCGCGCGCGACGTGCGTATGTCCATGCAACAGATAATCATGCTGCCCCCCGCCGACGATTCTGTCCATGAGCCGACGGTCATGCCCATGGGTCACCGCGATCCTCTTGCCATCCACCTCAAATTCAGCCAGCAGCCCCCGCCCCTCGATCCCCAGCGCCGCCGCGTAGCGGCTCAACCCCGCCTGATCGAAATCCGAATTTCCCCACACCACGACGCTTTTCAGTCCGCACAGCAGATCCAGCACGCGTTGCCCGCCGACGTCCCCGCAGTGGACGAACATTTCCGCCCCGCGGTCCCGCAGCAGCGCCATCCCCGCCGCCATCGCATCGACCCGATCGTGCGTATCGCTGAGGATGCCGACGAGCATGATTCAAGTGTACCGCCCCCACCCACACCTATCCCCATCGACCCGCCGATGATCGACTGACGCTCTACTCACTCCTTTCTCCCGCTCTCCTTTCTCGCGCAGCGCCCCCCTTTCCCGGCTCCTATGAAAGATTCGCGCCTGTTACTCATACGACAATCAAGTTGCCATCGTCACCGGCTCGCCGGACGGGCCATATTTCGAAGAATTCAACGCCCGCTTTTGCATGTTCGTCGCGCTCACGCCAAGCACGACGATCCCGACTGACCATATCAGGACGTGGATGAGATGAACGACAGGCACATCGATCGAGCGGATCGGAAACCATAAAGTGATTCCCACGAGCAATGTCACCGCCCCAACCGTGCGGCTCCTCGTGCGAATCCAGACATCCGCCAGCGCCACGAGCAGGAATACGAGCATGAAATTGTCGTAAACGCGATGGTATGTCCATAACCGGCCAAACCCTGCCGCCAGACCGAAAGATGCGAGCATCGGCAATCTTCTCCACGCGGCCATCGCAATGACCGCAAGCGCCAGAACGCCAACCGCGCAGACACGCGCGGCAACGCCAGTCGACACTCCCACGCCGACGAGCAGGCTGGCCGGGCCATACGGGGTGCCACTAAATCTCTCAGCGGCCGCAATCCACAATCGCATCATTTCCAACAGGCCTGAGTGACACCAGCCGCCCAGCGCCAGCGTGGCAACGACGATGTAGGCGCCGGCCGCGGCCAATACCTTCGCGTCTCTGCGGAACAAAAAGGGAAGGGCGAATGGCAATGCGATGTTGATTTTGGACAACGCGATGCCGAGCAGAACGCCACAAAGCAATCGCTGCCGGCGCTCATATAAAACAAGAACGCCCGCCAGGAGAGTTGTGTAGATGATCGAGTTTTGCCCGAGGCCCACGGTGGTGGCGATGGAGCTGATCGCAGTCACCGACGTAGCCAATACGATCGAATAGCGCTCATCGCCGCCAGCGCCGACGTGATAAGCCCACGTCGCTACCAACAACAAACATACGAGATTGATGAATGCAAAATACCCTTTGGCCACTGCCCACGGAGGCCAATAGAAAATCACATTCGCCGGAAATGTCCAAGGTGGATACGGCGAAGAAGGCGCGTTTTCAACGCCGTTATAGGGGCTTTGCCGATGAAAAACCAACCGCAATTCGTCCCAATTCGTGCGCAGGTCTTTGGCTTGTGTTAGGCTGTTGGCCGGCAAGAGTTGTTGCAATCCGCGCGCCATGAATGCCAGGGATAGAAATAGGAATAATCCTGCGGCAACCAACGGCAAATAGGATCTTTGACGCCGGAAGATCGGCATATTCCCTCCCGTGGTTTTGTCGCCTTCACTCATGGTGATCACCTACACCCGATCGGCAAACGTCTCTTCCATCCGGCCGATGATCCAAGCAATACGCTTCCATGCCACAGCTCCGTTCCCATCATATCATGCCGGCCCGGCCGTCGTCGATTAACCAACAGGTTCGCCAACTCCTCAGGCGTCGCCCTCAGCAGCCACCGAACCGTGTCGATGAAGCCGATCCTGTTCGCCGTCCTACCGCACCGCTGCGTTGCCTCCAGCCCGAACCCGCTCCGCCCCGACACCTTGAACATCCCTCCGCATTGAGCGGCGGTGCGACCCGCGCTGCGCCCCCCGCTCGACGCGGCAAGGCTCGACTGATCCTCTACTCACTCCTTTCTCCCGCTCTCCTTTCTCGCGCAGCGCCCCTCTTCTGGGTCCCATTTTTTCCCCCCTTGAGATCCTAATCTTAACTCCTAATCCTGCTCTTAATCCTCTTCCTAATCGTAATCTTAATCCTGCTCTTACTCACCGATTGTTTACGAACCGCGCTCGGTTTGGGACAGGCAACAGACGAGCAAGATTAAGATGAAGAGTAAGATTACGAACAGGATTAAGAGCAGGAGCAAGAGAAAGAGTAGGACAAACGCACTTTGAATGCCTGAACTCCGCCAATCGGTTTGACCCCAGTCCCCGTCTTGCCATCACCCCGGAGCTCGACACTGACCCGGCAATGATCGCCTGAAACGGGTCTCCTTTCTACTTTCCACTTTCTCCTTTCTCGCGCAGCGCGGCTCCACTTTCTCGCGCAGCGCCCCCCTTCCGGCTTGATCCCTCGCGTCAAGCGCAAATAGCTACGTCCCCTTGAATCGATCCCCCCTTAAATCGATCTGACGCGTCCAAATGAATGTGGTGAACTCCCTTCCCACTGGCGGCGAGAGGATTGTGATTAGAGCGTGTTTCAGGTCAGTGTACAGGGTAGCCGCATTTTTTGAACCATCCTCGCGTGTCGGTTGAGGTGATGCTCGCAAACGCCATCCCTGCGGCTTCGCCCAGCCGCTCGGACGTGCGCGCCTCGGCCCGTCGCATCGCCTGTTTCACCTTGGACCAGCCAGGCTCGATCGGGGAGAAGTCCGGTGAATAGGGAGGCAACGGCAAAACCGCGGCGTGCCTGGCGAGAACGGCTTCGACGACTCCCGCCGCCCGATGCGGCGAAAGATTATCCCACACCACCACATCTCCTGGACGCAACGCCGGGGCCAGCGATTCCCTGACGAACGTGCGGAACACCTCCGAGTCGGTCGGCGCTTCCACGGTCGCCTCCGCCACCGGTCCTTCCAGCCGCAAGGCTCCCAGCATCGTCAGCACTTTCCAATGTCCATGGGGTACCGCGCCAACCACTCGTTCGCCCGAGATCGCGCGTCCGCGGCTGGGCGTCAGGGCCGTGTTGGCCCCGCTTTCATCGACAAAAACCAACTTCCGCGGATTCACCTTTGCCACGGATTGGCGAAATTCCTCCCGCAACGCTTTTACCCGGGGCGTGTCGCGTTCGCTGGCGTGCAGGGACTTTTTTTGAGCGGCAGCTCCAGCGTCCGCAATGCCCGACACATCGTGCTGCGGCTGACCGCCGGTCCTCCCGCCTCGAGCAACGCGCCGCACAGTTCGCTCAACGTGGAATCCGGCTTGCGGCCCACGCATCGCCGCACCTGCTCCAACTCCCAATGGCCAAGCGCCGGAGACGGTCCTTTGCCTTTGGGCCGGGCCGCGGCCGATCCCGTCTTTATCCAACGCCTCCACAGCTTGTTGACGAACGACAAACTGACGGCAAACGCCTGGGCAATCTCCGCTCGCGTCTCCACCGCCTCGTCACAGGCTCGCACAATCCGTTGTCGAAGATCCAGAGAGTAGGCTTCCATGCCAAACCTCCGGTACTCCAGTGTACACTGACCTGAAATACGCTCTAGTCACCGGCGGCTGGAGGCGCGTGGCGCGGCCGGCGCGGTCTGTCAATTGGGCTGTTGTGGGCCAGACGATCCCCAGCCACAGCACCGCCAGCATCGAAATGCCGACGGAAATCAGAACGGGAATGGGATGGCGCGCCATCTGCTGCGGCGATGAAGCGGAGGCTGATCGGACCGCCGGTTCGCTGCGCAGGAATAACGCGGCGACGATTTTCAAGTAATACGCCGCGCTGATGGCCGCATTGGCCACGATGAAAATCACCAGCCAGTACATCCCCGCCGAAAACGCGGGCAGGATCAGGTAAAGCTTGCCGAAAAATCCGACCGTCAAGGGCAAACCGATCAGACTGAAGCAACTGACTGCCATGGCCAAGCCGAGGGTCAGGTGTTTTCGTCCCAGGCCGGCCAGGTCCTCGAACGTTTCAGCGCTGGTGGCGGCCATTTTCTGCCGGCTAGGCAGCAGGATCAGCACGCCGAAGGCCGCGACGGTCATCAAGCCGTAAGCGGCCAGGTAAAACAGGACGCCGCGTAGAGCGGCGGTTTGGAGGTCGGGCTTGGCCGTGGCGATCAGGGCGGTCACGCCGGCCAGCATGTAGCCGCTGTGAGCCACCGAGCTGTAGGCCAGAACGCGCTTGATGTTCAGCACCTGCACCAGGGCCAGAACGTTGCCGATGGTCATGGTGAGCACCGCCAGGACCCACAGCAGCTTGATCAACTGCGGCGAAGCCTGCCAGGCGCCGCCCGTGACCGCGTAAAGAATCTTCAGCAGGGCCACGAAACCGCTGGTCTTGGGCACGAAACTCAAGAAAGCGGTCACGGGCGTGGCGGCGCCCTGGTACACGTCGCCGACGTACACGTGCAGGGGCACCACCGCCATCTTGAACGCAAAACCTCCGATCAGCATCACCACCGCCAAGAGCTGCCAGGAATTGAGTTCGCCGCGCGGGCCAACCATCGTTTGCATCTGATCCAGCTTGGTGGTGCCGGTGGTTCCGTACAGGTAGCTGAAGCCAAAGAGCATGAGGGCGGCGGCCATCGCGCCCAGGAAGAAATATTTCACGCCCGCTTCCTGCGCCACGGCCAGCGGACGGGAAATGCTGACCATGATGTAGGTCGGGATGCTGACCAGCTCGATGCCCAGAAACAGGAGCATGATGTCGTTGGCGCCGGCGACGATGAAAACACCGGCGATGGACAGAAGCATCAGGGCGAAGAACTCGCCGGCGTCGGCGCCCCAGTCGCTGGCCGGCCCACCGGTACCCTGGGGGTCATCCGGCCAAGCGAGCATGACCAGCAGCACGCCGATCGCCGCGGTCAGCAACTTGATGTAACGGGCAAATTCGTAGACCTGCACGGTATGCCAATGATCGGCCATCGGCTGGTTGGCGCCGGCGATGGTCAGTTGCGAAAACCCGGCGATCAGCAGCGCCGCCACGGCCAGGACGGGAGCCAGCCGGCGCGTCGCCGGCTTATTCGACATCCCCATCAAAAACAACACGGTGGCCACCGCACACAGCACGATCTCCGGCAGCATGGCATGGATCAGCAGTCTCATGGCGCCTCGCTGGCGGGGTGAACGTGCCGCGATGCCCGGACGAACATGGTGCGGGGGGCGGGGGTGGTGTGCTTCGCGGATAACAGCGGCTGCTGCATCGACCGCACCGCGCCGTTCATCGACCGCAATACTGGCGACGGGTAAACGCCCAGCCAAACCACCGCGATGGCCAAGGGCAGCAGAATCCCGATTTCGCGGCCGCCGATGTCCCCGGGGCCGCTTTCGTCGACGGCCGTGACATTGTCCTCATGCAATACCGGCACCTTCAGCGGCCCGAAGATCACGCACGCCACCATGTGCAGCATGTACAGCGCCCCCAGGATGACGCCCACGGCCGCAAACGCTCCGAACCACACGCCCAGGTGCTCCGAAGTGAAGGCGCCCAGGATCGTCAGGAATTCGCTGACGAAGCCGTTGAGTCCCGGCAGGCCGATGCTGGACAGGGAAAACAGCACGAAGAAAAACGCCAGGATGGGCATCTTCCGGGCCAGGCCCGAAAGCTGGTCGATCTCGCGCGTGTGGTAGCGGTCGTAGATCATGCCCACGACCAGGAACATCGCGCCGGTGCTCAGGCCGTGATTCACCATGTAGAGCACGGAGCCCTCGATGCCGTGCATGTTCAGCGCCAGCAATCCCAGGACGCAGAAACCCAGGTGGGAAACGGAGCTGTAGGCGACCAGTTTTTTGATGTCCCGCTGCACCCAGGCGACCAGGGCGGCGTAGATGACGCCGACGACGCAGAGGATGCCGATCACGCGCAGGGCGTGCGGGAAGGCCACGCCGCTGGCGGCCTCGATCATGCCGATGGGCACCGCCAGGCGAAGCAAACCATAGGTGCCCAGCTTCAGCAGCACGCCGGCCAGGATCACGCTGCCGGCGGTGGGCGCTTCGGTGTGCGCCAGCGGCAACCACGTGTGAACCGGGAACAGGGGCACTTTCACCGCGAATCCGGCCAGCAGCGCCAGCAGAACCCAATACCGCTGCGTCGAGGTCAAATCGTTTTGTGCAAAGGTGATGATCTGGCGGATGTCAAAGGTGCCGGCGTGCAGGCCCAGGTAGATCGCGCCGGCCAGGGTGAAGATGGATCCGGCGAAGGTGAAGAGGAAGAATTTTCCCGCCGCGTAACGCCGCTCGGGGCCGCCCCAGACGCCAATGATGAAAAACATCGGAATCAGCGTCAGCTCGAAAAAGACGTAAAACAGCAAAAGGTCCCGAGCGACAAAAACCCCCAGCATCGCGGCCAGCAGCAGCAGCATCCAGGCGTAATACTCGCGGGCGCGGTCCTGAATGCTCTGGAAACTGGCGGCCACCGATAGCGGCGTCAGCAGTACCGTCAGCAGGACCAGCCATAGCGCGATGGCGTCGATGCCCAGCGAGAAGGATGCGCCGATCTGGGGCAGGGCAAAGCCGTCGAAGTTGAACTGCATGAGCGCCCCGCCGTAGTGAAAGCGGCAAGCCATGGCGACGGCGACGGCCAGCGTCGCCAGGCTGACCAGCAGCGCCCAAAAACGCGACGCCGCCGCGGGCAACAGCGCCCCCACCAGCGCGCCCGCCGCCGGAATCAGAAGCAACCAAACTGGCAACACGGATTCCATCCGCGATCCCAATTACGTGACGAAGATCATCAGCAGGATGACGGCCATGCCCAACAGCATGACGGCGGCGTAACCCTGCAAATAGCCGCGCTGCGTGGACAACTTCATGGCAAACCCGCCCAGTTGCGGCACCAGACCGACCAGCGCCACCAGACCATCCAGCACCAGTTGATCGATCAGGAAAAATACCTCGCCAAGCTGTCGCAGCGGCTCGACCACGAACATCTGGTAGATCTCATCCACCCAATACTTGGCATCCAGCACCCGCGTGAGCGGACCCAGGGCGGCGGCCAAGCGGTCGCTGCGGGCGCGATCGGCCAGGTGCAACCAATAGGCCAGGGCTATTCCCGCGAGCGAGATCAGGGCGCTCATGCCCATGATCGGGGTGAACAGCGGCTCGCTGCCCGGCTCGGCGGCGGGGGCGCCGGCCGTCGCCACGGCAATCGACGGACTGGCCGCCAGAAAGTCGCCCAGGCCGGACTTGGGCCAGTTCAAAAATCCGGCCAGGATGGCGCCCTCCGCCAGCAAAGCCAGGGGCAGCATCAGGATCAGCGATTCGTGGCTGTGCTTCCGGTGTTGGTGCGCGGGATCGTGCCCGGCGTGCTCTTGGGCCGGCGGCGGCTGTGGAATCACCAGCGGACCCTGGAACACGCGAAAATAGAGGCGGAACGTGTAGTACGCCGTCAAAAATGCCGTCAGCAGCAGGATGCCGCCCAGGATCGGGCTCTGGCGCAGGGCGGCGGCGATGATCTCGTCCTTGGAGAAAAACCCACTGACGAACGGAAAGCCGGACAAGGCCAGGCAGCCCACGAGAATAAAGAGATTCGTCCACGGCAGGACTCTTTTCACGCCGGACATTTTTCGCATGTCCAGTTCGCCCGCCATCGCGTGCATGACCACGCCACAGCAGAGGAACAACAGCGCCTTGAAAAAGGCGTGCGTCACCAGGTGGAACATTCCGGCCACCGGCGCCAGCACGCCCACGGCGGTGAACATGTAGCCCAATTGGCTGATGGTGCTGTAGGCCAAGACCCGTTTCAGATCGAATTGACGCAGGGCGATGGTGGCGCCCAAAAGCGCGGTGAAGGCGCCGACGGCGGCGACGGTCAGCATCGCCGCCTGATTGCCCACAAACAACGCGCTGCAGCGCGCGATCATGTAGACGCCGGCGGTGACCATGGTGGCCGCGTGGATCAGGGCCGAGACCGGCGTGGGTCCTTCCATCGCATCCGGCAGCCAAACGTACAGAGGGAATTGCGCCGATTTGCCGAACGCGCCCAGCATCAAAAGGAACGGGATGTACCTCATCGCCGCGGCCTGCTGGGCGGTGGGATTCAGGGCCATCTCCAGCACCCCCCCGCCGTCGCCGCCGAAGTAGCTGACGGTGTGGAAAACCTTCCAGATCAGCATGACCCCCAGCCCAAAGCCGAAGTCGCCGATGCGGTTGACCAAGAACGCCTTCTTGGCCGCCTCACGGGCCGCAGGGCGCTGGTAGTAATACCCGATCAGCAAATACGAGCAGAGCCCCACGCCTTCCCAGCCCAGATAGAGCAGGAGAAAATTGTTGGCCATGACCAGCGTGGTCATGGTGAAAATGAACAAGCCCATGTAGGCGAAGAAGCGGTAATAGCCCGCCTCGCCCTTCATGTAGCCGGCGGAAAAGACGATGATCAGGAACCCGACGCCGGTCACCACCGCCAGCATGACGGCACTGAGGGGATCGAAGAAAAACCCGGCCGTGGCCTTGAACTGGCCGGCCTCGATCCAGGTGTAAAAGTCCTTCGTCGCCCAAAGCTGGCTCTGCCCGGTCCGCCACAATGAGATCATGTGAACCAGAAGCGACAGGCAGAGCACGGCGCTGGCGCCCACGCCCAGCCAGATCGGCCAATGCGATCTTCCGCGGAGGATCCTGGCTCCGAACAATCCGGCGATGGCCGCGCCCGCCAGCGGCAGCAGCGGAATCAGGTACGAGTATTTGACGGCGAACAGTGCGTCCATTTTTCGTCGACCGGCCCAAGCCGATTTTCACCCCTTGAGTTCGCGCCAGGCATCGGCATCCAGCGTGTTTTTCTGGCGGAACAGCAGCACCACCAGGCCCAGGGCCAGCGAGGCCTCGGCCGCGGCGATCACCAGCAGGAAAATCACGAACGTCTGCCCGGCCAGGTTGCCCACAAACCGGCTGAACGCGATCAGGTTGATCGCCACCGCCTGGAACATCAGTTCCGTGCAGAGGAACATGACGATCAGGTTCCGCCGGGTGATGAAGCCGATCAGGCCGATCACGAACATGATCCCGCCAACCGCCAGATAATGTTGCAGGGCCAGGGTGCTCATCAGGTTTCCGGAAACGCCTTTTGGGCGGGGTTGGTGGTGCCGTAAACGGGAATACTGTGCGGATCGTCGCTCAGGGGCGTTAAGGCGGCGGTGATGGTTTCGGAGCTGGGCTCGAAGGCATCCTCGACGCTTGGCACGCGCCGCCGGGCGATGATGATGGCGCCGACCATGGCGACGGTCAGAATCAGGCCCGCCAGCTCCAGATTGACCAATTGGTCCGTGAACAGATACGCCCCCAGCGCCTGGGTCGAACCGTGGATGGATTCAGCATCGGGGGCGGCGACAGCGGCGGCGGGCACGGCGGCGGGGGACGGTGGCGGCGCGATTTGCCCGGCCTTGTCGAAAATCAGAAACAACAGCACGCCCATGAGGGCAAATCCGATGCAGGCGGCGACCAAAGGCTCGCGGCTGACGACGTCGCATTCGGTCAGTCCGGCCAAGCCGCCGCCCAAGGCCGTTTGGCTCTGGCTTTGCGCCGACGCGGCCAGCATGATCACGAAAACATAAGTCACCAGGATGGCGCCGGCATAAATCAGCACGAGGGCCGCGGCCATGAATTCGGCGTACATCAGCACGAACAAGCCCGCGCTGGCAAAAACGGTCAGGACAAAATAAAGGGCTGAATAGACCGGCCGAGGGTGCGTGATCACCCGCATCGCCCCGGCCAGGGCGATGGCCGAGAAAATCCAGAAATAAGGACCCGTACCGGAAACGTCCTGTCCGGCAGCCGTTTTGACCAGCAGAGCCGCCAGGATCAGTCCGGCGGCGAGCAAAAGGGCGCCGCCCAGCTTGCGCTGGCCCGGCTGCCGACGCGAGGGAAGCAGCAGGATCGTCCCGACGCCCGCCACCACGCACAAAACCAGGATCGCCAGGGGCGCGATTACCGCACCGTCGGCCAGCAACAGGGGCATCGGCGGCAGCGACGTGGATTGGATGCCGAGCATGGGACCGTTCGGATCGGCTGGGCACGGCTCCCTTAAGCCGCGATCTTGTGGCACGCCGATGAGGCCGCAGAGTCTATGAACCGCAGGATTTGTTTGCAAGCCACGCCCGTTGGCCTACCACGCCCCCGGATATCCGATGCGCCACTCCAAAATTGTCCGATTTTTGTGCTTAGCCTGAAGTTATGGTTAAGATGGCGCGGATGAGTGGCATGTTTTCTCTGCGGGACTTGCCCAAGTACGAGGCCATCCGACAGCGCGTCAGCCGCTATCCCGATGTCCATCCGGCAGCGGTGGAAACCTTTCTGGTTCTGTTGCGCGTCGCCAGCGACGTGCTGGTGGGCCTGGAAACACACCTTGGCCGGCGCGAAATCTCCCAGGGGCGGTTCAACGTGCTGATGGTCCTGAACCGTGAGCCGTCGGTGGGGCTGGCGCCTTCGGATCTGGCGGTGCGATGCGGGGTGACGCGGGCAACGATGACCGGCTTGCTTAACGGGTTGGAACGGGATGGTCTGATCACGCGGCAGCCCGACGCCCAGGACCGCCGCATGACCACCTGCTGCCTGACGCCAAAGGGCACCGCCTATCTGGACACGATCCTGCCGGAATTCTACGGCCGCATCGATCAATTGATGGGCCAGTTGACCGAAGAGGAAAAGCTGCTTTTGGAAAAGCTGCTTTGGAAAGTGAACGAGGGGATCACGGCCTTGACGCGAACCTAACGCCCTAGGCTCGTGGGGGATGCACGAAATCGCCGCAGATCGACTTTCCAACCGGCAATAGCAACGCCCTCGGCGCGCAGCAATCGCCGCTTGGCAGCCAGCCCGCCGGCATAGCCGACCAGCCGGCCATCGCTTCCCACCACCCGATGACAGGGAATTCGCGGCGCGTACGGATTACGATGCAGTGCGTTACCGACGGCGCGGCAGCCGGTACCCAGCCGCCCGGCCAGATCGCCGTAGGTCGCCACCCGCCCCCGGGGAATCCGTGCCGCCAACGCCCAAACCTTCTGATGGAACGACATCCCCGGCGTTATTCGACCACCATGGATTTGTGCGATAAATCGATTATCTTTATCGAACATGAAACCTCCTTCGGCAGTATATTAGGAGTTTGCCGGAATCGTCCACTGTCCGCTTTGACCAAATAGAATCAGCGTGCAGGAATCGACCGCTTCATGAGTACCATCCGCGCCGAAATCACCGATGCCCAAAGGCCCCAGCCGACAACTGAGCCGGAAGGCCAAGCCCCCAACGTGCTGCCGATCGGCGCGCATATCCCGCCCGGGCTCTTGTCCCGCTGGTACGACAAGTTCGAGCAGTTCGTCAGCCGCCTGTCCGTGCGGGACAACTTCTGGCATCGCATCTGCTCGCTGATCTGGCTGCCGTACGCGTTTTTCAGCGGCATCAAGATGAAGGCGATCAATACCAGCACCGCCGCGATCCTTCCCTTTCGGCGCTTCAACCGCAACTGGTACCGGGCCATGGCCGGCGGGGCGCTGCTGGCCAACAGCGAAATCGCCGGGGGAATGTACCTGTTCGGCATCTGCGGCGGCGATTACACCGTGGTGTGCAAACACCTGGAATATACGTTCCTGCGTCCGTGCTTCGGCCCGGCTCTTTACAAAATGACGCCCCGCGAAAACGTCCAGCAACTCCTGGTCGCCGGGCAGGAGTTCAACATCACCCTCGATCTGGAGATCCTGCAACAAGTCGCCACCCCCGGCGAACGCGACAAGCGCGTCGGCCGCTGCGAAGCGACCTTCCACGTCACGCCTAAAAGCCAAGTCAAAGCCAGACAGGCAAGAAGGAAAAATTAGTTGCTGGTTGCTGGTTGCGAGTTGCTAGCCAAGCGCCAATGGGCAAGCTGACGTTTCTAGCAACCAGCAACTAGCAACTAGCAACTTCTTCCCGATAATTTCCTACGCATGACGCGCACGATCGGCTGGTCCTTTTTTCTGGCCATGTCCTGGACCTGGTGCATCGGCATGTATCTGCCGGTGCTGCTGCTGCGCGATGCCGGCTGGGCGGGCTTTGCGGTCTTTGCGATTCCCAACGTCGTCGGCGCCGCGGCGATGGGGTGGATGCTGCGCGACGCCCAGCAGAGCCGCGAACTGGTGGCGAATCATGAATCGGCGTGCATCTGGTTTTCGCTGGTGACGATCGTATTCCACGCGTTTTTCGCGGCATGGATCATTCGCCGCATCGTCGGACCGTCCGCCGGCGTGATGGTGGGCGCCGCGTTTGCCATTTTCTGGCTGATCCTCCAGTGGGAGCGCGGCGGGAAATTTCTCGCCGCGGTGCTGGTCCTGGCCGTTTCCGTTTTTGCCTTCGCCTGGGGCTGCGCCCGCGGCGAAATCCCCTACGTCGCCCAGCCGCTGGGGTTCTCCCCAACCACGCTGTCGCCCGGCGGCGCGTTGTGGCTCGCCCCCGCGTGCCTGTTTGGTTTTCTCCTGTGCCCGTACCTGGACCTGACGTTCCACGCCGCGCGTCAAGGAACGACCGCCCCGCAGGCCCGCGCCGCTTTTACCGCGGGATTTTGCCTGATCTTTCCGCTCATGATTCTGTTCAGCGCCGCGTACAGCGGTCCGCTTGTCCTTTTCCTGGCCCGGCGGATTTATCCGCAGTTGGCGGCGATCGTGGCGGTGCATCTGATCGCCCACAGCGGCTTTGTGGCCGCAGCGCACGCACGGCAACTGGCCGATCGCGCGTCGAGGATCACCTTGGGTCGCATAGTGATCTTCGGCGCCGCCGTCGCGGCGGCCGTGGCGCTGGGGGTTTGGGATCGCGGCTACAGCTATCGCGGCCTGCGCTTGGGTGAAATCGTTTATCGTTGTTTCCTGGGCTTCTACGCGCTGGTCTTCCCGGCGTACGTCTGGCTGCGGGTGGTGCCGCGGCGACGTTCGGGACTGCGGCTGGCGCTGGCGGTGCTCGCGGCAGCACCGATGTTTTGGCTGGGGTTTGTGGAGCGGCTGGGGGTGTGGCTGTTGCCGGGGGTTTTGATCCCGGTTGCGGCGAAATGGATTTTCACGCCACGGCCGGGCGAGCCGCGGGCGGACTTGCCGCCGGCGCACTGGCCGCCGGCTGGGGAAACTGGCACGTGACCGTGGTGCCGACGCCGACCGTGGATTCCAGCTTGACGGTGCCGTCCAGAGCCAGCATGGCGTGTTTGACGATGGCCAGACCCAGTCCCGAGCCGCGGCCGGCGCTGCCGCTGCGGGCCGAATCCACCTGATAGAACCGCTCGAAGACGCGGTCGATGTGCTCGCGGGCGATGCCGATGCCGGTGTCCGCCACGACGACGGTGACGACGCCGCCGGCCGGGCCGACCGGCGTGGACTGGCGAATGCTGAGCGTCACCTTGCCGCCGCCGGGCGTGAACTTGATGCTGTTTTCCAGAAGGTTTTTGACGACCAGGTTGAACAGCCGCGTGTCCATGAATACTTCCGCCGGCGTCGCCGGGTCGTCGTCGCCGATGCGCAGCTCCACGCCCTTTTGCCGTGCCAGCGTGCCCATGGTGGACTTCAGCGGCGACAACAGGTCGGAGGTCTTGATGGCGGCGACGCGCGGCTTGAGCTCCGGGCTCTCCACGCGCGACAGGTCCATCAGGTCGCGCAGCATCTCCTCCAGGCGGCGTATCTGGGAGTCGATGACCGACATGCACCGCTCGGTCTGAGCCGGATCGTCGCGGTACACCTCGCGCAGGGTTTCGAAGGCGGCCTTGATCGCCGCCATGGGGGTGCGGAGCTCGTGGCTGGCGTTGGCGACGAAATCGGTCTTCATCTGCACCGCGCCCGCCAGGGCGCTGACGTCGCGCAGCACCAGGAGCGACGAGCCGCTGACCATGCGCCGCGCCACCGCCTGGTACGTGAGGCGCTGGCCGTCGCGGGTCAGGCGAATTTCGCGTTGCACGGCATCCACGGGCGGCGAGGCGCCGGCGCCATCGACCAGCGCTTCGTACAGCTCCACCACCTGCTCGTCGTTGACGACGTTGACCAGCTTCTCGTTGAGCACCGCGGCGGGCGAAACGGACAAAAGCCGAGCGGCGGGCGCGTTGAGCAAAACGATGCGGCCGTGAGCGTCGGCGGCCAGGATGGGGTCGGGCATGGTGTCCATCAGCGCCCGCAGTCCGCCCCGTTGCTGATGCAGGTCGGACAATTGTTTTTGCACCTCGGCCGCCAGGAGATTGAGATGGTTGCCCATGTCTCGCACGGGCGATGCGCCGCGGGGTTGGGTGCGGGCGGCAAAATCGCCGCCGGACAAACGCCAGGCAAGCCGCTCCGCGTGGCGCAGGGGCAGCTTCCAACGGTACCGCTGGATCAGCCAGACCAGCAGCACCCCCGCGGCAAGCACTGCCAGCAGAACCAGGTCGTGAAACTGCATACGGGGATTATTCTAGCGACCCGGGCCGGATTCAAGCGGCCAAGAGGCGCCGATCACTCGGATTCTTCGGGCGATTCGCGCAGGCGGTATCCCACGCCGCGCACGGTGTGCACCAGCCAACTGGCCGAGCCCAGCTTCTTGCGGATGGCCGTGATGTGAACGTCGATGGCGCGGTCGGTCACGAAGACGTCCGTGCCCATGGCCTTGTCCATGAGCTGATCGCGCGTCAACACGCGGCCGCGCGCCGTCACCAGCGCCGAGAGCAATTTGAACTCGGTCAGCGTCAACTTGACCTGGCCGTCGTCGACGCAGACTTCGTGCTTGAGGGTGTCGATGGTGAGCGGACCGGCCTTGAGCACGCCTCCCTCGCCGGCGGCTTGCCCCGCCTCGGCGCGCCGAAGCACCGAGGCCACCCGCGCCAACAGCACCTTCATGCTGAACGGCTTGGTCACGTAGTCGTCGGCGCCAATCGTCAGTCCCACCACCACGTCCGTCTCTTCCCCCTTGGCCGTGAGCATGACGATGGGGATGTTGGCGGTTTGCGCCTCGGCCTTGAGTCGCCGCGCCACTTCCATTCCGTCCAAACCGGGAAGCATCAAATCCAAAATAATCAAATCCGGCGAAGACTTGTGAGCGATGTCCAGCGCCTGATTGCCGTTGTAGGCCATCAAGGGTTCGTAGCCGTTGCGGCCCAGGTTGTAAGCCACCAGATCAACAATGTCTTTTTCGTCGTCGACGACGAGGATTTTCCGTTTGGCCGACGCAGTGGTCCGCACGGCCGACGCATGACGACTGGTTTCGTTGATTCGGCTCATAATTCCTCTTCCCTGCGACGATACCGCCGCCGGCGATCAGTTGGACGCCCTCAATTTGACCCGCTTTAGTCCGGCGTCAAGGCGTTAGCGCCGGCTTAATGCAGTCACCATGCAATCTGAACCGTCCAGAGGACCCAAGTTGCCTCGTCCATACGATTCCTGCGGTGGTTTTGGCACCGTATCGAATTGTCGCTATCATCCGGCGGATCAATGAGAAAGGGAGTTGGGACACCGCTATGAACCCGTTGAATCGCAGAGAATTGCTCGCCATGGCCGCCGCCGGTGCGGCGACCGCGGCCTGCCTGTGCTGCCTGGGCGATGCCGCCACCGTCTTGGCCGACGCCACCACCGCACCCTCCACCCTCGACCTCGGGCCCGTTGCAGATTTCAAGACCGACGGAATCACCATTAAGTGGATGAGCAGCGACAAGCTCGCCATCGTCCGGCACAACGGCAAGCTTTACGCCCCCACCGCCATATGCACGCATAAAGGAAGCACCATTCAGTCCCCTGACGGAACCTCGTTTGCCTGTCCCAAACACCACGCGACGTATGACATCGAGGGCAACGTCACCAAGGGACCGGCCAAGAAGGCACTGGTCCGATACGCGATTAGCGTTGATGCCAATGGGCACGTCATCGTGGACAAGTCGCGCTCGTTCAAGCCTGAGCAATGGAACGATCCGGCCAGCTTCATCAAGCTGAGCTGAAACCGATTCACGTTACGGCGCGGCGCGTGGGCGCAGGATGATCGTCGGCCAGCGATCCGGCCCGCCGCCGGCCTGTCCCGCAACCGAAAAATCGGCGTAAATCGATTGACCCATCAGCACCCGCATGGGGGATGTTGCGCGGGTCGTTGCCACGGCGTGGTCGGCGGGCGCCAACCACCGCGTCATGACGGCCAGGGGCTGGTCCGCCTTCAGATGACCGCTGAGCCACCTCGGCTGGCCGTCGGCGCTGCAATGCAGGACAAGGTTCAAGCTCGGCCACTGCTGGGGATCGCTCGCCACCGGATGAATCAAGCCCCCGATGGGAATGCTGAAATCCGCGTCGCGATGGCTGATTTGATAGAGCCAAGTGTCCGCGATGTCGCTGGGGCCCATCAGTCGCATTTCTCCGACGATTTGCGCCAGGGGCGATCGGGATCGGTTGTCCCAAGTCGCCGCCGCGACGAATGCGGCCACCAAGAGCACCATCGCCACCGGCATCCAACGCGACCGCCACAGATACACCCCGCCGGCCAGGATGCAAAACAGCGCGCCCAGGATCACGACGCGGCGGCGAAACGCCGCCGAGCGTCCGGCCGTCCAGCCCAGTGTCGGAGCGTAGGCTTGTGAATCCACGGTCGGCGGAAGCGCGATGCCGACTTGAGCCACCCATAGCCGCCCTTGCTTTCGCCAAGACAACGCATCGTCTGGCGGCACAACGCTGACAACCGCCAGGGCCACGTTCGCCGCGTAAAGTCCGCGCCGCAGGTCTGGCGGAATGTTCACCCAACCGACCGGCGTCACCAGCAGCGCATCGAGCGACTCCCACGCCATCGCCGGCCCGGCAATCGGCCGCATCGTGTCCAGGCGGATCGGGACAACGCGACTCGACCCAAACAAGTCCTTCAAGAGCGAAGGATCATCCACATTCGTACCCACCAGGCGATCGGAATCGTCCAAGGCGTGCAGCGGCCGATCAAACCCGGCTGCGGCAGCGCCGCCAGCCCGCCAGCGAACGTTCCCCACGTCATCCTCCACGGCCAGCCAAGGCAGCACGCCCACCGACGAGCTGACGCGATCCACACGCACGCTCATCGCGCCGTCGGCGGACAAATCAATGGACGCGTTGGCCCCGGGCAAATCCCATTGCACGGGCATGGCCCGCCCGGGATGGAAATACCCCTGCAGAGGCAGAAGCAGCCTATCGGCGCGGCAGGGGCTGGCGAGCAACATCGCCCCCATCGCGGCCAGGCATCCAACTCGAAAACCGCGCATGAAAACTCAGGAGTGTTACCTGTTCAACTCGACGGCCAGGCGCAGGGCCTCGGCGACGCTCCACGCCTGGGCAAAGCAGCCGCAGGGCCGGTGCGGCTCGTTGCCCTCGAAAATCTCGGCGATCTGCCCGATACAGCCGTGCTCCATGCTTTCGAGCAGCGGCGCCAGCCAGCGACGGGCCTGATCCACCGCGGCGTCCGAGCGGTTGTTCACCCTTAAATACGCCTCGAGGAACGGGCCCAAGAGCCAGGCCCAGACCGTGCCGTTGTGATACGCCGCATCGCGTTGCCGCTGCGCGCCGCGGTACGTGCCGTGATATTTGCTGTCAGACTTGGCCAGTGTGCGCAAGCCGACGGGCGTCAGCAGCTCTCGCCGCACGGTTTCGACGACCGCCAATTGCTGCTCATGGCTCAGCGGGCTGTGGGGCAAGCTGACGGCGAAGATCTGATTGGGCCGGATGGACACGTCCCGTCGCGGGCCATCCACCACATCCGCCAAGCCGCGGAAGGGGCTGATCCAGAACGTCTTGCAGAAACTCCGGGCCACCGCGTCGGCCTGCGCCTCGCCCAGAAGCCGCAGGGCGTTGTACCACAGGGCGTTGATCTCGACGGCCTTGCCCTGCCGCGGGGTGAAGGCCACGCCGTCGCACTTGGTATCCATCCACGTCAACTGCGTGCCCGGATCCCCCTGCGTCACCAAACCGTCGGCCGGATCGACGTGGATGTGATAGCGCGTACCGCGCCGGTAACCCTCGACGATCGCCCGGCAGGCGGGAAGCAGGACTTTTTCCAGCGTCTGTGCATCGTTGGCCAGTCGGGCGTATTCGAAGGCGGCGTGGATGAACCACAAACTGGCATCCACGGTGTTGTAAGACGGCTGATTGGTGTAATCGTCGAAGCGATTGGGGATCATGCCATCGCTGACGTACTGGGCGAAAACGCACAACACCTGGCGAGCCTGCTCAAAGCGTTCCGTGGTCAAGAGCAAGCCCGGGAGGGAGATCATGGTGTCGCGGCCCCAGTCGGCAAACCAGGGATACCCGGCGATGATCGTCGCGCCGGCCGTCCCATCAGGCGATGGGCGATCCACCACAAAATCGTTGGCCGCGCGCGCCAGCCGCGTCACCGACGGCGACGGCGATGGCCAGGGCAACGCCGGCATCGAGGTCCGGCGTCGCTGGAGTTGCTGATCCCAATCGAAGCTTGGCTCCGGCTGGGCGCTGGCCCACAGCGTGATGGATGCCGTCCCGTCGGTGCTCAGGGAAAAATACCCGGGGGTGTAGAGGTCCTCGGTATCGTCCAGGCCGCGCTCGGTCTCCACCGCGTAAACGTAACTGAACCACCAGTCCGGCCGGCAGACGAACTGGCCAGCGTCCGCGACGATGTCCACACGATGGTTGCCGTCTTTGACCCAGACGCTGCGCTGCTCGTACGCGCCCTCCAGGCGCGCTTGGCCGCGGCGAAGATGATGGAAATCCAACAGCCGCATGAACGGCCCGAGCCGCAACTCCACGCTGCGGTCGGCCGTGATCGTGTAGCGAATCCCCGCGGCGTTGATCTTCCACGGCATTTGCAGTTCCTTGACCACGTGGATGCCTTCCACGTCGTATTCCCATCGCACCAGGCCGCCGTCCAAATCGAACCGGCGCAGATAGCGGTCGCCCCGAGGATGAAAGCGATCCGAGAACTGGTTGATGGAAAACTCCAGGAGCTGATCTTCGTTGCCCTCGACGCAGATGACCTCCCCCAGCCGGTTGAGCAGCATCACGCGTCCGACCGGCGGATGAGTCGCGGCGCAAAGCAGACCGTGATACCTCCGCGTGTTGCAACCGACGACGGTCCCCGCCGCGTACCCCCCCAGGCCATTGGTGATCAGCCACTCCTCTTCGACGTGCGGCCGAAGCTCTCCATAAGTTTCGATGGAAAACAGTGAGGACATTGCGGCTTATCTCCAGGCAACGGCGTCAGCCCGCGTCCGGCATCTGCGCGAAAGGCGCTTGCGGCGCCGGCGGCGGCGCCAGCATCTCGTTGGTCCCGTCCAAAAACGACTGCAATGTCTTGAGCCGGTCGCCGCCGCCGGCCACATGCACCAGGAAGTCGCCATCCCGGAAATTCTCCGGCGAACAGTTGAACGCGAAATGCGGCGCATAACAGACGTCGATTCCAGCCTTGCCGGTTTCCAGCAATCGTACAATCGCGGCCTGTTCCCACCAGTAGTGATAAATCAAATCGGGCTGCGCGTACACCCGATTAAGAAAATCGATGGTCTGCGGCGACCGCCGCAGGAAAAACTGGCCGCAGTTGATTCCGTTGAAATCCCTGCCGACGATGAAGTGTTCGGTCCGTCCCTGGACAAATCGCGTCAGCGGAATTTGATCGTTGACGATCACACTGTCGGCGTCGCTCCAGAAGACCCACTCGAAATGCTCCAGACACTCACGGACCAGAATGATTTTCGACCATGACGCCGGACGGCTCGCATCCAGCGTATCGCCGGCGCCGACGAAGCCGTACCCGTACTTGCGGCAATAGGCCTGCTTGTTGGCGAAACTCAACCGGCCCAGATCGGCCATTTGCGTCGTGCACAATGACGCGATGGCCATCGTCCCGCCCGACGCGGCACGCGCCTCCAAAATCAACCTGGCAACCTGATAGAGGTGAAGCATCCTCAACCGAAGCCCAGAGACTTGTTGATCAGAAAACTGAAAAAACTACGCGGATGCATCAGTTGGGCGGCGGAATTCCCGGCCTCATACGCCTGTACCGCAGGCGCCGACAACAGGTACGTGAACGCCTGGGCGTCAACGCGCCTGGCATGTTCCACATCATCCGCCTGGTCAAAGAAGGGGGCGACGTCCGACGGATCGATCGGCCGGATCAACTGCCCTGGGATCTCCGTCCAGCGCTTGGGCTGACAATCCAGAATCGGCGTCAGGAGGCGCCCGCCCAGGCCGCAGCCGCCTTCGCCGGGACTCGGCGCCCACCCCGATCGTAGCAACCGGCACACCTCCGCGTAGTACGCCTTCATCAGCGGGCTGCCCACCGCTGCGCCCATAAAATCCGTAGCCACCTGCCCGTCCGGCTTGCGATAGCCGGAAAAACCGTCCATGTCCCGCCGAATGCAACAGAACCAGACATCCGAAAGACTCTTCCTCACCACGCAGGATGAATCGATCCAAATCCCACCGAACTTGGCCAGCAGATACGCCGCGACGAATTCCTTCCGCGCAGAAGCGTCCAGCCTGGAAATGTCGATGTCCCGATCCTCGCTGCGGACATAATCGAAGTCTCGCGGCCCTACCAGGCGCACGCCGGCGCCGCTGCGCAGGTGAACCGTGTAATGGCACAGATGAATCCAGGGGGGAGGGGCCGGCGGCTCCCAATATTGGCAGACAGGCAACACGCGGCGCATTTATCCCCCAAAACCGCCATCAAGGCAACCTTGACACCCCGCCAGGAGGCGGGAATGATAAACTCGTCCGTGAATTCGAGCACCTTTAGCTCAATTGGATAGAGCGTCGGTCTACGGAACCGAAGGTTGAAGGTTCGAGTCCTTCAAGGTGCGTTGGGCGCGATATCGGTTCATGTCACATTTGCGAAATTTAGTTGCCGCGTTGTTGTTCGTGATGCAGTTCGTGGCCGCTGGGGCATGGGCTGACGGCCTGTTCGTTTACTTTGGCACGCAGCGGGACGCGCCCGGCGTGGGCTTCTCGCTGGCTCGTTTCGATACCGACACGGGCCATCTGACCCGGCCGCAGTTGATCCTCGCCGCCGAGGCACCGTCGTTTTTCGTGATTCATCCCGACGGCAAGCATTTGTACACCACCAATTTCAGCGGCACGGGCGGTGTCAGCGCCTACCAGATCGATCCCAAAACCGCCTCGCTGAAACTGATCAATCATCTGTCCGGCGGCGGCGCCGGCACCAGCTACATCAGCCTGGACAAGACGGGCCGATTTGTCCTGGCGGCAAATTTTGCAACCGGCCACATCGCCGTCTTTCACATCCAAGACGACGGCAGCTTGGGAGAGCACACCGCCTACGACCAACACGCCGGCAGCAGCATCAATCCGCAGCGGCAGACGCGGACCTACCCCCATTGCATTATCACCGATCCGACCAACCGCTTCGCCCTGGTGGCCGATCTGGGCCTGGACAAACTGTTCGTCTACCGCTTCGATGAGAAAACCGGCACACTCACCGCCAACGATCCGCCTTTCGTCACGGTGAAACCAGGCTCCGGCCCGCGTCACGTCCGCTTTCATCCCAACGGGAAATGGGTCTACCTGATCAACGAAATGGGCAGCAGCATCATCGGATACAACTGGGATTCAGCCCGTGGAACTCTGGCCGAATTCCAAACCGTCTCGACGCTGCCCCGGGGGTTCAGCGGCGAGAACAACGCCGCGGAGCTGGAAATCCACCCCGACGGCAAGTTCCTCTACGGCTCCAACCGCGGGCATGACAGCATCGCGATCTTTGCCATCGATCAGACGAGCGGCAAGCTGACGCTGGTTGGGCACGTCCCTTCGCAGGGCAAGACGCCACGCAATTTTGCGCTGGACCCGACCGGCAAGTGGATGATCTGCACCAATCAGTTCGGCAACAGCGCCGTCGTTTTCAGAATAGATGAGAATACCGGCCAGCTTACGCAGGTGGGCCAGGGCATCGAAGTGTCCGCTCCCTGCTGCGAGCGCTTCCTGCCGGCGCCGGCGCCGTGACGTTGCAGATCAGCCGGCAACCACCTCGGTCTACGCCAGCAGTTTTCGCCGCAGATCATCCGTCGTGGCGAGGCTGGCGATAACGTTTTGCGTCTGCCCGCCGCCGCCCAATCCACTGCTGGCCGCCGTGTCCGACGACGCAAGACTGGCGGCGATCGAAGGCCCGGACGAGAAGCTGGCCACCACCGCCGCGGGGCTGATGTCCGAGGACCCCAGCAAGGGATCCGACGGCGGGCCCAAACGAGCGGCGTTGTTTTTCTGTTGCATGGCGATGAGCATCGGGCCCAGCGGAACGCCGTTGAACAGGAACCGTGTCGTGGGCGGCTCGATGACCTGAAGGTCGCTGGACAGGGCCGTGCCGTAGGTACGGTTGGTAGCCTCCAGGACGTACGTGCCCAGGGCGGAGAGCGAGAGGTCGTTGAAGGCGGCGATGCCGTTGACGGTGGAAGCGCTGAGCGTGCCGTCGATCGTGGCGCCGGCGGGTCCGCTGTTGAGGCTGAGGGTCACGGTGGCGCCGCTGGTGTTCGTGACGTTTCCGAAGACGTCTTCAATGCCGACCCACACGGCCGGCGTAAGCGGGCTGTTCGACCACGAGCTGCTGGGCTGCTGCACAAACCCGATGCCGCGGGGCGTGGCGGCCAAGACCGTGAAGGCGGCCGAGGTGCCCGGGGCGAGGCTTGCGTCGGTGGCCCTGAGCGTGTGCGTTCCGGCGATATGCAGCCATAGATTACTGAACGTTGCGACGCCGTTTTGGACCGGCGCGGCAAGCGTCCCATACAAAGATCCGGAGCCGCTGCCCAGCGACAAGGTCACGGTGCTGTCGTCGGTGGTCTCCAGATTTCCGAAGGCGTCCTCGACCCAGACGGTCACGGCGGGGGTGATCGTGCTGCCGGCTGTGACGTTGGTGGGCTGCTGGACAAAACCCAATTTAGCCAGTGCGCCGACGGTGATCGTGAAATTTGACGAGGTGACGCTCAGAGAGCCAATGCTGGTGATCGCCGTCGCCTTTAGCGTGTAGGTGCCCACGGTGTCCAGGGACAGGTCGCTGAAGGTGGCCACGCCGTTTTGGGTCAGCTCGCTGAGCGTGCCGTTGAGCGAGCCGGGACCGCTGCCGACCGCCAGCGTGATTTGGCCGATGTACCCGGTGATCAGGTTGCCGTCGTTGTCCTCCAGGCCGACCGTCACGGCCGGGGTGATGGTGGCGCCGGCGGCCGTTTGCGTGGGCTGCTGCACAAAGCCCAGTTTCGCCAGAGTTCCCGCGTTGATCTGGAACGACGAGGAAGTCGCGCTGGTGAGGCTTCCGTCGGCGGCCTGGAGTTGATAGGTGCCGGCGAGGTTGAGGGACAGATCGCTGAAGGTGGCCACGCCGTTGACCGCCGGTTCGGTCAGCGTGCCGCTCAGCGTCGCCCCCGCCGGCGGACCGCTGAAAATGGACAGAGTCACGCTGGAGGTGTCGCTGGTGGCGAGGTTGCCGTACTCGTCTTCGACATCGACCGTCACCGCCGGGGTGATCGTGCTGCCGGCCGTCGTGTTCGTCGGCTGTTGGGCGAAGACCAACCTGCCCTGCACGGACCCCACCAGATACGGAATCAACGTGTTGGCAATGGGCGTGCCCAATCCGGTGGCCAGGTCGTAGCCGGTCGTGGCGGGATAGCCGTTGTTGCCGTCGGTGATGTCGTGGAAGTCCGAGGCGGCCCCAGGGCTATACAGCATCGGAAGGGTCTGGGTGACTCCGTCGAGGGTGGGAAGACTGATCAGAGCACGGCCCTGGTTGGCGATGGCGATCAGCCCGGCCCACATAGGCGCTGCCAGGCTGGTTCCACCGACCTGCGACCACGCACCCTGGTAGTACACGTAGACGCCGGTGTAGTAATCGGCATCCATGGAAACGTCCGGAGTGGTTCGGTAGGTGGTGCTAGCGCCGTTGACGTTGCCGGTTTGATAGCTGGGTTGCAACTCGAACAGGCTGACGCCGCCGCCCCCGCCGTCCCAGGCGGCCTCGCCCCCGTAGGTTCCGTTGCTGCTGATGGACAGGCGCGTGCCGCCCACGGAGACGACGTTGGGAGACATCGCGGGGTAGGAGGCGAAGGGCGCCGCATAGTCGCCGGAACTGGCAAGGAACGTGATGGGCGTATGGCCCGATGGCGCGGTGAAAGTCCCATTGTCGGCGGTCTGGCTCGCGGTATCTGCAAGGCCCCAACTCATCGAAACGACGGAGACACCCTTATAATCCGCGGCGGCAGTCACGGCCGTCATAAGATCGCCCGGGGTGTTGGCTTCAACCACCACGATGTTGGCCTTGGGGGCCACGGCGTGTGCCCACTCGACGTCCAACGACTCCTCCACGATCCACCCGGCTTCATCGGCCGTCGGCGGGCTGGAGTCTACGGGCAAGGGCGTGAGCTGGCCGTCCTGGTTCACCACCGTCAGCGTCGGTCCGCCGGTGACGTTGAACTGCGGCAAATTAAAAAATTGGCTGAAAAAATTGGCGTCGGAAACGATGCTGGAATCGTCGTAGGCATCCACGATGGCGATCGTCTGACCACTCCCGTCGCCCGCCGTCCCGGCGAACGAAATCAGATTGATGCCGTAGACGGCGTCAATCTGAGCCGGACTGTATGGAACGGCGGCATTCGTCGAGCCGGGCACGACGTCCGGAGCGGCGACCGGCCCCAGGTAGATGATGGGTAGCTCAACCTGGTCCTGCGTCGCCGGACCGGCGGCGGGACTGGCATTGGCTCCCGATCCGCCGGAAGCGGACGACGAAATCCCCGCGCTGCCAGAGGAAGAAGCTGCGCTGCTGCCATCGCTACCCGTACCAACGATTTGCGCGATCTCAAAGGCGCCGATGTCCACGACGTTGTTGACGACGCGGGGGAATCCGCTGCCGCGTTGATCCGTTGTGAGCGCATTACCATAGAAATCGACGGCCAGGGCGTTGCTGCCCGCGTCGATGGCCGGGCTGCCGAACAGCAGGGCCATGGTCTGCGTCGGCCCGCCGTTGTCTTGCAGCGGGCCCAGGTTGGCAGCGGAGCCGACGATGTTGTTGTTGATGCCGTTGATCAACCCGCCGGCGGCGTTGTTGCCCGCCGTGTCCAATCGCGTCGTCACGAGGTTGTACGAACTGGGCGTCTGGCCGGACGCCAGGGCTTGGTCCAACGTACCGCTGATATCCAAACCTGAGGGAATGGAGGCCGTGGTAATCACGCTGTCCGCAACAATGGTGTTGTACAGCGTTGTGTCGCCTGCGTTGATGTCAATGCCAGCGCCCACAGTGACACCAAAGTGCTGGCCGACGGCTGTATTGCTCGCTATCGTCGTGTTCGTCGCGGTCAAAGTGCCCGCAGACCAAATGCCGCCCCCGGCGGCATCGGCGGCGGTCGCAGTATCGAGAGCTTGGTTGCTGGCAATCGTGCTGTTGACAATGGCAACGGTGTCATCGCCAGCGATGTAAATGCCGCCGCCGAACGCATAAACGGTGGATGGGGGAGGACTCCCGGACGACTGTGCAGTGCTGGTGGCGAGATTGAGGGAGATCGTGCTGTTGGCAATGGTCTCGTAGTCGGCGTTGCTGTAAATGCCGCCACCTTCACTAAACCCACCCGAAGTAACTGAATTGGCCTGTACCGTGGAGGTATCCAGGTCAACCGTGCCACTGTTGCTGTAGATGCCGCCGCCCTCACTGTTGCCGCCCTGCTGGGAGTTGCTGGCCGCGTTGTTCGAAATCGTGCTGTTGCTGATCACCAGCGTGGGGATCAGGGTGGCGACGCCCCCGTTGTCGTTGTCGATGCCGCCGCCGGTGGCATCGCCGCCAAAGCCTGACGGTACGGTCACCGTGTTGCCGGAGATGGTTGCGCTATCGATGCTGACCACGCCGCCCAGGTTGTAGATGCCGCCGCCCGCCACGGCGGCGTTGTTCAAAATGCTGTTGCCGACGGGCTCGTTGTTCACAATACTGCCGGTGAAGGTGATGGTGCCCTGGTCGTTGTAGATGCCGCCGCCATATTCCGACGCGGTGTTGCCGGAGATCGTGGAGGCGGTGATGAGCAGCACGGCGCCGGTGAAATTGAAAATGCCGCCGCCCAAATCTGCTGTGCTGCCCGAGACGGTCGTGCTGTCGAGGCTGACCGTGCCGTTGGCGTAGTTGGCGATGGCGCCGCCCCAGTCCGCCGCCGAAGAGGGGTTGATGGTGCTGCTGGTGATGTTGAGCGTGCTGTTGGCTTCGTTGCAGATGGCGCCGCCGGCGATGTTAGCCGTGCCGCTGATGGTCGAGCCGGAAATCGTGACCGTACCGCCGTTGGTGTTGAGAATGGCTCCGCCGGTATCGGCGATGCCTGTAAGGGCAGTGTTGGCGATGTTGACCGTGCCGCCGTTGTTGTAGATGCCCCCGCCCAACTCGCCGTGGCCGGAAATGAGCGACGTGGCGGGGGAGTCCCCCGAGATGTTCAGCGTTCCACCGGAGTCGTTGTAGATGGCCCCGCCGCTGCCTTCGAGGGTCCCTGCGGGCAACGGCGTCAACGACTTATACGTTGCCTGCGCCACGCCGATGACGTCGCAATTGCTCAGGTTGAGCGTGCCGTTGTTGTAAATGTCGCCGGCGGAGGTCGCTCCATAGTAATTGCCGCCGCTGGTGGTTATCCCCGTTAGGGTCAATGCTGCGCCCGGATCGATCTCAAACACCGTCGCGTCGTCGTTGCCGTTCACGGCGACGGCGGAGGAGCCCGTGATGGTGGTGGTTCCACCGGTGAAAATCAAAGGTCCGTTGTGCAGCGGGCTGTTGAGAAGGTTGATCGTGCCGGAGAGACTGGGGTCGAAGTTGATGGCGTTGGCACCGCCGCTGGCCATCGCCTGCTCAACGGCCCATCGCAATGATCCAGCGCGACCGTCGTCCGCCAGGGTGGTGATCGTGTACGTCGTGAGCAAAAGGCGCCTCTCCAGCACCTCCATCAGGACCTTGATGCCGCGGCCGCGGCGGCCCCGATGGTGGCGCCGGGCACGCCAAACATCTGAAAACGACACCGTTGGAAACGCGCCCACTGTCGGCCGGAAAAATCGGCTGCCCATCGTCACTCCTTGTTCACCCCATCTCCCGTTCCGGAGACAACCGGCATTCTAACTGCACGCGATAGACGCACAAAAAAAATCCGTGGTAACCGGCACTGCACCGCACCTTGGCGCCAATACCGATAATCTGGGTAAATATGGAATTGTTGCCACGTCGAATAGCTGAACCGGAAACAAGCTGTAACGATTTTATCAGATATGACGAGTGCTCAACCCGCCTCCTCCCGCCACGTCCGATAAAACACAATCTACGCACCGTCCCATCGCATGGACGGCTTGCTCTTGCCTCGCGCCCGCGCGGAAATCCCGTGCTATTTCGGTCCCTGCGGATTGACGGCTTCCGCGTGAGCGGGGTTGACGCTCTTGGCAAATCGATCCGCCAGGATCGCGCCGCCGGGGTTGTTCATCGCGGCGATCTGCTCGGCCACGCGTTTGACGCGCTCGGAGATGCCGGGATGCGTGCTCATCAGTTGTCCGCCGGCGGCGCTGCCCTGCAATTGCTCGAGGCGCTGCAGAAACCGCAGGTAACTATGCGGGTCGTAACCCGCGGCGGTCATGATCTTGACGCCTTCCTGGTCGGCGGCGAATTCCTGCGGCTGCGTGTAGCCGGTCTTGGTGATCACGTCGATGCCGGCGTCCGTTAGAGCGGAAAACCGCGCGATGTCGTTGTTGGCCTTGAGGGCTTCGGTGAGCGCCCCCTGCTGCTCGGCGGCCTGGACTTGGTGCAAACCATCGTGGTGGCAGACGTGGCCGATCTCGTGCGACAGCACCCCGGCCAGCGCCGCCTCGTCTTGCACGTTTTCCAGCAGGCCACGGGTGATGAAGACGTAACCGTTGGGGCCGGAGAAAGCGTTGACTTCGCTGGTGTCCAGCACGCCAAAGACGTAATTGCCGCCGGGGTTGGGCGACGCGCTGGCGACGGTCAGGCCCACCAACGTCACGTACGTTTGCACCTGGTCATTGTTGTAGAGGCCGTAGTGGCTGGTGAGCGAAACGCCGACGGATTGGCCCATGGCGTCTTCGTCCTTTTCGCTCAGGGCCAGGGCGTTCATTTCATGTCCGCCGGCCTTGATGAGCTGGCCGGTGGAGCCGCCGACGAGATTGCCCAGCGTATCGGCGTTGAGCGGACTATTTTTCCCGCATCCGCCGGCCAGCGCCATCGCCGTCGCCGCCGCCGCCGCCACCGCCAACAACCCCCATGTCCATGCGCGAAGTTTCATGATTTGGTCCTCGTCTTATGGCGCGCCGGGCGCATCGGGTCCGACCTTGCCCTCGGCGGTGAATGCCTGCCATTGCTTGGGATCGATGGATTTGCGGAACGCGATCAATCGGTTCATGGGGCCGGGATCCAGGTTCTTGTCCCTGGCCCAGTCGTCGGCCTCGGCCGCCAGCCCCTTGCCCGCGGCGCCGGTGCTCATGTTGGTCGCTTCAGCCCCGGCGCCCATATCCGACAGCAGGTTCCCCCCGCCGCCCACCTTTTCCGTGGATATGGCGTTCTCGTAAACGTACCCTTCCTGATCGCCGACTTTCACTCTCAGCCATTTGCCCTCGTGCGCCACGACGGTCAGTTGCGTGCCTTTCTGGACCGTGGCGATCACGGGAAAAACCGCCCCCTTGCCGGAGCGGATTTGCACCGTCTCGCTTTTGATCCAGACATCCTCGGCCACCGCCACCGCGGCCACCAGCAGGGCGGCGCTCAGCACGGCAACGAACACGGTATTGCGACGACTCTTCGGCTTCATGGACAAATGCCCCTTTCTGTTTTTCGCCGCGGCGCTGCCCGGTCATTTTTCCTTCGCGACGTAGACGCCATCCCAGTCGTCCGGCGGTGGGTCGTTGCGAAGCGTGGCAATGCGCCGCAGCAGGGCCTTGATCGCACCATCATCCGCAAAACGGCCCTCAAGCTCAAGCAATTCCTTTTGGGCCGGGTCCCACTGCCGATGCTGGTACAGCGAAAAGGCCCTTTCATATCCGGATACCAGCGATTGCAACTGGCCGTCGGCCGGCAAAGCCCCCCGTTCGGCCAGCAGTTCGTACACGGCCATGGGCTGGCGCTTGCCCTTGACGCGCAGAACATCCAGCTTTCGCAGGATGAAACGATCGCGCACCAACTCGGCGGTCGGCTGCGAAATCATGATGCGCGTGCCGTAGATCTTGTTGGCGCCCTCCAGGCGGCTGGCCAGGTTCACGCCGTCGCCCAGGGCGGTGTAGTTGAACAGGTGGGATGAGCCGACGAATCCCACCGCCGCATCCGTCGTGTTGATGCCGATGCGAGTGAAGATCTTGGCCGCGCCCAGTTGCCGCAGTTCCTCGCGGATGGCCGACTCGCGGACCGCGATCGCCAGCGCCGTCCGGCAGGCGCGGGTGGCATGATCCTCCTGCGGCAGCGGCGCGCCCCAGAAACACATGATCGCGTCGCCGATGTACTTATCCAGCGTCCCTTGATGCAACAGCACCTGGTCGGACATTTCCCCCAGGTAGCGGTTCAGGAGCTGGCCGAGTTTTTCCACGTCCATGGCTTCGCTCATGTCCGTGAAATTGGCCAGATCGGTAAACAGCAGGGTGATGCGCGTGCGGATGGTGCCCAGGGCCAGGCGCTGCGGCTCGCGGGCAAGCTGCTGGGCCACCGCGGGCGAAACCACTTTAGACAACGCCTTGAGCATGAAGCGACGCTGACGGTCCTCGGCGAAATACGTCCAGCCGAACGCCGCCACCGTCGCCACCGCCACGGCCAGCAGCGGCCCGGTGGACGAGAGCCAGCGAATCTCCGGCCGCATAAACAGCCACGAGCCGAACCCCAGCACCATGGCCACGGCCAGGATCGGACCCAGGATTTTGGCCATCACCCGCCGCGGAAAGACCACCGCGATCGTGGTCAGCGCCGTGGCCGCCAACGTCAAAAGCATGTGGAACAGCGGCGTCACCGCCCGAACGCGCTGGCCGGCGATCAGGTTTTCCATCGCCGTTGCCTGGATCTCCACGCCGGGATATTCCGCCGACAGCGGGGATGATTTGAGGTCGAACGTGCCGAGGGTGATCGTGCCGATCAGCACGATTTTCCCGCGGAACCAGTCGGGGGAGATGCCCGCGGCTTTGGCCGCGGCGTCGCCCTGCAGGGCCGCGCCCAACACCGCCGCCGCGGAAATGAACCGGTGCGTGTGATGGCCATCCGCCGTCGCGTACGGGCCGTAATAATGAAGCAGAAAGGGCGCGCTGGGCGCCAGCTTGGGCGGCTGGCCGGCGGCATTGGCCGCCGCCACCGCCAGGCTCGGCCGGCCGTACACCTGCGGATCGTACTGGCGATAAATGACATCCTTGCCGACGTTGACCGCCCCGAACGTCGGCTTGGCCACGGGCGGGGCAAAATGGTCCCAGCTTCCATCCGCATTCACCAGCGAGCCGAATACCACGGGAACCTTGACGGCCCCCACCAGCTTGGCAAACGCATCATCATCCCCCGTGGAGTTCTGATAAACGCTGGTCTGGCTGAAAACCAGGTCAAACGCGACGGCGCGGGCACCGCATTTGTCCAGGTATTCAACCATGTGTCCCCAGAACTCGCGCGGCCAGGGCCAACCGTAGCTGAAGGCCTTGTCCACCGCCTGGAGGCTGCGGTCGTCCACGGCGACGATGACCACCGGGCCGTTGGTCCGGTCATCCAGCGGTCGCAGATGGTAAAACGCGTCGTAAAAGACGTTGTCGCCCCGTTGGATCACGTCCCGCAAGAGCGGCGCGGCCGCGGACATCCAGGCGATCAGCCCCGCACCGACCACGATCACCAGGCACACCAGCATCCGTCGAATGATCCGTCCCACGCCCCATAGTGTAACCGCAAGCGCGGGGGTGTTGGAAAGCGGACCAGAATCGGTAAGAATTGTGTCTCATCTCCATGGAAACGGTGATCTTGCCCATGATTCTCGCTCAAGTCGCGGCAGAGCCATTTCACTTTCAACTGCATGATTGGATTCCCACGCTGCGCGACGCCATCCGCGGCGGGGCGATCGCGCTGGGCATCCTGGTCGCCGGGCTGCTCGTGTATGCCGCGCTGCGCAAGTACATCCTGCGAACGCGGCTGACCGCGGCGGTGCTGGTGATCATCGCCGCTTTGGCGATCTATTTTGGCATCGGCGGCGTTAAGCCACAGCGCATGCTGGATCGCCACGACTACGCCACGCTGTGGCTGACGCGGATTTTTGCCGCCGCGATCCTGTATTCCGCCCTGCGGGCCCTGGACCGCCTGCTGATCGTGCCGGTGCTGTCGCGCGGCGGAAAGGCCCCCGTCCAGCGATTCATCCACCAGATCGTCAACATCGTTATCAGCGTCTTCGCCATCATGGTATTCGGCGCCCGAGTCTTCGGGTGGGACATCAACGCATTTTTGGCCGGCTCGGCCGTCATCTCCATCGTCCTGGGCCTGGCCCTGCAGGAGACCCTGGGCAATTTCTTCAGCGGGCTGGTCATGCAGGCCTCCAGCCCGTTTGCCATCGGCGATTGGATCATCTGCGGCGGCGTCGAGGGCAAAGTCGTGGACATGACCTGGCGGGCCGTCACCATCCACACGCCGGAAGACAACCACGTGATCATCCCCAACGGCACGATTGCCAAGGAACAGATCGTCAATTTCCACAAACCGGTGCCGGCGACGGCGCGGACGGTGTCCGTGGGCCTGGAAGGCGATTTGCCGCCCGGCGACGCCCTGGCCGTGCTCAAGGTCGCGGCCCTGGAAACCCCCGGCGTGGCCGCCAAGCCCGAACCGTTCGTCTTTCTCCAAGAGTTCGGCGACTCGGGCAACGTCTACCAGGTGAAATTCTGGATCACCGAGCCGGCCGCGCATCACAGGATCGAACATCACGTACGCACCAACATCTGGTACCGGCTGAAAGGAAAAGGATTCAAGATGCCCAACCCGACCTACCAGGTTGAGCACATCGCCCTGGCGAAAAAACAGCGGTTGCAATTCGAATCCGCCGCCAAGGTGCGCTACGAAGCGCTCAAGGACCTGTGGCTCTTTGCGCCTCTGTCGGATGAAGAAAAACACGCCCTGGCCGCCGGAGCCATCGATCTCTATCTGGCGCCGGGACAGGTGCTGTTCCATCAGAATGATCCGGGCGAGAGCCTGTACGTGATCCGCAAGGGCGAGGTGGAAATTTGGGCGCGTCACGGCGACGGCACCGGTGCCGGCCCGGAAACCAAGGTGGCGACGCTGAAGGCGGGGGATTTCTTTGGCGAGATGTCGGCCCTGACCGGCCAACCGCGTACCGCCACCGTTCGCGCTGGAAGCGATCTGGCCTGCGTTCAAATCGGCAAGGAGGACTTGCAGGCGGTTTTCTCGGCCGACCCGGCGATCATGGAAAAGATCAGCCGAATCATCGCCGAGCGCAACGCCCAGCGACAGACGCTGACCCAGGAAGCGGCCTCGGCGGCGGCGCGCGAGCAGGACGTCAGCTCGCAGCAGAAATCCCTGCTGGGCCGGATGCTGCGCTTCTTCGGCCGCGGCGCGTAGCCGTCGGCGCCTTTCGCCGGCCGCGGGGAACACGCTGGCGGCCGAAGGCGTCCGTCGGCGTCTGCACCCGCGATTCACGGTTTAAATCAAACAATTCGCCCTCGCCCTGGCCGTTGCCGTTGCCCGACGCCTGCCGCAGCGCGTGCTCCAGCCGCTTGCGGGCGAATTTCACGTACTCTTGGCTCTGGTCGATGCCGATGTACCGGCGATTGAGCAGCGCCGCCGACACGCACGTCGTGCCGCTGCCGTTGAACGGGTCCAGCACGATGTCGCCGGGATTGCTGCTGGCCAGGATGATGCGGTCCAGCACGCCCAGCGGCATCTGGCACCCGTGCCATCCCTCACGCTCGCCGAAGGTCCCGCACACTCGGCTTACGTTCCACGTGTCCGACTCCGGCGTGAAAAATTCCTCCGGCGTCTCCTGTGGACGCAGGTACCACACGTCGTCCGGCAATTTCCCCTTGGGATTGGCCCGCACGTCCGCGTACGTCGTCTGCCGCGCGCTGGCCACGCGCACCGCATCGGCGTTAAACGTGAACTCCTTAGCGTCTTTCGTGAAATACAGAATGTGCGTGTGGCTCTTGGCGAATTTCATCTTCGTCTGCTGCCCGAACGTGTAATGCCAGATGATCCAATTGCGCAAGTTGAAACCGATCTTCCGCCGGGCGATCACGCACAAATCCGCGGCGTATTCATCACCGATCGCCAGATAGAACGAGCCGGTGGGCTTCAGCGCCCGGTGCACCGCCTGCATCCAATCGGTGCTGAACTGCAAGTAGTCCTCGCTATTGCGCGCGTCGTTGTAGCCATGATAGAGATAACCGATGTTGAACGGCGGATCGGCAAAAACCAGGTCCACCGATTCGGCGGGCGCGTTATTGAGCAACTTGATGCAATCGCCTTGAACTATTTGATCCAGCTTGAGCATATTCCCTCTATTGTACGGCCTGCCCCGCCGGGAACGAGGTACAAGGAGCTTTATCGACAGGGCGGGCTGAGATGGCCAGGAACGGGGCAGGGTCTATAATCGGCTGATCGTGTCGGACAACCTTGATTCCTCCGTTTTGCGCCTCCTGGACGCCAATGCCAACCGCGCCCGCGAGGCCCTGCGCGTCCTGGAAGATTACGCTCGCTTCGTGCTCGATTGGGCGCCAATGTGCCAGGACCTTAAGGCCCTGCGGCACGAGATGACCGAAATCCTGCGCCCCTGGCTGGCGGAGGCGATCCTGCATCGCGACACGCCCGGGGACGTGGGAACGGCGATCAAGACCGACGCCGAGCAGACGCGCCAGGACCTGTCCGCCATCGTCACCGCCGCCGGCAAACGCCTCGGCGAGGCGCTGCGCAGCATCGAGGAAGCGCTCAAGACCGCAAACCCGGCCGAGAGCGCCAAAATCGAATCGATCCGCTACCGCTTCTACGAAATCGAGCGGCGGCTGGCCCTGACCCTGCGTCCTGCCGGGCTTTTTGCCGCGGTCCGGCTTTATGTCTTGATCACGCAGTCCGCCTGCAAACGCCCCTGGCTTGCCACCGCCGAACTGGCCATCGACGGCGGAGCCGATTGCCTTCAGTTGCGCGAAAAAGAATTGCCCGACGGCGAGCTGTTGGCACGGTCGCGCCAGCTCGCCGACTTATGCCGTCGCCACGGCGTGCTGTGCATCATCAATGATCGCCCGGACATCGCCCTATTGGCCGGGGCCGACGGGGTGCATCTGGGCCAGGAGGATTTGCCGCCGCCCCAGGCCCGGCGAATCGTCTCGGACCGCAAAATCATCGGCGTCACTACCCACAATCTGGACCAAGCTCGCCAGGCCGTGCGGGACGGCGCCGATTACATCGCCGTGGGTCCCATCTTCAAAAGCCCCACCAAATCCCGCGATTTTCTGCCCGGCTTGGAGTATGCTGCCCAAGTCGCCCGGGAGATATCGATCCCCAAAGTCGCCATCGCCGGGATCGGCCCGGGCAACCTCCGGCAGGTTCTGGCGACGGGCATCCGGGCCGTGGCGGTGACCGCGGCCGTCGCCGGCTACGATGACGTGGCAGGCGCCGCGAGAAAAATGAAGGAAATGTTGAAGACGTGAAACGAGAGGACACGGATGTCCCGGCAGGCGATTCCCATTTCTGATCCGGAAGCCCGCCAACGGGAAAAACCCGCCTCCTTTGTCGCGCATGCCCGCCTGATTTCCGCGCTGACGCTCGTGAGCCGCATCCTGGGCATCGCCCGCGAAGGGGTGATGTCGGCGTATTTCGGAGCGGGCACGGTCGCCTCCGCCTTCGCGGTCGCGTTTAAGGTTCCCAATCTGTTTCGCAAACTGCTGGGAGAAGGCGCGATCTCCACCGCGTTCATTCCCCTGTACGTCGGCCAACTCAAATCGGGAAATGAGGCCCAGGCCAATCGTTTCGCCGCGGCGGCCGTCAATCTGCTGACGATGATCCTCGTGGCGCTGACGTTGATCGGCGAAGCCGCCCTGTGGGCCACCGCCCACTGGGTCCACCTGCGCAGCGAGAACCTCCTGGCCGTGCGCTTGACCGCCGTGATGCTCCCCTACGTGCTGCTCATCTGCGGCACGGCGTTTTTGGGGGGCATCCTGCAAGTCCACAAGCGTTTCGCCCTTCCGGCCCTGGCGCCGGTGCTGCTGAACGTCATCCACATCGCCGTGATCGTGATCGGGGCGTGGATCCTGATGCTGGGCCGCAGCCACGGCGAGCAGCAGATCGCGCTGCAGACCCGTTTGGCGTACTGGCTGGCGGGCTTCGTGCTCCTGGCCGGGGTTGGACAGATCGCCATGCTCGTGCCGGCCTTGCGGGCGGTGGGCTTCCGCCCCATGTGGATCGGGCATTTCTGGACCCCCGCCGTGCGCCAAATGCTCAGGCTCTCCGTGCCGCTGGGGCTGGCGCTGGGCGTCCTGCAACTGTCGGTCGTGCTGGACACGGTCATCACCGTGTCGCTGACCCGCGGCAGCAATCCGCACGAGACCATACGCCTCTTCGGCCACGCGGTGGCCTACCCGCTGGCACTGGGGGCCGTGGCCCGCCTGAACTGGGCGCAGTTCCTTTACCAATTTCCGTTGGGCGTTTTTGCCATCGCCCTGGCGACGGCGATCTTCCCAGGCCTCAGCGCCGACGCTCTGGATGCCAACCATGACAAATTCAACCGCGTTCTGCGTCAGGGGATTTTCATCACGCTCCTGGAGGGTCTGCCGGCCAGCATCGGGCTGATCCTGGTGCGCTACCCGGTATGCCGGCTGCTGCTGCAGCACGGACGATTCACCGCCCAGGACACGCAGTGGGTTGCCCTGTCCGTGGTGTTCTATTCCGCCGCCATTTGGGCATTCAGTCTCCAGCAGGTTATGAACCGTGCGTACTACGCCCTGCATGACATGACCACGCCGCTGATGATGTCGGTGGTGACCATCGTGGTGAACACGGCGGTGGAGATACCGCTGTGTTTCACTCGGCTGGGCGAAGCCGGCATGGCCGTGGGCACCATGGCCAGCTTTACGGTCCAGGCGGTGGTGATGCTGTACCTGCTGGACCGAAAAACCGGCGGCCTGGGCATCCCGAACATCGCCGCCAGCGCCGCCAAGATGCTCTTGGCCTGCGCCCTCATGACCGGCGCGTGCCTCTTGGTGCAGCGAGCGCCGTTCTACCCCCATGCCACCGGAACACTAGCCAGTGTCGAGCAACTGGCCATTCTCATCAGCGTCGGCGCAGCGACCTACGCCGGAGTCTGCTGGAGAATGGGATTGGGAAGGGGGGAATAATTTAAGAAGAGACGGAGAGACGAAGTGCGCGGGCCTCCCAGCACTTCGTCTCTCCGTTTCTTCGTCTCTGTGTCTCTTTCCCGTTTATGCGTTAGGTCATTGTGCTTCTGCCATTTGCGCCCGTTCTTAGCCGACAATTCAAAAACAATCACTTTGCGCCAGGGGCAGCAACGATACGCCAACCAATCTTAAAACTTGCCCGAGTCGACTTTGGCGGCATACGAGGTCTAGGATTTGATCACACTTTTCTAGGAGGCGCAAATGGCGACGGCTTTGGAAGTTGGAAAGAAACTCGTCGATCTTTGCAAGCAGGGGAAACACCTCGAGGCGATCGAGTCGCTCTACTCCCCGAATATTGTCAGCATCGAAGTCCGTGGCAGTGAAAAAATCCCCGCGCGAATGCAGGGCCTGAACGCCGTCCTGGAAAAAGGCAAATGGTGGACCGAAAATCACACCGTTCACGGCGGCAACGTTCAGGGCCCCTATCCCCACGGCGATCGCTTCATCGTTCGCTTCGATTTTGATGTCACCCCGAAAACCGGGCCCATGGCCGGCAAACGATTTAAGATGGAGGAAGCCGGCCTCTACACCGTGCACGACGGGAAGATCACGCAGGAAGAATTTTTCTATCACATGGGGCCGTGAACTCTTCGGTTTAGCTCAGCAGTAGACCGCAATGGAAGCTTCCGCTGGCCGGAAGGCGCACTTCGTCTCTCCGTCTCTCCGTATCTACTGCATCAACTTCGCAATCCCCGCCAAGACCGCGGCGGCAAGGACCATGCAGACGAGGATGGTCACTAGCAGCGTCGCCGCTTCGCGCGGGACGCGGGACATGTCGCGACAACGGATCGACTTGTACACCACGGCCACCACCGCACACAGCGGCACCAGGAGCACCACCCACAGCCACGGGCGCACCCAAATCGGCAGGGGATCGAGAAACGGGCGGTAAGAAACGGGATCGGGAGGGATCAAGTCTGCTCCGTCTGGCCGCGGAAGGCGGCATCAATGATCGCCAGAAGGTTCAGCATGCCGGCCACCGCGGTGTAGAGGGTGCCGATCTCCCACGAGCGGGCGTGGGAAGTCGTAGCGGCCGACTGCGGCGGGGTGCCGGAGGCCGCCGCCATCGGCTTGGCCTCGCGCACGGAGATGGCCGAGGCCACCAGCGCGATCGGGCCGCAGAGGATTTGGCCGACGAACCAGGGTTTGTCACTGATTTCGGCCAGCGGCTGATTCAGCAGGGCCGAACCCTGAGGCTGATCGCGCACGTCGGCGCGCGGGTCTTCCTGCTGCTGGGCGCTGGTTGGGTCAACCCGCAATTGCTCGAAGCGGCCGCCGCTCAGGGGTCGCGAGACCATTTGCGCCAGGTACCCATATTGCCCCCAGCCGGGCGGGTCCATCACCCGAATGCCGCCGACCAGAATCCCTAACACAAACAGGAAAACGATGCTCGCCCCGATGGTTATGCCGCGACTTTTGTGGCCCAGAGCCACGTAGCCGCCGCCGGGCACCAGCCACGCCACCAGGACCACCAGAGCCGGCGAGGGCGGAGAGCCACGCCCTTGCCGTACGGTCATGCTGTCGCGCGGGATCGACATAGAAAGCTACCGGCCTGTCAACGAGGGTTCCACGGCCGCGCGCCCTTGAATTTCCACCACGCTGAATTCGTCCAGGTTCAGGGTCACGATTTCGCCGTCATCCTTCACCAACGTCAGGCGATCCAGCCAGAGCCGATCGTTCTTGCTGTGGGCGAACCAACTGCCGGTGGGCTTCTGGCCATATTCCACGACCGTGCCGGATACTTCACCGGCCCACGCATAGTCGCGAGCCGCAATCTGCTGAACCACCTTCACACGCACGCCCGGCACCAACTGCTTGCGGACCGCTTCATCCATAGGAGACCAGAAGGTATGTCAGGCGGTGGTTCGGGGCAAGGGGAAGGGTCGAAGGAAACGCGCGTCGCAAGCGACGCGGCTAAACTTGAAATCTGTGCTCGAAATTCGTGCTATTTGAGCTGCCGGAGAAGTTCATCATACAACTGACTCATCGCCTGGGGCACGACGCGCGTTTCGCCGACGACGCTCATGAAGTTCGTATCGCCGCCCCAGCGGGGCACGACGTGCTGGTGCACGTGCCCGGGCATGCCGGCGCCGGCCACGCGGCCCAGGTTGATCCCGATGTTGAACCCCTGCGCCGATACCGCGCGTTTGAGCAATTCAATCGCGGCCGTCGTCTGTCGCGACAGGTCGAGCTGCTCGGCATCGCTGAGCTCTTGCAGCTCCGCCTTGTGGGCACGCGGGGCGATCAGCAGATGGCCGTTGGCGTACGGATAGCGGTTCATCACCACGACCGACAGATCGGTGCTCCACAACAGCAGCCGATCGCGCTTCTGGGCCGGATCGTTTGCCTCGGCGGCGGCGGCCGCCTCGCACAGAAAACATTGCGGCGAGTCGCCCTCGCCCAGCGAGCGCAGGTAATCCATCCGCCATGGAGCAAAAAGGGGAGGCGTTTGCATCGGACTAACCCGCCATCGCCGTGGGGGCCCCCTGCCGCAGCGCCGGATTGATGCTGACCATCACGGCCGGCAAATCCGCCGGCTGGCCGTCGCCCATCTCCGCCACCTCCAGGGCCAGGGCACGGTAATCGAGCGCGCCGTGACTGTTGGGTTCGTACTGGAAAATCGTCTGGCCGAAGCTGGGGCTTTCGGCCAGCTTGATGTTGCGGCGGATGCGGCTGGTGAAAATGCGCGCCTCGGACCAGGGCAAATTCTTTCCCGCCGCCGCTTGAATGAAACCGTTCAGATCGGCCACCACCTCGTTGCAGAGTTTGGTTTGGGCGTCGAACATCGTCAACACGATGCCGCTGATGCGCAGCTTGGGATTGACCCGCCGGTGAACCAGGGCCACCGTTTCCAACAATTTTCCCACGCCCTGCAGGGCCAAGAAATGGGGCTGCATGGGCACAATCACCTCGCTGGCGACGCACAGGGCGTTGATCGTCAGCAATCCCAGGCTGGGCGGACAGTCCAGCAGGATGAAATCGAAATCGTGTTGCGCGGCTTCCATGCGCCGCTTCAGGAGCGTTTCGCGGCCCAGCACGGCGGCCAGCTCCACCTCGGCGCCGGCCAGGTCAATACTGCTGGGCAAGAGCGCGATGTGATCGCTGATCTTGTGCACGGCTTCCAAAAACGTCCCCTCTTCCAGCAGGACGTGATAAATGCTGGTCAATTGCGGAGATGGATTAAGGCCGTAGTTGATGGTCAGATGGGCCTGAGGGTCGAGATCGACGAGGCAGACTCTTTTGCCCAGCTCGGCCAGGGCCGCTCCCAGATTCGCCGTCGTCGTCGTCTTTCCCACCCCACCCTTTTGGTTCATGAAAGCGATGATGCGCATGGCGCTGCCTCCGTGCATGCGAGCCGCGTAACACCGGCCGGCCGGTCTGTTGCAAATTATCGGTCGCGGCGGCGGCAAAACAAGAGCCGGCGGGCTGTGGAAACGCACCAAAACGAAGAAAGCTTCCGCCGTGGCAGGGAAGCTTTCTTCATTGATCCGGGCCTCTTGTTGGAGCCAAGGCCGCGGTCGGCATGTCGTTGATTCGGCGGCAAACAATTCGCCGGACTCTCTCTTGGGAGCCACGGGTCTCGGCGGCGCCGAATCGGCTTATCTCCTCTTGGTCGTCTTCTTCCTCTTCGACGACCTCTTGGCTTTCTTCTTTGCCATGGCGCTATCACCTCCTTTCTTGACAACCAACTGTAAGTCCGGAAAAGTTCCAGTCAATGCAAATTTAATTTTGCCCGCGCATTTTTTTCCGCGAGGCATCGTGGCGTCGCGCGAAAAAACTCGCGCGCTTGAGCGAGACGGCCGTCCGCGTAAGATCAGTTGATCAAGTTTTGCGAAAGGAACACATGCCCGCGTCCAAGCGTCCCTGCGTCATCATCGTCCGCGACGGCTGGGGAAAAAATCCGTATCCGCAGTGGAACCAGGCCAACGCCGTGTACCTGGCCAAGCACCCCGTCGCCGACCGCATTATGCGCGATTATCCCACGACGCTGATCCACACCAGCGGCTTCGACGTCGGCCTGCCCGAGGGCACCATGGGCAACAGCGAAGTCGGCCACCAAAACATCGGAGCCGGAAGAATCGTCGACCAGGAATCGGTCGCCATCACCAAGCAGATTCGCGGGGGTCAATTCTTCGCCAACCCGCAGCTCAACGCGGCCGTGGACCGCGCCGTCCAAAACCGCGCCAGCCTGCATCTGTTCGGCCTGGTTTCGGACGCGGGCGTGCACGGGCTTTTGGAGCATCTGTACGCCTGTTTGGAGCTGTGTCGCCGGCGCGGTTTGAAGCGAGTTTTCCTGCACGCTTTTACGGACGGCCGCGACACGCCGCCCAACAGCGGGTTGGGTTATATCCGGCAAATCGAGGCAAAAATGAAGGAGTTGGGCGTCGGCCGCATCGCCACCGTCAGCGGCCGATATTGGGCGATGGACCGCGACAACCGCTGGGCCCGCGTGGAAACGGCCTTTTCCGCCATCACCGCCGGCGCGGGAGCCAAATTCACCTCCGCCGAAGCCGCCGTGCAGAATTATTACGATCACCCGAGCGAGCATAGCATGGCCGGCGACGAGTTCGTCACGCCATCGGTCATTTGCGACGACGGAAAAACGCCGCGGGCGACCGTCGCCAACGGCGACTCGATTATCTTTTACAACTACCGCGGCGACCGCCCGCGCGAACTCACCAAGGCGTTTGTCCTGCCCGATTTCAAAGGCTTTGATCGCGGGCCCAAGCTCGATCTGTTTTATTGCACGATGACCGCTTACGAAAAGGGCCTGCCCGTGCACGTGGCCTATCCCAAACCGCCGAAGATGATCAACATCCTGGGCGAGTACGTCAGCGGCTTGGGACTTAAACAATTCCGCTGCGCGGAGACGGAGAAATTCCCGCACGTGACGTTCTTCTTCAACGATTACCGTGAAGAGCCGTTTGCCGGCGAGGACCGCCAGATCATCCCCTCGCCCAAGGATGTGAGCACCTACGATCAGAAGCCGCAGATGAGCGCGTACGGTGTCTGCGACGAAGTGGTCAAGCGCATCGACAGCGGCGCGTACGACCTGATCGTGGTGAATTTCGCCAACGGAGACATGGTCGGGCACACCGGCGTGCTGGCCGCGGCGGTCAAAGCCGTGGAGGTCGTGGATGAGTGCGTGGGGAAAATCCTCGAGGCGTTGGCCAAGTGCGACGGCGTGGCGATCGTCACCGCCGATCATGGCAACTGCGAGCAGATGATCGACCCGACCACCGGCGGCCCGCACACCGCGCACACCACCTATGACGTGGAGTTGATCGTCGTGGACGACCGATACAAGGGGGTGAAACTGCTGGAAGGCGGCCGCCTGGCGGATGTGGCCCCCACGGCCCTGAAGCTCATGGGCCTGGCTCAACCGCCGGAAATGACCGGAAACAGCCTGATTTCGGCAAAATGAGGATAACTACCTGCCAATAAATGACTTATTGATTTCAGAGATTCCCCCGATTGCTCAGACCCGGTTTATTTCTATAATTCCGGTCCGTTAAAGGAATTGTTCATGGCCCACATCATTGCCCAGCCCTGTATTGGCGTCAAAGATACGGCCTGCGTCGAGGTTTGCCCGGTGGACTGCATCCACCCGACGAAGGACGAATCGAATTTCGCCTCGGCCGAGCAGCTTTACATCGATCCCGAGACTTGCATTGACTGCGGCCTTTGCGTCGACGAGTGCCCGGTGACGGCGATTTTCCCGCAGGAAGACCTGCCGGCCGAATGGTCGGCCTTCATCCAGAAGAACACCGATTACTACAAGAAGAAGTAAACCGCCCCAAGACAATTCTGCGCCCGGCCCCTTGAGGCCGGGCTTTTTCTTTGGTCTACAATCTAACCTGAGATGAGCCGGTTGGAACAAGCCAAGCTGACGGTCGAAGGCATGACCTGCGCAAGTTGCGTCGCCCACGTGCAGAAAGCGGCGGTTCGCGTACCTGGCGTCGAGGCCTGCCAGGTGAACCTGGCCACGGGTCGGGCGACGGTTCGCTTCGATCCCGCTCGAACCGCGGCGCCGGCCGTCGCCCAAGCCATCAGCGACTCCGGCTACCCGGCCTTTGTCCAATCAGATGGCGAGCATGACCACCATGACCATGGCGACCACAGCCGCCTGTGGCTGCGGCGGGCCGTCGTCGGAATCATTTTGTGGTTCCCGCTGGAACTGACGCATTGGCTGCTGCGCTTGACCTCCAGGCACGTTCATCCGCCCGGCGACGCGCGCGACTGGATGACCTGGGCCGCGTTGATCTTGTCCACGGCGGCGATCATTTACGTCGGCCGCGGATTTTATGTCAGCGCCTTCAAGGCCCTGCGCGCCCGTACCAGCAACATGGATACGCTAATCGCCCTGGGCGCAAGCGTGGCCTACGGCTACAGCCTTGTGGCGCTTTTGGGATTCTGGCTGGGAGCCTGGGGTTCTCCACAGGCGCTGTATTTCATGGAGTCGGCGGGCTTGCTGGCGCTGATCAGCCTGGGCCATTGGCTGGAAGCGCACGCCCGCCACGCCGCGGGAAACGCCATCCGCCAGTTGATGACCCTGGCCCCGCCCACCGTGTTGCGATTGGATGAGCAGAACCTTCCGCACGAAATCCCCGTGGACCAGGTGAACGTCGGTGACCAGATCCTGGTGCGTCCCGGCGACCGCGTGCCGGTGGACGGCGCGATCACCGCCGGACGATCCAGCGTGGATGAATCGATGCTCAGCGGCGAGCCGCTGCCGGTGACGCGAAGCGTCGGGGATGAAGTGGTGGGCGGAACGCTGAACATCGACGGCCGGCTGAGCGTCCGGGCCACGCGGGTCGGGCAGGAGACGGCGCTGGCCCAAATCGTGCGTCTGGTGGAGGACGCACAAGAGGCCAAGCCGCCGATCCAGCACCTGGCCGATCGCGTTGCGGCGGTTTTCGTTCCCATCGTCCTGTGCATCGCCCTGGCCACCGCCGTCGGCTGGTACGCCTACGGCACGACACAGCATTGGAGCAGCGCCGGCACCTGGGCCGCCATCGCCAATGCCGCGTGCAGCGTCCTGATCATCGCCTGCCCCTGCGCGCTGGGACTGGCGCTGCCGGCGGCGCTCATGGTCGGCACGGGCATGGGCGCCCGCCGCGGAATTCTGATCCGGGACATCGACGCCCTGCAACATGCCGAGCGCGTCAACATGATCGTGCTGGATAAAACCGGCACGATCACGCAGGGCCGCCCCGCCGTGGAGGCGGTGGTTCCCGCCGACGAGTCGGCGGACACGGCCGGGTCCCCCTCCGCGCAGGGCCGGCTGTTGGAATTGGCCGCCACCGCCGAGCAGTTCAGCTCGCATCCGTTGGCCAAGGCCGTGGTGGCCCGGGCCCGCGGGATCGGCGCGGTCCTGGCTGAACCGCGCGCGTTTTCCAACGAGCCGGGTCTGGGCGTCGTCGCCGAACTGGACGATTCCACCCTGCTGGTCGGCAACCAGGCTCTGCTGGAAAAATTCGGATGGTCCGGCGATGCCTCACTACAAGCCGGCGGAGGCAAGGCCGACACCGTCGTTCACGTCGCCCAAAAGCGGGATGGTCAGGTGCGGCGGCTGGGTTACATCACGTTCACCGATCCGGTCAAAGACGAATCGGCCGCCGCCATCGCCCAGCTTCAACGGATGAAACTGCACACGATGTTGCTGACGGGCGATTCGCCGGCAGCGGCCCAAGCGGCGGCCCGGGCCGTGGGCATCACCAACGTTCGCGCCGCGGTTAAACCCTCCGAAAAAGCGCAAATCATCCGCTTGCTGCAGTCGCCACAAGGGCGCGGCAAGATGGTGGTGGCCATGGTCGGCGACGGGATCAACGATGCGCCGGCCCTGGCGGCGGCGGACCTGGGCATCGCCATTGGCTCCGGCTCGGATGTGGCCAAGGAAACCGGTGGGATCGTCCTGGTCGGTGACAGCCTGCTGGGCGTCCCTGCGGCCATCAGACTCTCCCGCGCCACCATGCGGGTCATCCGCCAAAACCTCTTTTGGGCCTTCTTTTACAACCTCCTGGCCATTCCCTGGGCTGCGCTGGGAATGCTCAATCCCCTGTGGGCGGCGGCGGCCATGGCCCTGTCCGATCTCACCGTCCTCGGAAATGCCCTGCGTCTGCGGCGGGCCAAAATCGATGGCTCGGGCTAAACCCATTTGTCTCTTGACGGCGCGTGCCCCGCTCGTTCCAATACCGCCACTTTGGACGGAATCGCTCCGTGTCTGGCCGCCCAATGAAGGCCGGCCCCGCGAACGTCGGCGCCGGTGGGTCTTTTTCATTCAAACTGTTTTTGGGTACCGCCTATGAGCTCGCAAACCCTTCAAAACGGCATGGCCCAACGGGATGCCTCAGACCTCCTGGCCGCGCTGGGGGCCGACCGCAGTCCTCTTTGGCTCGATCTCCTTGAACTTCTTCCCGCGCCCGAGGCGGCCAAACGCAAGCCCCGTGAAGGACCCGAAGAAGGAAAAGAAGATAAGGAGAAGGAGCAAGAGGAGGAAGGTCCCGAAGAGGAGGAGGACGAAGAAGGCGATCTGGACGAAGAGGAGGAAGAAGAAATCGAGGAGGAGGAAGAAGCCTTCGGCGACGAAGAGGAAGAGGAGGAGGAGGAAGAAGAAGAGGAGGAGGACTTCGACAATCCCGACGACGAGGATGAGGACGACGACTACGACGACGATGACGACGAGGAATTCGAGGAGGAGCATTAGCTCGCGTCGACTCGTCGCTTAGAGCATTTTTCAGTTCGAGATAGGGTTGAATACGATTGGCAGCCTCGCATGCACGTGCGGGGCTTTTTTATTGCGCTGGAGTCTTTTCGGCTTGGGCGGCTTTGACAGACCCAGAGGGCCGTCCGTATGATCCGGGCCAACCTCCGGGGAGGAGCGACACATGCTGCTCGCTGCGACAGCGGGCGTCAGCCCGCTTGGCTGGGCTTACTTGGTCTGTTTGCTGCTGGGATTGACCTACGGGGCGATGGCCGGACTGTTCGGTCTCCTTGGCGGCCACCACGACTTCCACCACGGCTTCGATTCGCCCGGACACACCCCCTCCGAAGTCCAAGGCATGGGACACGAACCCGGCGCGGCCGATTCGGGCATCCACATGACCCCGATGAATCCCGTCGTCATCGCCATCTTCCTGGTCTCTTTCGGCGGGACGGGTCTGGCTTCCATGCAGTTGCTGGGATGGGGCGTGGCCAGCCTGGCCTTGTCCGCGCCCTCCGGATTTGTGATGGCCGCCGTGACGTTCGCCATCTTCAACAAGCTCTTCAGCATGACCCAAGGCTCCAGCGGACCCTCCGAGCAGGAAGTCATCGGCAAGGAAGCGGAAGTGATCACACCCATTCCTGAAAACGGACTGGGCGAGATCGCCTACACGCGGCGCGGGTCGCGCTTCACCGCCCCCGCGCGCGCCGAGTCGGGCGCGGCGGTCGCCAAGCAATCCATTGTCACGGTCACCCGGATCGTCGGTCACACCTACTACATCAAAACCTCAAGAGGCCCCGCATGATCAACCTGATTGTCGCCGATGAGCCAATGCTTCCGGGCACATTCTGGCTGCCCCTGACCATCGGCGCGATCGTCTTTCTGCTCTTCGTGTTCCTGTGGCTCTATGCCCGCCGCTACGTCAAGGCGGGGCCCAACGAGGTGCTGGTGATTTCCGGCCGGCGCCGCAGCATGCGCGAGCCGGACGGCACCGTCACCACGGTCGGCTTCCGCATCATCAAGGGCGGCGGCGCATTCATCTGGCCCATCGTCGAAAAGTACGACATCCTCTCCCTGGAGATCATGACCATCGACGTGAAGACGCCGGAGGTCTACACGATCACCGGCGTGCCCGTGCTCGTCGACGGCGTGGCCCAGATCAAGGTCAAGGGCGACGACGTCTCCATCTCCACCGCGTCCGAGCAGTTCCTGTCGATGAAGCTGGAACAGATCATGAACATCGCCACGCAGACCCTGGAAGGGCACCTGCGCGCCATCGTGGGCACGCTGACGGTGGAGGAGATCTACAAGAACCGCGACGCCTTCGCCCAGCGGGTGCAGGAGGTGGCCGCCGCCGACCTGGCCAACATGGGCTTGACCATCATCTCCTTCACCCTGCGCGACATCCGCGACAGTCAGGGCTACCTCGACGCCCTCGGCAAGCCGCGCACCGCCCAGGTCAAGCGCGACGCCATCATCGCCCAGGCCGAGGCCGACCGCGACTCCACCATCAAGAGCGCCCAGGCCAACCAGGCCGGGCAGGAAGCCAAGTTCGCCGCCGACGCCAAGGTCGCCGAGGCCAACCGCGATTACCAGATGAAGGTCGCCGATTACACCGCCGCCGTTAACCTCAAGAAGGCCGAAGCCGACCTCGCCTACGACCTGCAGAAAAACAAGACCAACCAGTTGGTCAAGTCCGAGGAAATCCAGATCACCGTGGTCGAGAAGCAGAAGCAGATCGAAGTCCAGGAAAAGGAAATCCTCCGTCGGCAAAAAGAGCTGGAAGCCACCGTCAACCGGCCCGCCGACGCCGAGCGCTACCGCGTGCAGACGCTCGCCGAGGCCGAAAAATTCAAGCTTCAGACCGAAGCCACCGGCGAAGCCGAGGCCAAGCGCCAACTCGGCAAGGGCGAAGCCGACGCCAACAAGGCCCGCGGCCTGGCCGAGGCCGACGTCATCCTCGCCCAAGGCACCTCCACCGCGCAAGCCATGCAGAAAAAGGCCGACGCCTGGCGCACCTACAACGAAGCCGCCGTGGTGCAGCTCTTTCTGGAACACGCCCCCGAGATCGCCCGCGCCATCGCCGAGCCCTTGACCAAGACCGAAAAGATCATCGTCATCAGCTCCGGCGACGGCGCCGGCGCCAGCAAGGTGACCAAAGATGTCGCCAACGTCATGGCCCAACTCCCCGAAGTCGTCAAAGCCCTCTCCGGCCTCGATCTCAACGAGGCGTTGGGCAAGCTCCAGAAGCTCGGCGCCAACCCGCCGCCCGAGCAGAAGCAGTAGCCACCGGCCGTGCGCCTGCTGGAAGCCATCGTCGCCGCCAACAACGCCGCCGCCGGACGGCCGTCCCGGTTGGACGTGCGTGCCTATGCCAACTCCCTGCCCCTGGCGGCCCTGACCTGCATCGACCCGCGCCTCAACCGCCTCTTCCCCGGCGCCTTGGGCTTGGGAGACGAGGATTTCATCTGGTTGCGCAACGCCGGCAATGTCATCACTAGCCCGACCTCCAGCACCGTCCGCTCCCTCGCCATGAGCCTCTATTTAAAGGACTGCAAAGAAATTGCCGTCATCGGCCACACTGATTGCCGGATGGCCAAGGTTGGCGTCAATGATCTGCTGGACCGCATGCAGGCGCAAGGCATCAGCCGCGGAACGCTGCCTATCCCCAATCTGCACGAATTCTTCGGCTTGTTCAGCAGCGAGAAACCCAACGTCCTCAAAGCCGTCGGCTTTCTGCGCACCAGCCCGGTCATTCCGCACGAGACCCCGATCCATGGGCTGCTCATCGACAGTGCCAGCGGCCGCCTGGAATGGGTGATCAACGGCTACGAAGCCGGCGGCATGCCGCTGGAAACCCACGGCGCGCCGGAGGAGCTGCCGCACGTGGCAACCTACACTGTCGGCCCCGTGAAATCGCTGGGCATCCACGTCGAGCCGCTGGCGGCCAGGGAACGGCCCAAACCGCCCGAGCCGCCGCCGCCGCCACCGCCGCCGCCCGCGAAACGGATAAGGGGACGAAACGGATAGGGGCACATCACTGAATGACAGAGAATTTATCCGTGTGCATCTGCAATTTAATCCGTGGCTAGAGCGGTTTGCAGGTCAGTGTATGGTGCCTATCGCGCGGCACCGCTCCTTGATAGCCGCGGGCGGCAGCCCGCGGACAACGGTCGAACCAGCGATTTACCACCGTATGTCCGCGGGCTGCCGCCCGCGGCTATCAGGGCATTATTGGTACGCTGACCTGCAAACCGCTTTAAAAATCTGCCGGGGCGGAAAACCGCAAATGTGGTCACGGCTTCCGAAAATGTACTTATCCCCTTTTTTCCTTTCGAAAATGGGCGAATTTAATTTAGAGGTGCAACGCCGAGCCTGCAAGTGAAAGACATCGCCGGTGGGATTCGATAGGTTTTGTTTACCAAGACACAACCATCGAAAGGCCCAAACGGCGATGTCCTACACGCATC
>Ga0208687_1000127_pt1 | contig 77610 bp, 75 predicted proteins | sample June2015DPH_6_10_FD_184695 | JGI IMG/M metagenome (GOLD analysis project Ga0208687, IMG submission 184695) | Peatland microbial communities from SPRUCE experiment site at the Marcell Experimental Forest, Minnesota, USA - June2015DPH_6_100... | ecosystem: Environmental > Terrestrial > Soil >...
GGCGGTGGCGCAGACCCTGACCCTGAATGGGAGCAACTTCCTCGCCAGCTCGACGGTGACTTACAACGGGGTGGGGCACACGGCGACGTTCGTGAGCTCGACGCAGTTGACGATTTCTCTGAGCGCGACGGACCAGGCGACGGCAGGGAGTTACGCGGTGGTGGTGACGAACCCTGCGCCGGGTGGGGGACCTTCCAACTCCGTGAACTTCACAGTCACGGGCCCCTCTGCCAGTCTCTCACCCAGCAGTTACGTCTTTCCAAGCCAACCCGCTGCGACGTCCAGTTCGGCTCAGACCTTTACCCTCTCCAATACGGGCAACGCCACCTTGCAGATCGCCGGCATTGGGTTTACGGGCGCCAATGCCGGCGACTTTAGCCAGACCACAACGTGCGGTGCGACGCTGACGGCGAATTCAAGCTGCACCATCGCGGCGGTTTTCACGCCCGCCACCGGTGGGAGCCGCAACGCCTCGCTCACGGTCACGGAGAACAGCAACGGCATCTCCGGCAGTACGCAATCCTCCACCTTGACGGGAATCGCGATCCACGATGTGATTCTTTCCTGGGCCGCCAGCGCGAGTTCGGGGATCGTGGGCTACAACGTCTACCGGGGCACCGCCTCGGGAGCGGAGAGTTCGTACCCCGTTGAATTCCACACCGATTAACGGCACCAGCTATGTGGACGCGAATGTGACGCCCGGCACGGTTTACTATTATGTGGTTAAGGCCGTGGGCTCGGGGGGCGCGGAGAGCGCGCCCTCGAACGAAGCCGAAGCAGCACTCTAATCTGAATTTCTCAGAGGGTTTCACGAAACTGTGACTGCTTTCCTTTGAAGCTGTTACAAGCCTCGCCGAGACGAATTTCCTAACAACCATGATTTATATGTCCATACTTAGTCACCTCACGGCACACCTCTTGCCGGATTTGAAGCCGTTCCGGACCCTCACAAAATGCCTGATTAGGAATGCCTGAATTTCGTGAAACCATCCTTCTGGTCGCTACCAACTCCTGCTGCTGTTTGCTTTAGCCCTTCCTAACCATCCTCAAAATCGGTCATGCTAACCCCCTTCGAGAACGCAGCGTTCACAAAACCGGTAGACAAGGATGGAACAGCCAAGACTCCTTCATAGCGAGCATCTGCCCGTCCAGCTAGACGCTAAATTTTATATTTTTCAATCTAAGGTCAATTTCCCAATCTGGATGTCAAGAGTTGGGCGGTTGATTTGGTCCACTGACTGTCAATCAAGCTTCCCGTCTTTAATTCCCAATAATTGAATCACTTAGCGCGGCACCGTGCGCCAAATGTGTGCCGTGTATCACCGGAGGTGCACTCATGGCCCGCAAAGTTGGCCAGATCATCGGACGCGCCCCGCGCACTTGGCTGGTCCGGGTGTATGCGGGGCGCGACGCCGAGAGCAAGAAACGGAAATACCTGAACAGAACAATCCACGGCGGGTTGCGCGACGCACAAGCACACCTTAACCGGATGCTCAGCGAGCGCGACTTGGGACGAAATCTCGATTCTTCCAAGCAAACTCTTAATCTGTACCTCGACCGCTGGCTCGAAGTTTGCGCCAAACCCAGGCTGCGAACCAAGAGCTTTCAGGATTACGAGGGCTTGCTTCGTCGATACGTTCGACCACAACTGGGAATAAAACCCCTGGTCTCCGTCCAGCCATTCGATATTCAGAGTCTGTATCGCGAGCTGTTGGATCGGGGGCTCGCGGCCCGCTCGATCCGCTATACACATGCCGTACTGAGGTCCGCGCTAAAACAGGCAGTCCGCTGGAGGCTCTTGCTGACAAACCCTGCGGAGTTGGTGGATCTGCCAAGGCAAACTAGACGTAGCGTTGAAGTCCTGAGTGTCGAGCAGGCCAGAGGATTCATGACTGCAATTGCGGGGCATCCTTATGAGGCGCTGTTCGGATTGGCCATGACAAGTGGCATGAGACCCAGCGAATACCTCGCGCTCACCTGGGCGGATATCGACCTGGTTCGGGGCACGGTCAGCGTGTCGCGGACTCTGGAGTGGAAGAAGGGTGGTTGGCAGTTTGCCGATACAAAACGCTCGCGGAGCCGTCGTGTGATCAAGCTTCAGGCTTGGGTAATCGCCTTGCTCGAAAAGCACAGGCAGAGCGTTGACGGGCGAAAGGATGATAACCCCGAGCGCGCTCTTGTCTTTGTTGCGAAGTGCGGGGGGCCGATTCGAGAATCAAAGTTTGTGCGCCGTTACTTCAAGCCGCTGGTTAGGGAGGCCGGTTTACCTAACATCCGCCTTTACGACTTGCGCCACACGGCAGCCACATTGGCATTGGCCGCAGGCGTGTCGCCGAAGGTTATCAGCGAACAGCTCGGTCACGCGAGCGTTGCCTTTACTCTGGACGTATATTCTCACGTCCTACCCCACATGCAAGAAGCGGCGGCATTAAAGGTAGAGACGCTCTTGCTCGCCAAGTGAGATCGGCAATTCCTGGCAGGGCCAGATGCAACGAATCGTACCCCTGAATTGCAATTCGGTTCCGCTTCATCCCTTCCCGCCGTGATTCGCATGCCCAAAACCCCGCCTTTCGAGGCGCCGCAAGTGCTTGATCCTTTGAGGTCGTTTTGCGAAGATTTCACCGCCCAGAATTAAATGATTCTGTTGAAAAAGTGCTTGGGTCAGGCGGACCGGCTTCAAGGCTGGTCCTCAGTTCTTCCGTCAAGGTACGTAGCCGGGAGCCCCGACACCCAGCCTGTGGCTATGTCGTTCCCAACCCTGCGTGCTGGGGATCTTCGTACGAATTGATTAAGAGTCCAGAATTCCCTTTTATATCAGAAATCTTATATGCTATGCTACACACAGATAGAACATGCGCCAGACTCCGCCACAACGTCGTCCACTCCGCCAACGGCTTCAGGCCATCTTCCGGCCCTTGCCTATCCTGGCCGGCTCATTGGTTAAGCAGTACGTCATTTGCGGGAAACCGGGCTGCCGCTGCCAACGTGGGAAGAAACATGGACCTCTGTTTTACCTCTATTGGAAGGAACAGGGCCGCAGCCGTTCCCTCTATGTGCCCCGGGAGAAGGTCATGGAAATACGCCGGCAGATTCAGAACTACCGCCATCTGCAGAAGGAACTGGCCAAACGAGTGCGGCGTCAGTTGCGGGCCTGGCAACGCAACCTTCAGGAGGAACACCGCCGATGATGGGTCTACAACCTCGTACCGAGCCCTTGTTCTATTACTTTCGGTTGGAAGATCAGATCCCCGAGCATCACCTGTTGCGGCGCATCGACCGCTGCGTGGATTTCAGCTTCGTGCGGGAGCGCTTGCGTGGGGCTTACAGCCAGATGGGGCGCCCCTCGATTGACCCCGAGATTCTGCTGCGTCTGCTGCTGGTGGGCTACTTGTACGGGATCACGAGTGAACGGCGGCTGGTGGAAGAAGTGAGGATGCACTTGGCCTATCGTTGGTTCACCCACCTGGGGTTCGAGCAGGAGATTCCTGATCACTCAACTTTCTCCAAGAACCGACATGGAAGGTTTCGGGAATCGGGCATCTTCTTAGAGGTCTTTGAGGAAGTCGTGCCGCGCTGCCTGGAGGCGGGATTGGTAGAAGGCAAGCGGATGACTGTGGATGGAACGGCGGTGAGGGCCAACGCCAGTCCCCAAAGCCGGGTGCTGCGCCAAGAGCTGGGGGAAGTGGCCAAACTCTCAAAAACTGTGCGGGAGTATCTGGCCGAAGTCGAGCAAGAGAATCCGGTGACCGATCCCGGCGATCGGGAGCCGACTCCGAGCTCCGCGGCGGCACGCTTCGTCTCGGCGACCGACCCGGAAGCTTGCTGGGCAGGCAAGGGAGGACCGGCGGCGCCCTCCTACTATGATCACTATCTGATCGACAACGCCCACGGTATCATCCTGGGCGTGGAAGCGACGCCGGCCCGCTTCCGGCAGGAGATGTTGGCAGCGCGCCGCATGCTGGAGCAAGTGAAGGGACGGTGGGGAATCTGTCCCGAGAGCTTGGGCGCAGACAAGGCGTATGGAAGCGGTGAGTTTCTAGCCTGGCTGCTGGAGCGGAACATTCAGCCCCACATTCCAGTCATTGATCGCCGCCATCAGACGCCTCGGTACTTCACTCAAGACCAGTTTCAGTACGATCCCGAGGAGAATGCCTATCGTTGTCCGCAAGGTCAGATGGTGCGGTATCGCGGACTGGGCGTGCTGACTCAGAGTTACCTTTACCGGACGAGCGAGTCGCAATGCCGGGCATGTGCCATGAAGAGGAAATGCACCCGGGGAGCCAATCGCAGAATCTCCGTGAGCTGGTACGAACCGGCCCGGCAGGCGGCGCGGGAACTGGCCAAGACAGCCGCCTACCAGCAGTCGAGACGAGAACGGAATAAGGTGGAAGCGCTCTTTTCGGAACTGAAGCAGCGGGTCGGGCTACGGCAAGTGCGTTTACGCGGGCTCTGGAACGTGGCCGAACAGTTCTATTTGGCGGCGACCGCCCAGAATCTGAAACGGCTGGCGCGGTGGCTGACGCAGCGGGAGCCCGCGCCCACCCTCTGCACCGCATAAGGGACTCCACGGCCGAAGGCAACTTGGCCGAGAGGATTGATTAGGTAAAGGAGGGAAGGAAAGAGAAAGCAAAGCACAACGGAATAGATCAGCTCGTCACCCCTCGAACCCCCCCCACTGCTTCTTGAGCACAGTTTTTCAACAGAATCAAATATTTAGGGGCATCGAACCGACAGACCATTGAGGATCAGGTGCAATGCGCCCATGGGACGGAGACCAATCAACTCTCGCTTCTCACCCATTTGAGACATCCTTTCTGCGGGCGAGTCCCTTGGACAACGACCTGGGCGGCAAAGTCGAAGGCAGGGTGGGCTAGATCAAATTGGTCCCATCGTTGCTTGTGCACATTTGACTCAAGGACACTCACGTCGTCTGTTTCTCCAGGCCCTCCTTCGCCGAGACTTGTCTGAAAACTTACACCGCCCATAACCGCCAGGATATATCGGTTATGAAGTTGTTCCCCGCCGGCCCTCTGCCGCCAGCGAATGATGCGGAGTTCCGCCCCTACCGGAATCAAGTGGGGAAGGAGTCTTGTGCATGTGGTGGCGAAATGGTCAGCAGTCGGTTTGGTATCGCCTTCGCTCGTATGAAACTCTATTCTTCGCGGGGGCGGATAATCTCTCCTGCCCTGCGGTTTCGCCCATCGCGATTTGAGCGAGCACGTCGCCTCGCTCACCGGGCAACCGCCCAAATCCATCACCCCCGGCCGGACGACCTACGATCTGAGGCGGCTCCGCCTGCACGGCTTTATCGAACGCATCCCAGGGACGCATCGTTATCAGGTCACGTAGTTCGGGCTGCGCGCCTCACTCTTCTTCACTCGCGTGCATGCTCGCAGTCTCCGTCCCGGCCTCTCGCAGACGATGCCCAACGAACCGCCCCTGGACTCAGCCTTACAACGCTGCTTTCAGCAACTTGAGGCCGAGATCCATCACTGAGTCGAGCACGCCAAACTCGCTGCGTGAAAAGTTGATTCAAACACAACAACTTCGCGCGATCAAGAGATATAGAGCAGTAGACGTTGTTTCTCCGGCCTGCCACCGACTCCCCACCGCGCGCTCCTAGGTGCTTTCGGAGGGCGGCAGCTTGCTGCCGCTTTGTAGCGTGTGCCGAGCATGTTCGACAGCTTGGAGGTGAAAGTCCTCTTCACAACCTGATGGAGGTGAAGTGATAGCGAAGCGCAACGGCGTCGTCGCGAGGCGGGGTCGGGAAGAAGCGTGGAGCAAACGCGCGAGCCGATGAACAAGAAGCGGATGTGAGGCATACGGTGCCGGGCGAGCGGGCGCTCAACCGCAAAGCCCCTATCCATCAAAGGCACTGGTTGTAAATCCGCCGGTTGCGCGCGGAAGGCGGTCGAACTTACCTCGGGAGATCTGCCGTTTGTTCCGAAATCGGGACTGAGGGTCGAGTGATCGATCCTGACCGGGCGGCAGAAGTCAGCAGCGAGCAAAGTAGTCCCGGCGTATGGGGACGAAGGCTCTAACGGTCCTCCGCAAGGAGGGTAAAGGGAGCGGCAAGTAGGCGGTGCGACTCATGGACGAAGGGCGGCAGAAAACCCAGCTCGAACTGGCCTGGGGGGAAGAGGCAAGGGGTGAAGCCCCGCAGCTCATCCGCACAGGGACCGAATCGTCGGTGGCGAAGCGCGAGACCGAAAGCCCGGCCCTTATCGAATCGTTGATGGAAGAAGTCTGCGAGCGGGAAAACTGTAAGCAGGCGCTGAAACGAGTCAAGGCGAATAAGGGGAGTCCTGGCGTGGACGGCATGACGGTCCAGCAATTGCCGGGATTTCTGCAACAGCACTGGCCAGCGATCCGGGAACAGTTACAGAGTGGGACCTATAAGCCGCAACCGGTGAGGCGGGTGGAAATCCCCAAGCCGGATGGAGGGGTGAGAAAGTTGGGCATCCCGACGGTGCTGGATCGATTTATCCAGCAGGCGGTGATGCAGGTTCTGCAAAAGCGCTGGGACCGGACGTTTTCCGAGCACAGCTACGGGTTTCGACCCGGGCGCTCGGCGCATCAGGCGGTGGAGGCGGCGCAGCAACACATCGTCGCGGGCTACCGCTGGGTGGTGGACTTGGACCTGGAGAAATTCTTCGACCGAGTTTGCCACGACAAACTGATGGCGAAAGCCGCGGAGCGGGTGAGCGACAAGCGTTTATTGAAGCTGATCCGCGCGTTTCTGCGCGCCGGGGTGCTGGAAGGCGGGCTGGTGAATCCGGTGGATGAGGGGACGCCGCAAGGCGGACCTCTATCGCCCTTGCTCAGCAACCTCGTCTTGGACGAATTCGACCGGGAGTTGGAGCGACGTGGTCACCGCTTCGCCCGGTATGCGGACGATTGCAATATCTACGTGCGCAGCCGGCGGGCGGGGGAACGGGTGATGAAGAGCTTGACGCGCTTCATCCACACGAAGCTCAAGCTGAAGGTGAACGAATCCAAGAGCGCGGTGGCGGAGCCCTGGGAACGGAAGTTTCTGGGCTTCAGCTTCACGAACCACGAGTCGCCGAAACGGCGGATTGCGCCGAAGGCGGTGAAGCGGTTCAGGGAGCGGGTACGGGAACTGACGCGCCGGACGCGGGGGATTAGCATCGAACGGATGAGCAAGGAACTGGCCTCGTACCTGCGCGGCTGGATCGGCTACTTCGGGAAATGCCAAACACCCTCGGTGCTGAAAAGTCTTGAGGAGTGGATGCGGCGCCGACTGCGGTCGGTGCTCTGGAAGCAGTGGAGACGGAGTACGGTGCGGTTCACGGAGCTGCGGAAACGAGACGTGGGTCTCGCCCTCGCCAAGAAAACGGCGGGGAGCGCCCACGGTCCGTGGCGACTGGCGAACAGCCCGGCTCTCGCTTTCGCGCTGCCTAATGCTTACTTCGACTCGCTCGGGATTCCGAGATTGACGATTCGTTGATGACTTAACCCGCCGAACCGCCGTATACGGACCCGTACGTACGGTGGTGTGACAGGGAAAGCGGGTGACCGCTTACCTATGTCGATGCCGACCTTTAGGTCGGCATTTTCTTCGTGCTGACCTAAAGGTCAGCGCTACGGCAGCCCCCCGAGCAAGCTCAGGACGCAAAAGCGGCATAAAGGTGGCGCTCTCCAAAGCGCTTTGCGCCGACGATGTTACCCTTCCCACCTGCTTGTTTTTCCCCGCAGAGGGTCCCACGCCTTCTTGCAGGGTCATCCGAGTCGATCTCGGTCATTGCGAGTCATTAATATGGCCGCTGCGTGGGGTGCAGAGCCCCTTTGGGTAGCTCAAACTACCGGTGCTATTGAACCAAGTGTTGGCCGTTCCCAACGTCCCCACGAACGAAGCAGTGCTGCCTTGCGTGTCGTCCTCGCAGTCGCGATTGGTGTTGCCTCGCGCTTCGTTATTGAACAACAAGTTGCCGTAATTATAACTCGAGGCGGGTCCTTCGATCAAAATCCCGTCCTGGCCGTTGTCCTCGACCTGGTTGCCTGAAATCGAGGAACCGTAGACTGTCCCCCTGCCGTCCTCTGCCATGATGCCATTGCCAGGAAATCGCTTGATCCTGTTGTCACTTACATCACAAGACTCGCAGGCGGAATAGCTCCCAAATATATTGGTGAAGGCGATGCCGTTGTTGACGGGGGCTTTTCCTTCTTCCAGATCATTGTCGCTGATCTCTAAGGCGTAATTGTCATAACTGATATCGATCGCCGCGTCAGGGTAAATGCCGCCCGGCAAGGGCGTGACCCCATGGGCGCCAAAATTCTTGCCCTGGTTGTGGCTGAATTGGACATAGTAGCAATCATAATTGAAAATCAGTAGTGTCCAACAAAAGTTCGGGCAGTTCCTTCTAGCTGCTTGATTAAGCAAAGGTAAGAGCTCTGGATGAGTTTTTTCGATTTCAATTTTCGGCCTCATTTTTGGCGCTATGCTACTGTCTCCCAGCCTGTTTCGGAGGCAGTACATGAATATTGGCCAAACGGTTTTCTCTCAACTCATGGAGTTCATCCCCACCTACCAGTTTCAGACCTGCGTGGATCGATACCAGGGCGAACGCTACGTCAAAGATTTCTCCTGCTGGGATCAGTTCCTTTGCCTGGCCTTTGCTCAGCTTACTTACCGCGAAGGCCTGCGCGACATCGTGGCCTGTCTGCGAGCCCAGCAGCCGAGGCTCTATCACATGGGCTTCCGGGGTCACATCGCTCGCTCCACGCTCGCTTACGCCAACCGGCATCGCGACTGGCGCATCTTTGCCGACTTCACCCAGGGCTTGATTGCCACGGCCCGCGATCTTTATCAGCACGAACCCTTGGGCCTGGACCTGGCCGAAACCGTCTACGCCTTCGATTCCACCACCATCGATTTGTGCCTCACCTTGTTCCCCTGGGCGCAGTTCCGTCGCCACAAGAGTGCGGTCAAGATCCATACCTTGCTCGACCTGCGCGGCAGCATTCCGACCAGTGTTTATGTGACCGGCGGACAGGTGCACGACGTCAATCTGCTCGACCAGTTGGTGCCGGAGGCAGGTGCGTTTTATCTGCTCGATCGCGGCTACGTGGACTTTCGGCGTCTCTACGCCCTCACCCAAGCCTGCGCTTTCTTTGTCACCCGCGCCGAGCAGAACACGCGCTACCGTCGCTGCTCGTGGCGCTGGGTGGATCGCTCCACCGGCCTGCGTTCCGATCAAACCATTCGCCTCACCGGACCCAAGAGCTCGCGCCGGTATCCCGCTCCGCTGCGGCGCATTCACTACTTCGACGCCGAGAAGAATATGCGCCTGATCTTTCTCACCAACAATTTTCAACTCGCGGGGCTCACCACCGCCGACTTGTACCGCGCCCGCTGGTATGTCGAATTGTTCTTTCGCTGGATCAAACAACACCTGCGCATCAAAGGTTTTTACGGCACCTCGGAGAACGCCGTCAAGACCCAAGTGTGGGTGGCACTGTCCGTTTACGTGCTGGTGGCCATCCTGAAGAAGCAGCTCGGACTGGAGTTGAGTCTGTACAAAATTCTGCAAATTTTGAGCGTCACGATTTTCGAAAAAAGCCCGATTTTACAGGTGTTTCTCAACTCCAACGACCAGTTGCCAGAGGACGATCGTTGTATCCAATTGCAACTGTTCGACTTGTAATTGGACACTACTGATTGAAAATCACGAACGAGCCGTCGTTCTCTGAGGTGTTTCTGGTTATCGCCCCCCCATATGCAGCTTCATATACGTACATTGCGGTCGTCGTGTTTCCGGTGAACTCGTTCTCAGTGATGGCAAGGGAGTAATACGGGTAGGACATCCCAATCCCGTAACCCGACGTCCCCGTAATCCCGAAATCCTCCGACCCCGCTGTCCCCCCGTTATTCGTTTTGAAGAGGTTGTGTTTTATGAGGATGTCTTCGGCCGCGTATAGGTATACGCCCACGGCGTTGTTCTGGATGATGTTGTTGAGGATTTGCATGGGGGCGGCATAATAATAGGCCCAGATGCCCGAGGCATAATATCCTGCGGTACCGCCCTGGATGGTGAACCCATCGATGACCACAGGACCGAGAGAGGAAGAAGAGAGATTTACGAAAAACGCAGGTCCACTCGTCCCGGTCGCATCCACGATCGATTCCTTCATCGGATCGTGTCGGTGTACCCACGCATCATTTCCAACTTGCGCGCCGAAGAAGGAGAGAGGAACGGCAATGGTCACCGACTCGTTGTACGTCCCCGGTCCAACGACAATGATGTCGCCGGACGCGGCGGCGGCTACCGCTAACGAAATCGAAGGGTACGTGGAACTACGCGGAGAAGATTGCCGGGCATGGAATGACTTAGGCGGAGGGTGGGACAAGCATGACGGTTAAACGTATTGGCCGACGCATGCTGATTGTTCTAGCCGTTCTGGCGGTCCTGATTGTCGCGGCGTTTTGGGGCTTCCGCAATGTAGGGCAGTGGCTTGTGGTCGACGACACTCTGCACCCGGCGCGAGCCATTGTAGTTCTCAGCGGCCTCATACCCTTCCGCGCGATGGAGGCGGCAGAAATCGATCGGCAGGGTTGGGCGCCGGAAATATGGCTGTTCAAAGACGACCCGGCCGGAGCCAATAAGGTGTTCGCCAGTCTGGGCATTCATCACGTTACCGAAGAGGAATACGACCAGCAGGTGCTGGAGCGGCTCGGTGTCCCCAAAGCGGCGATCCGGCTCCTGGTTCCTCCCGCCACGAACACCGTAGACGAATTCGGACTTCTCCGAGAGGAGTTGCACCGGCAGGGTGCAAATAGGGTCATCCTGGTAACTTCAGCCTCATAAGCCGGCCTGAGAACGATAAGATTGAACCTCACGATAGATCCCATTTCTCTGGCACATCCCCAGCGACACACATTTCCGTGCGGAAAATTTCGATGGCAGAATCAGAATGGGCTAAAGGAATGGCTCAGGAGTTCAAGGCTGGAAAGGCGCGAAAGGCCGAAGAAGATGGGAAGGTCCTGGAAGAGCAGAGGATTAGGAAGGGATTTGCTTCTAAACTCTGGACAGATGTCAGAGAGGCCTACAAGCACAAGCCCAAATGTTTAGCGCTGCGGTCGGAGAGGAAATTCTCACCTGGGAAGCCGGTGACGCTAATACTTTCAGTCTGCGCAGAAAGTACATTGAGGATGCGTGAAGGGCAATGCGCCACCTTTTCGTCAGGTTCCTTCTTCGGAATGGCGGCGACCTTGCGCGCAAAGTTCTGCAGCGGCACTCGCCATGCTCCCCTACTCGGGCGCGCTGCGGTTGGTTTAGATTCCCCCGGCGGAGCCTAGGGGCAATTGTTGCTCAAGAACTCCAACGATGCGCTTGGCCGCTTGACCGTCCCAAAGGGCGGGAGCTTGGCCTTGTTTCCCTTTCCCGCACAGGATCTGGTGAGCTTCCTCCTTAAGGTGTTCCGGATTAAGACCTACGAGCGTATTCGTTCCTTCGGTTACCGTGATGGGGCGCTCCGTGTTCTCCCGCACCGTAAGGCAAGGCACACCCAGCACCGTGGTTTCTTCCTGGATGCCGCCCGAGTCGGTGATCACGAACGTGGCGAGGCTTTCGAGATGCAGAAATCGCAGGTAACCCAACGGCGAGAGCAATCGAATTCCATTCCGGTGACCAAAAGGCTGTCCCGTTCCTGAGTCAAGGCCGAGGTCTCGCATTCGTTTCTGCGTGCGGGGATGGACGGGAAAGACTATCGGGATTTCCTCGGCAATCTCCCCAAGAGCCTCCCAGACGATGCGAAGCGCAAGCGAGTTGTCGACGGTCGAGGGGCGGTGAAGAGTCACGAGGGCAAATCTTGCTGGCCGATCTGAGCCGTTTTCACCCCAGATTTCCGGATCTGCGAACGGCTCCAATTGCCGGGCCCGTGCCAGGCAACTCTTCAAGGTGTCGATCATTACGTTTCCGACCAGAAAGATCTGGCTGGTTGGCCTTCCTTCTTTCAAAAGATTCTCTACGCCGCTCGGCTCGCTAGCAAAAAGGAACTCAGAGATCGAATCCGTCACAACACGGTTGATCTCCTCAGGCATGGTGCGATCGAAGCTACGCAACCCCGCTTCCACGTGGGCCACCGGAATGCCCAGCTTGACCGCCGTCAGCGCCCCTGCCAGGGTTGAGTTGACGTCGCCAACCACCACCACAAGGTCAGGCTGCTCGCTCACCAGCACGGGCTCCAACCGCTCCATGATCTTAGCTACTTGGCAAGCCGCAGAGGCAGAGCCCACCTCCAGGTTAATATCCGGTTGAGGAATGCCGAGGTCCTGGAAAAAGGAATCGGACATTCCGATATCATAGTGCTGGCCGGTATGCACAAGCAGAGCCCGAATGTCCGCTTGGTTCCGCATCTCTGCCATCAGCGCTGCGATCTTGACAAAATTCGGCCGGGCTCCGACAACACTGAGAATTTTCATCGCTTGGCGATCTGAATACGCTGTGGAAGGTTGTTACAAAGCTTTGGGTGTGGAAGTAGAGTCTAAAGCAATGTTAGGCGGGGTCAGAGGGACAAACCGGCAACGCCTTGCCGCATCGTAGCGACTCGCGGACGCGAAAAGCGGCCAGAGTCGTTGCGCGGAGACTTTCGAAGGGAATAGGCGGTTCCCCGCCGCTTGCCAGCGCCGCAAGGAAGATTAGTGTGGGGTAGGTTCTCATGGCTCCGTGAGGTCCACGTGTTCAAGGGGCGGCGGTTCAGCAGGTTGGGGGAGTTGCGCTTTTCCACCTGACAGACGTTCCACCAAGTCAGCGTAGGCGTCCATTAGCCCCGAACGTGCAAATCGGGCGCGGGCCCAAGCCGCTCCTGCCTCACCTAACGCACGGCAACGCGAAGGGTCGGCCAGAAGCGTGCGGACGCTGTCGGCGAGGGCACTGGCATCCGAGGGGCACACCGGCAGACCACACCTTGCCTCAACAACCAGCGCAGCAGCCTCCCCACCGACCGAACACAAAATGGGTTTCCCTGCCGCCATGTATTCATAAATTTTCGAAGGGATAGTGATTCCGAAGAGTGGATCGTCGCGCAACATCGCTAAAAGCGCATCGCACGTAGCCAACACAGAAGGTACATCCTTGCGCGGCACGCCTTCGAGAAATCGCACGTTTTGCAGGCTGCGAGCCCGCGCCAGAGCCATCAAACGTTGTTTCTCGACGCCTTCCCCCAACAGAAGGAACGCCACAGGTTCATTGCGCAGTTCTTCGGCGGCTTCGAGCACGGTATCCAGTCTCTGTGCGAGTCCGAGGTTGCCGATGTAGCCCACCACAAATTTTCCGGCCAGTTGTTCCACACGCCTCAAGTCGTCCCTGGGCGGAGCTCCCGCAAAGTTCTCCCAGTCGACCCCGTTATGAATCACCGCCACACGTTCGGGCGGCAGGCCCAAATCCACCAGATAACGTTTGAATCCGTTCGTGATTCCTACCACCCCAGCGCAGCGCCAATAGAAGAAGCGCTCCAGCCGTCGTAGCATACGCAATCCCCAGCCTCGCTCCATCACCCCGATCGCCAGGGCGGAGTCCGGCCAAATGTCCTGCAAGTCGAAAACGAGGGGGGCCCGATGCCACCAGTGAGCAGGCAGGGCGGCCAACCCGGTTGGAAGCGGCGAAACCGCAAGAATCGCGTCTGGCCGCGGCTGCCAAATTCCCCACCAAGCCGCCGAAAGCATGAAGGTGGCGTAAGTCAGAAAGCGATTCAGAATTCCAGGATCCGCAGAGCGAAAGAGGCGTACGCGCCGGATACGGTAACCTTCGGCAGTGTATTCATCCTGCGCCACCCGCTGACAGAATGGAAGCCCCAGACTCGAGGGGTGGTTAGGCCAGCCGGCGATCACGGTGACGTGGTGCCCGCGACTCGTCAAACTCTCTGCCAGGTCGCTGGCTCGCCTTCCGGTGGCCACCGTTTCCGGGGGGAAGTGTTGAGTAAAGAGCAGGAGTCTCATACGACCTTCTGCACGTATTTCGTCCGCTCCGGGGTGTGAACCACTCCCTCAGCCGGTGTCGCCTCCAGCCCTGAGGTGTAGTACTTCTTCATCCATTCCAGGGTGAGAGCCAGGCCCTCAACCAAGGGCACTTTCGGGGAATGCTTCAGGTCTCGCACCGCTTTCGAAACGTCCACTTTCTTGTCCCGCGTGGTGAAGGGTTCGCCTTCCGCGTAGGCCACTAGGCGATCATCTTTGCCGAGGTATTTCAGGATGATGTCCGAAAGGGTTCTCATGTCGTGGTATTCGGTTGAACCCACGTTGTACACCTCGCCGGGGACAAAGTTGTCCACAATGTTGGCGAGTGTGAACGCCGCGTCCGTGACATACGCGGAGGTCCGGTGGTGATTCAAGTACACGATGTACGGAATATCGTGTAGGGCGCGGTAGCAAAATAGACAATTCACACTGCGGTAGTTGCTGTATTTTTCTCCGGGCCCGAATACGTTAAATAAGCGGATCCGCACGCTTTCAGTACCAAACATGGCGGCGGAGTTCATCACCTGCATTTCGCCCACCCACTTCGTCATCGCGTAATCGTTCAGTTGGCGGATTTCGTGGCTATCCATAACTTCTTCCTTCATCACGCCGTCCCAGTCACCGTAAACTTCCGAACTGGAAAAGAAGACCATGCGGAAACGGTGCTTTTCCTGGAGTCGGATCAGGTTCTTGGTTCCAATCACGTTGCTCCGCCACAACGTCTCGTAAAAGTCTTCTCCATTCCACCGCCCGAATTCCGCTGCCAGGTGATAAACGTAGTCGAAACAGTGCCTGTCGAAAATGCGCTCCAGTTGACGATACTCCGCCACATCGCAACGCAGATATTGGGGGTCGTGATGATGAGAACGGTCGCAGAACCAGACCTCATGCTGGCGCCTTCGCAACTCTTCGACCAGAAAGGTTCCAACCGCCCCCAGCCCGCCTGTGACAAGAATCTTCATCGCCTTTCCACTCCTTGAGAGATAAGACTACGATTAGCTGAAAAGAGACTTATGTAGGGCAGGGTAATATTGCAGCCTAGTGTGTCCAGGAGGTCGTCACCTCGTGCCTAGCTTCGACGTACAATTCTAGCCTATCTTGTTCCGTTGGTCAAGCGAGAACTGCGGCGAAGCAGTGACGCACAGTTCATGCTTTGCCCGAACCGCGTGTCGCCAGCTCTGGCTGGGCGAATCGGGGACGCGTCTGGCGGGCGGCCTTGGCGGGTGGTGAGTGCAATACACGGCGCCGCCAAGCCACGCATTGAACATACCCCATAAGCGGGGCGCCGATCAGCCAGGCGACAGAGAAGTAAGCAAAATTTGACTCTGCAATCCCCCCGATTGTTAGGAAGGCGAGGATGCCGGGAACGTCCGCCGGGAGTGGAACGGAATCCGGAGAAGGGCGCCTATGATACAAGCGAAAAACCAGAATCCACGTGAGCAACAAGGCCCCCAGCCAGGCGATGGCCCCGAGCACGCCAGCCTGGACGAGGACTTCAAGTAACCCATCGTGCATGTGCGCGCCGGCAAGGAAGATTCGGTCGCCCTGAAATCCTACGCCTATCAAGGGAGATTGCTGGAGAAGCTCCCAGCCCTCTTGCCAGGTGGCGGTACGGCCGCTAAGAGTGGGATCGAACTCTTTGCCGGCATTGAGGTAATGCCAGAAAGCGGACTGGAAACTGAACAGATATAGGATCGCCGCACCAACCATGGCCGCGGGGAGCACAATCGCGCGCCGAGCATGCGCCGACCACAGGATCACCCAGACGCCCACAATAAAGCCAGCGATGGCCGTGCGGCCCTGCGCCTTATACAGGGTGTATATCGAGACCCACAGCAAGGCCAACCAGACAAGCTTCTGCCAAAAGCCTTTCTTGCCTCCCCACAGCCGGGCCATAGCCGCCAGGCCCAACACAGCGGCATACCTAGCCAAACCCGTGTTCCGGGTCCCATACATCCCCAGGATCGGCCGGGTAACGAACCGTCCTTGTCCCAATTGGAATGCGCCGCCTCCAATCGGCCGGCCCGCCAGGTCACGCAGGTAAGGAATAGATGCCAGCACACTGAGCACGAACACCGCACAGATAACCACGTTCAGGTAATGCATCCACGAAAGCGACTCCAGAGGGTCATCAATTGACAACGCCGCAAAGCTGACCGCCAGGACCGCTCCAAACGAGGCAGCCCAATAAAGGGCGGCAATCGGGTCGAGCGACACGAAGGCCGAAATCGTCCCGATCATCGTAAAGAGGCCCATCAGCCCCAGAGGCCCATCGAACACGCTGAGGCCTATAGTAGTGCGGCAGAGGATAACCATGATCCCCAGCCATCCCGCCAACAACGGGAACAGTGAACGCACCCCATGAATAAGATTCAAGGTGCTGGTAGGGAAATTGGGGTCGCGGAGGAGCCAGTCCCCGGTGCTGTAGCCACCCCAGAGAAGGAGCGAAAGAAGCAGGCCCATCCAGGTGCCTGAGCGTAGCCTCGATGGGCGGACTGCTCGATTACGAGGTGGTGAATTGGGATGCATCATCAGGTGTCAGGTGCCAGGTGTCAGGTGTCAGGAAAAGCTACACGGACTCTTGACTCTCGATTTAGGTAATCCCCCCCCTTGGTTAAGGAGGGGTTAGGGGGTGGTTGACCGGCGGGCTACCACCCCTGACTCCTCCTCCGCCGAGGAGGGGAGTTATTGAGTTTCGAATCTCAACTTTCGACTGTTGACTCCTTGACTTAAAGAGCAGCGCGGTACATTTCGAGCACGCGCTCGCAGACGCGGTCCCAGTCGTAGAGCTGTTCGGCGCGTTGCCGGGCGAGTCGACCCATCCGCTGGCGCAAGCCCGGCTCGACATAGAGCCGCTCGATTCCAGCGGCGAGGTCACGGATTGCCTGCTCCTGCGAACCCGCCGCCACTTTCACGCCGCAGGCTTCTGTTACGTGAAGTCCCGGCCCTGCCAGATCCAGGCAAACGACCGGCTTGCCCGCCGTCATGGCCTCCACGACGACCAGCCCTCCCCCGTCACGCAGGCTAGGGAAAACAAACACGTCGCACTCCGCCATCTCTCTGAACAGGTCTTCCGGGGCCATCCAGTTGAGGAGGCGCACCCGACCCTGGAGCCCAAGCTCCTTGATTAGCTCTTGAAGGCGCCCTCGCTCTGGCCCGTCGCCCACGATTCTCAGCTCCGCCTGGCTCCCTCGGCCCTCGCGTTTCAAGCGATCTAGGAACATTCCAAACGCTCGAACGGCAAAGTCGAAGCCTTTGAGCGGCACGAGCCTTCCAGCCGTCAGCAATCGGAATGGACCATTCCTGGGCGCCGAGGCAGGGTCATAGGGGATGCTACTGAGCGAGACGCCGTTGACGGAAAGCAGTTGCGCTTTCTTTCGCCACCGAGCGGGCAACGCTTCGAGAGCCTCGCGGTTACCCATCAGCAGAACTGTCGCTCGCTCGTGGCCTATCACGAAGAATGGATCGTGGCGAAATACCCACTGTAAACCCATGCGAACGTATTCCCACAAATACGACCTTGCCGGAAATTGCCTTCGGAACTTTTTGGGCACACGATGGGCGCCGCCGGCGGGACCCCGCAGGTAGGGGACCGGCAGCAATGCGCCAATAATGCTTGCCATCCAATCATTGTCATAACTCAGATGATGAAACGCGTCGAAGCGGACCTGTTTGTGGAGCCGCCGGGCAAAAAAATAGGCTCGCCACTGCCAGAGATAGGCGTAAAACTGGAGGCCCCCTTGATGCTGAAGCAGGGCGTGCAGCCAGCCAGGCAAGTCCACATAAACGAACTTGACGTTGGGAAGCGGCTCCTTCTCCAGGGCGGCTTCAAGCGCCTCACGGTTCTGGGCGGCGGTGAGGACCCACAGCCGATGCACACGCCCCAGGCGCTTGACCAGGTTCCAGCCCATGATGTCCCCCCCGCCGGGAAACTTTAGATCCGGATTCACCAAGCATCCGTATGCGCCGATTAATATTCGAAAACTCATCCATTTACCCCCCTAACGATGCCTCTTTATATGGAGATTTGGAATTCCCCCGCCGCCCAGGCCGTTCGCCCGCTGAAACGCAGAGCTGCGCTCTACGCCAGCCAGCGACTTTTTAGGCTATATAGTTGCTGATAGATTCGAGAGCGGAGTCATTATCCGGCATAATATTGCCCATGCAGTTATTCATGCCGTGTTTGATTAGTAATCAAATGTGGCGTGAGTGTTTCGTTTTCTAACCGCTCACAGGAAGCGACGAATATGGCCCTCTGTAGGCTAGACTGATGCTTCTCTGGAGCACTCCAGTCTAGTGGGAATTCTTCATGGTTTGGTTGGGTTTTTGGCAGATAGACATATTCAAAAAGCCCTTGAAGCTCCTTGAATAGCCATGCTCTTGTCGGCCTACAGCCAGTTCCGGAGTATGCCTGAGTCAGATTTCCTTGCGGTTCCCTTTTGAGGTTTATTTCTTCGTTTTCGCCAAACGAGACGCATGTTTCGAGGAATAACATTCTCTTAGTGTTCTGCCTGAGAAAGGCTAGAGCTTGGCTGGGATTGCTCAGGTGATACAGAAGACCATAACAATGGACTACATCAAATGGAGAACCTCTGATGCGAGAAGGATGTTCCATGTCGAGAAACTGAACATCACAGCTCGGATAACGGTTTCTTAAGTATTGAAGATTTTCCGGTCGTGCTTCAGTGATGGTTATCCTGCAGCCTCTATCGAGGAAGTAATGGGAATGATCACCGATACCGGCGCCTACCTCTAGAATTGACATTCCCGCTACTGGAATTCTCAGGCTTGCAAGGTGCTCCAGCCTTCGTGCGTTATTGCGCAGATAATGAGTTGAGTGGAAATATGGGACAGGGTCATTTGTACGGACTACGTCGAATCCTGTTTTTCTAAAGATGTTCCTTACCATTCCCTTGGTTTTACCGAACAGGTTCATTTTCTCCATGTTTTTTGAACCTAACATTTTCTATCCGGAATTTCCGATACTGAGCCTCCGCCAGGCCAAAAACTATACACTCGCCCCCCGTGTCAACAACGCATGCGTAAGCGCAGACTAATATACGAGAACCCATCCTTTTATCCTGCCAACGATGGCCCTTTATAAGCGACGAGATGGAATGTCTTGTCCCAGCGCGAATAAGTGTCGAAGCGGCTGAAGCCCACCGATCTGAGCAAATCCACGACTGCCTCCGGCTTTATCCCGGGTGGGAGCCGCGCCGGATGGACCTCGCAGCAGACCAGCTCACAAGCGTGGTGGGCCAGGGTGGCGCGCAGACCCTGGATCACAGCGCATTCATAGCCTTCGACGTCAATCTTTACGGCCCGGGGCATAGGTAAGTTCTCGGCTATCACAAATTGATCGCCTTCGACGATATCCACCAGTTCTCCCGGGCCCTTTCCCTCAGGGGGGTGCACCAGGCTGGCGCCTCCGATTGCTTCATTCGAATAAAGCATGGCCTGACCGCTGCGGTTTCCCAGGGCCTTGCGAACACAACGGACGTTCGTCAAGCTGCTCAGTTTGAGATTGGCGAGCAAGTGGGCGTAAGTCCCGCCCTCGGGTTCGAAGGCAATCACCAACCCTCCGTCGCCCACAACCTTCGCCAGCAAGACGGTGTATAGACCGACATTTGCGCCGACATCAAAGACGACGTCGCCCGGCTTAAGAGAAGTAACCAATCGTTCCAAAACGCGTTGCTCCCCACCCGCGCCCCCTGCGGACTCAAGCAGGCGCAACTCCTCCGGGGTATGAACATGAAACTGCGCGCTCGCGCCAGCCAATTCTATGCGCACGATCCCATCGCGTGGCCGCGCCCACCAGTAGTACCATTCTCGCAGGATCGAGCGCAGATGCAGCTTGCCAGCCAGCGTGATCACTTCCGGCCTATAGGTGAGTTGCTTCAGCGATTTTATCATGAGGTCTTCTGCAAGGTGGCTAGGATGCTGACTCTGAGCCCGGCCAAGGCCTCGAACCGATTGACCAGCCGCTCATAGGCGACGCCCAACATGTAAGCGGGCCAGAACCAACCCAGATACCCGGGAGGCGCCTCATACAGTTCCAGCTCAGTGATGCGAAAGCCCGCGCGGGAGGCAACCTCGCGTAAATGGCGGGGGGTGTTGGCGCGATATCTTGTGGGTGACACGTCCGCATCGAAACGGCCGTGGCGGGCCAAGAACCAGTGATGAAACCAGTGAGGGGTGATGCGGGCAACCAGGCAAACGTAATGGCGCCGGTTGGGGGTCAAAAGCACCAGTTTACCCCCCGGACGCAGCACACGGGCGGCCTCGCGGAGGGCCTCCACAGGGCGCTCCAGGTGCTCGATTACGTAACGCATGATCACCAGGTCCACAGAATTGCTCCCGAGCGGGATTTGGTACAGGTCGCCGCGAACCTTGAAGCCCACCCAAACGCTGTCGCGGATTCCGGGAGAGATGTCGATGCCAACCAGCTGGCGGCAAAATTGGCGCCAGGGGACTTTATAGGCGGCATGGCCGCAACCTAAATCCACCACTAGCCAATCCTGTCGACACTGGCGCATGATCATGCCCAGCAAGCGCGCCACCTCATCTTCATGGCCAGCATAGTAGTGGGCGCGCGCGCGCGCCACTGGATAGTGCAGCGCATTCAAGAGACGATCCATCAAGGACGAGCCCAATTCCTCTCCACCGCCCATTCCCGGCGCATCAAAACTCCCGCTAGCTGGTTTGGGTCCGCTTCCGGCACACGAGATCCTGGAGTTTCGGCTCCAAGTGGGAGATGAGCCGTTCCCAAGAGTACTTCTCCGCCGTCAGCCCTCGCGCCGCGGTGGCCAAAGCCTGGGCTCGCTGGGGGTCACGCAGCAGCTCGATGACCCGGCGGCTGAAGTCGGTCTCGTTGTCAGCAATCAGAAGGTGCTGACTACCGATCACATCGAGGCCCTGGCAGCCGATCGATGTGGAGACTACGGGTGTCCCGCACGCCATCGCCTCCACAACCTTTATTTTCGTTCCCTCGCCGTAGCGGTAGGGGGCCACGGCGACCTTAGCCTTAGCATAGTATGGTCGAACGTCGTCCACGGTGCCCGTGACCTGGATGCCGGGGACTTTCGCGAGCCGCCAGATTTCACGGTTAGGGTTGCTCCCCACAATCCAGAATTCTGCATCGGGGACTTCTCGCCGGATTCTCGGGAACACGCTCCCGGCAAACCAAAGGGCGGCGTCTCGGTTCCGGAACACGGTCAGACCGCTACACAGCAGAATGACATTCTTTTGATCCCCATTGGTGTGGACGGGGGCAAAGATTTCTGTATCCACCCCATTCGGGACTGCCCACACCTGGACATGCGGCGGCGCGTGCCGTCTGGTGAAGTCCGCCTCGCGTTCGGAGTTACTGAGCACGGCCGCAACCTGGGACATAATTCTCTTTTGGAAGGCCGGGAGTTTAATGAGGTTGATCATCGCGAAGGCCCGCTTCGCCAAAGTTCCATGCCGCCAATACTGCCGCCAAAGCAGCCCTTCCGATTCGTGCTCGTCCAAAACCACGGGTAGGCTCCGGCAAATTTCCGGGGGAACGGCATAAGCCATGAAAGCGAAGTTCGCCCAGATCAGGTCGAACTCGCCTTTCTCCGCGGCCCCCTGAATGCTCTCCCGTATGTGGCGGGACCCGAATTTCGCGGCCACGTAGGGCAGCGGTGATGCCATGGAGCGCAGAGCGGAGAGGAGAGGCAAGCCGATCCGGGCGCTCGAGGGTGGCTGATAGGTCACGATCTCCCGGCAAAGTGAATTGAGCGGATGTGAGGCGGGCAGGGGCGGGCCCTCATGGCCTGCGAGCAGCGTCACCTCGTGCCCGTGTTTTACCAGCTCCCTCAATACATGGTAAATGCGGATGGTCGGGCCGCCATTGAGCGGCCAAGGCACGTAAGGTGACAGCATCAAAATCCGCATGTGGGTGTTGTGTTCACCACCAAAACACCAAGGCACCAAGTCGGGAGGTAAAAAGCCTCAGAAGCTTTCTTGGTGTCTCTGTGTCTCTGTGGTGATGGTTCAAAATGCTGGATGTACCACCAAGGCACCGAGTCGGGACGTAAAAAACCTCAGAAGCTTTCTTGGTGTCTTGGTGTCTTGGTGGTGATGGTTCACAGGATCTGCTCTGCCGTCATCTCTGCTGTTCGCTGCCAGGAATATGTTGCGGCGCGTTTCAGGCCTCGCTCGATCAGTTGCTTTCGCATTGCTTCGTCGTTGACGCTCTGCAACGCCTTCGCGAGAGACTCCAAACTGCCGGGGTCGATCATCAACGCCGCGTCTCCCACGACCTCGGGAAGGGATGTCCTGTTTGAGACGATCACCGGGGTGCCGCAGGCCATCGCCTCCAGGGGCGGGAGACCAAAACCCTCCTCACACGCGGGTTGGATCAGGGCTCTGGCTGTGGCGTAAAGCGCCGGAAGGTCCGAATTTTGGACATAGCCAAGAAACTGAAAATATTTCCCAATCCCTTTCCGGTCGATGAGCTGCAGGGTTGGGTTCGAGGGGTCGTCGTTCCGGCTCACCCCGGCCAGCACCACCGGGAGCATATACTGCTGAGGGAGATCTCCGGAGGAGTAGGTGTCAACAATCAAGCGAAGGTTCTTGTGGAAGGACAGGGACCCTACAAACAAGTAAAACTGAGCCGGCAATCCATGAAAGCGGCGCAGGCGTTCGATCTCACCATCCCCACAGGGCGGGTGAAAACGTTCGTGGTCAACGCCCAGAGGAACCACCGAAATTCGTTCTGCGACCGGGAAGAACCGAGCGATCTGGGAGGCCGTGTACTCCGAATTAGCAACCAGAATATCCGCCGCCTTGATAGCCCGCGTCATGATAAGAGAGTAGTGCCAACGCCTCAGAGTGTCTCCGTCTGTGGGGAGTTCTCCTGCCATCTGGTGCAGCAGGATGGCATCGTGGACGACCACCAAAGTCCGACCGGCTCTAATCGGTACCAGCGGGAGCCGATGGTCTAACGCGACGGCCACGTCTGCCCGAAAACTCAAACCGGGGATATAGAGATTCTCGGCAAGGATACGAAGAATGCCCGGGTTCCTTGAAACCGGCAATCGCACCACTCTCACCCCAGCGTCTAGGTGAGAAAGGCTCCCATCGCGGCACAACAGGACCGTCACGTGGCATCCCCTGGCGGTTAAGGAGGCCGCCAGATGGGGCAACACTTGTCGTTCGTATTGGCCTACGCCTCCCATCCTGGGAGCGATTCCGGTCGCGACAATCAAAACCTTCATAGCCGCACCATCTTCGGAGCCCTGTTCACCACTAAGACACAAAGACACCAAGAAAGCTTCTGAGGTTTTTCAACACCCCGACTTGGTGACTTGGTGGTGACGGTTCGAAATGCTGAAACATAGGCTAGGCGGAAACGGCCCTTTGCAGGATCTGCTCTGCCGTCATTTCTGCTGTTCGCTGCCAGGAATACGCTGCGGCGCGTTTCAGGCCGCGCTCGATCAGTTGCTTTCGCATTTCTTCGTCGTTGACGCTCTGCAACGCCTGCGCGAGAGACTCCGGACTGCCGGGGTCGATCAGCAATGCCGCGTCCCCCACGGCCTCGGGAAGGGCGGTCCTGTTGGAGGCGATCACCGGGGTGCCGCAGGCCATCGCCTCTAGGGGCGGGAGACCAAAACCCTCGTGCCACGCAGGATGGATCAGGGCCCTTGCTGAAGCGTAAAGCGCCGGGAGGTCCGCGTCTGGAATATAGCCAAGAAATTGAAAATATTTTCCAATCCCCTTACGATCGATGAGCTGCAGGGTTGGGTTCGAGGGGTCGTCGTTCCGATTCGCGCCCACCAGCACCACCGGGAGCATATACTGCCCAGGAAGATTCCCGGAGGAGTAAGTGTCAACAATCAAGCGAAGGTTCTTGTGAAAGAACAGGTAGCCGACAAACAGGTAAAACTCAGCCGGCAGTCCATAAATGGGGCGCAGGTGTTCGGTTTCGCCAGTCTCAAAGGGCGGGTGAAAACGTTCGTGGTCAACGCCCAGAGGAACCACCGAAATTCGTTCTGCGACCGGGAAGAACCGAGCGATCTGGGAGGCCGTGTACTCCGAATCAGCAATTAGAACGTCCGCCGCCTTGATGGCCCGCGTTATGGTAAGAAAGTAGTGCCAACGCCTCAGGGTGTTTCCGTCTATGGGGAAGTCCCCTGCCTTCTGTTGCAGCGGGAAGAGATCGTGGACGACCACCAAAGTCCGCCCCACTCTAACCGGAACAAGCGGGAAGCGATGGTCTAACGCGACGGCCACGTCTGCCCGAAAACTCAAGCCGGGGATATAAAGATTCTCAGCAAGGATACGAAGAATGCCCGGGTTTCTTGAAACCGGCAATCGCACCACCCTCACTCCAGCATCCAGGTGAGAAACGAGTCCATCGCGACACAACAGGACCGTCACGTGGCATCCCTTGGCAATTAAGGAGGCCGACAGATGGGGCAACACTTGTCGTTCGTAATGGCCTACCCCTCCCATCCTGGGAGCGATTCCGGTCGCGATAATCAAAACCTCCATAGCGCAGTTTGCCGTAGAGGCGGCTTTACGCCGCCATTTGGCGAGGTAAACTCGCCGCTACATCATCAAACCGAGACAGTACCGCAGTGGGAGCTGTTATCGCTTGCCGAGGGACCGTGGTTTCCGACTGCTTCAGCTTCCACAGAGTGAGCAGGTTCTGAGGGTCCGTCCAGACAAGCGTGTATTGCGATGCTAACCAGCGATTGAGCTCGTCCTGCTGCAAAAGCTTGGCATTCGCCGCTCGCACGAAGGGGCCCAAGACCACAAACTCAGGCGTATCCTGCTGCCAGGCTTTCCACAGGCGCTCCTCGGAACGGCTACTGTACGACTCGGAATCGAGGACGATGGCATTCAGAACAGGAAGTCCGCCATATGCCGAGTGGGGATCCCCGTGTATGAGCCAGAGAGTTCGGTGGCCGCGTATCATCGGCGTGACGTTATTCCACAGTGCGTCCACCCACTGTTGATACGCCGGATCTGCGTATAAGCCCGCGAAAGGTGATTGCTTGGGCAAAGGAAGGAGCTGGCAAAAAGCTGTTTCGGCAGGCGCAGGGAATAGAGTGGCGACGGTCAGGAAAACCACCGCCGCCCACGTTGCGCATTTGTGCAGACCGGGAAAGCGCAACCTCGCTAAGATATGGATCAGCAACGGAATAGCGACTGGAGCAGCAAATACAAAATACGCGAGATTACTTGTGACGCTACCAAAGGCAATGCCGATCAGAAAGCCGCAGGGAAACAGAAGCTCGCGCGTCGCCTTACGTCTCACGATCAGCCATAGACACACGAGCGCTGCACTCATTGTCCCGAGATAGGCCATCTCCCCCGCGGTTTCCACCCAATTGTTAGCAAAGAAAAAGCGCGGATGCAGCATCTCCAAAGCGCCGCGCACCCTGGGGAGGTCGAAGAGTGTCGCTGTCCAGAGTATGACCACCACGCCGAAGTAAGCTGCAACCGTTTTGCGGAACAGCGGTCCTTCTTTTCCTGGGCTTGTAAGATTTCCAGCGTTGCCTTCTTCCGCTTGCGTCGCTTTTCCATTCCTGCGCGCCAGCATAATCAACAGAAAGATGCAGCAGGCCGCCAGCAAACCACCCGATACGAGCAGTTCGACGAAACGTCGATGGGGGATGCTGGGATTCAGTATGACCCGTGGCAGTCCCCTCTCCAAAATGGCGAGAGCATGTCCTTTCCCCGCGCTTGCATCGACGAACATTTCCATAAAGACTTCTCTCAGGCCAACGCGATAGGACAGGAGAGCCATGAATGGGACACACACGGCGACCACGCCTGCCACGAAGAACAATAGACTACAAGCACACTTCTTTACTGCATGCGGAGCCAGCGCAAAGGACAGTAGCAGAGATAGGCCGGCTGTGAGCCCAATAAACAAACCGACGTTCTGTTTTGCGAATAAAGCAAGGCCTGTAAAGAGGCCGGCCGCAAAGATGTCCCATGCCGCCCAGCTCTTTAAGTACCTGAGGAAAAAATAGGCGACTAATCCAGCAAATAATGGCCCTTGATAGCTATGAGCATGACCTCCCAGAATGAAGGGGAACGACATCGAGCTGGCCGTGAGTACGGAGACCACTTTAAGGGACACACTTGTTTCCAGTGAGCCGATCAGCGCAAGGCCAACGGCCATCGCACCGAGCCAAGTCACGTAAAGGTTGATCTGGAACGCCCAAAAGGAGTCTCCCATGAGCTTCATGAGGCCGGCAATGATGTAAGGTGCAAGGACCGGCAGTGTCTGAACAAAATCCCGGTAAGGTGTCCCGCCATGGGCAATTCGCCAAGCTGGCTCGTAGGTCCATCCAAAGTCCGTTCCGCTGCGCGCCACCCAAATCCAACGGGCTGAAAGGACTACAAAAACCAAAACGAGGATTTTCCAGGGGAGTTTTGACGCGTCACGCCCGCTTCCCGCCGCAAATTGTGAATCCATGTTCCACGCTTGCTTCTCTGTCATAGCCGCACAATCTTCGGAGCTCTACGGCCAGGGGCGCCGGAGACGACCCCCGGAAACAGAACCTGATCGATTCGCCGAGGGCGAGCTGCGAGCAAGTTGACGATGTAGCCTTTATTCAACGCCCGCCGCGAAACTTGCTCGAGGCCTCCCGCTTCTATCTGGAATCTCGCGTCGTCGATGATCGCCAGCTCGAAGCCGTGCTCGGTCAACCTTCTCAAAAAGCCTTCTCCCCTGGCCCCCTGGAAATAGAGCGGATTAAACTCCGCAATCAAGGCCAAGTCCGCAGTCTCCCGGATTAGAGTTCTCATCCCATCAAGAGCAACAAGCTCGGCTCCTTCAATGTCCATCTTCACCAGCATCGGTTTGCTGCGAGGCGGCGCGAAGAAGCCGTCCAGCCTCACAGTCTCAACAACAAGATAGTCACTTCTGCCAGGAGAGAGCTCGGCTCCCGGGGGCAGCGCATTCAGGCTGCTCCCACCGCTGTCCCGACTGAGAAAGAGCTTCGCGAGTCCCTCCCGGTCAGAAACCGCCTTGGCGACGACGTCAACGTTGTGAAGGCGGTTGGCCTGCAAATTCTTAGTTAGAATTGACACATTCCCGGGATGTGGCTCGAAGGCAATAACCCTTCCGGTCTCGCCGCAGAGCGTTGCCGCCAAGAGCGTAAAATAGCCCCAGTGTGCCCCGACATCGGCGACCACGTCTCCCGCGACTACGATGCGCTCGATGGCGAAGGTCGTAGCGGGCTCGTAGGCGTCGAAGAGTAGTTGATGACTTCCGCCCCACCTTGCCTCCATATAGAGCACGAATCGATGAAGCCGATTGAGAGCCAGCCCGCCTTCGACGCCGGTGCTCGCGAGCCAAGGGCGTGTGACGGCGTGGTACAGGGGCAAGAGTCCCGGTAGCCTGGCCAGCATCTCGCGCTGCCTGATATTGAGCCGCCTGTAAACGAAAGAAAGGCCCTGTTTGAGCAAGGCGCGCCCCGGGGACGCGCCACGAGTTCCGGTATTGGAAGTCTCAGGCATTACGCCGCTCAATTATCTCCTTCACGCAAGTTGCAACCCAAATCCAAGGGGCTGAAAGGACTACAAAAACCGAAGCCGGGATTTTCCAGGGCAGTCTTGACGCGTTACACCCGCTTCCCGCCGCAACTTGTGAATCCATGCTCCACGCTTGCTTCCCTGTTTCATAGCCGCACGATCTTCGGAGCCCTACGACGAGGGGCGCCGGAGCCGGCCTCCGAAAACAGAACCTGATCGATTCGCCGAGTGCGAGCCGCAAGCAAGTTGACGGTGTAGCCTTTATTCAAAGCCCGCCGCGACATTTGCTGGACGGCTCCCACCTCAATCTGGAATCTCGCGTCGTCAATGGTCGCTATTTCGAAACCCTGGTCGATCAATCTTTTGAGGTACGCTTCCCCAGCGGCTCCCCCAAAGTAAAATGGATTTAGCTCTGTAATCAAGACCAGGTCCGCAGTTTCCCGGATCAGGGTTTTCATCCCGTCAAGAGCAGCAAGCTCGGCTCCCTCGATGTCGATTTTCACCAGCTTTGGCTTCCGCCGGGGCGGGGTGAAAAAGCCGTCCAGTGTTATGGTGTCAGCGACAAGGTGATCGTTCTCGTCGGGAGACGCCTCGGCGCCCGGTGGCACTGAAATTAGGCTGTTCCCGCTGCTGTCTCGGCTGAGAAAGAGTTTCGCGAGTCCCTCTTCATCAGAAACCGCCTTGGGGACGACGTCAACGTTGTGAAGGCAGTTGGCCTGCAAATTCTTGTTTAGAATCGACACATTCCTGGGATGCGGCTCGAAGGCGATAACCCTTCCGGTCTCGCCGCAGAGTGTCGCCGCCAAGAGTGTAAAGTAACCCCAATGTGCCCCGACATCGGCGACTACGTCTCCCGCGGCTAGGATGCGCTCAAACACGAAGGTCGTAGCCGGCTCGTAGGAGTCGAACAGAAATCGATGGGTTTCGGAATCCTTTGCATCCGTATAGAACACGAATCGCTGGAGCCGATTGAGAACGAGCCCGTCTTCAACGCCCGCGCTCCTTAGCCAACGGCGTGTGACGGCGCGGTACAGCGGCAAAAACCCCGGTAACTTCCCCAGCATCAGCCGCTCCCTGCTGTTGAGCTGCCTATATACGAATGAAAGGCCCTGTTTGAGTAACCTGCGCCCCGGGGACGCGCCACCAGTTCCGGTATTGGAGATCTCTAGCATTACGCCGCTCAATTACCTCCTTCACGAAAGTTGCCCGTCACGCCGCCTCGCCCGCGCATAGCCGGCGTCCTGCGACCGCGGGGATGGCCCGGGCTTGATCTGATGCCACCCTTCTGCGACCCTTGCAGGGTCGGTCCGGGTGCGGTGGACCGTTTTCCGGCTAGTTTATCCCTCCCCTGCGGGGAGGCCGAAGGAACCAAGCTCAGACGCCTCCCGTTCCATTCGTTTGCCTTGTTCGTTAACGCCTATGCCCCGTCCCCCAGGGCTTGCGCCCTGGGCTACGATCTTGCGCCCCCGCCGGGACTTCGCGACTGGATGGGGTAAACGCTTCACCCGACTTAAAACGGCGGGACGTGGTGAGAAGTGCGAGTTAGGCCTTACCTCGCTGGAATACGATTGTCTCCCTGTCCTGGCACTTCCATTTCCCGGTTACACCGATGTAGCCATCGTAGATCCCGAGGATAATGGCGCGCGCTGATGCAAAGCGTCCGGCAACCAGGTTCTTAATGACGCGTGCGAGGCCGAGACCGAAGTTGGCGAGGTGGTAAAAGGGCCTCAAATGCCAGGGGAGCTTCTTCTTGGCCTGCAGAATGGGATTCCGGATACCATAATAGTAGGCTGCCGGGTTGCACTGGCCCCCGGCGCTAGCCGCTCCCTTGTGGTGTACCAGCGCGTGTTTTGCTACTACGGTCTTGAAGCCTAATTCCCGGGCGGTGCAGCCAAATTCCACTTCCTCACCGTACGTGAAGAATCTTTCATCCAGGAAGCTTCCTCTTAATGCATGGACCGCCCTGAGTGCGTCGCTGCGGATCAGCATTCCCGCCCCATGGGCGAAAAACGAGGGGGAAAACTCAGTTTCCATTCCCGATGCTGGAACCGACCAGGCGAAAAGTGGACCAAAGAAGCAGCATAGCAATGGATGTTCGCTCTCGGCGCCGGCGAACTGCACCTCGCCCTTCGTGCCCTTTACCACTGCGCCGACGATACCCGCATCCGCCTTTTGCGCGACTCTCACCAGGCGGCTCGCGCAGTCCGGATCCACAGTTGCGTCATTATTCAGTAAGAAGACATACTCGGCGGCGTTTGGCCTGGTGAGTGCATAGTGCATCGCCACATTATTCCCTCCCGTAAAGCCGAGGTTCTCCTCGTTTAGGATCAGGACCAGCCTGGCCGGGGACGGAACACGCTCCAGCAATTGTTCGGTTCCCGGGTTTCCTCCTTTCAGAGCGGTCTCGCGCCTGTAGTCGGCAAGGATATGGCCGGGACCGAGGTTCTCTTCGGCCCAGACTTTGATCTTCTCCGCTGAGTCATTCCAGGAGCCGTTATCGACCACGACGGTCAGGTAGTTGGGATAATCGAGCCGCCGGACGGATTCCAGGCACTCGAGCGTGTCCTGCCAGCCGTTCCAGTTCAGAATGCTGACAGCCACCCGCGGCCAAGCGTGGTCTTCAGAGGTGGGATCGATTGCCAGCTCCTTCGTTGCGACCCATGTAGGGCCGCCCCTTGGGGCGGCCTAGCCGGGGCAAGCCCCGGCCCTACAAAGCGCGTCTGGTTGGGCCTCCGCCGCGCTGCTAGACGACCGCAGTCGTACTTGCAGCAACGGGGTTTCCAGCCAAAAATGCCTCGAGCAGGGTAGTGCTTCGCTGCCAGGTGAATGATCGAATGTGTTCATTACCCGCGCGAGCGACCTCGACCCGGAAGTCCTCGTCGCTAAGCAAGCGGATGATGTTGTTCGCCAGGCTCTCGGGATCGCGGGCTGGGGAGAGTAGGGCGGTGGCTCCGTGCGTTGCGTATTCCCGGATGCCCGCGATGTCCGTCGCGGCCACCGCACAACCGCACGCCATCGCCTCTGCGGGGGGAAGGGGAAACCCCTCAACCCAACTAGGGCACACGAAAATGCTGCTGCGATTGTAGATGTCGTCGATCAGGGCTCGTTGCGGAGGGTTTCGCCAGTACCCAATCCAGCGTGGCAGGGAACTCGGGCGGCGAGAGATGCTAAAGAATGTGGCCGCCAAGTCGGGATACCTGCGTTTGGCGATCTCTACAGCGGCCAGCCCGTCGGCCGGCCCCTTCCACGAGAGCCAGGGGAAAAACGCCATGGCCAGCCGCTTGCCTCGCCCGGCAATAGGGTTAAACAGCCGCAACATGGTATGATCGAGTCCGTTTGGGATGTAGGCCAGTTCGCTCTCTGGGCAACCGAGGCTCATGCCCAATTCGTGCAGCCACTTGGCGATGACGACCTTCTTGAGGGGCGCCCGCCAGGTGGCATCAACCCTTTCCTTCGGTCCGTCCCAAGTTTCGTAATGCTGGATCAAATAGAACTTCTCACCTTTGCACTCCGGGTAGCCAAGCACTAGCTCGGCCGTGATCCAGGCACTGGCAAAGATTGCGTCAGCGTCGGGGATCAGGCGGGAGTCGGGCTTGGCTACGGATAGCATTTTGACCCTGGGGTCGATCCGCACCCAGGGGATGCGAGGGAAGAGAACGCGGCTCCAATAGAGGGTTCTCCAGCGCCGCAGTACGTCCCGAAAAGAACGCCTGGTCCTGGCCTGAGGTTCGCCATAGCCGGGCAAGCTCTCCGGATGGACCACGGTCACCTGGTGGCCGCGGCTTACGAGCTGATTCGCGTACTGATACACCACCTTGAAGCCGCCCATGGGCTTCCAGGAAAAGCCAGGCAGAAGAAAAGTGATTCGCATCGGGTTGTACGACCAGTTCCGCTTGAGGTAGGGCGCCAAGTAGAGGCAGGCATCCCGGTCAGCGCGTGGGCGCGCAAATTGGGATCCGTCTATCGAATCTTTCTGAACGCTCCCGTGTGGGAGCCTAGGGGTGTCTTTTGCGCCCGTCTCAAACGCCACCTGTCTCGCATTCCCTGAAGCCACTCTGTCAGGCCAGGGCAGTACCTGTCACCGCGAGCGGCCAGCGCCTGCTTCAGAAGCTGATAACTGCCCGCCGGCGGAGGTTCACCGTGGCCGCGTTTGGCCCACTGTGTCACGTAGTCACTCTGCTGCGGGACGGAAAATTGATCGGCGGGGACAGGCTTCATCTTTCGGGCTTCAACCCACAATTGAACTTTGCATCTGGTCGCCAGCAGCTCGACGCGTCGCCCCAGTTCCTTCGGATCAGCAACCTCGTACCACGACCCCCCGCGCGCGCATTCGAAAGCAAGCATCCGCTCAACCCGGAAACCGTTTTCCGGTGAGAACAACCGGTAGAAAAGCTCCGGGCTAAACTGATAGAAGCCGTGGCCCAGAAAATTATTTGACGGCGTCGAAGTAACGAGGAGCCCGGAAACCCTCAGCATGTCCATGCAGTTTGTGACCGCTTGCGGGAAGTTATAGACGTGCTCGAGTGTGCCGCCGTCGTAGACGAGATCAAATGAATCGCGAAAATGCGGCGGCACAGGAAGATTCATGTCGTGAACGACGGCGGCTCCTTCGTAGTCCGAGCAATCGAAGCTTACCACTTCGGTGGCTCCTAACATTTTGAGGAAACCGTCAGCCGAGTGTCGCTGCTCGGCAGCTCCCTGGGGAATAAGGTCGGTCGCAGCGTTGAGTTCCTCGAGGAGTCGTCGTAGCCTGGCGGGTCCGACATGAAGGTCCTGCGTCCCCAACGTGGCAGTCCGCCCCAGGGACCCGTTTCGTTTATAAAGCTCCACTAAGCCTCTTGCTTCGTGATACGAAATCCCCATGCCCTGCGCCTACCTCAAGGTAGTTGGGATAGTCGAGTCGCCGCGCGGACTCCAGGCACTCCGAGCGCATCCTGCCAGCCGTTCCAGTTCAGAATGCTGATGGCGACGAGACGCGGCGGTGGCTTCGGCCTGGGCCGTGCGAGGATTCCCTGCAGCTTTGTTAATCAACGTACAGGACCCCGATTCCGCAGGAGTCCTGGTCTCGGTTTTTGATTATCTCGGTGTGGCGATACTGGGACTTGATCTCGCGCCAGAACCGCGGCACGCCTCCGACCTTCTCAGGCGCGCCGTCCACAATGTCATGAACGGCAATCAGTCCGCCCTTCCTGACTTTCGGCCCGTACATCCCGAAGTCACACTTCACTCCCTCGTAAGAGTGGTCGCCATCAATGAAAAGGTAGTCTAGTGCCTGCCCCCCTAGGACGGTCTCGGCGCGTTCCAACACGTCGCTGGTATGCGAGTCACCCCGAAGGAGCTCGAGCCGTTGCCCGCGGCGCGCAAAACGCTTGTAGAACCATGCGCGGGTGCTCGTGTAGCCGCCGCCAAATCGCCCTTCGGGCAGGTCAACGCTAATAATCGTGGCGCGCGGGCTTGCCAGCTTGGTCAGGAAGAGGAGCGTGCCGCCGCGAGCCGTGCCAATCTCCAAGGCGCACCTCGGGCGCAGAGTTGCAAGGATTTCGCCGAGGGCTGTCAGCTCGTCGGCCACTTGCCACGCTGTGAAGAAGTAATTCCCAAGAACAAAACTGACCACCCGCGGCACGCCAGTATGGGCTCCTAGGAATGGGTAGCTCATCCAGCATCGACTAGCGTTCCAGCTATTCGAGAGCTTCCGCAGCAAGCTACAGCCTCTTACCATCCGCCCTCCGCGAGTCGCGAAGCTCAATGGCTGAGGCACCTTTCGCCACAGAGCAGGCATTTTCCCGCGCCCCGGACACCGACCCCTCCGTTCTCAAACGTTACCGTGGTTTCGTTCTTCGAGCGAGAGTTCATCAGCGCGCCACCCTGAGCCACGGTCTCACATGGCACTTTTCCTCCAGGTCCGGAACGCTAATGAGAACCAACAGAAAGTGCGCCATGGTATTAGCTCAGTGAGAATTCCCTGCGAGAAACACTTAGCGGATCATGTTCTGGGCTGAGCCGCAGGCTGCTCGGGCGATATGCGCTTTCCTAGCCGGTTGCGCAGACCGTCGCAGAGCGCTTTGCTCAAGATGCCGACCCGATAGCCCTTAGAATCATCAAACAATAAAATACCAAGCAGGTTCCGACCGTAGCACCAGACCGATCTGGTAAATGCCCTAAAGAATCCGAAGGCCTCTCTTTCAACCACGATATGGTTCCGAACAAGATAGTAAATCCGCCAGTAGTCCTCCCGGAGCACTCTCAAACGTCCGCGTCTGCTTGAGCGGCAACCTGTGAATTGGTGATGCAGAACAGTGGTTCCCACCACGAGAATTTCACCCAATCGCTTGAGCCGGATGGAGAGAAGGTTTTCATCTGCATAGATGAAAAAATCGGGGTTCACGAAGTCAACTTTCTCTAGAGCGTCTGCCTTGACCAGCAAGCAGCAGAGCGTCGTGAAGTCTACCGAGGCCACGCCTAGTCTGGAGACATTGTCGGCAAGGTCGGCTTTCTCCTTTCTGGACCTGAAGTCCGCTAGGAACCCCCCCAGAGCTGTCTGGTGACTGACAGGGTCCTGGAGCACACAGGTCTTGCCCACGACCGTCGAACCTGACATGGACTTAGCCCTCAGCAAATCCTCCAGAGTTAGTTCGCTAGGTAGGGCATCGCTATCGAGACACCAGATCCAATCGTGGCCATGCCCACAGCCGAGCCTCATCCCCACGTTAAAGCCACCGCTGCCGCCCATATTTTCGGCCAAGCGAACATAGTTCACTTTCCCGGAGAACTTCTCCTTGATCATCTCTTCCGTGCCGTCGGTTGAGGCATTGTCAACGACAATAATTTCGTCCACCGGCCTGGATTGGAGTAATAACACTTCGAGCAATTGACTGAGAGGACCCTTGCAGTTGTAAGTCGGAATGACAGCACAGACGCTCTCGCGGCTCGGTTTTTCCGGAATATGCGCGGATGACATAGTCCCCCTAAAGTAGCGCGCGCTCAGTCCGGCGCGGAGCCGCCACGAGCGGCCATGGACCAACTTGAGATCGCGACTTCTCAGTTGCGCCGGTTAGCAGAATGCGCTCCATCGTTGCAGCCGACTTTTCCCATGTGAAGTGCTTCGCCGTTTCGTTTCCGCCCCTGGCAATCCGATTGCGATACTCAAGGTCGGTGATGACGCGGATCAGGCCGTCAGCGATCGACGCGGGGTTTTTCGGTTGAACGACCTCCGCCGTCTTCCCATGAATGGCATAGTCCTCGGTTCCGTACTGTGTCGTGATGACTGGCAAACCACATGCCACGGCATCAAGGGGAAATAAAGGGAAACTCTCAGCCCAGGAGGCGCTCAACAGTATGTCGGCACCCTTATAAGCCTCGGCAAGTCGCCCGGGTGGTAAGAAACCGAGTGCTTCGTATGCGGCCACGGGGTTGTCAGGCGGCAAAGTAGCGTTCCCTCCGTAAACCAGCCACTTGATATTTCGGTGTGGGAGTTTCTCTCTGACGAGCCTCATCGGCTCGGCCATCTCGTTAAACCCTTTCCACACCCTTCCTCCGCCGCTGTAGCTGATAACCTTCACGTCTGCTACAGCTTCAGCCACTTTAGGCTCACCATGAAAGATTTCATGGTCAATGGCATTGAGGCATAGGGCCACCTTGCTGCCCGGAAACTCAGCCTCGATCGTGGATTGAAGCCACGAGGAGTTGGCTATCATGTTCAGTCCCAGCCCGTAGGTGAGGTACGCCGCGCGCTCGGCCAGTTGGGGGCAATAGGAATCCCCCGCGAAAATCGGTTTGAAGTGCTGCGTGAAATAGTACAAACGTCCCGTACCAACTAGGGCTGCCGGGAGGGCCGTCGCGGCTGCGGTGGCGATTGTTACATCTGCCTCACGCATGACACGTCGGAGATAATAGAGGTCGACACCGGCCCACAGCTCATACGGCAAGAGGGGCCGGAAGAGTACGCCGGCGGCGCCACCAAGGTCGCGCAGCCGCTCTGTTCTGCCGGCCGGTTTGTCAGGCAATGCTTTCAAGCACGCTGGCAGTCCTTTCAAGACCAGTCTTATTCTCTCGGATCGGGGAGTTACGATTAGTTCTCCGAATTCCTGGTTGAACCACTCCAACTGGTGCCCCACTGGGCTTACGGGGACGACAGTAACCCTATGGCCACGCCCAGTCAGGCCGGCCGCATATTCTAAAATGCACCACAGTCCGCCAGTGAACGTGGCTCTAGACCATCCCGGCACTACGATGTTGATCCTCATCAGCGTTACTCAGCATGTCTCCGACTTAGTCCTGCGAGAGCACCTTGATCGCTTCGCGCTGGGACTGGCGTGCGACCACCCCGACGTAGAGCCCATCGCGAATCGAGTCCGCGATGCCCTGAAATACCCAGCGCCCATAGCGGCCGACCATCAGAATGCCGTCTTCTTCCAACTTCGTGAGGGCACGGGTGCGCCACTTGGAGCCGGGCCAGGACCAAGTGTACGCCACGTCAATCCAGGTCGGGTCAGCCACTTCGACTTCGCCAATGTAACCCCAGTCGCGCAACTCGCACATCGTGGCCGCGACGTACTCACGGCTCTTGCCCCCTGTGGGTGAGACGCCGCCGGCAAACGCCCGTTCCACGTAAATGCTCACCCGGTCGCCGTTAGCGCGTGATGACTCCGGTAAAAAGGAAGAGTCAACATTGCTGTAGAAACCAATGCGGTGAAATCCCGCCTCGCTGCGAGGGACGTAGACCCAGTGGTCGCTTGGACAAGCCGGGCCCCGCTTGGCGCCAATATTCAAGACAAGAACCGACGTGTAGGGGTCGGGCTCTTCGTCCACAGGCAGACAAGCCATCTCCAACATCTTATTCAACGGAAGGGTCGAGATCAAAAGGTCATAGCGGGCTGTCGATCCATCGGCAAAGAACACTTCCTTACGATCCAAATCAATCCGGGCGGCTCGCTTTCCATGATGAATGTCACACTTGTGAGTCATTTGCCGGGCAAGGGTATCTAAGCCCTCTTCGGGATAGACGAAAGTGGCATTGTATCCCACAGGAGGAGCAGCTTCGAAAGCGCCGCCGATAACCTGCTGTTGGTCGATGGGGGATTTGTAGCCGTCCTGAGGCGCGATCTGTCGCCACAGGCCCGCCGTGTAAAGCTCATGGAAGGGGCCGAAAAACATCTCCGCCAAGGTTGGTCCGAAGCTTTGGGAAAGCCACTCTGCCATCGTCTGGGGCTTGGCTGCAGGTGCTGTGAGGATCTCCGTCAGAGCTTTCACTCTGACTGCTTCGGGCATGTACCGGAGATTATTCTGTAGCGGGTATGGGACATAGAGATTCTGGTCGGGGAAGAACACGGAAGAGCGCCGCTGGTAGCATCTCACCGGTGCAAGCTGGCGGATGAAGCGGAGGACGGCAGGATCTCCGCCGAAGATCCAGTGCCCGCCGCCGATCTCAAACCGGTAGGTTTCCCCGTCCTCCGGCGGCTGGTGCAGTCTTTCACAGTTGCCGGGACGAATGTAGTAAGACGAGCAGATTCCGCCCGGGGCGTCCTCAGCCTCGTAAACCGGTAAGCCGGAAGCCCAGCCGGAGGCCAGTCCGGTCATTCCGCCCCCGAGGATCAGGACCTCAGCCTCGCCTCTTTTGGATGAAGAGGATGTGCTTTTGGGCATCAACATACGATTCTTGGATCTCATTCCGGTGCTCCCCGCACAGGTCGTCTAGCGTCGAAGTGACCATAGGTAGGTCATATCCGTAGTCGTGAAACGCCACCACCCCGCTGCCGGACCGCTTTTTCCAGACCAGATGGAAGTCGTTCCGGACGTAGTCTGGTGCATGATTCCCGTCGATAAATGCGAAGCAAACCGCATCGGTGGGCAAGGTGACCGTCCTTGAATCTGCGGCGATCACCACAACGTTGCGAAGGCCCTGCGTGACCTTACGAAAGACTTCTTTCTGCGAGCGGCCACGCAACGACCGTGCGTATAACTCAGGCATTCGAATCCCCGCGGTGCACTCCGTCTCATCGAAGGTGATGTCGAAGCAGTCGATGGCGTAAACCTTCTTCGAGAGGTGCCTCCGCATCAAAGACCTGGCGAGCTTATAAGTCCCGCCACCGCAGAACGCGCCGACCTCGACGACGTCACCGGGAAGGCCCAATATTTGCTTGGTCTGCATGAAATCGATTAACGTCTCATAGCCGACCAGATCCGTCCCACTAGGCGGAGGAAAGAACCCATATTGGACCGGATACAGCGCGAGCCTCGCAGCTTTCCAAAGCGGGCGCAACACCGTGCGAATGGGTTGCGGCACCAAGGCCCGTAGCTTCGTCGACCAATCAGGGTTTAACATGCGCGACATGTTTTAAGCCCCCAACCTGGCCTCACCTCCGGAGGGGGTTCGATTTTACCCTCCACAACCAAACGCAAGAACCACACCCCCGGCACGAGGCCTTACAACGCGTTCCGCGCACACGCCGGCGGCGAGTCGAGTCATTCCGCCACCGAGAACGATCACTCGATGCGCTCTCCGCGACGCATTTTCGGTCCCTGGCAAAGGTCTCTCCCAGAGGTGGCTGAACCGAGACCGCAATCGTTGGCAACCGCTATGGCGCCATCTCGAGCATCACATAATCTCAAAGCCACCAATCAAACCTCTCCGGGAGTGCTGGCCACCACGGCCTCGACGGCAAGCACGCTCTCTTGCGCCCCAACCTCTGCGGAAGAGTCCTCGCGGGCCTGCAGTGGGTTAAGGTGCGCCTTCCAAAGATAGCCAAACATCACCGCCGTGACCGCGAACTCTGCCGTCGTCACTGAAAATGCCATGCCGTTTGCTTTCCAAGCAGGGGCTAGGAGGAAGGACAGCGCCAAGTTCACGGCTCCGCCCACGGCGACGGATGCCAGAGCGACTCTCTCTCGGCGAAACGGAAAGAGCACTTGGATGCCCAGGACGTTGCTGATCGCGATCATAAACGGCAGCGGGGACAAAAGGCGTAAGGTTGTGACCGAACTTTCGTAGCGGGGCCCAAAAGCCACCTTAATGATCAGCGGAGCCCCCAGGAACAGAGTCGCGGAAATGAGTAACCCCGCTGCGCCCATCACGAGGAGCATCCTTCTTCCCCAGTGCAGCGCATCGTGTTTCGAGTCCACGGCCAACTTGCTGAACCGGGGGTAGGCCGCCTGCGATAGTGGACCCCAAGCAGAGGTAGCCATTCGGGCAACCCTCTCCGCTGCGCTGTAAAAGCCAACCATGAGGTCGTTGGTGAGGAACCCAAGGATGAGTGCGTTGGCTGACGTGTAGAAGCTGACCGCGCCCGTGGTCAGAAAGGAGACCCACCCTTCCTTTAGGCACTCCTGAATGTCCCCCCAGGATGGCAGGACGAAGCGCAGCCGAAACTTTCGGATCGCTACCCACATTCCAGCCACACCCGCCAGTAACGCACCAAAGGACATCAGCGCGGCGTAGACGACATAGTCTTCTGATCGGCGCACTAAGACGAACATCGCCGCGGCTGAGAGGGTGCGGACGGACAGATTGATGACAGAAATTGGCACCATTTTCTCCAGCCCTTGAAAGAGCCACGCCGGAAAAAAAACGCTCCCCACCACACCTACGAACAATATCAGTATCAGGCTGGAGACGGCATGAAACCGGGGAACGAGGCGAATTAGAATGACCACGATGGAAAGACCAGACAGTGCGAGGAGCCCCTTGGCTGCCCAAACAGTACTCACAATCCGGTTCACCACATCAAAATCTTCCCTTTGCGCAGAAATCCTCCGGGTCGCCGATAAGCCGAAGCCGTAGTCCACTGCCAGGGCGAAGTAGGCCATGAGGCTCTGGCCGAAGGCCAGCGTTCCAAGCCTCTCAGGGCCAAGAACGCGGACGAGATAGGGAATAGTGATTAACGGAAGGATATACTGTGCAAATTGAATCGAGTAAAGGGAAAGCGCGTTCTTGCCGACTGTGCTTTTGATCGCGCGCCGGGCGAGCGCGACAAGGTCGGCAAGCCGCCGTGGCGCGATGGGCGGGGCTGAGGCTTCGACGGGGGTCATGACTTGTTGCTCACCTCGGGCATGGCTACGCGACTCAGGGGTGCAACCAAGAGCAAATCAAAAGGCAAAGTCCAAAGGGCAAGGGGCGAAAGTAGCTCGCGGCAGTTCCGTGGTCGCAGTCGTGGTTTCTTCTTTTGAGAGCCTGTGGGCCGGGGCTTGCCCCGGCCCACAGGCTCGGCCCTGATACCGCATCAGCGCCTTAACTTGAAGGGGAGGACCTCGCAACCTGGGGCCTCGACTTCCATCTCCCACTCCCCTACCCACTCATGCCACTCGGCGATTACGGGCAGGACGCCTATCGCTTCCGCTCGCTTCGGGATGAGCGGAACGACGCCCTCGGCGAACACGTTGCCGCCCTTGTCGGGCGGGTTGCGCAAGCGGACCTTGACGTTCCGGGCGTCCTGATCGCCCAGGTTGATCAGGTAAAGCCGCATGGTCTTCGGCTCGACCAGTCCTAAGCCATCCTCGGTGTAGTTCGGCTCCACGAGGTCGGGGGATACGACCAGGGTCGGCTTGTCATGCCGGCTGGAGAAGGTCTTGGCGAGGGCCAGGAGGTCTGCGGGCAGTCCTGAGCCGTCGGTAGGAAGGTCGGGATGCCGGGCGCAGAAGGCGTCCGCGCTGGCCAGCAGTTCGCCTTTGCCGTTGGTGCCGCAGTAGAAGCCCACCCCAGGCGATTCCGGGGCGATCAGGCGCACGAAGCGGATTTGCTGTTCGAGCTCCTCGTCAGTTTCCGCCCAGGTGGTGCCGGGTAGGCCGCCGTTCCCCACCCCGAGGACCACGATCGTCTTGGGCAGGATGCCGAACCTACGCGCGGACCAGACCTGGCAGGCCATCCACCAGTACTGCTGCTTGCCGCTCAGGTAGCTCTCCATCATGACGAGGTCAGCCACATCGCGGTAGGCTTCCGCCAGGACGCTCGGGATGGGGCCGCGCATCTCCCAGACCGCGAGGGCCAGCTCCGGCTTGCGGCGCTTGGTGAGGCGGAGGAGCTGGGCGGATTTCTGGTCCATGCTACCGCCGAAGTCGAAGCCAAACTCGTCGATCATGACCACTGGCCGCGGGTTTCCGCCGTAGTTCATACCAACCAAGTTGTCCACCGCTTTCTCGAGGGGTGAGCGCAACAGGTCGTACCACGTGTGACCCACACCCGTCACGACACCGCGCGTCCGCCAATACTGCCAGTCTTCCGGCTTGCTCGGGCCGAAGAAGGTCACCGAGCGCAGTTGCTTGGGGTCAAAGTCCTTGATGTAAGTGAAAGCGATCACCTTGTCCAGGCCCAGGACCTTTGTCTCCGCGCCCTGCGGCGCCGAACGGCCAGCGGCCAGCATTCCGCCGAGCACGGCAGCCAGCAGAGCCGCCGCACTCACCTGAAGGAAGCAAGAGCCTCTTTTTTTGATAACCGCGAATAACATAAGCTTTCTGATCCGGACACCCCTTCTCCCAGTACACCGTCCGAAGGCGGGACGGGAATGACAATGCCGCAAGCGCTCCTCCTGCTGCTCACTCGTATGTCTTCAATCCGCTGAGTTCCAGAATCGAGCGGGCGGCAAACTGCGGGCCGTAGACGAACGCCCGGCGCCAGGTTCTCCCTGGTTCATGGAAGAAACGCCAAAGCCATTCGAAGCCCGACTCCCGAATCCAGGCTGGAGCGCTTTTGACCTTGCCGCTGACAAACTTGAACGCCGCCCCGACGGCGATCATCACCGGCACGTTGATCTTTTCCCGATGCGAGAAAATCCATTGTTCCTGTTTTGGCAACCCCAGTCCTACCCACAGGACATCCGGTCTCGCCTGGTCAATCATCTTGACGACTTGCGCGTCTTCTTCCGGAGTAAGTTCACGAAAAGGCGGGGAATATGTGCCGACAATGCGCAGGCGCGGGAATTGTTCCGAGAGTCTGTTGGCGCACAGGGCAAGAACTTCCTCCGTGTCGCCGTAAAAGAAATTCGTATAGCCCTTCTCGTTCGATAACCGGCAGAAAGCCCGCAGGAAGTCAGCGCCACGAACTTGTCTTGGGGCACAAGCAGCTTTCTTGGCCGCCACTCGCGCTGTCCACTTCCCGTCAGGGACTGAGAGGTCCGCCGATTCAAGAACGGCTTTGAACGCGGGGTTTTTCTGGCCCTCAACCAGCCCGTGTGAGCTAGTCACCGCGATCCAGCGGGTCCCGTCCCGCTGGCAGAGCCACTGTTCCATGGTTTGGAGAACCTGCCCCAGGTCCAGGACGTGCACGGGTACGCCCAGGACGCGCACACAGGGTGGGGTCCCACGCGGATCGAAGGAATCACTCGAAATCACCTTGAAGCCTCCTCCACGGAAGACTCTTGCGGAGTGTTGCTGTAACCCTCGGAGGGTGAGGAAAGCGGTTCGCGGAATGGGTTTTCTACCGCCGCGCCCCGCACTCGTCGCCGTCGCGGCAGCCTGCGCACCCGCAGCACTTTGGCAGTTCGGGCCTCCCATTGGCCGGCGAAGGTGACGAAAAAAGAGACCAAGACAAGTCGAAGATCGAGCAGGAAACTCTGCTTGCGAATGTAAAGCAGGTCGTAGCGAAGCTTGTGCCGCCGCGATATTTCGCTGTGGCCGTAGACCTGGGCCAGCCCGGTAAGACCAGGCCGAACCTTGTGGCGTAAATCGAAGCAAGGAATCTCTGCCCGGAACTTCTTCACCAGCTCAACCCACTCCGGCCGTGGGCCGACAAAGCTCATATCACCCCGGAAGATACTCCAGAGTTGTGGGAGTTCGTCCATAGCCGTCGCCCGCAGAATCCTTCCAACCTTCGTTATCCTGGGGTCGTTTGCAGCGGCGGGTACTACGCCCCACTTTCTGTCGGAGTCAGCAACCATGGAGCGGAACTTCAGGCCCGTAAAGACCCGCCTGTCTTTCCCCACACGCTCTTGCCGATAAAAGACGGGGCCGCCGTCGTGGAGCTTCACCGCCAGGGCAATAATCCCCCACAAGGGCAGCGAGACGATAAGCCCCACCCCGGACAGTAGAATGTCAAAACCCCGTTTGAGCACGCGGGTTCCTAGTTTCGTGGATTTATGAAGGAATCAGGCGCCTGCGGCCGGAGCGAACAAGTCACGAATGGACGCCAGTATGGCCTTATGATGCCAGTCAAAACTCAGGTTCCCATTCAGCCTGGACAGCAGATCAATTCCCTTTGCCCTATCAAAGGTCCTTTCGATGAGGCTGTCGGAAAGGCGCGCCGCGAGCTTTCGGGCGAGATAACCCGTCCACAGCTCGATGCCGAAAGCGGCGCGCCAGAAGCGCTCAAACTCGCCCAACGTCTGAACGCTGAAGTCGCCCTTTCGAAAGGCACGAAGCATGACGTCGGCGGCCATTTCCGCTGATAGAAGACCGAAGTAAATCCCACCTCCCGTTGACGTCTTAACGTGAGCTGCGGCCTCCCCGATCGCCACAATCCGTTCCCCAACACAATTTCCCACCGGCATCTGTCCTATGGCCTTCTGCCGGACCTTCGCCGCACCCCGATCCAGTCCGGGCGCCACTCTTTGCAAGAGTGCACTGAAGTATGGCCGGGGATCTTCCACGCACATAAGACCGACGCGCACGCGGCCGTGTCCCAAAGGAATCTTCCAGCCGAAGGCCCCGGGCGCCACAGACCGCCCCACATACACCTCGGTCGGGTTGGAGATCCCATCCTTCCCCAGCGGGATATCAGCCTGGATGGCCCGCAAGAATTCGCGAGGTTTCACCAGTCCGAGGGCCCCGTTCAGGGAACCGTTCACTCCGGAGGCTATTACGGCGACCCGCGCCCTCAGTTTCCCAACCGCCCGCTGGCGCGAGCAGAGGTGCAAAAGCACTCCGTCCTTTTCACGGTCGATGGCCTCGACAAACCGGCCTAAACACAACTCAGCCCCGGCGGAACGAGCCGAGTTCCCAAGGTCGCGGTTGAACTCTGACTTATCGACCACGCGAGCCAGTGGCGTCGCCGAGCGATACTCCAACGTTTTTCCAGCGGGCGAGACCGCCTGAATGCAGCAAATGCGGTTCAAGACCGATCGGCTGGGCAGACCAAAACGAGCAAACGCCTCTTCCCCGATGACACCGGAACAGACAGCGTTTTCACCGATCCTCTCCTGGGCATCCAGCACCGTGACATCGAGGCCCGCCGAGGCGAGTTGATGAGCCGCATACAACCCAGCCGGACCCGCCCCGATCACAGCAACATCTCGCATCAACGTCGTGTCACCTCTCGTCACGAGATTCTAACACAAGGGTCATCTTATCTGCGTGTGAGGGTGGGTGGCTCATCGTTGGCAAAACCCGCCTCAGCAACTTTCCAAGTTGAGCCTTCCCGGGAGTAGGAATAGTTGTAATACCCATAACGCGAACTGTAGTACCCGTCAACTCGATTGGCCAGCTTGTTGAGGACAGCACCTAGAGTATTTGCGCCGGCCCGGTCCAGGATTCGACGAACCCGATTCAATGCGCCGCGCGAGGTGGATCCGCTTTCCACAACCAGAACCACGCCATCCGTCAGGGTTGAAAGAAGGATTCCATCCGTCACCAGCAACAAGGGCGGTGAGTCGAACACGATGTGTTCGAAGCGCTGGCGGAGATCCCCTACCAGCTTCTCCATAGCAGGTGAGGACAACAGCTCGGCCGGGTTGGGGGGAATCGGTCCGGGTGGAAGCAGCCACAGGTTGGGGACTGCTGTGTAGGCCTGGAGTGCCTGGTCGATGTCATGCCCGCCCGTGAGAAAGCTACTCAGTCCGGGTCCCTCACCATCCGACAGACCGAGGACCTTTAAGACATTTGGCTTCCGCAGATCCGAATCCACCAGCAGGACGCGGCTGCCACGCTGGGCCAGCGCCAAAGCCAGGTTGACAGAAGCGAATGTCTTCCCTTCACTGGGATGTGCACTCGTAATCAGCAGCACTTGAGGCGGCTGCGGCGCGCTGGAGAGCAGAATCGAGGTTCGCAAGACTCTGAAAGATTCCGCCATTTGCGATCCGGGCGCATTGAGAATGGTCAATGCCTGGTTTCCATTTCCCCCTGCTCTCTGGGCATTGTGCGAAAAGTAATGGCCATACCGTCCGCGCGATGCTGTCCCGAGCGGAATCACGGCCAAAGTGGGAACAGCTATCTCTCTCTCGATGTCCTCCGCTGTCATGAGGGTGCGATCCAGGCTCTCCCGGATAAACGCCAGCGTGACTCCGAGAATCAAGCCCACCAGAAGTCCGGCGGCAATATCCACGGGCCTGTCCGGACGGATGGGAGAACTGGGAACCAACGCCTCGTCAGCCAGGCGGACATTCGCCGCGCGCAAGCTTGCCGAGACGGTAGCATCTTTGAGACGTTTCAGCAGATCGTTGTAAAGCTGCTGGTTGGTCTCGTATTCATTCTTCAGCAGGTTGTATTGAATAAGAAGTTCATCCAACTTCTCGACCTGGGCTCTTTGCTGAGTTACCCCCCGGGAGAGAATCTGCTCACGGCGCAGGGCGGTGCGGTAATCGCCCCCGATCCGCTCAATTATCCGCTTGCGCTCTCGGTCGACGAGCGACTCCACCTCATTGATCTGATTGCGGAGTTCCTTCACTTTATAGAAGTTCGGACCGTATTGAGAAGTGGTCGCGGCATACTGGGTCCTGAGATCAGCGTATTTCGAGTCCAACTGCTGCAGTAGGGCGTCGTTGGCAATGATGGCCGCCTCGGCTTTGTTGCTCTGCACCGAGTCGTACAAGGATTCCTTGTCGGCTCGGTCAGTCTGTGCCGTGGTGAGGTCTTTGCTCAAGTCCGCAAGCTTTTGCCCCACGACGTTCTCTTTGTTCCCGATATCGGCAATCGAGTTCTCGCGCTCATAATCAACCAGCGCCTGCTGAGATTTCTCGACCTTCGCTTTAAGCTCGTCGAGTTGCTGTTCCATCCACGCCGAGGCTTGCCGGGTCGTTTCGTATTTGGAACGATAATTGGACTCCACGTAATTCTTGACATGGGCGTTGGCTACACGCGCCGCCAGGCTCGGGTCAACACTCTCGTAGCTGACCTCCACCAATCGGCTTTCACTCAGCAGCGACACATGAAGACCCGCCTTAAAAGCCCGAATCAGACTTGCTTGAGTTGCTGCGCGAGACCTGTCGGTGCTCGCTGGCCCGCCCTTCCCGGCAGCGCTGAGCTCCGGGTACACAGACGCAAGCCCCAACTGCTGTATCGTTTCCCAGGCGAGGTTGTTGTTCTGCAAGAGATCCACTTGAGTTTGGAGGAATGCATCGTCGGCACTCGCACTCGGGTTAAGCTCGTTGAGCGTTTGCAGTTGGGGGGTCTCCGCCTGGACCTCCATGCGAGCCGTGGCGCGGTACACTGGCTTCGTTCGGAAGACAACGAATGTCACCAAAACTGTAATAATGAAGGCAACCGTGAAAACGGTGCCCCGGCGCTTTTTAAGAACCGCCCAGTAGGTATAGAATGAGTATGCCTCAGGCCCCGAAGCCTCGGCGTCCAGGACGGCGTATCCAGAATACCCCGGGCGCTCAGGTGGAACGCCGTTCGTCGGCATTAGCTTGTCGTTTTCTGCCATCTCTCTCCCCTCATCCCCAACTGCGTTTCTTGCTCGCGCCCCTGAAGGGCCGCGTGGCATGAAACGCGCCAATGTGCAGAGTTTAGGCCTTCACCAGCCGTACTCAATCTCTAATATGGCACATGCCAGATCGTAGTGGTCACCACGGCGCTGACAACCATGTCGAGGGTTCTCTTGACCCCGCTCTCGGGCACATAAAGGATGTCGCTGGCCAGCAGTTGTTGATCCGGAGCCCGGTTCGACAGCACCTTCTTGAGGTCTACCTGAAGTTCCTGTCTTCCGCCGGGAGCATTTGGGGCCTTCCGGATGATTACGGCTTTTCTTGCCTTTGCCTCGCGCGTGAAGTTGCCCGCCAGGGCAATAACCTTCAGCACCGTCATTTGCTCCTGGTCGTTGGAGAGGACAAAGCCCCCACCCCGGTTCACGCCTCCCACCACGTAGACAATTCCTGCCCGTTGAACCATAACCCGATCCCCCGGGTACAAATCTACGTTCAGGCTCGCGTCGCCGTTCTGCCAGAGTCGCCAGACGTCAACGTTCACCGTACGTGAGATCGCTGGATCGGCATCCTGCGCGGCCCGGGCAGGGTTAGGCCCCGTCCCCCCCGGAGCATTCTCCGCGCGGGTGATAATCGCCGTGCCGCCCGCATCGTCGCTAAGACCTTCGCTCTCGGTCAAGAGTTCGAGCAACGTCGTGTGACCGTAAACCGGATAAACCCCCGGTTTCTTTGCCGCGCCGGAAAGGACCACTGTATTCCACGGCGAAGATTTCACCGTAACAGTCACTTGGGGGTCCGCAAGCATTCCGGCGTCAAGAAGACCTTTGCGAATGGCTTCCGAAAGCTGGTCGAGCGTCAGGCCTGCCGCCATGACCGGTCGCGACAGCATCGGAAGTGTTATCATCCCATCCCCGTCTACCCGATACTCGCGCGAAAGCTCTTGTGCATCTACGACGTAGACTTCCAGAAGGTCGTCCTTGGCGACCACATACCGCGCTCCCAGCCGGTTGCTCGGGGAGGCGCTCGAGGCTGCCGGCCTCAGGGGGGAGATCGGGGCCACAGTCGTAGGCGAAACTGGATTCTGCGCCCACGCGAGTCCACTCAGGCAGATCAAGCCAACCCCAGCCAACACCACCCCCAACTCAGCTCCCCTTCCCGGGCGCGCCCGGTAAAGTGAACGGCCACCTGCCTTGCCGCTGGCGCTCCCCAGCCACATGACGCTCGAGCGCGAATCTCTTACTCCCTCTGCCATGCTCATCACTCCTTAAGACAACTTACGCTCCGGGTTTGCCTTCAATGTATCTGTGCTAACGACTATCCTTATACCGCGTACTTGACCCTCCGAATCCCCCATGTCGTTTCCACCACGACCAACTGTAGCCGGCACGGCGCGGACCTTTTAGTTCGGGTACCAGATAAGGACTCCAATCCTCGACCTCATTTCAGTGCTTCCTGCGCGCCGCTGCGGCGGCATTAATTCCCGCTTCCGGCTCACTTCCGCCGCGCCCCCGCTGCGCTTCCCCCATTGATTCCAGCTTCCCGCCCCCAGGGCGATGAATGAGTGCTGCCCCCCACTCGCTCCACCGCAGATACGTCGACTTCCACGGCGGCCGATCGCTCCAGTATTTCTACCGAAAGCACCAGCCGGCACAGGTTCTTCTTGCGAACGAGAATTCCCTCGAGGCCCTGCAAAGGTCCGGAGATGACGCGCACCCTGTCGCCACAGCGGAGAAAGGGGTAAGGCTCAACTCGATTTCCCCACTCGACCGCCCTGCGCACAGACTCGATCTCGGATTCAGGAATGGTCGCCACTCGACCATTGATACTTAGAATAGAAACTATCCCCGGGGTCGTCACCACCTCGAGCCGCCGCTCCTTCATTCCGCGGAGAAATAGATAGCAAGGGAACAAGGGAAGCGAGAGGTGCATGGTCCGGTCCTTCCATCGGCGAGTTGCGTTGTAGAGCGGAAGAAAGACCTCCAGCCCCTTGGCGGAGAGAATCTGAGCAATTGCCTTCTCGTGCTGATGTCGTGTGTAAATTGCGCACCACGCCCCGCTGATATCCAACTCGCTCCCTCCGGTTCCTGAATTCACTAGCCCCCTATTCTAGCCGAAACAAAAGTTTTCTGCTCGTTGTTCCATTTTGTCGAATGACGAGGAAGCCATCAACTTTCAGGCAAAGCATTGGCGCCTTTTTGCCGATAAGTGAAGAGTAACGGCTGGAGGCTTCATTCCTGACTCCTCATTTCTCACCGCCGGGATGTCAAGCGCGGCACCTGTAACTGATAGCGTACAGCTCCGCTCTCTGACTTACAGGAGAACACCTTGCAATCCCATAAGTGCTAACGCTCGCCGCCCTTATCACCGAACACAGGCCGCTTGTTCTTCACACTCTCCGAGTCGGTCAAGGCCGGATACTTTCGTCCACCGGAGAGGTACGATTTCTGAGAGATTACTTATATTTCCCCCTGTTAGCCAAGAGTACGAGGGTACCGGTACCTCTAGCGTACCGGTGGATCGGGACTTCTTTACGAGGCATTGCCTAAACGGCGGACCGCTGCCAACCTTGCGGGCTTCGGGGTGGATTGCCTGCTCAGTCCAGGTGGTTGTTCCCCCGGACGAGCTCTGAAGATGACACACCGCCTGTACATCCTATGGTCGAACAAACTGATAGTAGGAATCCTTGGTCGCTACTACGGGGGCATCACCATTACTGGCCGGGCCGATCCGATCACGTAACCGCACCCCGACAAAACACCTCGGCAGCCCTCGGCTTGATCATTTCATTAGCAGGCACATGCGCCGCGAGAGGATCAGACCTTCAACCGCCTGGGCGGACCGCCGAGATCGTCGGCATCTCGGATCAGAGTATGCGGCGCTGGCGGGAGCAGTACGAGGGGTACGGGCAAAATGGGCTGTTAGATTGTCGCGAGGCGAGCCGGCCCCAAGGGGGTATCGGTCCTAACGCACATCTTTACTTGTCAAAAACAGTCAAGGGAGACACCGGGCTTAGTTAACAACCGAAGCCAGATGCTCCTGCAACTCTACCCCACACTAAGTTTTTTCTTGATCCTAATTACTGATGATGGACGGTGGAATCCCGCGTGCTGGCATTTGCTTGTGCCGTAATCGTCGCGGAATCCTATGGCGCGACGTTGACTACGTCGCTGCAGCTAGCCGTCCGCTGCGGCCCTGATCCCGTCAAGCTTGGCTTCGTGCCAAAGAGCGCCCATGGCTCCCTTGGCAGGCGCTTGCTGCCGGACAAGAGCTTTGGGCGAATTAGGCCGCGAGCTCAATGCTCGCATTCTCATTGGTCCAAGAAACGGGGGTCTGGTCAATCTGATTAGCACAGCAAAAAGATCTGTACCAAAACGATAATTCCAAATTTGCCAAGTAGAACTACGAGAAAGTACTTGACAGAATTTACAAAGGGGTATTATTTAAATTCTTGGAAATGGATGCGCGGATTGTTCTAGCTCCTGATGCGAGCCCGGGTGTTCAGCAGTCGCGCGCTGCTGGGCCCAAACTGATTTGACTGCGCAAAGGAGCTTGTCCGACTTCGCAAAGTGTGCCGTAACCAAATTAGGTGAGCAGAGCTGGCTGATTCGCAGGGGAGAAGCCGGTGGAAGGGATGCTGTTGCCGGTGAACCAGTGCTGACAATCCAAGGTCTTAGCCCTTGAAATCCCCTGAATCCCGAGGTTTCAGGGAACTTGAGAACACGACCAAAGACAGTTTTCGTTCTGTCACCTATTACGGTGTAATCGAAGGCGAGGGGCCGTTCTTCACATGATTACCATATTGCTCCTCTTGTTAATCCTGATCAGCCTTTGGATAGGCTTTTACCAGATCGTCAAGCAGCAAGGTCGAATACTGCTGCGTCTGGACCAGCTCGAGCAGAATGCGCAAGCCGCGAGAGTTGGGCTGGAGAAGCCTGGTGAGGAAGCTGAGCCGCCGGGGCTTCCGCTCCAAAGCGATTTCCCCGCCTTTAAATTCCCCGACCTTGCGGGAAGGCCTGTCGCACTTGAGGCTTTTCGCGGCAAGCGCGTTTTGCTGGTGCATTGGAATTTCGAGTGCGGGTTTTGCGATTCGATCGCAGCAGAGTTAGGCCGTCTTGAAACCAATTTCGAAAAGCAAAACGTTCAGTTGGTGCTCCTGGCTTACGGTGACGCCCGATCCAACCAGGAACACGCGGCCGAACATGGCCTGAAGTGCCCCATCCTGCTGATGAAGGATGGAGAGAAAGCAGCGCCTTTCGAGCACGAGGGCACACCGGTAGCCTATCTGCTGGATGAGGAAGGGCGAGTGGCTGCCCCCTTGGCGCGGGGAGCAGATCGGGTCCTGGCGCTAGCCCTGGAGGTGGCCGGCCTTGAGCCTGGCGCTTCCGGGGCCGGCAAAAGCACTCCTCAGGGCAGCGCGCTGGGGAGCGAAGGGCCTCTCAGCGAAACCCTCGCGCCTCACCGAGTGAACCTCCCCGGATTTCTTGTCAAACAAGAGATCGGGCTTGGGGACGTGATCAAGCGTGTGACCTCCGCCATGGGAATCAAGCCCTGCGTGGGATGCGAGCGGCGGGCTGGCGTGCTTAACCGCTGGATGGTTTTTTCCAGTACCGGGGGAAGTGGACTCAAAGCCGGCACGCGCGCGCCTGTTTTTCTCCTGCCCGACCTTCAAGGTCGCATGGTTTCGCTCGAGGAGTACCGGGGCCGGAGCGTACTCCTGGTCTTCAGTGACCCTCAATGCGGACCTTGCGACGAACTCGCCCCCCATTTGGTCCGCCTGCATCGAGAATACGCCAATGACGGCTTGGGCGTGATACTCGTCGGACGGGGCAATGCGGAGGAGAACCACCGCAAGGCAGCGCAGCACGGTTTTGAGTTTCCGGTGCTGCTTCAGGATAGGAAGTGGAAGGTTTCAAAAGAGTACGGGACTCTGGCGACGCCGGTGGCTTTTCTGATTGGGGAAGACGGTGTGATTGCCAGGGACGCGGCAGTCGGGAAAGACGCTATATTGGCTCTCGTCCGTGACCGCCGAGGTGGTCAAAGGGAGGAGTGAAATGAGCGCGCTTTTGGACGACATATCACGGATTATTGCCAGCCCGATCCCACGTCGCCAAGCTTTGAGGCTGCTCGGCGGAGTCGTGGGTGGCGGCGTATTGACTTACCTGGGACGGGCTTCCCGTGGCTTGGGGGCGCCTGCCGGGGGCGCACAACAGGGGGGGCCACAGAAACCCGAAAAGTGTGGGCACAATCAATTCCTCTGCCCCGACAACAAGACATGCTGCACTACGGGCCAGACGTGCTGTAATGGGAACTGCTGTCCCGCCGGCCAGACGTGCTGCGGCAGCAGCGGCAGCACTGTATGCTGCGCTGGAGGCCAGGCATGCTGCACGGATGGGCCAAGTGGTCAGGCCAACTATTGCTGCGGCACCGCGAAGGGCACCGCCGAATGCTGCGCGCCGGGCTATTATTGCTGCAATCACAGATGCGTCAAGGCGAAACCGTCCGGAGCCAGTCCTTGTGCTTCTGGTTAATCCGCGCCGCATGGCGAGGCTTGTCCTGGTTGCAGAAAGCAGAACCCGGATAGGCTGCGGGGTCACATGATTCGGCCGCAGTTGGGGGTCGCGCGAACCGAAATCTCACTGCGCGCGCGCTCTCGAGCCCTCCTCTTCCTCCTCGCGGTCGGCTGCGCAAGCCTGCTTGTGGCAGCCGAGACTTCGCTGGTGGGGATCACTTTCTCGTTCGAGACGCCTACGGTGGGTCGCTGGCTCCTGGCGTGGGACGCGGACGATCCTCGGCTTCAGAACCGGCTCGGGCAAGCCTACAGAGACATCGATCCTGCCGAAAGCCTCCGCCACCTGCGCCGCGCCACACAGTTAAGCCCCGATAGCCGGCTCTACTGGTCAGACCTTGAGTCAGCCTGTGAATCCATAGCTGATACGGAGTGCATCGATCACGCTGGGGAGCGCCTGCTGAAGCTCTGTCCCATGGTGCCTTCTTACCATTGGCCTGCTGCCCAATCCTCTCTGCGCACCAATCAACTTGACAGGGCCTTGGCGGAATTTCGCCGCTTGCTGGAACTTGACCCCACGTATGCGGCGGCCACTTGGTCTTCTCTTCAAACTGTGGAGAAGCCCGACCCTATCTTCCAAAAAGTGTTGGCTGACAGTGCGGATGCCCAGCTCAAAGTTGGCTACGTGGATTTCTTGAGCGACCAAGGGGATAATGACACCGCCTATCGAATTTGGAAGCTGGCTGTTGCAAACCCTCGTCCGTTTCCCTTCACTTCTGCCGCGCCTTACCTCGAGCGTCTGATCGCTCTGGGCAGAATCGAAGAGGCTGTGAACGTCTGGCAGGATCTTGAGCGCCTGGGAATTGTCAAAAGGCCGGAGGCGAATGAAGTAGCTACACCACCCGAGACTAAGGCATTGCTGAATGAAAAAGACAATTTGATTTTCAATGGCGATTTCGAACAATCGCCTTTGAACGCGGGGTTCGACTGGCGGGCCGGCCCCCTAACTTATCTTGCGGTCGATTTTTCCGCTCCTGGAGCTTACCATGGCGCCCACTGCCTTCGTGTAGACTTTACGGTCAGCCGCAACGATGAGTATGAGCCCGCCTATCAAATCGTGCCGGTCCTCCCCCATCATGCGTATTCGCTCCAGGCTTACATCCGCTCGGAAGACATCACCTCCGACACCGGCCCCTGCTTGCGCGTGAGTGATACCCAACAACCGAGTTTTCCGGATGCGATCAGCGACACCACGGTGGGAACGACGCCCTGGCATCCCCTGCGTCTGTCTTTTTCGACCGGACCGCAAACCCAGGCGGTGCGGCTTTCATTCTGGCGACCTCGCAGCCGGGTTTTCCCTACGGAAATCTCCGGGACTTGCTGGTTGGACGTGGTCTCGCTGGAATGTCTGGGCCCCGAGCAGTCAGAAGCGAAAATTGTAAAGGGTAAGGGAAAAGGCTAAAGGGTGAAGGAAGAAGAGCAAGCATGACGAGGTCAGAAGCAAAAATTGTAAAGGGTAAAGGATAAAGGGTGAAGAAACAAGACCAATTGATGAAGGCACAAACCCAGCAAGAGGCAAGAAGCGACGATCAACCTTCACCCTTTACACTTTACCCTTTAGACCTTACACCTTACCCTTTACACATCGCTCGCATCCTGCTCGTCGCTGCCTTGCTCGGCGCGCCCTTGGCCTTTGGCGCGGTAGTTCCCTGGGCCTGGGTGGCCCTGGGCCTTGTAGCCGCCCTGGCGCTTTTCTTGTGGGCCCTGGGAAGCGTTCAGCAGGGAGCGCTGAAATTGATCTGGTCGCCGCTCTACATCCCTCTGGCGCTGTTCTTTCTTTTGGGCGTGGCTCAGTATGCGGCCCGGCTCACACTCGACAGGTCGGAGACCCGCCAAGCTCTGGTCCTGCTGGTTACGGATTTGGCGTTTTTTTTCCTCGCCGTGCAGCTTTTCGCCGGAGCCGGCAGCAACACTTTGCGCGCGTTCGGCCTTGCGGTCCTGGTTTTTGCCGGTTCCATGGGACTGTTTGCCATTGTGCAGTTTGCTTCGGGGGCGCATCGGATTTATGGCATCGTCGATACCCCAGGTGGCGTCTTTGGTCCCTACGTCAATCGCGACCACTTCGCCGGACTCATGGAAATGCTCATCCCGGTTGCGGTCCTCTACATTGCCGGGCGGCGCGGAAGGTTATCGCTGGAGGCCTCGGCATGGCGTGTTATCGCGGTTGCGCTCGCGCTCGCCTCCCTGTTGCTTTCCGGTTCGCGAGGCGGCTTGCTGGCACTGTCAGCGGAGATCGCAATCGCAACCAGTGCCCTGCGCAGGGCGGGTGCTCGGACAACGGAGCGACGGCGCTTGGTGATGGCCGCCGCCATCACCCTCTTTGCGGGCGTAATGCTGTTTGCCTATGTCGACCCCGGCTGGGTCGCGAAAAAGCTGGGGTCGGTAGCCTACGTCGACAGTGCTCGGGCGGAATGGGCCGGTTTGCGTAAGCGCATGGCGCTCGATTCGCTCCGCATGTGGCGTGACCATCCCGTCCTGGGTGTTGGCTTGGGAGATTTTGAGACCGCTTACCCCCGCTATCAGAGTTTTCCCGGCGACTTGTGGATCGATCACGCGCATAACGATTATGCGGAGGCTGTAGCTGAGACCGGACTGGTCGGCGCGCTGCTCATTCTCTCCGCTCTGGCGCTTTTTCTTCGTCTGGCCTTTCGAGATTGGGGTCAACCCTTTCGATCTCGAGCTGGCTGGATTCGGTTGGGCGCCGCCATTGGATGCTGTGGCCTGCTGGTGCACAGCTTCTTTGATTTCAACTTGCACATCCCGGCCAATGCGGCATGGTTTGCAGTCCTGGCAGGCATAGCGACGACAGCGCGGGCTTCAGAGGCAACCCAAGACTAGGTTTTCATTGGCGACTGGAGATCGGTGATTGGCGAGCGACGATTGGCGATTGGCGATTGGTGATTGATCCCGCCCCGCTGTCATTCTGATCCCGCCTTGCGGGAGAAGAATCTCGCTCTGGACTTTTCCGCCGACCAACGTTGGAGATTGTCGATTGGCGATTGGTGATTGATCCCGCCCCGCTGTCATTCTGATCCCGCCTTGCGGGAGAAGAATCTCGCTCTGGACTTTTCCGCCGACCAACGTTGGAGGTTGTCGATTGGTGATTGGTGATTGACGATTGAATGTCTGAAATCTGCAATCTGAAATCTGCAATCTGAAATCTGGAATCTGCAATCTGAAATCTGCAATGTGAAATCTGGAATCTGCAATCTGGAGTCTGCAATCTGAAATCTGCAATCCGAAGTCAGCAGTGAAACCCTGAGCTTTTAGCGATCAGCAAGGGGAACCCGGTGTTGTAAATGATAACTGACAACTGATGACTGATAACTGACGGCTGATAGCTGAGAGCTGCCCCGCCGCGGCGGGAGGCCTGACGGCTGATAGCCTTGTAATTTGATTCATTAGTTAATGCCGCTGTCACCACTTGACAGGCTAGAATTAGAACGCTCTGACGTGTCTTCGTCTGGAGTCTGAAGTCAGAAGTGAAAAGCTCGGCCTCCAGCGATCAGCAAGAACACCCCAGTGTTGTTACTGATAGCTGAGGGCTGATAGCCGAGAGCTGATAGCTGAGAGCTGACGGCTGGTACTAGTACCTTCGTAATAGCTGACGGCCGTACTGTCGTAACTTGACGGGCTCTGATTAGAGCGCTCTAATGTGTGTTCGTGCGGACTCGTGTCATCTGTTGGATGCCGGGAAATGCCCTCAGCGGCTCCCTTGAGGTTCTCGTCCTGCCGCTGTGGGTGCCGGGTCGGGCCGGAGTGCCCGGCACGAGCCCGTTACGATACGCAATTGACGTGGTCGCGGGCCGTCGGACGGGGCAATGCGGAGGAGAACCACCGCAAGGCAGAGCAGCACGGTTTTGAGTTTCCGGTGCTGCTTCAGGATAGGAAGTGGAAGGTTTCAAAAGAGTACGGGATTCTGGCGACGCCGGCAGCTTTTCTGATTGGGGAAGACGGTGTGATTGCCAGGGACGCGGCATTCGGGAGGGACGCACTATTGGCTCTCGTCCGTGACCGCCGAGGTGGTCAAAGGGAGGAGTGAAATGAACGCGCTTTTGGACGACATATCGAGAATTACTGCCAGCTCGATCTCGAGGCGAGAAGCATTCAGGCTGGTCGGCGGAGCCGTAGGCGGCGCCCTATTAGCTTCCCTGGGCTTAGGACGGGCTTCCCGTGGCCTGGGGGCGCCCGTGCTGTGCCCCCGCTCCAGACCAGTCCCCTGCAATGGGAACTGCTATCCCCCAGACTATACGTGCTGCGGCCGGACGGTTTGCGACAGCGACGACAAATGCTGCACGGACCACTGCTGCGAAAGGACAGAGGCCTGCTGCGGCAGCACGTGCTGTCCCTCAGGCCAGACGTGCGTCAACGGAAAGTGCTGTCCCTCAGCCCGGTCCTGCTCGGGGACGTGCTGTCCCTCGGGCCAGACGTGCACCAACGGAAAGTGCTGTCCCTCAGCCCAGTCCTGCTCGGGGACGTGCTGTCCCTCAGGCCAGACGTGCTGCAATAGGACGTGCTGTCCCTCAGGCCAGTGCTGTAATTTTGGGAGGACCTGCTGCCCGCCGGGCCAAATGTGCTGCGGTAACACGTGCGTCAAGCGGAACCCGTCCGGAAGCACTCCTTGTTTTGGTTAATCCGCGCCGCATCGGTCGGGAGTGCCGGGCACGAGCCCGTTACGATACGCGAATGGAGCGAGATTTACCCGTGGGAAACTCACCACGAGCATAAAATTTAGAGCACGATCCCGAGGCAATAATTGTAACCAGGAGGAAGTAGCCATGAGCCGCAATCGCTGGAAGTTGAAGTTGTGGACTGCCGTCGCGACGGTCGCGATGCTTGCAAGCCTTACGGTGCTGATGTCGGGCCAGGAAAACCCGCAGCAGCAACGGGTCCCGGGGATCGAAGATTGGTCGACCCACCACATGGTTTTCTCCAACCCTGGCAGTTTCGCGCAGGCGACGCAGAGCCGCTCGTTCGTGGATTGGTACAAAATCCAGATGGATCCTCGCTACAAAATGTTCCTGGCCAAGCGGAACGCGACCTGGACGCGCGCGGCGGGGGGAGCGAGTGTCGCGCCCACGACCGATCGTGCGGGCAGCCTCGATTCGGATTTGGCAATCTTCCGCCCGTCGCCGAAGCCCCCACCCCTGCCGAAAAAGACGCCCAAACCCCAGGGTGATTGGAGCAACTACCTGGGGGGCACCGCCAGCGCGGGAATGGGCTTGAATATGTATCCGGCCAAATACACGTGGGACGTCAATGCTACCCCGGACTGCACCAACGACTTTCTGGTTGTGCCGGTCAATAAGGCGCCCTCCAACGTGACGCGCGCCACCGGTACGATAGTCATCGTTTCGGATCCTCCCGCACCTGATACGATCACGATCGGCAGCAGCGTGTATGACTGGCATAACACTCAAAGCCTCTGCGTCACTGGTCAGAAATGCGTAGATCACACCGGGTATACAACCAGCGATGCAACGAATCTGGCAAATGCCATCGCTGGGACATGCTTCAATGGCGCCTGCGCCGTGGACCCGGCCGTGACGGTAAGTTCCGTCAGCAGCAGTACGGTGAACCTGCAGGCCATTGCCACCGGTCCGGCTGGAAGCGTGACCCTGGCAACCAATGATACTTACAGCATATACCTAAACGGGGTCTCCCAGGCAAGTTCCAGCCTCACAGGCGGCCAAGATGGGCAAGCCTCCATCATAGCTTTTAACAACCTATACTCGGGCGCGGGGGAGTCGGCGACCCAGATTGGCGCCGTCTCGAGCAACGGCGCGACCAGCACCTCAACCGTGACCATCGGCTCCGTGACCTTGGATGCCAGCGCCCCGACGCCGGCAACACAAATCGGAACGTTTGCGAGCGGCCCTACATCCAGCAGTAACTCCATATCAGTAAAGGTAGGCTCGAATACTCTCAATCTGAGCACCAACGCCACGCCGGCAAGCTCCACCGGCACGTTCACGGGGGCCGCGTTGTATACCACCTCGATCTCGTTCACCAGCGGCGGAAATACCTTGACCATGACGCCGGGCGGAACGGCGCAAACCGCCGCCGCCGCGTTTACCGCTGTGCCCGCGCGGACCAGCCCCGGGATGACGATAACCAACGGCACAAAGGTGTTGACCGTGACGCCGGGCGGAACGCCGCAAACCGCCGCCGCCACGTTTACCGCCGTGCCCCTGACGACCAGCAACCCGATCGTGATCACCAGCAACTCAACTACGTTGACCATGACGCCGGGCGGCGCGGCCGCAAACGCTGTCGGCACGTTCGCGGGGACCCTGACGACCGCGATCACGATCACCAGTGGCTCCACGGTGACAACCATAACGCCCACCGGGGTCGGCTTTGTGAACGATAACGGCACGCAGGCCGGGTTTGATAATGGCGATGCCGTCACTATCGGATCTCTGACTTACACGGCCCAGCTCACTAGCAGCGCCTGTAGTGCGGGGCCCTGTTTCTGGGAGGCACATAGTAATGCCGATGGCGCGAGTAGTCTCTACGCGGTGATAACGAATGACCAGTCGAAATGCCCCAGCGACGTCGGCACTAGTTTTTCTAGTATTTCCGGATACTGCTTCACCAACGGAGCTACTAGTACGAGCGTGACAGCAACTCTGAGTGGCACCGTGATCACCCTAACCAACATCACCTCCAGCGGTGTAGCCTTGACAAGAAACAGCACGCTTATTACCGACGGCTCCGCCGTGATATCCCCAACCAGCGGCGGGATTCTCGCCCCGGCGACCGGCGCGTGTGCGGGTTCTGGCATCGCCTATTCCGGCAGCTTTATCGGCAGCGGCACCTTGAGCGCCGAGCAGTCGAACCTCCTTAGCTTACTCCAAGGATGCCCTTCCGCAGTCGGTTTTACCGCGACTACGGGCGGCACCAACGCCGTACAGGTTTCCTACCCAGCCCCCGGCTCCCTTTTTACCCTCACGGGCGCTGGTAATGTCACCGGAATCTTTACCTGGACTAACAACTTGGGGAATAACGGCTCAGCCCCCACTTGCACCAGCTCAGGCCCGTACACGGGGACATTTGTAAATAGCAACGTTGCCGCGACTTTGGCGACCAACTTTTATAACGCGGTCAGCATAAGTGCGTGCGCGACGGGCATGGGTTACTCCGTTCCCAGCCCCGGCGGCGGCACCACGGTAACGCTTACCGACCTATCACCCGGCGCTTCAGCTTCAATCGGCGCCTTCTCGGGCGCCGCGGGCAACGGGGTGACGTGGGTTAACAATAACGGGACCGACCTCGGAGCCGCCACCTGCTCCGGGTCAGTCAACACATACACGGGAACCCTTGTAAATAGCAATGTTGCCAACACTTTGGCGACCAACTTTTATAATGCGCTCACTACGGGTACCTGCGCGACAAACGTCGCTTACTCGGTTCCCGCTCCCGGCGCCGCCACGGTAACCCTTACCGACCTATACCTCGGCACTGCAGCCAATGTCGGCACCTTTACGGGCGCCGCGGGCAACGGGGTATCGTGGACTTACAACGTAGGGACCACCGGCTCAGCCACCTGCACCGGCTCAGGCACTGCGTACACGGGCACCTTTGTAAATAGCACCACTGTCGGTACCTTGGGAAACAACTTTAATAGCGCGCTCAATACGAGCCCCTGCCCGGCATCCGTCGGCTTCTCCACTTCCCACACCACGGGCAGCGCCGCGGTAACGGTTACCGACACAAAACTTGGCACTGCCACCTTCGGCGCTACGAATGCCACCAGCATCTTCTCGTGGAGTCCCTCTTCCGCAGGGGGCAACGGCTCATATACTTGCAGCGGGTCAGCCCCTACATTCACGGCCACCTATATAACCGACCCCAGCACGGCGAACTTGGCGAGCAACCTTAGCTCGGCGATCAGTTCCTGCAACGCGTCCGCGATGGGCATTACCTCCGGCAGTGTAGTTGGCAGTTCGTTTACGATTAGCGACGCAACACCCGGCACCGGGGGCAACGGCGGCACCACCTTGACCCCCACGAGTACGAGTGGATACTTTTATTGGGGCTCGGGGAGCTTAGCCGGCGGCACGGACGGGACGACCAACGGCTCGGGATTTGCCTACGTGTCGGCCGGTTCTCCTGTTAGCACCACTCAATTGGCCACCAATATCGCGGCGGCCATCAACGCCAACACCACGCTGCAAGGGACCTCGGGCGTTACCGCCAGTGTGAGCGGCAATGTGATCACCGTCACGGCTAGGACCGCCGGGACGGATGGAAACAGCATTGCACTCGACGATAGTTTGTCGGGTTTCGCCTGGGGTGGCACGACCCTGGAGGGCGGCTCGGCCAACAGTTACTGCAATACCGCCGGACCCAGCGTGAAGTGGGCCTACAATGCTAGCACTGGGGGCACGGCTTCGCCGATATTGGGCTCCCCCATCCTGAGTTGGTATGGGAACAAGGTGGCCTTTATAGAAAGCTCCACCTCCGGCGCCATTCTCCACATCCTGCGCTGGAAGGCCGGCGATGGGGGGACCAATTTAAGCGCTAACCCCGTCGCTCCCACGGGCTCCTATACGAACGACACGGCTAGCTACGCGACCTGCCTTGCAGGGACTACTTCCTGCATGTTGAACCTGAGTCTGGGCTCGAACACCAATACCAACTCCCCACCCTTTTACGATTACCTAACCGATAGGTTGTGGGTCGGCGACGACAAGGGGTTGCTCTGGCAGGTTACGGGTGTCTTTGGCGTCCCTGGTGTCTCTACCGGGACGACGCCGACGGTCACCACCGCATCGCCTTGGAATTACACTGCTAGTGGGGGGTTGCAGGTGAACACTTCCACTAGCGCTATCCTGACAGGCCCGGTCTACGACTATGCTTCGGGGTACGTCCTCGTGGGCGACAGTACCGGGCAGCTCGCCTCTGTGAACCCGGCGGCGACATCCGGCACGAACAAAGTTACAGTTGCGACCTCGAGCATCATCGCCGACGGGCCCGTTGTGGACTCTAGCACGGACCATGTTTACGTATTCTCCGGGGGCAACTCGCAAGCCTCGTTGGTGACGCAATACGCTATCACTACCGCTACTGGCGCCCTGGGAACCAAGCTGCAGGTTACCACCGCTGGATCTAATTTGAGTGCTGGATCACAGATGCACGATGGAATCTTTGACAACATTTTTTACAACAGCTCAGGCGGCACGGGGAACCTGTACGTGTGCGGCAAGGGTTCGAGTACGGCCGCTGGCCCGGTGCTCTATAGCATCCCTATAACCGCCGGCGTCATGAGCACTTCGGTGGGCGGCACGTCGCTAGGCCTATCGACCAGCAGCACGGCGGCCCAACAGTGTTCGCCGCTCTCGGAGATCGACAACACCAATCAATACGGTGGGGTTGACTGGCTGTTCGTAGGCGTTCCCGCCAACTGCGCCTTGGGCGGCACCAACACGGCAGCCGGATGCATCATGTCCTTCGACATAACCAACGGTTTCCCGACTGCCGTGTACGCGGCGGGACCGGAGACCAGCGGGACCACCGGTATCGCGGTCGATAACGTGAGCCCACTGACCCAATACTCCCAGGCCTCCAGTGCCTACTTCCTGACCTTGGGCAGCCCTGGATCCGGATCAGCCGGGTGTACCAGCGAACCGACCGGCGATTCCACGACCTGCCTGGTCAAACGGACCCAAAATGGACTGCAATGAATTATGCGCGAGCTTGGGAATTTGATAAAATGCCGCGTAACGAGGGAGACGAGAAAAGGGAAGAGGTTATAGGGTAAAGGTTAGGGGAACAAGGGGTAGCAAGGAGCGCAGGTTTCGGTCGCGGGTCTGAGGTCTTGCGGGAAAGGCGAGCGGCACGAACGCCAGACGTTGGGAAGCAGGTTTGCCCTGCCGGGCAGTGGGTCAATTTGATGCTGTAGCGGCGATCCCGCGTCTGCGGGATCGCCAAATGGCGGCGTAAAGCCGCCTCTACTGCCGGGTCAATTTGACGGCCTGTTTCTCGTTGTAGTATGTTTCTTAATCGGAGGTTCTCACCATGAGGCAGCCAGAAGACACCGTTCGGCGCGCCGGTCCTTTGGAGGCGCGGCCGCCGGTGCGAAAGCCCTACCGGAAACCGGCGGTGCGCCACGAGCAGGTCTTTGAAACCAGGGCGCTGACCTGTGGCAAGATAGGCGTCACGCAATCTGGGTGCCACCTTAATAGAAAACACTCATGACCAAAGCGGTCACAGCTTGTAGCACAGCCCGGGAAACGCTGGGATGTGAGTTGGCGGCGGAGGTGCTCCGCTCCTCGGGGAGACTGCGCCTGCGAGCCACCGGCACCAGCATGCTGCCCGCCGTCTGGCCGGGCGACGTCCTTTCCGTGTGCAGGGGAAGTGCCACCCAGGTGCTTCCAGGCGATATCATATTGTTTGCCCGGCAAGGGCGCCTGTTCGCCCACCGCGTGATGGTACGAACCCTCGGCCAGGACAGAATTCAATGGGTGACGCGCGGCGACAGCGTGGGCGGTAACGACGCTCCAGTTTCAAGCCACCAGTTGTTGGGCCGGGTTACGGCCATCGAGCGCGGCTCTCGCCGGCTCACCCCGCATCAGTCCGTCGCCAGCCGCCTTACCTCCTGGATTCTCTGCCGGTCAGATCTTGCCATCCGGCTGCTGCTAAGAGTTAGGGGCTGGGTGCTGGGGACTGGGGGCTGGGGATTCGGGGTCCGGGATTAGAGATTCGGGATTAGGGGTTGGGGATTCGGGAAAGACAACGCGCGATTCTTCCTTTCTTCTTTCAGGGCAAGTTGTGCACTATAATCGAATTTTTACGGCCTGTTCCCAGAGAGAGGGGGGCCGAGGCATGGGGGCGGGCGGGTGGTCTTTCAAGCGTAGTCTAAGAGGGGAGAGGTTACAAAGGTACAGTGGACAGGGTAGAACGTTAAGAAAATCTTCCTTCCGGATCGCGGATTCCGAATTCCAGGTCCCGAATTCCAGATCAGAATTCCGATTCCCGAATCCCGAGTCCGGAATCCCGGATTTTAGTCTTTTCACGATGCTGGTGCCCACATTGATTGCCATTCACGACGTTACCATTGACATCGGCGGGATACCGATCCTTGTCCGCACGGACAGCGCGGATTTCGCGCACATGCTTGAGGATCGCTATGGCGAGTTTGTAAATGCGGACGCGCCGCACGCCGTGATGGAGCTCGAGATTGAGCTGATGAAAGAGCCGGGATTCGTGGTTCGGGATTCGGGGCTTGGGATGGGCGAAGAAGACGACCTGAGCGTGCGCCGGGAGGCCGGACGCTGGGTCATCGAGAGGGGCAGCTACCGCGCGGAATGGGATCCACAAAGCAACCGGGGCTGGGTGCGGCAGAGCGCGAATCCTTATGCGATCGACGGGGTGCTGCGCATTCTGCACTCACTCATCCTGGCGCGCGAAGGCGGCTTCCTGGTTCATGCGGCAAGCGCCGTGCGCAACGGCCGGGCGTTCGTGTTTGCGGGGGTCTCCGGCACGGGAAAAACCACCCTCGCGCGGCTAGCTCCGCCGGATGTCGTGCTGCTTACGGATGAGATTTCGTACGTGCGAGGATTCAGGATTCAGGATTCAGGATTCAGGGGTCCGAAGTCAGAAGTCAGAAGTCAGAAGTCAGAAGTCAGGACTGAGGACGAACACTCGTGTGGTGGCCTTGCCGAAAGGCAGAGCCTCTCCGACCCGCGGGGCGGGACGGCACAGCGGCTCGTGACACCTGGCACCGGGCACCTGGCACCTGACACCGGGCGCCTGACACCTGCCTTCGAGGCCTTTGGTACGCCATTCGCCGGGGAGCTGGCGCGCATTGGCCAGAAGGTGCAAGCGCCACTTGCAACGCTGTTCCTTCTGGAGCAAGGTTCGGAGAACCGGATTGAACCGCTGGGCGATGCCGAAGCCGTGCGGGAGCTGCTGCGGCACGTGCTTTTCTTCGCTCAGGACGAGGAGCTGGTGCAGATGATTTTCCAGACCATCTGCGATTTTGTGAGGCGCGTTCCGGTCCGCCGGCTGGTGTTCACTCCGGATGCGCGCGTGTGGGAGTTGATCGTATGAGCCCGCTCTACATTGCCCGAAGCCATGAAATTGCCGCGCGCGTGCTGGACGGCGAAATGATGATCATGTCCGCCCGCGATTCCACCCTTTTCAGCCTGAACGAGTTGGGCACGATGATCTGGCAGGCGGCGGACGGCGCAACCTCGCTCGAGGAGATCGTGGCGCAGAAGATTTGCCCTGAATATGACGTGGAGCCGGGTCAAGCCCTCAAGGACGCGGAAACCTTTGTCCGGGAGCTGGCTGAGCACGGAATTCTGATACTTTCCGAGAGTCCACTCGGAGAATCAAGAAGCAAGGAGTAAGAAGGAAGAAGGCCGGACCCCTACTGAAAGGTCACTCCCGAGCGACCGCCGTGTGATTCTTGCTTCTTGATTCTTGCTTCTCGATTCATGCTTCATGGAGCGCGGATTTTATGGCCACACTAATGGAGGAGATGAACGAACGAGCGCTGAAGGCGGGTGTGCCTCTGAGCGTCCAGCTCGATGTGACGTACCGCTGCAACGAGCGCTGCGTCCACTGCTACCTGGACCACGACGATCACGGTGAGATGACCGCCGCGGAGATCATGGACGTACTCGACCAACTGGCCGAGGCCGGCGTTTTCTTCCTCTGCTTGAGCGGCGGCGAAGTGCTGATGCGCATGGATTTCTTCCGCATCCTGGAATACGCCCGCTCCCTGCTCTTCTGCGTCAAGGTCAAGACCAACGCCTTCATGATCCGCGAGAAAGAGGCGGACCGCCTGTGTGCGCTGGGAGTGCAGGCGGTGCAAGTCAGCATCTACTCGCACCGCCCGGAGGTCCACGACGCCATTACCAAGCTGCCCGGCTCGCTGAAGCGCTCGATCGCCGGAATGCGCTTGCTCCGTGAGCGCGGGATGAAGACGGTCATCGCCAACGTGCTCATGGGCTCGAACCTGAACGACTACGCGGGCGTCAAGGCGCTGGCTAAGGAACTGGGGGCCGAGTACACCATCGACCCGACCATCACGCCCAAGATGGACGGGGACCGCTCCATCCTGCCTCTGGGAATCGGCGGCGACGACTTGCAGCAGGCCTTTCACAACGGCGACTTGGTGGGCAACGTGGAGGAGTTCTGCGCGCCTCCCCCGGCCGTGAATGACGATGTGCTCGACGGACTCCCGTGCAGCGCCGGCCATACGGCCTGCTACATTTCTCCCTACGGGGACGTTTATCCCTGCGTGCAGTTTCCGCTGCCCACCGGCAACGTGCGCAAGCAGAAGTTCCTGGAGATCTGGCGGCACTCGCCGCAAATGAACGAAGTGCGCTCCATCCACGCCCGTGACCTGCCGGCCTGCTCCACGTGTACGCACGTGGGTTCCTGCACGCGCTGTCCCGGCCTGGCCTACATGGAAGGCAACATGCGCGGCCCATCCTCGCAGGACTGCGAAAAATCCTTCGCCCGCACCGGACTTCTTTCCGCCAACATGATCCTCAAGAATGCTTCGCGCGCCCAGTCCACCCTGGTGCAGATCGCCGGCGTGCGGCAACCCCAGGACGCTCCCCTCAGCCGGATCATCGATGCGGCCCCCTCTGCACAGCCTTCCGAGGAATCGTTCACCCGCCCTTAGCCCTGCGCTTGGCGCCCAGCGCCACTCGCTGAGCCTTTCCGGGGACTATTCGGCGTTTCCGGCGCGCTGGTGAAGCGCGCGCCAGAGGCTTTTTATGCCGGCTTCACCGAACGACCATGCGGTCTGGCAGGCGACGCGGAAAGGCCGCAAGGCGTAATAAAGGAAAAAGAGCGAGTCGGGGAGAGGAAGGAATTTGCAATCGGCCGGCGTCGGCACCAGGAGGCGAATGGCGAGATAGCGGAGCTTTCGGGCTGGTGTTTTAAGCAACCGAAGCAAGAAAAGGTTTTCCGAGGGCACCTGGAGATCGGAAGGAGGCGAAACACTAGACTGGCGGGGAGGCGGTGTGGAGCCAAAGGCGGGGTCAAGGGGTGTCTCGAAGAGGGAGCCACAAGCGACGAGGCTGGATTGAATTGCCGCCTCCCAGCCCAACCACTTCGCTTTTTCGTTCGCCTTTTTCCAGTCGATCGCCCCACGGCGACATATCCGGTCAAGGTCCACATACCAGGTGAGAGAAAGCCAGCCGTGCTGGGCGGCATGCACCGCGAGGTAGAGAAACTCCCACTCCGCGCTCAAGGCGAAGGCAGGGACTCCGTAGAAGCTTTTGTGATCCGCCTCTGACCAGATTGCCTCGAGCAACTCGCGCTCCAGTTGCCCTCCCCACAGGAGACCGGAATGAAGTTCAAGCGTGTAGGCACGCAGGCGGTCCTGTCGCGTCAGGACGAAGTGTTTGCCATAGCGCACCACAAGGTCCAGGAGACGTGGCTGAGTGAACTCCGGTTGATAGCCGGAGGACACGACGACGTGGAAAGCCTCAATTGCATGGCGGGGGGGAACGAGGACGTCGATGTCGGCGCAAACGCGGAGAGCGGCGTCGCCGTACAGTGACTCTCCCAGGGCGATGCCTTTCAGCGGCATGACGGGTATTCCAGCGTCACCGAGTAGCCGGAGAATCCGGGCCAACTCCCTGGCGAGAAGCTCGTTCTGAATCGCGTTGAAGCGGAAGATCTTCGACCATTCCGAGCGAACGGGGTCGGGGACACCGGGAAAGCCAAGCGTGCGGAGGCGAGCATAGAGGAGGGGAAAAATCCCGTATCTCCTGGCGCGTTCGAAAAGCCGAGGCCATTGCAACGGGCCCGCCAGCAGGCTCAGTGCGCGCTCCCGCGCCTCGGGTGAAAGCTGGGCGCGAGCCAGCAACAAACACAGTTCATCTTCGGGAGACATGATTCCTCAGAAGTGGCTGAGCGTGCCGGTGATCCTTGCCCAACGGACACCCAAGTGAAAGGCCAGCAGGCTTAATGGCAAACCGACCAGAGCGAACAGCCCCAACACTCCGATCTGGGGAAGCAGCTCGAGGATGGAGGCGTTGTGCAGGAGCGCCGCCCGCATCCCTACCAGGGCGTGGGTGATGGGCAGGAGCTGACCAGCGTGCTGAAGAAAACGCGGCAGAACCTCGAGCGGGTAGAACACGCCTCCTAACAGCCAGGAAAGCCCTCCGAAAAGCCACAAGAAGGGGTCACCCCGCTTAAAGACCAGGGTGAAGGTCGCCGAAAGGATTCCGATGCTGCTGAAGGCCGCGACCGATAAGAGGAAAATCAGCAGCACGGCCAGAAGGTTCACCCGGCCCAGCGACAGTCCAAACATCGTTCCGGCAAGCAGGTAGAACACGGCATCGAGGGCGGCGCGCACAAACGGGTAGAGCGAAGAAAAAAGCACGAACGCCACGGGGGAGGTCGGCGTGACCAGGACCATCTTCAGCGTGCCCAGCGGCTGATTCCCCCGGATGGCCTGCGCGAAGCAAACCAGAGAGGTAGTCATATAGCCGTTGACGGCCATTCCCACCAGGATGAAGGGGAAGGGCTCGTAGCCCCGATAAGCTCCTTTGCCCAGGATCCGAGCCAGGAAATAAAACGCTCCGATACTCACCAGGATATCCACCACTTGAAAGGCGAAGGAAAGCTTGTAACTGAGGTCCGTAATCAGGTCGCGCTTGAAGAAGGCCCAAGCTTTCCAGACTACTGGCATGAGGTCGCTCCCACCGCCCTCTCGAAGGCCGCCGTCAAGTCCTCCCCGCCGAAGGCTTTCTTGATTTCCTCGGGCGTTCCAATTCTCACGATTTGCCCGCGATGCAGAATTGCCAGCCGATCGCACACTTGTTCGGCTTCCAGCAGACTGTGGGTGACCAGCAGCACCGTTTTGCCAAGCTTAGCCACCACCCGTTCCCGCAGGAACTTGCGAATCTCCCCCTGCAACACCGGGTCAAGACTCCGAGTCGGCTCATCAAGAAGCAACAGTTCAGGGTCAGTCAGAAGCGCTCGGGCCAGGGCCAGCCTATGCTTCATCCCTTCCGAGTACAGTTGAAAAGGAACGTCGCTGCCGGCCTCCAATTCCATCAGGTCGAATACCGTTTGGATTCTTTCCCTGGCTTCTCGAGGCGATAAATCATTCAGCAGCGCAAAGAACTCCATATTTCTCATTCCCGTCAAGCGCGGATAGAAATTCTCTGACGCGGACGGACAATAGCTGACCACCTTTCTGACCTGCCCGGCTTCCCTCACTACGTCGTAACCGCATATTGTGGCCTCTCCGCTGGTGGGAAGCAAAAGGGTGGAGAGAATCTCCAGCAACGTAGTCTTCCCCGCCCCGTTCGGCCCCACCATTCCCAGCGCCTCGCCTTGAAAGACTTCCAGGCTGATCCCTTTCAACACCTCCGTCCCCCCCTTCTTTGGGGGATTCTTTTGAAGTGTCTGGAGGAATTTCCCGACTGAGAACGTCTTGGTGAGCTTTTGGATCGCAATGGCCACCCTGCTCATAGACCGTTGAAATCTCCTCCTCTTACCGGCATCCGAGCCAGGTCGCCTTGAATGGGACAGCGGGAAGTGATCCCTCATCGCCATGCCACTCGACGACGCGCGTTCCCACCTCGGTGATCTTCAGATTCCCCGCCTTCCTCCACTGGAACGGTAATATGCAAATAGAGGATAGCAATCTAAAGAACAACTCGACAAGGCCGGAAGACACCATTGTAGGCGATCCCCGGGTCGGCGTAAAGAGCCAAGGCGTCGCTGCTTACACTTGGAGTGCGGCGAATGAGGGCGTTCTAGCAAGAGCATGGGGCACTGTAAAGGCGCCCATATTAGGGCTTGTAAATGCCACAGCTAGCCCTCCTTCTGCAGGAGATGTTGCGCCTACATTAGCTGTGATCCATACATTTCCTTTAAGCCCTGCAGCAGAGGCCAATAGATAGAGATTCGCAGCGTCATAGGCAGTTGGAGACTGAAACACCACCGCACGAAACGGAGGGGATTGGAGTTGAATCCAGTTTGTGGGCCATGGCGGTGATGGCTTTGGGTGCCCCTATCCGGACGCGCAGGTTGGCCATCCCCGCGACCCCAATCAGGTCGCTAATGACGTTCGCCAACTGCACATTCATCTCCGTCAGCGCCATCTGGATATGCTGCATGCAGGTTCCGTCGGCCGCCACCAGATTCTCCCGCTGCCGTAAGTAGGTGCGCAGCACTCGAGTCTCCTCGTAGGGCAGAAATGAGTTGTTCAGTAACCCGAAGGTGTGCAGCTTCTGCAACCACTGGCACTCTTGCACGTCCGTCTTCCGCCCCGGCAGCGTCTTGGTGTAGCGGGCGTTCACCACTCTCACCTCTAACCCGTACATCTCCAGAATCTTGGGCGGTTGGGGTACAAGAGCTTTGAGGCATACCTGGAGGAGAAGTTTCCGGACTCCCGGCGGAAGGCATATTACCTGATATCGATCCACGATCAGCTAAGGCAAATCCCGGCGCCAGAGATCGAAGCACTGGGCTGGTCGAAGGCGTTGGAACTGGCGAAAGTGGCGCGGAGCGAAGGCAGGCATTTTGACTGTGCAACCTGGTTGCACAAGGCCAAGGAGTCGACCAAGCAGGAGCTGAAGGAAGAGGTCTACAAGTACTTTACGGGGGAAGATTACGAGCCCTACGAAATGGTTTACTTCAAACTGTTCGAGAGCCAGCTGCCCGTGGTGGAAAGGGCTCTATATGTAGCCTCGCGGATGGTGGGGACGGAGCGCTCGAGGGGGTACTGTCTGGAGCTGGTCTGTGCGGATTTTCTGGCAGGGCGGACGGAAGAGTCGACGCCGGAGGAGATCTTGTTAGTGATTCATCGGCTGGTTAGCCTTTTGCCGCCAGATTACCAGGCCGGGCTTCGTGGCCAAGCCGGAGGGGCTGAACTGGAGCCTGTGCAAAGATGTTGAGGAAGGTAAAGCGGATCAAGCTGGGGAAGCAGATTTACCGGAAAGCAGTTACATAATACCCATCATTTTGAAGCAGTCACCATTTATTATAGGTGGCATCCCCTCTTTGGAAATTCTCTTTTTGTGTATGACCGAAAGAGGACGCGCCAAGGAGAGTATTTCGTCTGTCGTGTTCCGGATAGTACCACCCTTGCGGTTCCGGCGTGGATGTTGAATCCGGAATGCGCGCAGTTCTCACTCGGCCCTCCCTTGGTGGCGGTCGAGGCGCTCTATGAACTTCGCGATCTGCTCACCACCTTGCGACTTCCTGCTGATTGCGATAAGGCTTCGCTGAAGACATCTCTTCAGGAGGAAGCCCATGAAGCCACCCACGAAGTTGCCCCATCTGCAGTTCAATCTGCCGCTCCTGGATCTCCCGGCGCTGGCGGTTCCCAAAGAGAAAGAGAGGGAACTGGCTCTCGCACTGGTGGAACTCTTGATCGACGCGGCTCACCCCCACGCCCAGTTTCAAGTCAACGGAGGTGGAGATGAACCCGAAGCTAACCGTTGATCATCTGCGTCGGCGAGCCCTGGTCTATATCCGTCAGTCCACCCCCGACCAGGTCCTGCACCATCAGGAGAGCACGCGCCGCCAGTACGGCTTGGCGGACCAGGCCCGCGCCTTGGGTTTTCAAAATGTGGTGGTGATTGATGAAGACCTTGGGCGCACGGGTTCGGGATTGGTCGAGCGCCCGGGTTTTCAGCGGCTGGTCGCTGAGGTGTGCAGCGGCGAGGTAGGGGGGGGTGCTCTGTATTGAGGCGTCGCGGCTGGCGCGCAACGGTCGCGACTGGCACTATCTGATCGAATTGTGTGGCATGGTGAAGGCCGTGGTCATTGACCCGGATGGAGTTTACGACCCGAACCTCACCAACGACCGCCTGCTGCTAGGGCTGAAGGGCTCCATGGCGGAGTTTGAGCTTCGTGTGTTGCGGCAGAGGTTGCTCGAGGCGAGACGGCAGAAGGCTCGCCGGGGCGAGATGCAGTTCCGTCTTCCCGCCGGTTTTCGTTGGACCTCGACCGGCCAGATCGAGAAGGATCCCGATCAGCGGGTGCAGCAGGCCCTGGAACTGGTCTTTCGTAAGATGACCGAACTGGGGAGTATTCGGCAAGTTCTGATCTGGTTCCGTCAGCAGAAGCTTCCTCTGCCGGTTGCCTCAGGGGGTAGGGGTGGAGCCCCGGTCGAATGGAAACGACCGGTTTACCACAACCTCTGCGTGATGCTCGCTCATCCCCTCTATGCGGGCGCCTACGCCTTCGGTCGGAGAGAGGTGCGAGTGGAGATCGTGGAGGGCCGGGCGCGCAAGAGTAACGGGCATATGAAACCGCGATCGGAATGGACGGTCTTGATTCGGGACCATCATCCCGGATACATTTCCTGGGAGCAATACGAACGGAATCAAGCGATGATTGCGGCGAATGCTCACATGAAGTCCGACGGGGAGGCGAAGGCCGGCCGCGGGGGCCGCGCGCTGCTTTGCGGCTTGCTGCGGTGTCGGCGCTGCGGGCATATGCTTCATACTTCCTATTGCGGCCGAGGCGGCGCCGTTCTGCCTCGCTATGAGTGCACTGATCAACATCGCTGCTACGGGGGAGCGCGGTGCATCGCCTTTGGGGGCTTGTGGATCGATGAAGCGGTGGCGAAAGAGGTGCTTCGCGCCATCGGCGGCAACGCGGTGCAGGCAGCGCTGGAAGCGGCCGAGCACATGCGACAGCAACGCCAAGATTTGCGCAAAGCCATCGAACTGGAGGTCCAGCAAGCTCGCTATGAGGCCCGGCTGGCCGAGCGGCGCTATGAAGCGGTCGATCCCGATCAGCGCCTGGTCGCGGCCGAACTCGAGGCTCGTTGGAATGCGGCCTTGCAGAAGGCGGGCGATCTGGAAGAGAGACTGGAGAAGTTCGATCGCGGGATCAAGGCCGCGCCCCTGCCGGACAAGGAACTGCTGCTGAGCTTGGCGCAGGACCTGCCGGCCATCTGGAATTCACCCTCCACCGACCTGCGGGTCAAACAACGAATCGTCCGCATCCTCATCGAGGAGATCGTGGCCGACGTGGAGGAGGAGAGCCGTGAGGTCGTGCTGTTGATTCACTGGGCGGGCGGACGCCATTCCGAACTGCGCGTAAAGAAGCGCCAGACGGGCCAACACCGTTGGTGCACGAGCCTGGAGGCGGTCGAGATCATTCGGCAGATGGCGGGGAGGTTCCCTGACGAATTGATCGCCGCCACGCTCAACCGGCTGGAAATGAAGACCGGGGTTGGCAACACCTGGACGAAGGATCGCGTCTACTCTCTCCGCCATCACCATCATCTGCCGGGCTTCGATCCGAATTACCCTCAGCGCGAGGTGACTCTGGAGGAAGCCGCGCAGCGCCTGCAGGTCAGTCCGGCGAGTGTGCGTCGGATGGTCAGCGAAAAGATACTGCCCGCACGTCAAGTGGTGCCGTACGCGCCGTGGGAGATTCCGGTCGATGCGCTGGATTCAGAGAAGGTGCGACAGGCGGTCACCAGGATTAAGAATCGAATTCGCACCCCGCAAACTCAAATCGCTGAAGAGCAGCAGGCAATGTTTTCAGGCAGTTAGCGAGGAGGAGCAGAATGTTACAGGCTTCCGGCGGTTGATGAAGCGGGTGCTGGAGCGAGACGGATGGTGATGCCAAAAGTGCGGCTCGGTGGAAAATCTCCAGGTGCATCACAAGATCAAGAGGAGCCAGCGGGGTAATGATTCACTCGAGAATCTCGTGACGCTCTGCGCTTACTGCCACATGGCTGAGCACGGGCAGCTTTTCTATTCAGTCCCAGCGGTCAGAGTTTGCAACAAGCCCAAACCGCCCTGTACGGGACGGAATGGCATCGGAGGCAGACGCAAGAAACGCGGGAGCCAAAGGCCGAGAGCGATCTTACGGCGGGAAGTTCATGGGGCGCAGGAACCCTTGGAAGCGGAGGGCTTCGATCGCACTGCCGGAGGGCACAATTGTTCTTATACTGCCTCAGCCTTTCCGGCCGCTGATCCCTTACGAAGTGAAAAAGCGTCAGCTATGCGTTCCATCTCGGAAGCAGTCGAGGCTTGCTCCGGATAGTTAACCACTTGGACATCGAACGAGAAACCGTTGCCAGCGCCGGAAGCGTCAGTGAGGCCTTCCGTAACCCGGTCGACGACTCGGTTCATATCAGCTCGACACGTGTTGGGCAAGACGATGCCGAACACACTCGAGGACAAAAGGTAGAGTGAGTCATCCGTGCGCAGCTTGCGGAGGAGCACCTTAGCTGCGTCCATAAGCGCTATAGAGATATCCCCTGGGCTGTCGACCGCAGGCGAAGGTTTCAGACGCACGAGTACAAGAGAAAGTGGCTCGCCGATCTGGGCTGCACGGCGAAAACCCATGGTCAGCCGATCCTGAAAACGACTGAAACCCGGCATGGTTCCTAGCAAATTAGCGCTCGCCTCCTGGCGGAGGCGCGCGATTTGCGCTTGCTGCTCGACCACATTCTTGCGCAGCCGGTAAACGACATATTGCCGGTCCACCAAGTAGGCGATCATGAGCACACACAACGCACAGAAGCCAAAGAACAAAGTCCGTGTAGTGGGCCCGCCAAAAACGGCAGGATACATAAGCAAGGCCATACCCGCTCCCAGGACGAGAATCATCCCGAGCGAAAGCATCGACAATTGCCAGTGACGGCGATCGAGCGTCTTCGGGTCGACCTTGTCAAACAAATCCATTGAAGGCCTCTTGTGGAGGAAAAGCGGACGCACTCTCTGCCTTTAGCAATTCGATAGCATCAGAACTAGCATGCGTTGACCACGCTTTGTATAACACATGTTCCCCGCAGTGTCAATCCAATCGTTCAACATCCAATCGTTCAACACTGAAAAACGAGAGCGGCGCTGGCACGGTAGTGTGCCGTCTTGGGCGCACAAGGAAAATAAAATGGCGAACCTCAGCGGAAGCATAACGATCAACGGTATAGGCGATGTAGAGTTGCAGGAGATATGGGGGGATTAAGATCAAACATGAGAAGTCTTTGGTCATCAATCCTCAACAACTTCAACCAGTGGCGGATCAGCGCAATCCCCAGGCTAGGGCGACAGAGGCGATGCAGCCACAACACTACAACAATGCCATTTTGCGTGGCAGACAGACGATGGACTAGAAGCGGTTCATCAAATAATCTCTACACCCCTGAAGAATGTCGGCAATCACGTAGAAACGTAGAAATTTGCACACAGGCCGGTCTTGGAGAGTGAGTCATCATCATCGCCGCAGGCGATTTTTGGCTCTGAATATCATCGCCGCAGGCGCTTTCGGAGGCAGTAGGATTTGGTAGGATAGGTTCCGGGAGGCGTACAGAGGAGAACCCCGGTTGTTTGCGCAACCGGGGTTTTTCATTGGTGGCCCCGATCAAAGGACCTCCAACTTCAGTAGCGAGAGCCATCCTGCCATGATCGGCGCCGGTTGTCCAGTGCTCCCTCTCGAAACCGGTGCCAGTTGCTTGTTCCACAGTCTTTCGCCAGTGTGTGTGTCACTTTCCTTCTTGCGGCGCGGTGTTTTATCTCTGCCGCCACTGTGACCGCGGCCAGCGTTACTGCAGCCTCCGTTGCCGCCAAAAATCCCGCCGTCTCCAGCGCCGCGAGGCCAACCGCCGCTATCAACAAAGTCTCGGCCGCGAGGGGCGCCTCGACCATCGCCAGCGCCAACGCGAGTACCGCCAGCGATTGAAAGCTCGCGTGACAGATCAATCTTCCCTTCCTGCTTCTCCCTGTGTGAATCTGACAGCGCCTCCGGCTCGTGAGCCCCCCGAGGCCACTCCAGAGCCCAACCGGGGCCCCGCACCGGGCGCATCCCGCCTTGCGGGACCGGCCGGCTGGGTCGTGTGTCAGGTCTGCGGACGCCGGGGACACTGGGTAAATCCTTTCCCCGAGGTGAAGCATGATTTCCGATGAACAAGTCGCTCAAATCCGCCACCTGTTTCATGCCGAGCATTGGAAAATCGGCACCATTGCGGCGGAACTGCGCCTGCATCCCGACACCGTGCGTGCCGCGCTCCACACCGATCGCTTCCGTAGCCATCCTCGGCTCCGCGACCGCCTGACCGATCCTTACCTCGACTTCCTACGCCAGACCTTGCAGCAATATCCTCGCCTGCGCGCCACCCGCCTCTTCCAGATGATCCGCCTGCGCGGCTACCCCGGCAGCATCACTCAGCTCCGCCGCGTCGTGGCCGAACTGCGCCCGCCCGGCCGCGAGGCTTTTCTCCGCCTGCGCACTTTCCCCGGCGAGCAGGCGCAGGCCGACTGGGCCCACTTCGGGGAAGTTACCATCGGCCGCGCCCGCCGTCGTTTGTCCGGCTTCGTCCTCACTCTCTCCTACAGCCGCGCCTTGTGGCTGGAGTTCTTTCTCGACCAGAGCTTGGAGAATTTTCTCCTCGGCCACGTCCATGCCTTCCAGGATTGGGGTGGAGCGCCGCGCAGCGTCGAGACCGACAATCTCCGCAGCGTGGTCTTGGAGCGCCGCGGCGATGCTATCCACTTCCACCCCCGTTTCCTCGAACTCTCGGCCCACTACCACTTCGCCACTCGGCCCTGTCGTCCTGCCCGGGGCAACGAAAAAGGCCGCGTGGAGCGCGCCATCCAGTATGTTCGTCACAGTTTCTTCGCCGCCCGTCCCTTCACCACCCTGGCCGATTTCAACCGCCAAGCTCTCGACTGGCGCAACCAGGTCGCTCTTCAGCGCCCTTGGCCCGGCGATGACTCCCGCACCGTCGCCCAAGTTTTCGAGGAAGAGAAACCGCACCTGCTACCGCTGCCCGCTCACCCTTTCTCCTGCGACTTGATCCGCACGGTATACGCCGACAAGACCCTCTACGTCCGCTTCGATCTCAATGACTATTCCGTCCCGCCCCGAGCCTTGGGCCGCGCGCTGACGCTCGTCGCCTCGCCCACCACCGTCCGCCTGCTCGACGGCTCAACGGAAATCGTTTCCCACCCTCGCTCCTATGACCGGCACGAGCTCGTCGAAGACCCCGCTCACCGCCAGGCCCTGCTTGAACAAAAACGCAAGGCTCTTGGCGCGACGGCCTCCGGTCGGCTGGCCGCCTTGGTCCCGGAAAGCCAAGCCTTCCTTCAGGCCGCCTTCGAGCGGGGCGAATCGACCGCCCGGCTCACCGTTCAGCTCCTCCATCTGCTCGATGACTATGGCGCCGGGGAACTGGCCGCCGCCCTGCGCGAGGCCCTCGACCGGCATACCCCGCGCCTTTCCTCGGTGGCCTTTATCCTGGCGCGCCGCCATCGCCAACGGCGGCAACGCACCCCGCTCCCCGTCAATCTCTCGCGCCGCCCCGATCTGCAAAACTTGACCGTCTCAAATCCCTCTCTGGAGGCTTACGATGAACTCACCCAAGACCCTGAAGAAGAGCCCGATCCCCAACAATGATCTGGCCGCGCAACTGAACCATCTCGGCCTGCTGGTCACCGCGCAGGGCCTGGATGATCTCCTGGCCCGCGCCTCGACCCAGCGCTGGAGCCCCCGCCAACTGCTGGAAGAAATCGCCCGCTCCGAAACCGTCGACCTCGCCCGTCGCAGCCTCGAACGCCGCCTCGCCCAGGCCCGCCTCGGCCGCTTCAAACCCATGGCCGACTTCGAATGGCACTGGCCCCAGAAAATCGACCGCCCCTTGATCGAACGTGCCCTCACCCTGGACTTCCTCACCTCCGGCCGCAATCTCATCCTGTGCGGCACGAATGGACTGGGAAAGACCATGATTGCGAAGAATATCGCCCATGCCGCCGTGCTCGCCGGCTACGCCGTCCTCTTCCGCACCGCCGGCGACCTGCTCGCCGACCTCGATGGCGATTCCCCCGGCCTGCGCCGCCGCAAGTTCCGCTTCTACGCCCGCCCCGCCCTGCTCTGTATCGACGAAGTCGGCTACTTGACCTACGACGCGCACGCCGCCGACCTGCTCTTCCAAGTCGTCAACTACCGTTACGAACGCAACTCGATCTTGTTGACCACCAATAAGGGCTTCAAGGACTGGAATACCGTCTTCCCCAACGCCACCTCCATCGCCGCTCTCCTTGATCGCCTTACCCATCACGCCGACATCACCGTCATTGAGGGCACTTCCTACCGCGTCCGCGAAAGTGAGTTGGAAGCCGCCGCCCGCAAGAAACCCAAAAGCGAAGGGAAACCGCATGCCCACTGATCTGGATGCTTATCGCCAAACGCTGATCGATCTCTATCTCCGCCTGCCGGATACGCCCCGCCGTCTGAGCCGCTTCGACTTGCGTCTGGCCCGTCAACTCTGGGAGCGCCAGATCCCCCTGACGGTCATCGAAACCGCTTTCCTACTGGCCTCCGTCCGCCGCGCCGCGCGCCCGCCCGACGCCATACGCCTCGGACCTATTCGCTCCCTGCATTACTTCTTACCCGTGATCGAAGAACTGCTCTACAACCCCCTGCGTCACGGTGACACCTATATTGCTTACTTGCGCACCAAAGTGCCTCTTCACCCCGCTCCCGCCACCAACTCCTCAAACTCGAAAACCTGATTCTTCACCTGCGCCCAGGCAACCGGCCTCTGTTCAAATTTCTACGTTTTTAAATGCGCGCCGACATCTTTGTATCGCCGCGCCGCAGCACGCGCCGGCGCGTTCGGAGCGGGAGGATTTAGCAGAGCATTGACAAACACTTCACGCGCTTCATCGCGCAAACTCAGCGTCTGGAAGTCCCTGATTGTCTCCGTCGCTGCTCGTTGGGCGCTCGCCAGAACAAAGTCAGTGACGGAGGTTCCACGGATCTGCGCGGCACGTTCGATAAGGCGCTTCTGGTCCCGGGTAAGCCTTGCCTCGAGGCGCTCCAGCTTGCGGGATTGCCTCCGAACTTGGAATATCTGATTGTGCCCCATAGAGCCCACCTCCCCCGACCCATCTAATGTACGGCAATTCGCCGCACGTGTCAACACGGAGGCGGCTTAATAGAAGGTGACGTCTTTCGTTGGGTAGTGGCGGCGGTTGCGCGTCCAGAGTTCAACCTTGTGGATGGCGGCGGTGGCCGCGATCAGCGCGTCT
>Ga0208687_1000130_pt1 | contig 76558 bp, 68 predicted proteins | sample June2015DPH_6_10_FD_184695 | JGI IMG/M metagenome (GOLD analysis project Ga0208687, IMG submission 184695) | Peatland microbial communities from SPRUCE experiment site at the Marcell Experimental Forest, Minnesota, USA - June2015DPH_6_100... | ecosystem: Environmental > Terrestrial > Soil >...
GTACAAATATGCCTTAGCCCTATCCCTCTTGCGAGGGACGGCTCCAAAACCAATAAAACTAGTGTTCTTCAAAATTATACCTCAAAGAACCTAGGGAGCCGCCCTTCTAAAGTTTTGATCTACTGTTGAGAGGCGAGCCTATGGTAAATGATTCCACGACTCAAGTTAAAAGTTTTGCTGAAAGCAAGACCGTAAGAACCGTTTTTACTACACATCGAAAGGCGCCTAAGTCCTCTATTGATATTTGCCGTAAGGGGTCAATCGTTAAGGAACGCTGTAAACAATTAATCGCCATTATCAATGATATGTTTCCTAGCCAAGTCTTATCTGATGAAGATTTAACCTGTTTGATTGAGGATTACATCGGAGCGGATAAAGAAACTTTACGAAGCTACAAAGGATATGGAGGACACGTTCGCACCGGGAGATGTGGCGACAACCACATAGTCGGGATATCACGCAAAGGCTACCTTGAGAAATTCGGGTTTCTGCGTAAGATTGGCGGTCGCCGTTGGGCTGTTTGCCAAGCGGTCATTTTCTCTCAAGCTTGTATGAAAGGTGATAGTGGTTTAGTTGCCAATGAAAAAATCTCTATCTCCGTTAATAGTCATGTTGAGGCACTCATTCCTAAGGGGATGGGGTCGGAGGGGAAACCGATTCTGGAGGTTCCCCCTAGTAAGGAACTAGAAGAAGAAGCTACCGAGAAAGAGAGAAATTTTACTCCAATGATTTCTCCAATGATTGAAGATAACGACCCTAATCTTGCATATCTGAAGCTGTTAGCTGAAGCAAGTAAAAAACAAGAAGAAAAAGGAGAGGCTTAAGATGTCGGTTAAAGCAATTCTCGAACGATATACCAAACTGAAGGTCGATCTTGCAAGCCTTTCCACTAAATTCAGTGAGCATGTTCTTGACTATAACGGCAAGTTAAGGCGTCCTTGCCCTAGCTGTGGACGGCCTTTAAGAACCTACAAATCGAAACTCTGCAAAAAATGCAACATGCAGAACGTAGGCAAAAGGCATCTTGAAACACGTAAAAAGAAGGGGTTTTCTTAATGGTGTTGAAAGCTCAGACCGTTAAGGTTCAAAAGCAGATGCAAGAGGCGCTTAGTCGTTTAAATGTTAATTTGATTGTACTCTGGAAGCCTGATAAGACAAAAAGCGTTCATGGTGAAATTAAGGGTAATGTTATTTTTCTTTGTGATTCTGAAGAAAAAGAGGCATGGGATACTTTCACGCATGAGGTCACAGAATATAAGTTACAAGCGGTGACACGGCCCTATAGAATCTTAATCAACAACTTAATCGAAGCGGTTGAAAAGTCGATTTATGTAGAAAAAGAGCAGTACATTGATTTCCTACCTAAAATGATAGAAATCATTAGAGAAAGCCAACTTAAAAGTGAGGCTTGAGTTTTTTGGTTGACGCTGATCGTGTTAAGCGTAAATTGCCAAGTTTGCTATTAGACGGCAGCACTAATACTAAAAAGGGCTGGAAAGCCTTTATGAGATCACGTTATCGCCTTGACCGATTCAAAGGAAAGCATCCTGAGCGATTCAACACTTTAATAAACAAGGTTATAGCTGATCTTAACGAGTTGGAAAAGCCGTTTCTGACTGATTTTTTCTTGTTTATCCTTATTTATAGTTAATAAGTCACCCTTTAACGTGACACTTATTCGGGTAAATTAGCCTCTCTCTTATTTTTAACCAATTTTTCCCCAAAAATTATTTATTCTCTACTGTAGACGATAAAACTAAGAGAAAGCTGTCTACTGTATAGGTAAACTTTGTTCTTTGGGTGCTTCGACTGGTTCCTTAGCAACTGGCATTTTAGCTAGCTTGTTTCTTTCGCTAAGTAATTTCCAAGCGATAATGGGTGCCCAACCGCTAATAATCATCACAGTTCCTGGAAAACCGCCGATGTCTCTGCCAACGATTGGCTTTAGCCCATTTATTATGTCCTCTAGGAATGCTTCCCAGATGCCGAAAGCTACGGCCATTCCCACGGCAGCTATGAAGGCAGTCTTTTTACCGAATTTGTTGTATGTTTGAACGGTTAATACTCCTGCAAAGAAAAAGTCGCCTAAACCAAGCCCTCTAAGCAGAATGCCACCGCTCTGCGTAATAAGGGGAATGTTTGGCAACCAAACCAGCACTGGAAGCCCAAGTGAAGTGAAAGAAGTTGCAGCCGTAACCATTGCTGGTGTCAGTATGACCAGAGTAATGTCCATTGCTGTTAGGAGAGCTGCGAAGAGCCCAACAGTCTTCCAGCTGAACAGTGAGCTAAGATACAGAATTATTAAAATCGCGAAGGTTAAGCCAAAAACATCCAGAAGATACGGAAACCAAACTGCTATGGTGCCTTTGTTGCTAATGAAGTTAAAGAACACAAATAACAGCACAAATATTGCTGGCGGCTGAACAGCCACATACCAGCGCTCTTTAAGGGATGTCTTTTTCTGTGCATAAACTAAGCTGCCAAAGCAGAAGGCGGCTAGACCAAAAAACGCTATTACCCTATAAATTGTATATGCATCTTGAAGTGGAGCTAAAAGGCAAGCGAAGCCAGCCACTAAGCTTGCAACGCCGAACCCCACGGAAATTAACTGCGCTCTTGTTTTTGGGAGGTTAGAGAACACGTATGAAAACGTGAAAAGCAGCACAGTGTACGATGAGAGAAAGAACACAAGAAGGACGTTTTCAAAGACCGCGCCTGGGTTAATTAGTGATGTGTAAGCAATTGCGGAAATTATGATAGTCATGAAGATGACAAGAAGGATTATGTCTTTTGTCTTGAACTCTTTTTCCTCAACCGTTGCCATCAGTTTTCCTTCAGCACGTTTGTTTAAAAGCATAGCAACAGTAACCACAATCAACAACGCAGTCGGCATTGCAACGTCAAGATACAGCATAGAGAGCCAAATAATCAAAGATGCATTTATTTCTTTAGCTAAAAAACAAAAAAAACAATCGGGCAAAATATGAAGAAGAATGAATTATTTAGCTGTGAAATTGTATGTTCAAAATAGCTAATGAAGCCAAAAGCGCCTCTTCAGTCCTAACTGTCGCAGTACCCTGCTCAGGAATCATGTTTACAACAAAATCAACAATCGCCTCAAGCCTTGCGCCTTCCTCTTTGGCAATCTCATGCAAACCACGCGACGGAGCACCAAAAGCCACTAAAACATGCTGCGCGTCGCTCAATTTTTGCCCTATCTGACCTGCAACATCCAAGAATTTATCGCCAATCCTTGCAGTAGCAATAACCAAATCAAACCCGCCATCCCTCGCAAGTTGCCCAAAAGATCGTTTTTCCACACGAACCCTGAAACCCCAATAAAACGGAACGCTCTCACGATCTACAGTTTGAACTTCAACCCGTTCGCCCACTTTAACAACTTGTACCGTTAAGCGGTCACCGTCAGCGAACTGTTTTTCCCTCAAAAGTGCCGGCTGATCAACGCCAATGTCCACAAGCAAACCCTCTTTAGCTTGAGACAAAACCACTGCTTCACGGTACTCGCCAACCTTCAAATCCCGAGTTTTACCGCTCACAGGATGATGAGGCGTACGCAACGGAGGCAAAATCCCAGCAAATTGCAAGCTGGGCTCAAGTTTGAAGAGTCTTTTGCGAAGATACTGGGGCGTTTCCAAGTAACTTAGCAGCAACACGATAAAATCCAAGTCTCTTACCTGATTGGCTTTAGGGTTGTCTGGGTAAACTATGATTTCATCCACCCTGAAAATCGCCGCTGCCCTTCCAATCAAGCCGATTTTTGATGTTTTCTCTCGCAAATGTGGCGTGTCAGAGATTACGGATGCTGGAATGGCGATTGCAAGTTTCTTTTTATCCATGACGCTTTCTGCTTCCTGCCGCTTGGTTAATGTGTGTCTGCGTTGAGCTTAAAAGTAGGGATGAGATATAAAAGTGCGGGTTATTGGAGGATTCAAAAAATGAAGACACCCATTTTAGATGAACCTGAAAAAATTAAAGCTATTGATAAGAGCAACATGATTAATTTTTGTTTGGACTCCGCTAAGCTTTACGATAAAGCAGCTAAATTAGCTCAGAAAATCCAAGTAAACTACCCCAAACCAGACAACATTATTGTTAGTGGAATGGGTGGCTCGGGAATCGGCGGCGACCTACTGAAGGATTGGGCTCGAAACAAAACAGATGTGCCGATTGAGGTTAACCGTGAATACCAACTTCCTGCATACGCTGGCAAGAGAACCCTAGTGTTAATAACCAGCTACTCAGGCGACACAGAAGAATCCCTAGGCGCTTTTCTTGACGCACTAAAGCGGAAATGCATGATTTACTGCGTAAGCAGCGGCGGCGCCCTGCTGGAGAACGCTGAAAGGCTCAATGTACCGTATCTGCGTGTTCCGGGAGGTATGCCTCCTCGTGCAGCGCTTCCCTACCTGTTCGTTCCCCTGCTATTGTGCATGGAGAAAATGGGGTTGGTTTCAGGCGCCTCCGAAGAACTCTCTGAAGCCTTGACACTTCTTGAAAAAATCAGCAAGGATAACTCACCTGAGAAGCCAGCTAAAGAAAACTTTTCCAAAACCTTAGCTTTAGGCATCGGGCAGACCGCTCCTGTCGTTTATGGTTTTGGTTTTTACCGCAGTGTAGCTGAGCGGTTTAAGACGCAGTTCAATGAGAACAGTAAGATTCCTGCGAAATGGGAGGTTTTCTCAGAGCTTAACCATAACGAGATTGTGGGTTGGGAGAGGGCTGGTGAACTCGGCAAATGCTTCTCTGCAATCTTCATCAGAGACAAAGAGGAGCCAACTGAAATTCGCAGCAGAATTGAAATCACAAAAGAGCTGGTGGGCAAAGCTGGCTTGGGAATGTTTGAAGTACCAGCTCAAGGCAAAAGCCCATTGGCAAAGATGCTATCGACCATTTGCATCGGCGACTTCACAAGCATCTACTTGGCACTTCTGCACGGCGTAGACCCGACACCTGTAAAAACAATAAACTATCTAAAAGACACATTGAAAGAAAACGGCGTTAAAGAAAAAATAATAAGCGAATTGGCAAAGCTTTAGCTAACTTGAACGTTTTTAAGCTATGAACTTGGCAAATTCTTCTGCTGCAACCTCAAGCGATACCATTCGGGGTGGACGTTTAAATGCGTAAGCGCAAACTGGCTCAACGGCGCCATTAAGCTTCTTGTTCAACGCCAATTTCATTGCACGCACTATATCGAAGAGTACTGAGCCAGCGTTTGGCGCGTCAACAGTTTGGAATTTGAGGTCAATCTTCATAGGTGCATTGCAGAAGTAGACGCCGCTTATCCAGAAGTAACTGTCACGCTTGTTCTGCAGGAAATCCACGTAATCCGTGGAGCCAGCCACAATCTCAGCCTTGTAAGGTATTGAAGCAGCCACTGACTCAGTTTTAATTTGGCGTTTAGCATCACGAGTGCGATCCAAAGTGTCAACAGATTCGGTTCCTCCACCAACATCAAGCTGATAAGTCTCATCTATCCTTACCCCATTATCTGAAAGCAACTTAAGCAACGTTTTGTGCAAAGCAGTTGAGCCCACCTGATCTACCAAGTCGTCGCCGACGAGCGGAAGCTTTGCATCAGCGAACCGTTTAGCCCACGCAGCATCGCTGGCAATGAAGTTCGGCGTTGCATTGACGAAAGCGCATCCTGCCGCTAGGGCTTGTTCAGCATACCATTGTGAAGCTTTTGAGGCTCCGCTTGGAAGTAAATTAACCATTACTTCAGCGCCCGCATCCTTAAGAACCTTAGCAACGTTCGAGTCGGGCGCACTGCTGACTTGAATAATAGCTTTAGTTGATTTTCCTACACCATCAAGCAATGGTCCCTTGTTAACTTTAACGCCTGTTGAAGGCACATCAGAGACCTGCGGCGCATTATTTGGATTAGCAAAAATGGCTTCTGAGAGGTCTTTTCCAACCTTGCGTTCAGCCACATCAAAAGCTGCGACCACCTCTATGTCTTTTGGGCTTAAACCTGCCAAAACTGGATTACGCAGTCCAATGCGATCTTCCGCTTTCTCAAGTTTCCCATAGTATTGTATGCCTTGGATGAAGGCTGAGGCGCAGTTTCCAACGCCGATTAATGCAACTTTTACTTTGGGCATTCCATTTGCACCTTGCTTGGCTTTTCTATTTGCGTTTGCCTTATAAAAAGCTACGCCGCATTTTCTTGGGGTAGATTAGCTCTTATGCGATATTTGTCATAGATTTTTTAAATCAAACTTGTTTATTCGGTATTGACCTTTGATCAACCGGTTCTTTAAGCATCAACTTAGTTAAAAAAAAGTAAGCACAGAATTATTGCCGCTATACCGAGTTTTTAATCGTGCCCTGATGCCGTTCTGTTGTTAAATTGTTTGCCAAGATATTTCTTTTGTTTTGCTTCTGGAAGTTCGCTTCGTTGTCTTGCGTAGGTACTATTTTTTGTTTAGGAAAAATTTAATGGTGAAAAATGAGTTTTTAATATTTAGTGTTGGAGGGCTGGTTTTGTGTGTTGGCTACTCTCATTGCCATCCGTCATCGAGGAGAAAGGAGAAGGCTTCGAAAACGGAAAAACTCTTTTGGCTTGAGTGGTTTAGCCTTCAACCTTAACTAACCCTCCAATCACTAACAAGACTTGAGATACTGGTAAAATACTTAAAAGATTTGTGAATTAAAAATAAGGATTAAAAATATTAGCTTACCCTATCGCTAAAACGCCTTCCAAAATATTTGTTTCAGGAACATCCAGTTGCTTAGACAACGACGCTTTCAGAATAGAAGAAAACTTTGGAAGTGCACCATTATAAGTGATAATTTGGTTACCCTTAAGCGCATCAGCTTGGAAAACCTTCTCATCTTCCTTATAGCTAAAAGACAACGTTTGAGCTCGGAAAGCTAAAGTTTGAAAATCTTCCCACTGCTTACAACGCAAAATCACGGAAGGCCCACCCTGAACCACCGGAACAGGTGAAGCTTGACTTGTTTGCTCCTTGACTGCTGCGGGAAGTGCTTCTTTTGGTGCGCTGCCTGACACGTAAGTGATCAAGTTTGTTACTTCTTTCTGCAGACTGTTTATTTTTTCTTCAACTTTTTCTACTTTACCGCTTAATTCGCCTGTATCTCCAAGTTGCTCGGTAACCGTTGCCAACTCATTAATCAATTTGTCCAGATCTCTCTCATGCTCTTTGAGAACGTTCACTATGAAATCTAAAGCCTCTAATGAATCATCCTTTGACTGTGGATTCTTTGTCAATCTATATATCCCCCATTACCTGCCAACTCATTATGAGGAAACTGTAAATAAAGATAGCGAATCCTCAAGTAATATCACAGTGAAGGCATACCTATAATTATTAAGAATCATTCTTTCTAATATATGATGATTTACGATACTATATGACGGTTTACGATACTAGCTAATTTGCCTTTCCTACACCTGCCACTATAAATAAAGTAGCCTACTGCCACCAACTCCATGGTTATTCCGAGAACAATTCCATTTACAATTAAAAGTGGAAAGCCTAAGCTTGAACCTCGTGACTGGAATCTGGAGGCAGAGCTGCTTCAGGTGCAGGTTGAGTACCATTTGTTGGAGGTGCAGCTGGCTCAGTGCTGACCCCCTCAAGTATTCCGTTAACTTGATCTACCAATTTACCAAATAAGTCAGTTTTTTCCTTGGTGAAAAATGTGTAGGTAGCACCCTTCCACGTTACGCTTAACTCATTTCCAAACTTCTCAATGTGCTCAATTTCAAGAAGAGGAATTTCCTTAACAACAATCCACTGTTTTTTACGGAAACCTTTGGCAGCAAAAAACTTGGCTATATTGTCGGAAACTTCAACTTTAGATACCTGTATACCCTTCTGCTTTTTTTCGTCTTTAGAGACTGGCTCAGTGACTGGCTCAGTGACTGGCTCAGTGCTGACCTCGACTTTAGAGACTGGCTCGGTGACTGGCTCAGTGCTGACCTCGACTTTAGAGACTGGTTGGGTTGTGGTTAAAGACTCCTCTTTGGGTTTTAATTGCTGTTTTAGTTGTTGCTTGAAAATTTCTCTGCTGCGCTCAATAACGCTTTCTCTGTTGCTGTCAACATCGATTTTATTGATGGTGCTCTTTAGCTCGTCAATGTTGACTTTGAAGTTAGTTTCGGCAGCTAAATTCTGCAGGGCACTTTCAAGCTGACTGATTTCTTCCTTGTTTTCTTTGTCTCCGACAATTTTGCCGAGTAAAAGGTCGTTTAACATGAAATACGCTGAAATTACAGCTTTCGCATCGTGAAAGTTCGGTTGATTCTCTTTGGGGTCATCGTCAAGGCTTAAGCCGTTAAAGTATCCATACGCCGCTTTTAAGATGCTGTAGGCTTCGTTTGAAGTTTCTTTTGGAAGTTGGCTTTTTACGGCGGAGGCGATTTTTGAGAAGTCCAAGTTCAAAGGCGGCATCGTTTGCCCTGTGAAACTTAGGTTCTCGCCAAAACCGTTAGTGTAGCCTTCTATCCGTTGCCAATTTATCCGTTTCTCCTGCAAGCCAATCAGGACATTAAACGATGAGTCAATGATGCCTATTGAAGTGTTAATTACTCCTAACAGCTCGTTTCTTCTTATTTTTCTTAGAGCGGCTTTCTCGTTGTTCTCCTTGGATTTCCGTTGGTCCTCAAGCTGGTCCTCAAGCATTCCGTTAACTTGACCGACCAATTTACTGAATAAGTCAGTCTTTTCCTTGGTGAAAAACGCGTCAGTAACATCCTTCCATGTTACGCTTAACTGATTCCCCAAATTCTCAATGTGTGTTATCTCATAAACGGGAATTTCCTTAACAATAACCCACTTTTTTTTACGGCGCCCTTTTGCAACAAAAAACTTTACTGTATTATCAGCGATCTCAACTTTGGTTACCTGAACAGCGACATCGGCGGGTTGATTCTTCTTTCTGCTCATTTTGCGCGTGCGCTTGCGCCACGCAAACAGGATTATTATTAGGAGCACTGCTATTACGACGATGGCAATCAATAGGTCACTTACCCAAGGGGGTAGCGCAGCACGCGCATTAACAGTCACTGATGCGGCAGTAGAATTCACCGCTGCACCCGTACTGTCAGTCACCTGAAGTATGAAGCCCCAACTACCCGTAGCGTTGGAGACTGAAGTGATAAAGTTGTAACTCGTAGAACTCGTACCCACCGTAGCATAGCTTCCGCTTGGAGCCTTCGCAAACCACTGATACGTGTAACCGCCAGAGCCAGTGGTCACTGCAGAAGAAGACAAAACCGAAGTCTGGCCCTGGTCAACCGTAACCGGAGCAGTCGTCACCGTCGGGGCAACAAGAGCAGAATCCACTGTAACAGAAGCCGCAGTAGAATTCACCGCTGCACCCGTACTGTCAGTCACCTGAAGTATGAAGCCCCAACTACCCGTAGTCGTAGAACCCGCAGTTACAAAGTTGTAACTCGTAGAACCCGTACCCACCGTAGCATAGCTTCCGCTTGGAGCCTTCGCAAACCACTGATACGTGTAACCGCCAGAGCCAGTGGTCACTGCAGAAGAAGACAAAACCGAAGTCTGGCCCTGGTCAACCGTAACCGGAGCAGTCGTCACCGTCGGGGCAACAAGAGCGCTTTGAGCTTTGCCAAAGTGTACAGTGCCAAATAAAACCAACGAACTAACCATTAAGGCTATTAAGACTATGCTTAAACGTGATTTATTCATCCGCTCAGCTTCCTCTAAATCTTATTATCGCTTATTCGTTTCGTTTTCTTCTTTTGCCTGCTTAGGCTATTTCTACGCTATGCAGATTTAAGACTTATTAAGCATTCCGTTAACTTGACCGACCAATTTACTGAATAAGTCAGTTTTTCCCTTGGTGAAAAACGCGTCAGTAGCACCTTTCCAAGTTACGCTTAACTCATTTCCAAGCTTCTCAATGTGTTCAATTTCAAGAGCAGGAATTTCCTTAACAATAATCCACTTTTTTTTAACCAAGCCTTTGGCAACAAAAAACTTGACTATATCGTCGGAAACTTCAACTTTAGATACCTGAATACCCTTCTGCTTTTTTTTCGGCGATTCCTCTTGGCCTGCAGAATCTTTGGATTGCTTTCTTCTAAGTTTCATTTTGCATCTATCTTTAATTGATTTTTCAATTTATAAATTAATGCATTAAACGCTGTAAAGTTAGCTGTAACTTGGAACTATTAAAGGAAGCCCACACGGTTCTTTAGCCTAGCGATTTGTGTGTGCTCTCTCACAGCTTACCCCCTCGGTCTACTAGATGATCCTAATAGGCTCCAAATATGATTCAACATAGTTCAACATACACTCAACGTCCCGCACTTTCAACATGAAACAGTGCTTTTGTATGTTGAATAATTTAGTTATGTTGGTTTTAGACAAGATTTTAGAGCTTTGCCGAGCTAAGTAGTTTTGAAGGCGGAGTGCACGAACAAAACAGGTTTTGTATCCTCCATAAAAGACGATTGACTTTTCGGCTTAGTTTTCAATCTCTTTTGAAACATTAAGAAAACCACTGCGGCAACAATAACTACCGCAACTACCGCCCCAATCATAATGGGTAGAGTGTTAGACGACGTAGGTGAAGCCCCAAAAGCATAAGCGCTGCCGTCATCTGAGCCTACGTAGACCACGCCGTTGACAACAGCAGGACACGAATCAACCCAGTTGCCTGTGGTGTATTTCCAGAGCAACGTGGAAGTAAGCACCGGATTACCTGTGCCTGCGCCGCTGTGAGACGGGTCCGCGTGGAACATTATCCAGTCCGCGTTCGCAAACGGAATCAAAACTAAGCTGAAAAGAAAAATCGTGCAAACTACTGCCGCTACCACACGCAACCTGTGCATGTGAATAAATCACCATCTCGTCTTTCAGCGTTAAAGAACTATTAAAGGTCTTTTGCTATCGGCTCTCTAAAGTACTTCCACGGCTAAAACAGTAAATAAAGAAGCATTTATTTAGTTTATTAAGCGATTTCCAAAATTTTATGCGTATTCTGGTTCAATATGAACTGTGACAACCGCGTTTGCAAAGCGCTCTTTTGTTTCTTTCTCAACCTGTGAGGCAATCCTGTGAGCTTCTTTTATATGAATCTGCTTGGTGAAGCAGCAGTCGATGTTAATGTAACGTTTACCCTCAGCAGCGTAAGTTACTATTCGTTTTATGCGCAGGTTACCTTCGATGCCTTTGGCAACTTCGTAAATGACTTTTCTAAGCTGTGCCTCATTTACTTCGGCGGCAGGAACCGCCATACCTGAAGGCTCTATATGTACAGTGACGTTTTCAAGCGGCTTAATTTCAGCCTGCATTCTTCGCTCGATAGTTTCAGCTATTTTATGTGCTTCTTCAACTGACAGTTCAGGATCTACGTAAGCGTGCAAAGTAATGTAGAATTTACCGCCAGTGTAAATAGTGGAGATTTCATGCACCTCTTTTACGCCCTCCACCGTTGCCAGTTTTTCTACTAGCTGATCCATTTTTGTTTCTTTTTCTGATGGTTCAATATGGATGGTGGCGTCTACATTGCCAAGGGCTTGCTTCAAGTCAGCCTCAATCGTAGATACTAAAGAATGCGCCTCTTCCAAGGGCATATGGCTTGGAACTTGTACGGATGCATCTATGAAAATTTTAGAGCTTACTTTGCGAACTTTGAGGTTTTCAATTTTCACAATGCCCTCACGTGAAAGAATCACTTTTCTTGTTTTCTGAACAAGCTCCTTTGATGCCGTATCGCTGAGTTCCATCACGCTGGATCGCACGAGCTTAACGCTCAAATAACTAAGCATAACTCCGAGGAAAATTGACGCCAAAGCGTCTCCATAATTAAACCCTAAAGTGGCTAAGCCAAACCCCAAAAGAGCTAGCAAAGTTGAGCTTAAATCTGAAACAGCGTCGTAAAAACCTACTTTCATAGAAGGGCTTTGGATATGCTCTGTTTTCCTGAAAACCGTAACTCTTAAAGAAGCAATAAAAAGAGCGTAGCCGATTGCGATGAAACCCGCAAACTCTACTCCTTTAACAATCTGCGTGTTCTCTATCAATCTTATTGCGGCTTCGTAAAAAATTAAGAATGCCACTGCAATTAAGACTACTCCACCAATTAGTCCACCTATGGTTTCAAACTTCTCATGTCCGTAAGTGTGTTCCTCGTCAGGAGGCTTAATTGAAGCGCGAACCGCAAAAAACAACATGATAGTTGACACAACATCAAGCAATGCATGTAAACCGTCGCTCTGTATAGCTAAACTCCTAACAATCCAGCCTATCGAAAGCTCAACTATTACAACGCTGAAGATTGCAATAGCTGAAATTTTCAATGCTTTAAGTTTGTATTTTCCTTCGCCAGAGCCTTGCATTTTATTAATCTAAATATGCTCTTTGCAAGGGCGATTTAAGAATTGCGGGAAAAATGAACCAATCATTTTTGAATCAAACGCTCTTTTCGCCGTTCTTAATTTAAATATGCTTGAGCCGATTACATAAGCATAATGAAGTTGGCAGCGCTTTTTCGCGGAGACTCAGTCGTTCTTAGAGGAAACTTGCTAACTTATAACATTAAGTTGGATAATAATGTTCTTTGCGCAGCCGATCAAATGTATCTAAAAGTTAAAAGCCTAAAATCGATAGGCATTTAGGTTTGAAAATAAGTATTAATGGAAACGGTTGATGCTTGATGGCTTTGGTAAAAATAAGCAAAGTCTTAGAAGGATGCTGTCCAGACCAGAAAGTAGCTGTACGCGGCTGGGTTTACCGTAAACGTGAAGGAAAAGAGCTTGTTTTCCTAGTAATCCGCGATTCAACAGGAGTAATCCAATGTACAGTAAAAAAAACCAGCCCATGCTGGAACGAAGCACTGCGCTTAACAATTGAATCTTCACTAACGCTTGAAGGCACCGCCAAAGAAGATAAGCGCGCCCCAGGCGGATACGAAATAAGTGCAGAAACCATAACGATTATCGGGTTAGCAGAAACCTTTCCAATAGCGAAAGATAAAAGCGAAGAATTCATCCGCGACATGCGCCACCTTTGGCTTCGCAGCCGAAAAATGAATTTAGTCATGAAGGTTCGCGCTGACGTGCTAGAAGCAACACGTCAATACTTCAAAAGCCAAGATTACACTGAGGTTTCGCCGCCAATGTTTATTTCAGCAGCAGTTGAAGGCGGCTCAACACTTTTCGGCTTAAAATATTTTGATCAAGACCTTTACTTAACGCAGAGCTCTCAGCTTTATCTGGAAATTCTAATCTACTCTTTAGAAAACGTCTACTGCATCGCTCCATCGTTTAGAGCTGAAAAAAGCAGGACAATCAGGCATTTAACCGAGTACTGGCACATTGAAGGAGAATGGCCCTTTGCGGATATGAATGATTTAATGAAGTTTGAAGAGGGCTTAATGGCGCATGTTTGCCAAAGCATCGGCGACAAATGCCAAAAAGAGTTTGCAGAGTTAGGCGCTGACATACCAAAGCTGAAAGCAGTAAAGACTCCGTTTCCAAGGATAACTTATGCAGAAGCAATCAATAGGCTTAAAGTTAAAAATCAAGCGTTGAATTGGGGTGTTGATTTAGGTTATGAGGATGAGAAGGTTTTAGCTGAGGATTTCGGCAAACCCTTCTTCGTTTATGATTACCCTACAGCGATTAAGGCGTTTTATTGCAAGACGTACCCTGACCATCCTGAAGTTGCAATGTCGGTGGATATGATGGTTCCACGAATAGGCGAAATCAGCACAGGCGGAGCAAGGGAAGAAGACAAGGACATACTTATTCAACGTATGAAAGAGCAGGGCTTGAAACCTGAAGATTACGAATGGTACCTTGACTTAAGACGCTACGGCACCGTGCCCCATGTTGGCTTTGGCATGGGACTAGAGCGATTGATAACTTGGATGCTTGACCTCGACAACATCATCGACGCTATTCCGTTTCCAAGAACAACCCGCAGGTTCTACCCATAATATTTTTTTGTTTACGGGTAACCCGTAAAATACTCAAGTTTTAACTGTGCCTTCTGCAAGCCGATGCTTACGACAAGTTCCTCCATCGCTGCAACCATCGGCGGCGGTCCACAAACATAAAACACGTTTTCCAGGTAATCAGGTAGTTCCTTCTTAATAATGTCTGCAGTGATTACGCCGGTTGCGCCTTTCCATTGACTGGTTGCTTCGTTAACGATAAAAACGACTTTTAAATTCTTGTTTTCTTCTTGCATGTATTCAAGTTCTTGTTTGAATGCTATGTCATTTTCAGTGCGGCAACCATAGAAGAGCGTAATTTTCGAATTCAAGCGTTTGTCTGCGGCGTATTTGCATATGCTCACAAATGGGGTTATTCCTATGCCTCCTGCAAGCAATGCGATTTTGGGATACTCACCCTCAAAGGTGAATTGGCCATATGGTGCGTCTATTCTTGCCCAGTCGCCTACTTTGGCGGCTTTTAGCGCCATTGAATATTCATGGTCAGTCAGTTTTTTAGTAAATTCAAAGTGTTCTTTTTCTGTTGGGCTGCTGCTAAAACTAAAATGTTTAGTTAACTCTTTGTCGCCCTGTTCTATAGTTATGAAAAAGTATTGCCCCGGCTTGTAAGTTAATTCAGGTGGTCTGGAAAACCTGTAACTGATTACATCAGCAGTTCTAGGTATAATTTCTTTGATTTTTGTTTCCAGCTTCATAAAAATCATATCGCTATTTAGAATGGGCGGATTAGAGTATAATTATAGATTACAATAAACTTTGCGCTAACTCATTTTAAGAAGACAGTATATGAATCTAAAACATGGTTTAAAGCAAAGATCTTCAACGCTAGAAGTTTTCGGGCGACCCTTTGGCTTTTCTTTAAGTCCGCTTTCCTCTTCCGTCTGGCAACGGTTCCACCAGCGATAGAACAGGTCCCTGCTTATCTTGGCAGAAGTGAAGATTTCAGTAACCGAGCAACCTTGCAGTTTCTTCCTGATAATCGACGCTTTCAGCTGATCTAAATCTCTGTATCCAACTCCCTTCACCCGTGCACTGATATCCTTGCAGGAGTGTAGGGCATTTTCCAGATAGAACAAACCCCACGTAAAAAGCGAAAGGTTAATGAAGGAAAGCTGATGTGTATTGCTGGGTTTGCCGGTCAAAGGGCACGGGTTCCACCTGATCCCATTCCGAACTCAGAAGTTAAACCGTGTTCCGTTTCCAGCTGTAGTGTGGTCTTAGGCCATGCGAACCTGGGAAAGCTGGTAGCCCACTTATACCTAAGAAAATTTAGGTAGATTTGGCATAGCTTTATAACTAACCGTTAATAGTTTTTTGGAAGTGGTGTAGACATTGAGTCTTCTTTCAGGAAATAACACGCTTCTTCAGGTACTGAGCCTGGCTTCATACGGGTTCTTTATAGTCTTAATTTTCTATGGTCAAAGAATCCAAATGTACGTTATGATCCGAGAGGTAGAAAACTCCCTTCATAAATTAAAGTTCATAAAAGAGGAAGGGCGAAAAAACGCCATAGATGCCATAAAAGAAGTTGGCAAACCACCAGCTGACCCTACGGCTCGTGTCGACCGCTATTTAGAGTATTTCACTATCGGTCCACAGAGCATGGATCCAGCAGGCATCGTTTACAAGCTTGATCATATCCTTGATGTTAGAGATGCACGGTTGAAGGATGAAGTTAAACTGATGGCGCCCGGATGCGATGACGTCCAAGTGAATAATTTAGAAAACACTTTGGAAGCCGCGATGGCGTTGAACTTTATCTACAAAGTGGTACGGCACTATTACATTCAAGGTAAAAAGACTCTGAGTCTCTATGTAATAATGCAGATACAAATGATATTGCCAATGATTATGAAAGAAGCCGAAGCATACGCAAGCGCTCTGAAAGCGTTCGCTTTTGGACAACCAATCGGCGATGGCGCAGGACCATTAGTAGCTGCAAAACTAATGCACGGCTACGAAATCCGCAAATTGCCAAAAGACTGTGTCATGGCTACAGTCCCAATTGAAGGACGCACTGCTTTAATAATAAAGGCTGAAGGTCCCGGCGGAAATGTTGGCAAACCAGGTGATGCTGTCGAAGCAGTCATTGAAGAAAATGAGGGTAAAATTGCTAATGTAATAATGATTGATGCTGGGTTAAAACTTGAAGGCGAAACACTAGGCGAAGTCGCAGATGGAATCGGCGCGGCAATCGGTGGACCAGGCGTAGACCAGTACAAGATTGAGGAAAAACTCACAAAATATCATATCCCGATAAACGCTATAATAGTCAAAGAGGACATCGGCGATGCAGTATCACCACTGCGCAAAGAGATCAACGATGCCGTTGACAAAGTCATTGAACGCGTCAAAGCCGTCATCTTAGAGCAAACCAAAGAAGGAGACAAAGTTATAATCGTAGGCGTCGGCAACTCCATCGGAGTTGGACAATAGGAGGATAAAAAATGACTCAAAACCAAACATCAGCAGGAACCCAAAAAATCTCAAATTACATCATGATGATAGTCTTAATTGTTCTAGCGCTTTCCGTAGTTTCTCTATTATTAGCGGTCAGCGTCTACTTAAACGGTGTTTCCACACCAAGCCAAGCCGGAACAGACGATTTAGCAGCGGGTTTCCTAGCGATCGTTGGTTTAATCGCTCTGACCATGTCAATGTTCACACTATACCAGTCACGGAGGCAAGCAGCAGAAATGAAAATTGAAATACCCAAAGTAATGACAACCGTCGAGTGCAAGAAATGTGGGACCAAAACCGTGCGAGAATTCCAACGCGGTGATTATGTCTATAAAGAGCTTGACGCATGCCCGAAATGCCCTGACACAAAACAGTTAATCACTGCGGTTTACAAGGAAGTCAAAGAGAAAGAAAAAACATACAATGTCTAAGTCAAAACTTCACAGCCATCATCTTTTAAAAGCACCGTGTGCTCGGCTTGAGCAACGGGTTTTTTGCTTACTTCAACGAATACTGGATAACTCATAATCGCTTTTGACGCAAGCAACTCCTTGAATGCAGCATGGTACTGCTCTTTGGGAACCACGCCCGTTAGCCATCGTTCAGCAAAAGGCAAAGTTCTAAAATTAGACTCAATGTACTTGAGTAGTTTTTTGGCAGAATCATTTTTTACTGATTTTGCTTTAAGTAAGCGGTAAATGGTTGTTTGCGGTGAGTCATCGACGCGTCCAACCGCTTCAGGCAATGTGACGAATGGTTCAATGGCGTAAACTTCGCCTGTTTTCACTTTCGTGAGTGACACTTGAGCCACGTTAGGTATAGATGTTCCCGCGTGAATTAGGTATCTTCCAACCGAGTGACCCGTCAGGTTTGAAATGGGTTTAAAACCGCGGTTTTTTATCGTGGTCTCTATTAAGCTCCCAATTTTGCCCAGCGCCATGTCGCCATGAATGTTTTCTATCACAGTTTTCAAAGCTTGTTCAGCAGTGTTTGCCATGCTTCTGCCTTCCGGATTGAAAGAAGCCGTGAATGCAGTGTCGGTGACGTAGCCGTCCACATGGGCACCTAGGTCTACTTTAACCGTGGACCCTTCAGGTATCCTTACCGTATCGTTGGGGGGTGAAGTGTAATGTGCGGCTACCTCGTTGATGCTGACGTTGCAGGGGAAAGCTGGTTTGCCGCCTTTAGCTCGGATTAATCCTTCGGTTTTCTCGCAGACATCGATGACTAGCATGTTTTCTTTGACGTAAGTTTTCATTTCTTCTCTTGTTTCACGCAGGATCCGTCCTGATAAGCGGAATTTTTCAAGTTCTTCTTTGTCGTATAGCATCTTGTTTCACTTTGCTGTGTTAGATTGGATTATTGCGTGGATGCTTAAATGCGTAACTTATCCTGCTAAGGAGCCTATCGAAAACTTGACTTTACATCGTAGGTTTTTTAGGGCTTGTAGATTTTTGGGTCAAGGATTGCAAAGTTGTTGCCGCCCGCGTGATAGAGCATCCTTGCCTTTTTCAGGTCATAGCTTTCCGTAAAGACGCCCATGTCTGCGTAGGCTTCAAGTATTTTGCCCACGAAAACCGTGTGGTCGCCTGTTGTAAATTTGCTGTCAACACTGCATTCCAGGTGGGCTATGCACTCGCGTATTGCTGGCGCCTTGACCTTTTTACCGGGCATCGGTGTCAGATTTGTTTTTTTGAATTTGTCAAAGCTTCTGCCCGTCAAGGAGCCGCATGCGTAGACGGCTTGCAGTGTCTCCAGTGTTGGAATATTCACAATGAATTCCCCTGACTCCTCAATTAGCGTGTGAGAGTGGCGGGTCGGCGCGAGGCTGATGGCTAAAAGCGGCGGGTTAATGGAGGTTGGCATAGCCCACGCGAGTGTTGTAATGTTTGGTTTGCCTGCTTTTCCACTACATGAAACCAAAACGGTGTGCATTGGGTGAAGAAGCCTATATGCCGAGGCAATGTTTACTTGAGTTTTTGCGGACACATAAATCACCTAATTGTAATAACGTAATAGTGGTGAAGCACCGCACTTATTTCTTTTTTCTTTAGAGAAGTAACTGTTTTTTGCGTTTTATTTACGAAAGAGTTTTTATCTAAATTACTTATTTACAGCAGAGAAATGGTGAGTTTATGGGCAGCATATTGATTGGTGCTTTCGCAGGTTTCATTGTAACCCTACTGTTAGGCGTACCTCTTGGTTTGTTGCTGCCTTTCGTGGGCGTCCTGATTGGTATGCTTGTCGGCGGGTTTGTTGCTGGAGTTCAGGGAGGACTTAGAACCGTTGCAGACCGCCATATTCCTTGTTGTTGCTGCAGAAGCCGCCGTGAACATGACGCTTGAATACCAAAATCTCCTATCGGGCAGAGGCTTAAGTAAAGATGATTACTTGCAACGTTCAGTCGCTTTAATGTTGCAAGGTATAGCTTCTAGCAACCTTAAAAAATGAAGCGCCTAAAAGTCAAGTTTACAGTGGGTTTGGCGGTTTATCAACATTTTTTATACTGTTCTTTCTCGGGAGCTGTCAGTAATCATAAATTTGATGCGGGAGATTGCTGGCGTTTTTTTTACTCTTAGGGTTTCCTTCAAGTCATTGTATTGGGTGTCGATTTGCTTTTTTTGCGCCTTTAACGTTTCCTGTTCTTTTTTACTCTTAGGGTTTCCTTCAAGTCATTGTATTGGGTGTCGATTTGCTTTTTTTGCGCCTTTAACGTTTCCTGTTCTTTTTGTTGTCGTTCTTCAAAGAATTTTTCCCTTTTTCCCTCAGCTATTTTCAGTAGCGTGTTTACGGTGGTGAGGACTTTAGTGTAGTGAGATTCTGGTATTAATTCCCCATTTCTTTTCTCCCAGTCAAGGTAGGATGTTACGTAATCTTTAACTGTTGATATCAATGCTTGTTCAGTTTCTTGATAATGTTCCGGAGAGTCTTTAAGGTTTTCTAACTTTTCTTGCAGTTTGACAAGAACTTCTTGCAGGAAAAGGACGCCTTTTGATAACATTTCAAGATGGGCGATTCCATCCGATTGTTGTAATTTAACAACCTTGCGGCTGAAGTCCTCGACTTCTTTTTCCGCTTTATCGAAGCTTACAGCTTGGCTTATTAACAGAGCCTTTGTCTCTACTCCTTTTGAAGTGTAGAAGTCTATGTCAGCCATAATTCCCTGTACGTCAGTTTGAGTAATGAGTGCATCAATCACCTTGCTGGACCCCCAATACCCTGAAATATCGTTCGATGACATTTGTGTTCTGGTTGTTATTGCTTCTTTTAATTTGTTATTAGAAACTTTTATGTTTCGCAAAACATCCCCAGAATAGTTTGCAAGGCATTTGGATACTTCATTTGTTGAGATATCAAGCGCATTAACTGAGTTTCTGTCCAGGAACGGACAATTCAACTTAAAGTTTTCTTCGTATTCGTTCAGGTTTAAATCTATGTTTTTTAAGTCCTGGGGGATTGGTAGTTGTTTATTAGCGACCTCTTGAATCAAGTTAGCAAGATTAGAGCGATTTTTTTCTTGGTTGATTTTTATTTGTGGTCTTTCAGTCGAGTATTTTTTTATGAATTTTTTTAATAATTCCTCGATTTCACCTAAATCTATATTATCGATGATAGCAAGGTTTACAGATGTGGGAAACGTTATTTTCTCGGCAATTACATACGCCAAAAACCGCTCGACAAGGTCCTCTTGATTTTCTGAACGCAGCTGAAAGACGTATTTGGGGGGTTCAGGGTCCATCTGAGGTTTTGAGGGTTGACCGTATATTATTACGATGTTTTCTCGGTATTCTTCATCCAACGGTGTCAAGATAGCTGAGAATGACCATCTTATAACATTGGGGCTGAGCATTAAGTTGTTTAAATCGTTCAGTCCCTCTTCGAGTGTTGTCACGTACTTCTTGATTTTGCTCCCTCTGTAACCTACGCATTCTTGAAGTACATCGTACTCAGAAACGTTATTTTCGATTGTTTCGTTTGTTTCAACAGTCACTTTTTGAGGAGTAAGATTCAAGTCTGTTTGGCTCTTTGAGAATATTTCTTGATAGTTAGTGCCGTTTTCTTTGAAGAACTTTTCAAAGTTCATACTGTATTTGAAGGCGTCGGATAGGTTGATCGCGAAGTATTGGAGGAATGGAACCAGAATGGTTTCCCTTCCCGGCTGCTTTGAACGAACTATCTCTCCGCTTCCGAATACTTGTTTGTTGCCCAGATGCGTTTTAACTGGGTACACAAAATAGAATTTTTGGCCTGGTTGAAGTAAATATGAGTATTTTTGCGCGCTTAATAATTCAGCTATGTGGTTATCTGCATCGAGTTCTGATGGGCGGGTGTCCCCCGAAATTAGGTATTTGTAGCCGCTGGTTGAATGAAAGTTTATTCCTTGTATGAACTCCATTATTCCACTCCGAATGTATCTCTTAACCACTCTAATAGGCGCACGTACTCTTGCCCGTTGTATTCAACTATCTTTATGTGCTTACGGTTATTTGTATATAGTGTACTTTGGACAGCCATCTCTATCTATTTCTTCCTTTAATTTGGAGTAAAAAATTTTGAAAACCGTTCCATCACGCTTGCCAAAACGTAAAATATAATCGTATACTTTGGGAAGATGTTTTTCAGCAATTTCTTGTAGTTGCGTATCACTTGGATTTTCATAGCCTGGCAACATGAACTTATCATATTTAGAAAATAACAATGCTATGCCTCTTAGATTTCGTCCATGTGCGATGGCGTACTGATTAAATGTATCAAGATACGATGCTAAAGCAATGTCAGGGGATTCTCGTTGAGCTAATAGGCTGGAATCTGCCACTAGAATTATCCCTTTTGCTGTGAGCACATTGTTGGTTAAATACTCGGCGTCTTCTTGTTGTAAACCAGCCTCTAGCAATTTCTGTTTAACTTGATCTGGACTCAACAAAAATTAATTCTGGGAATACCTTAATTAGCGTACTAGTAGTCTGTCCGCTCATATCTGCGAAAATTAGTCTAATGCTCCTTTTTGACATCAAGAATCGTTGTTTAAATTCTATGTTCAATTGGACTTTTGTATCCTTGTCACTGTTAGAAGAAAAAATGGAGCTCTTCCATCCAATACGAGGTTATATGCCTCGTGATATAGGTCGAATCCTTGAGCTCTTACAAAAGGCGTGTAGATGCATTTGAACTCGTCTCAATAATTAACCAAAGTTTGGTAGAGTAAAATTAGGCTTGTTGTTTTTCCAGACGACCGAGGTCCTATAAAGATGACGGTTGCTGCTGTATCATGTCTATTATCTCTGTTACCTTGTGCGCTACTGCTCATTTTTGGGTCGCTCTTTTCTTTGGTTAGAGGGTATCCTTCATTATACGGCGAACGCTGGTCTGGAATGTAAGTGCCCAAGTTAGGGGTTCTTTGAACCCTGTTTGAATTAGGGCCAGATCCTTTGGTTAACTATTCACCAAAGGTGTCTCTAAGCCATTCGATAAGTTGCCGGTATTGTTGTACGCTGTATTCAACCCTGTTTTGGTGGCGCGCATTGTTGGTATTCACTACAAAAAGGCGCCCACCTTCAGCATCGTCTTGTGGCTTCAATACGGAATAGAAAATCTTGAATAGTGTTTTGTTATTTTTAGTGAAATTTGACGCATAATTTTCAGTTTGACACAGGTAGTTCTTTGCCAGTTCTCTTAATTTTTCAGCCTTTGGGTTGCCGTAGCCAGGAACAGAAAACTGGTCAAATTTCGTTAGTAACAAGGCAAACCCTTTTGGTGCTTCACCGTGCATTTCTGCATACTGATAAAGGTTGTTTAGGTATTTCGCTAACTCAGGGTCTGGAGACTCTGGGGTCCCAAGTTTACTCGCGTCTGCGACTAGGATTACTCCTTTTGATGAAAGCAGCGTATGTACTAAGTAATCGACATCTTCTTGGTTTATGTTAGCCTCTTCGAGTTGTTCTCGAACCTTTTGTGGGCTTGAGTTGATGAGGGTTGGAAAAACTTTCATTAATGTTTTGCTGATTTCTCCGCTCATATCGGCAAAGAGCAGTTTGACCTTTTTCTTTTTGTGTATAATGCCGCCGTCGAATTCGATGTTGAATTCAATTCTTGCGTCTTTTTTGCTTGGCGGCGTCGGTGTAACTGAAATTCCATTGAGTATGAGGTTGTTTGTTTCTACAAACAGGTCTAGTGCGTCGTTTTTAATCGATGGAGTGTAAGTACATTTTAAATCGTCTCGGTAATCTATGAGTGTTTGGTGAAGTAAAACTATGCCCGTGGTTTTTCCTGACTTTGATGGTCCGACGAAGATGACGCCTGCACCTTCCCCTTCGTTATCTTTATTATCTTTACTTATTGGTACTTTAGTGCTCATTTGTCCCCCTTAACCTCCTCCTCTAACAAGTCTTGTATAGTCAGGTTTTTGGATATAAGATTATCGTATTAGCGCTAACCTGATGGATATAAGATTATCGTATTAGCGCTAACCTGAAAGAGCATTTGAGAGCTAAAAAAATTCATGTTTACTCATGTGGGCTATCATTTGCAACGGTCTGTGTTAGCGTTTTATGTGGTATTGTTCGATTACGTCTTTGGCCTTTTCCCGTCGTTCCCTGTGCTGTTCGAGGAACTTGTTGAGTTTTTCTGCTATGTCTTTTTTGCATTCGCCGCATAGCATTTCGCCTGCGCGGCATTTACGTTCACGTTCCGAGAGCTTCCCAGAATCCTCTTCGAAAAGGTAGAAGTAGTATTGGAAGATGCTGCAGACTGTTGGGTCAGCCCCTGTTTTTCGTTGTTCTGCGGCTGTGCCTTTGCCTCCTGTGAAAGCGTTCCAAATCTTCTTCTTCACCACGTCGGGTGGGTCAATGGTGAATATGCTGGTTTCGGGCATGCTGGCGCTCATTTTTCCGCCTGCGCCGAGCCCAGGTAGGAAGCGGCAGTGGATCTGCGCGGGCTTATAATAGCCGAGTTTTTGGGCTATATCGCGTGTCACTCTCCAGTAGGGGTCTTGGTCGATGGCTGCGGGGATGAGGGCTGGGACATTTTCGCCTGTGAGTTTTTTGTGGATGAAGCATGGTGCGGCTTGGATGGCTGGCCAGAATACCCAGCCGATGTTGGTGCTGTCTTGGAAGCCAAAGCTGCTGCGGGCGGTGCTGTAAGTGATGCGTTTGGCTACTTCAAGTGTAATGTCGTACAGTAAATCGATATCTTCGGTGTCATAAATGATGAAAGTGTTCTCTGGTTTGAATCCCAGCGCTATGAGATCTAGGGCGTTTTCATATGCGTATTTGCGCGTTTCTTTCAGGTTGGCGTCGTCATCTATGAGGTATTTTTCGTCGTCTGTTAGCTGGAAGTATAATCGCGTATTGAATTTTTGTTGAATGTGAAGCGTGAAAATCCATGGAACGAGGTGCCCGATATGCACGGGACCAGATGGTCCCCTGCCAGTGTAAAGGACGAATTTTATGCCTTTATCGTAAAGATCCAGAACAGTGTCTAGGTCACGGTGGCTGAAGAATATTTTTCTTTCAAGTTGAACGTGCAGTTTGCCTGTGTCTTTTTCCATTTTCTCAAGAAGTTGGGTGGTTAATGGTTGGGTGCCGAATTCGCGTATTAAACGTTCGTAGTCTAATTTGCCTTTTACTTCCCAAGGTGTGACTACCATTTCGTTATTGTTTTCTTCAGCGTTGGATGAAGCCGTCTTGTATCACCAGTCCTATAGTCAAGAGAAAACGCGTTTTATCATATATGCTTTTTCGGTGAGGACGCTATTCTGCTGTTGGCAGCTGTATGGTTCTGGTTGTATCTATCCGAAAAGTTTAATTTTTCTGGTGATTTACTTATTATTCGGTAATTCAGAAAAATGCAAGAAAGTCGAGTGGGTTCCAAAGGAGAGCTATTTCCTCCCAAGGAAATGAGAGAAAAACTAGGGCTTAAAGCTTCCACTAAGGTAATATTCACAATCGAATCAGGAAGACTTATCGTTGAGCCTGTTCCCACCATAAAAGAACTTATTGAGGCAGGCACAACCATTGAAATAACTCTGGATGAATTTCATAAGGACAGAAAAGAGCTCTCCAGGCTGGCTGAGGCTTGAAACTTCTACTGGATACAACATATCTTCTTCCAAGCGTAAGCATTGCTATCAAAGAAGTTTCTAAAGACGCAATAATCAAGCTAAACACGAAAGGGTATAATATAGTCGTTAGCCGAATAAGCATTTTCGAACTTTTAGCAAAAAGCTCTAAATTCGTTGTCAAAAATGAGCTTTCGCCCGAAAGAGCAGCGCTCGGCATAAGAGCGATACTTTATGACGATATTATTGAAAAAATATCAACTGACAGTAGCAAAGTCATGTTAACAGCGTTCAAACTACGAAGCTTGATGAATGACTTTATCGATTGTCTCATAATTTCAACTGCTCTCAACAACTGTGATGCCTTAATAACAGAGAACCAAGACATTCACAACCTAAAGAAAAACAAGAAATACCTCGAACTAGTAGCAAGTATAAACCCAAACTTCAAAATCCAAACTTTAGCCCAAATTTGCAGCCAGCAATAACTTTGGTTCTATGGTTGTGCAATAGCTTTTTTAATCTTCACTTTTAACTTTATTCGCGGTGCATAAGTATGGCTGAAGATATTTGGGTTCCGATGGATGGAGACACCTTCGTAACTAAAGACGGCTTCATACTCAACACTTTTGGATACGAGCATCCGGACGACCGCGTTTTTGCATTTCTCAAGTACATTCCAGCGAAATTCAAAGAACTCTTTAACGTTGAAATGCTGGAGAGAACCTGGAAATTCGGCGAGAACCAGCTTTTCAGAGCAGAAAAACTCTACACGGCTAAAAACTACCAGACTTTCATTGAAGCCTTCCGCAAAAACTTTCCAGACTACCTGTACTACTGCCCTTTCCGAAACAAGGAGTTAATAACTGCACCGTTCGAGTTAATCCAGCAGGTTTTTGTCCCTAAAGACCGTTTGGTCTGGCTGGAAAACCTGCCGAAACGTGATAAGCTGCAACAAATGGCTTTAGACCTCATCCATTTAATATCCAAAGAATCAAACGTGAGCTTAAGCGATTTTGGGGTTCACGGCTCCATCGCTTTGAACATGCATGCGCCAGAATCAGACATAGACTTTGTTATTTACGGCACAGAAAACTTCCGCCTAGTAGAAGAAGCCATAGCAAGACTTGTTAACACTGGAAAACTAAGCTACATTGTTGGCAACCGCTTGGAAGCCGCAAGAAAATTCCAAGGAAAATACCAAGGCAAAATATTCATGTACAATGCAACGCACAAGCCAGAAGAAGTCAAAGCGAAATATGGAGCGTATCGCTATATACCGCTTGACCCAGTGCTCTTCCAAGCCACTGTTTGCGATGACACTGAAACCATGTATCGGCCAGCCACCTACAGAATCTCAGGCTACAAACCCCAAGACGACCAATCAGAACTTGACTTGGACAAAATTCCCACCCAAGTTGTCTCAAACATCGGCTGCTACAGAAATATCGCCCGCAAAGGCAGCGAAATCAAAGTCGCAGGCAAACTAGAAAGAGTCGAATCAACAACTTCAAACGAAGTCTTCTATCAAGTGGTTGTTGGAACAGCAACCTCAGAGGAAGAATACATTTGGCCAACAACTTGAAACTTCGCGACCGCGATGCAATCCAGACAAGTGAAGGCTTAATCTTCCGCGTCTTCGGCTACTCCCACCCACCAGACGCTTACATCTGCGATGCGGAATATGCTTCAGCAAACATTTTCGCGTCAACCGACCCGAGAGCGCCAAGAACCGGCAGAAACCAGCTTTACTACAAGTTCTATAATGACGAAGGCATGAAGTTGGTAGCTAAGAAGTATCCTCAGTACTTGGTTTTTCATGAGATGCTTGGGCTAAAAATTGTGGGCGTAAACCAGAATGCTATCATGGAGGCAAGAAAACCTGAGGAGCAACTAGAGGCTTTGCTTGAGGCTGGGCCAACGGACGAGCTGCTGGGTGCAATGGAACGTGTGCTTAACATAGCAGTTGAAAATTCGGGGTTAAATGCGCGAAATTTTGGAGTTTTCGGCTCCATGCTTCATGGTTTCCATCACCCAAAGTTTTCAGACATAGACCTGATAGTTTACGGCAAAAAAGAAAACTCCAAAATGAGAAAAACGCTTGAAGCACTATACGGCGATAAGAGTTCAGGGTTGCATAACGAGTTTGAGTCAGACCGAGCCATGGCGGGCAAGGAGTGGCGATTCAAAAATTTCACTGTTGAAGACTTCGTTTGGCATCAGCGAAGAAAGCAAATCTACGGTTTATACGACGATAAAGCCAGTGGAAGAACCATAAAAGCCGAGCTTGAACCTGTAAAGACTTGGAGCGAAATCAAATCAGAATACGACCCCAAAACAAGAATCCAACAGAAAGGCTGGGTTAAACTCAAAGCACGCATAACAGCGGATGACGAAGCACCTTTCATTCCATCAATCTACGGCATTGAGCCAATGGAAGTGTTAAGCGGCGGACCAGAAGCGCTTGAAGCTAAGAGGATTTTCTCTTTCATGGAAGAGTTCCGTCAGCAAGCACAAAAAGGCGAAGTGGTAATTGTTGAAGGCAACCTCGAAAAAGTAGTGTCGCCAACAGAAAGCTTCCGTCAGGTTACTTTGACTTATTGCCCACGCTACTACGAGCAAACCTTGAAAGTGCTGCATTAAACATGTGACAGAACCATGTAATCCGACGGCTTATTGCCAAGAATCAAACGGTAATATTCGCCACCGCTTTTCTTATTGGTTACCAATTCAACTTTTCCCTGAGCCTCAACCGCTTCACCGTTCTCTGCTTGTTCACAGAACCTGCCGCGGAAAGAAACAATCTCAATTATTGGCTGCAACTTGGGTCCTTCAACAATTCGGACATTTTCAACCTTGTAGGTGCAGGGTGTGAAAAGCGAATCGGTGCTGTCTGCTATTTTGGCTGTTATTTTTGCGTAGCCGCTGTTCTTGAAGCACACGTCCCCATACTGCTCGTTTACTTCGCTCCAATCTTTCACAAAACGGATAAAATAGTCTGTTCCCATGAACTTGCCCTGAAATGCTTTGCTGCTTTCGACTAAAACGAAGTCTTCGAAGCTCATCTGGGTGTCTTTCGAACGGAAATCGAATAGCTCCTGCAGCTCCGCTCGTGTATAAGGCTTGAACCCCGAATCTTTGCTTTTAAGCAATCTCTGCAACGCGGCGTAAGCTTTTCGGCAGTTATCAACACCGTAAACCAGCGGGTCAATGTCTGATTTCTCAGTTGTTAATCCTGCCATTATCGAGCCTGAAATGCCTATGCTGCTCCAAGGGATGTTCGCTTCTGCCTTTAGGGTTTCAGCCAGACGCACCGCCTTACTCTCTAATGTCGTAAGGTGCTTGGATAGTCGTAGTGACGCAAGCTTTTCTGGAGGCTGATAATGCTCAGCTATGTCTGCAATTGGGACTTCACAAAGCGTTTCACCAAAGACTGGGTCAAAAACTATGAGGTCAGGGTGATTTTGTTGCAGGTACTTGAATCTGTCACCAAGGCTGTACACTTTGCCGTAAGTGCCTTCTTTGCCTTGCCTTATGCCCTGTGGCGATGGAATAAAACGTGGAAACGCAATAATCTTGAACAGGGGGTGAACTAAGCCTTTAACATCAAAAACCACGTTACTTTTAGTCTTAATCAAGTCTCCTTCACGTGCCCTCATCCAAATCCCCCTTACTTAAGCATAGACTACTTGTAGTTTTTCACAAACTTAAATAAACGTTTTTTGAACCACTTAAGATGGACACGCCAATGAGCAACCAAGAAAAAGCACAACACATCTCAAAATGTTTACAACTAGCGATACTGCTTGAAGTCAGCGCAGAAAAACCAGGCAACGTCAACTTCACCACGGGCTTTGAGGGGACAACATGCCAGCATTTCTTGGCTTCAGCCATTGCTGCAGGACCATCCTTCCAAAAGGCTGCTTACCGTGGGGTTTCAGTGGCAGAAAACAAACTTGGCATAAGCGAGGTTGGCTTGGGACAACTCATAAAGACCTGCGCCAGCGATGTTAATGCTTGGCAAAGGGGCGGAAACACCATCTTGGGCACAATAATGCTTTTTGCGCCAATCGCTGTCGCCGCAGGCATGACGCCAACCAACAAAAATTACCTTTTTGATTTTTCTGTTTTGCGCAAAAACGTTGACTTGGCAGTTAAATCAACCACAGCGTTGGACTCAGTGCACCTCTATGAAGCAGTGGACATTGCCAGCCCAAGCGGTCTTAATGACGCGCCAGACCTTGACGTTACCGACCCGCACTCCAAAGAGCGCTTAATAAAAGAGAATGTTACTTTGTATGAAGTTTTCAAAATCGCCTCAGCATACGATGACATTTGCGCTGAATGGGTACACAATTACCCAGTAACATTCGACTTAGCTTATCCTTACTTGATTGAGCAGCTCAAAAGTAAACCTTTGAACATGGCAGTCGTTCACACATTCCTAAAAATCCTCTCAGAACGCCCTGACACTTTTATAGCAAGAAAAGTAGGGAAAGAAAAAGCACAAGAAATATCGTCAGACGCTAAGGCTGTTTTGGAGCTTGGCGGATTAGAAACCGAGAAAGGCAAAAAAAGCCTCACAGCATTTGACAAGAAACTACGGCTATCCCAAAACAAGTGCAATCCCGGAACTACCGCGGATTTAACAGCGGCTGCTTTGGCGCTTTGCACCCTTAGCGGATACAGGCCTTAGGCTGAAGTTAGGGTTTTCTTTAACGTTAACTTTCTATAGTGGATGGCTTTTTTGGGAAGGTTTATGTGTTTTGTAAACAGTACTGTTTACAGTGACTGTGATGGCTCAGGTGCAACTTAGACTGCCAGAAAAAACGTTAGAAGAGATTGACCGTTGGGTAGCAGAAGGCAGGTTCAAAAGCCGAAGCGACGCTATTAAAAGCATCATTAGCTTCTATGAGGAACGGGAGAAAACACGCGAGTTCTACAAGATGCTGCTTAAGCGCAGCCAAGAAGCCAAAGAGCACCCTGAAACGCTTGTTTCCTTAGAGGAAGCGTAACTTGCTATTTAAAGTGCTTATGCATCCTAAAGCTGCTAAGGCACTGCAAAAATCGGATGCGCCGGACAAGGTGAGAATAAATGAGGCGCTTAAGGAACTTGCTGGTGATCCAACGAAAGTTGGGAAACAATTGAAGCTTTCGGATTTTTGGAGTTTAAGGATAGGCGATTACTGTGCCATTTATGAAATTGATAGAGAAAAATCAGGTAGTGGTAATTTTCATTGGGCATCGAAAGAACGTTTATAATGACTTCTCAAAAATGTTATAGCAGAAAATGATAAAGGAAAAGTCGGCATGCAGAAGGCCAGTCGAGATGCTGATGCTCGGAAAGTCTTGAAGCAAATTGAAGCAAAGCAAGGGCTGGGGCTAACGCGTACAGTGATACTTTATTTTCCACCTTAAAATTTTTTCACGTTTTATGCATAAACATGATAGATTTGTTTTCACTTGGGGTCATTAACCGCTTTGCGTTCGAACTTGAAAATTTGTAGACCTATTTTTGAAAACAATTTATTTGCGAGTTCCGATAAGATTAAATCTGTATCAGACTCACAGGTTATTCTCATGGATGTCAGCCAAGAGGAAAAGCAGCTAAGATGGCTTGAAGCAGCAAAAGCTCTCCAGCAAAAAGACAACTTACTGCGAAGGTTATCCTGATTGATTTAAGCAGAAAAAAGCAAAAATAGTATAAGAAAACAAACTTGCACTAATAGATCTTGCTAAGTAAAATCATTTAAATCAACTAGGCGCATATTGAAGAATAGGGCTAGCCGTTGTGGTTGAAGTGGTTTTAGTTATTTCAGTCCTAGTTTATAGTGGGTATCGAAAAGGCAGAGTGCCTTAACTTGGTTTTTACGAGCCTTTGTAATGAGATAACGCAAAAAATAATGGGTTAAGTGTTTAGTTTTTTGAGAAGCCACGCCATGTTCCTTCCTAAATCTTTCATGGTTCGCATGCCTTCCTTGTCTTTTTCTACGTCGCCCTTGTTTCGTCCTATGCCAACGTTCCAATACGATGAGCCTGGAATAATCATTTGACTGATTAGGAAGAAGTGGTTTATCGCATCAAAAGTCGGTATTCCACCCGCCCTTCGCACTGCCACGACCGCAGCGCCCACCTTTCTCTTAAACAAATCAGAATTTGCTCGCGCAACGAATCCTGCACGGTCAATAAGCGCTTTCATTTCAGGAGACATCATCGAAAAATACGTGGGTGAACCAAGAATTATTCCATCTGCCTCAGCCATCTTCTCAATATACGTGTTAACGTTATCGTTTACAATTTTACATTGTTTATTTTTGAGTTTCCGGCAAGTTCCACATGCCATGCAACCGTGTATTTGCTTACCTGCTAGCTGAATTAGTTCAGTTTCTATTCCTTCTTTCTCAAGAACCTGAAAAACACGACGAATCAAAACCGCGGTATTACCGTCTTTTCTTGCACTCCCATTAAAAGCAATAACCTTCATTTTGAAGCCTCAATTGTATCTCTTAGCTTGGTATTAAAAAGTATTGTTAGAACTTTACGCTTTATTCACTTGCGGAATTACCGTTGGTAGCTTTATAGTGTCACGTTTGAGGACAAGGCTAGTCAAAGTTGTATGCTTCTTCTCCATGCTGGCTAAGGTCTAAGCCGTCTTCTTCTTCTTTAGGACTTACTCTTAGTGGCGAGAAGAAATCTACTACTTTCAAAAGCGCGTAAGAACCGCAAAATGCAAAGGCAGACACGACTAATACAGCGAGCACTTGGATGCCGAGCTGAGCAGCGTTGCCAGAGAATAATCCTTGCACGGCAGGATTAACTGCGGCGGTTGCGAATAAGCCTATTGCGACTGCGCCGATGATGCCGCCGATTCCGTGGCATGCGAAAACGTCTAATGTGTCATCTATTCTTGACCTGCCGGCTCGCCAGTTAGCCACCAAGTTGCAAACTATCCCTGCAACCAAACCAATAATCACTGCTGCAGTAAAATTAACGTAGCCCGAAGCTGCTGTAATGGCTGCCAAACCACATACCGCACCCACTGCAATGCCTACTGCTGAAGGCTTACCCTTGATTAACCAATCCATTATCATCCAGCTTACGGCTGCGGCGGCGGCTGCCAAGTTGGTTGCCACAACGGCAGAGACAGCAATGTTGTCGGCTGCTAATGCGCTGCCACCGTTGAAGCCGAACCAGCCGAACCACAGTAAGCCTGCGCCTAAAATTACGTAGGGAATGTTGGTTGGTTTAAACTCAGTTGCCGCTGATGCTTGTTTGCTTGCGCCTTTTTGGTCTAAGGCTTTGAGTTGATCTTTCCAGTAAACGTAGCCTTTTCTTCTGCCAACAACAAGCGCCGCTGCCAATGCAGATAATCCTGCAGTCGTGTGTACAACTATGCCGCCTGCAAAATCCACCGCGCCCAAAACGTGTAACCACCCGTTGGGGTTCCACATCCAACAAGCGATGGGCGAGTAAATGAAGGTTGACCACAAAACGACGAAGATCAGGAGTGATTTGAAACGGATTCTTTCTGCGCATGCGCCTATGATTAGTGCTGGTGTGATTGCGGCAAACTTAAGCTGGAACGCGAAGAATAGTATTTCTGGAATGGCTGGCGCGTTAGGGCTAACGGTATTTATGGTTATGCCGTTTAATCCGACGAGAGACAAGTTGCCTATTATTCCACCTATGCTTGGTCCATAGACGAGGCTATAGCCCCAAAAGAACCATATGAGACTGACCACTGCAAAAATGATGATGCATTGGACTAGCGTCGAGACAAGGTTCTTTCTTCGGACTAAGCCGCCGTAAAAGAAAGCTAAGGCTGGGGTCATTAGCATTACAAGAGTTGTTGACATTAGAACCCAAGCGATGTCTGCTGCTCCCACGTTTGTTCCCTCGATAGCGTTATTACAGCTTATTTGTTCTTCTTTCTTGGCAAAACTAATATTTAAACTATGCATTCGCATTGATTATTAGGCTAAATATTGATAAATGTCCAATTAACCGTTTATAATCCTGATATTCATAAAACATTTAGCTAAAAAAAGTTTGGTAATCGTAAACTTGTCCAAAAAATGGCGTTAATGCAATAGCTTGTCAAATAGCCTGTTAAGCCTAAAGGTTTCGGCTAATACAAAATAGAGAAAAAAGAGCCTTGGTTATGCTCTAATCTAGTTGAAAGGCCTCTTCGCCATGTTCGGCTAGGTCTAAACCTGCATCTTCTGCTTCCTCGCTAACACGTAGTGGCGAGAATACGTTCACAAATTTAAGCAGTAAGTAGGAACCGAAGAATGCAAACGGCACCACCACGCCAATTGCTACCAACTGAGCAACCAGTTGGCCCGGGTTTCCGAAGAATAAACCGCTTGCACCGTTTATCGCTGCTGATGCGAATAAGCCTGTTGCGATTGAACCCCAAATTCCGCCGACGCCATGGCATGCAAACACATCCAGTGCATCGTCTATTCGTGATCTGCCTGCTCTCCAGTTAGCCACCAAGTTGCAGATAACTCCTGCTACTAAACCAATTATTAATGCCGATGGTATGTTGACGTAGCCTGATGCAGGAGTAATTGCAACTAATCCAACAACGGCGCCAGCAGCGATACCTACTGCTGATGGTTTCCCTTTAATTACCCAGTCTGCAAGCATCCAGCTTATAGAGGAAGCCGCTGCTGCTAAGTTTGTAACTACAAGCGCTGAGACAGCTAAGTCGTTTGCGGCTAATGCGCTGCCAGCATTGAAGCCAAACCAGCCAAACCACAGTAACGCTGCGCCTAGCAGTACATATGGGATGTTGGTTGGTTTGAATTCTGCTGCATGGTTTTTTTGATCCAAAGATTTCATATGATTCTGCCATGGGACAGCGCATCCTTTTCTTCTGCCTACTACAACTGCTGCTGCTAACGCTGAAATGCCTGCTGAAATGTGTACTACTATGCCTCCTGCAAAGTCAATGGCGCCAAAGACGTGAAGCCAACCGGTTGGATTCCATACCCAGCAGGCTATTGGGCAATAGATAAGTGTAGACCAGAGTACCATGAAGATAAGTAGTGACTTGAATCGGAATCTTTCTGCGCAAGCTCCAATGATTAGTGCTGGTGTTATGGCTGCGAACTTGAGCTGGAATGCGAATTGTAATAGTTGAGGAATTTGTGGTGCAAGTGCAGTGTTAACCGTATTTATGCTTAGGTCGTTCATGCCTAGTAGGCTTGGGCTCCAGCCGATCAAGCCGTTGACGCTGTTGCCGAACACAAGGCAGTAGCCCCACAGTGCCCAGACTATGCTTACGACTGCGAATATTACGAAGCATTGAACAATTGTTGATACCAGGTTTTTCTTTCGCACTAGGCCTCCGTAGAAGAATCCTAGTGCTGGCGTCATTAGCATGACTAGTGCTGTTGCCGTTAGGACCCATGCTATGTCTCCTGCTGCCATTTTTTATCTTCCTCTTTTTGACATTTGTTTACTTGTTTATTTTTTACCTGTACAGCTATTGTATAGTTATATTTAAAATATACGCATATGAAACATATTGTTGTTTAATGATGTACGTTTGTTTATTTTATCAATGTATCAGGTAATGTTCATCCAATTTTTCACCTAAATATAGCCTGATAATAAAAAATCGTTCAAAATTACGCCTATAATTGAAAGTTTCTAAGCTATGGAAATAGGGAAGTTTCTGCAAACCTTGCACAAATTTACAGGTTTAAGTTAAAATAATGGAAAAAACTGCATAACAATTGGTACGAGAAACCAGTTAGCATATTAAAAACCAAGCACCCGACTGTTGCACAAACCCCAGTAAGTTTCTTAATTCTATACAAACTTATTTCTAATTCTTAAATCTGGTTAAAATTAAAAACCAGCGGTTCTTCTACATTACACAAAAACCTTATAACATTACAACCGATTCTTTTGGGTTGAAAAAGGCGTACTGGATGAAGCTTGGCACATATACGTTTCAACCTGAAAAGGCGCAAGGATTTGATTTCCATGTTTTACGTGTTAAAACAGAAACTGGCATAAGGATTCCGCCCGTGCAGGATATGTATAGTAATGTTGCCGTTTTCGCAGACAACATTGCCGTCCGCAATCATCCAGATTGGATATCTCAGTCACCGCTGGGACTGGCGAAAATGGGGAATAACAACTTCAACATTTACTGGGACGTTGTATGCGCCACTCAGCCGGAGCATAGGGCTGAACAATTAAACTACCTAGCAGACGTCGATAGGCACTCACCTGGTGTGTGGTTAAACAGCCAATATTTTGCGGATCAGGGACACTGCGTTTGCCCACGCTGCGACATGCTTTGGAAGAAAAGTGGTTTAAGCTGGCTTGAATGGCGCAGAAATGAAGTTACCGAGTACATTGCTCAAATCCGAGAAAAAGTCAAGAAAGAACTAGTTTTATGTATTCAACCTGACCCTGTAAGCTCTTTTGAGCGTTACGGCGTAGACTTCGATGACCTTGCAAAGTACGCTGACGCCTTCAACGTTGTAATGTTCAGCAAAAACTATGCCACGCCGTGGTATTGGGAAATGCTTGCACGCGCCTTCAAAAAGCTGCTGAAAAAGCCATTTTACATTAGCTTTTACGTTTTGGGTCCAGGCGACAACCCTAAAGACGTACCATCCGCCTCAGAGTTGCTTACTGTGAGTGTTCGCTGTGCAAGAGCAGGCGCCGATGGGTTCCTATACCTAACTGATAACGCCAGCCAAATTCGATCTTTCCAGAAAGCAGCAGTTGAGATGGTTGAGCTTAGAGAAAAGCTAAGGAGTTATGGCGGCCAGCCAGTGCAAGAATTTTTGGATTTTGTTGAAAGCTGGGAAAAAATTATTTAGGTTTTTAACGTTAAATCTCTTTAACTAACTTATTTGCTTCGAGGTCATGTTATTTTTGATTCTTAAAGCCGTTACGTTTTTATCGACTCAGCCTTAAGTCTATGATGCGTCTGGAGCAGTGCTAGTTTGGATTTCATCACAGATTTAACTAGAGCCACTATGGCTCTATTCATCATAGTTGACCCTTTCGGTAATATTCCCATTTTTATGGGGTTAACCGAAAAGATTCCAGATGCCCAGAGAAAGAAAGTGTATAACACCGCAACGCTCGTCGGCTTTGCTTTGCTTCTTGTTTTCGCATTTACAGGTCAAGAAATCTTTTCGCTTTTTGGGTTATCGATTTACAGTTTCGAGGTTGCCGGAGGTATTCTACTACTAATTATTGCAATTAGAATTTTGATTACAGGCAGCATGCATGAGAACGTTGAATCTCCGGAAAGCTTAGGTGCTGTTCCCATTGCGATGCCTCTTCTCGTGGGTCCGGGAGCCATCACCACAACCATATTTACCCTTCAAACTTACGGTACAATTCTAGCGATTCTGGCAGTTTTGATTGTGTTATCCTTAACATGGATCATTCTCAGGTTCATAAACGGCATTTACAAGGTTTTAGGCAAAACAGGCTCCTTAGTTATAGCAAGAGTCATGGCGTTACTTATTGCTGCCATCGCAATCCAATACATTTTAACTGGCGTAACTCATTTTGTAATTTAACCAAAGCTATGTTATGGTTTGGGAAATATGGTTTATATACTTCTAGGTTTTTTCTTGTTTAAAAAGGGAGGGGGCTTCGACGCTTGAGTTTCGAAAAATGAACCGCCACAAGCAGTTCTTCATGTTTTTAGCAGTATTCCTAATTGTCGGATTATTCTGTGTCCAAATGGCAGCCGCAGCAACAGATGGCTGGGTAGAGTACCCAACAAATCCCGTTTTTGCTCCAGGTAAGGCGTACTATCCAAGCGTGCTTTACGATGCAAACAAGTTCAGCGGCCACGGCGATTCGTATTACTACAAGATGTGGTACTACACAGGGAGCCCATCCATAAGGCTCGCCTATTCAAACGACGGTATAAATTGGGTTAACGAAGGTGGAGACTTGGGCGTGCTTACCAACGCGGCTCATCCAGTCGTGCTTTATGATGCTGGCGGCTTTGGAGGAAGCGGATACTACTACAAGATTTGGTACTGGGACGGAACGCAAGAGGGACCAGGCGCGATACGATATGCGGAATCCACCGATGGCATCCACTGGACGAATGATCAAGCGATTGGACAGGACTCATCGGCTCCTCTTGTGACTGGTCTGGATAGCGATTACGGTACATGGTTCTATCATTCATACGGTCCTGGAGCAGTCTTATACAACCCGAGCGGTTACACGTCTCCCAACACGGCTGATCCGATGGGCAACAAGTATGTCATGTACTATGACGCCGCAAGTGAATCCGCTACTACGGTCGACAAGGAAACCATTGAAAATACAGCACTTGCGATTTCGGCTGATGGCATAACCTGGACAAGATACGGATCTGAACCGGTTTTTGAGGCCAGTGGAGGTTCCCTCACAGGTTCTTGGGACAGCCGTTATGCTTATGTTTGGACTGTACTGAAAATCGATGGACAGTACCAAATGTGGTACAGTGGAGGTCAAGGGGGCTCCAATGCTGGCATGGGGTACGCGGAGTCCACGGACGGCATAACGTGGACAAAGCAAGTTGACCCCGTAATGTCCGTCAGTGACGGCATAGCATGGCGGTCAGACCGAACCTACACCCCGCTTGTACTCTACGATGAAAACCAGTTTGGCGGTCACGGAGACACAGCATACTACAAGATGTGGTACACAGGCGTAGACGTAACAGACTCTTACTACGCCGTTGGCTACGCATGCATCCCAACCTCATCAGCCACGCCAGAATATCCCCTCGGAGACTTCGCTGGTCTGCTTGGATGCTTGGTTGCCTTAGTCGTATTTAAAAGCCTCAAAAGCCCGCGCTCTTTGCAGTCACGACTGAAGACTTGAATGAAAACTTGAAAGCATTTTCTCTTTTTCTTTTGCAATGCTTTGAAACGTCACCCAAAAGCAGAAAGCGGACTTAAAACCATTTTGCACCATTTTAGGAACACGCATAGGCGGGAGAAGACAAAGGCTTCAATCCTGCTTTCGAGGAGAAAGGGAAAGGGTATTTTTTGCACTTTTTAAGTCTCGTTGTCTTGTTGAGGCTTCGTTCTGGTTGTTTGTTTTTGGTTTTCAGCTACTCTAGTATTAGTGCTTGAAGCAGTTGGGTTTGCTTGATCGTACTATTTTTTTTGCGGATCAGAATCTGGAATGGTGAATGGTACGCTTTTTTTGGGCTGAAGGTTGTTTCCTGTTCGGTTCCATCCATACTCTACGTTGTGTTTAAGCAAAACGCTTAAAAGACGTCGCAATGAGAAATGGTGGTTATGCTTGTCTGGGGATGATAGTAGCGGCTTAAAGTCCAGTTAGAGTTCCCTCTGCTTCAGGTCCACTTCCTTCAGGAAGGGATATGATAGAGTTGGCTCTAACTGTTGCTTTGTTTCTGGAACAGCTTATCTGGTTTGAGTTGTTTGTGGGACTTTGTCGGGTAATAGTCTTGGTCGCGTAAAGCATTATGCAGCTATTTTGACGCTGCAAATTTTGGCCTGCTCCAATTGAGTTGGTTGATAGAATCTGCGTTTATGTGCTTGTGTGTGTTTAACGATATGAAGCTAAAGTTATACCGCCTAGGCCTTTGGTTTCTGGAAAGAAGAAAAATAGTTCATCATCAACAACAAGCTACCTCTAAGTTGTTTAGGGAAAAAGAAAAGAACATACTAAACAACCTGAAAGAAAAATACATAACTTAATACGCACATGTGCTTAAATTTATAAGGCTTGAAAGTTAACTTTCCGCTTATTCGAGGGAGAAAGGGGAATTGGAAAATCGGATGCGACCTAGAAGGATAATTGCAGTATTAATTTGCTTTATTATATTTGCTTAGACGGTTAGTCTTGTTTATGCACAGGCTGCCTCTTTATGGACTTCGTACGATAATAACCCGAACGATCATCAAAATACGTTTGCTCCGGGTCAAACAGTTTATATATTTTGGAGCCCAAACGGATCCAGCCAAGATATTCGCATATATGATGTTAATAATGATCTGCTAAAAGATTTTGGAATAGTTAGCAGCCAACCTGCAGAGTGGCAAATACCTAATGACGCTGTCGCAGGGACGGTATATTGGATTATTATTCCTGGAGTTTCCGTACCATACCCAATTGCAGTATCAACAATTTATGTTACGCCGGAAAGCAGCTGAGGAACCTTAACTGTAACGGCTGCAGGATTTGCGGCGTTTGGTGCATTTGGCATATTCAAAATAAGCCGCAAAAAGCAAGACAAGGAAATAGAATAGCCAAATAAAGAGTGTTCAGTTAATGCGACGTGCATATTCTTTATGCTTTTAGTTTTCCTTTTGGAGAGACTTTTTGGTTCCACTGCGTCTTTCTTTGTTTGTCTTACTATTCTGTTATAATACGAAATTAGTAATATTAAAAACTCGTAATAATGGATATATTAATACTCGCTACAGTTGTTCTTTGGCGAACAAAATGAGCAAAGAACACACCGCAAAACAGTCCGTAATAATGATTGACAAGAAAGCAAGCACTTGCACTTGTGAACAAGAAAGCGTTATTTGTCTTCAGCCCATTAATGGAGCTTTAGCCTCTTTGCCCGAGCAATCTGAAACCCCTGACGTAAGCGTCATAATACCAGCCTACTGCGAAGAAGAGACTATAGCAGAGGTTTTACAAAGGGTAATTAAAGTTAGTTGGTCTTTAGGCAACGTAGAAATCATTGTTGTTGACGACGGATCAGCGGACCGTACTAGTGAAATAGTTGCAGCGTTTCCATTTGTTAAATGCATCCGGCATAAATATAATCTGGGTAAAGGCGCGGCGATACGCACTGGCATCAAAAATGCGCGTGGCAAGGTACTTGTAATTCAGGACGCAGACTTAGAGTACGCGCCTGAGTATATTCCTTCGTTAGTAAAGCCCATCTTGGATAATTCATCAGATATTGTTTACGGTTCAAGATTTAAAGGCGACCCCGATGGGATGAGCTTTTCTCATTTTGTCGGAAACTCAATATTGTCGTTAGTTGCCCAATTTCTGTATCGCGTACAGATCACAGACATAATGACTGGGCAAAAAGCGTTCAAACGATCTGTTTTGGATTCCGTTGAGTTAGAAGAAAATGGCTTTGCAGTTGAGGTAGAAATGACCTGCTTGGGTTTCAACGGTGGTGATCGAAGATTTACGGAAATTCCTATTCCCTATTCTTACAGACGTAATGGCGTTTCTAAGATAGCAAATATTGACGGCTTTAGGAGTCTTGTTAAATTGTTAAAAATTTTCATAAGAGCAAGCGCTTTAAGCGAGACAAAACCTGCTGAACCTCAACCTTAGCACAGAGACAAATGCCTATTGTTCTTGGCAAGCTGTGCCCCTCATCCCATCTAATGAGAAAATCGTCAAGTTTGCGTTCTTTAGTGTGCGTGCGTAGGCGGTGAGGTAGGGGTCGTTTTTGTTTATACGGTTTGTTTATACAATTTGTTTATACAGTTAGCGAGTGTTTTTTGGTTAGTGTTTGCAATAGGCTCCTAAAATTACATTTCAAAGGTTAAACGTAGCTGTTGTGTTCAAAGGTAATTTCCTATAGTTCTAATTTTGTTTTGTAGAGATTGAACGTTTTGAGGTTTTGCTGTGAATCTGTGTTTTACAAGTCACCGTTACGCCCCTCAAGTTGGTGGTTACGAGAACCAAATAAAACTGCTCGCTGAGAGCCTCAGCAAATTCTTTCCTGTCAAAGTGGTGACTTTCAACTTAACCAACAGTCCCGCTGCAGAGTCGATTAACAATGTTGAAGTTTACCGCGTGACGCCTCAGCTGGTCTTTTTTCGTGTCCCGTTTTCCGTAACTTACCTCAAAAAACTCGGCGACATGGATTTTGATATATTGCATGCTCATGGTTTCGTGCCTGTCGTCTCTGACCTCAGCGTCGTCTACGCAAAATCAAAAAATAAAACTGCCGTTTACACTCACCACTTCGACGGCAACGTCCAAGACGCCAAAGCATGGAATATCCTCGCTGAAACTTACAACAAAACCGTTGCCCGCTTCAGCTTCCAGTTCGCAGACGCTCTCATTGCAACAACCAAAAGCTATGCTGAAACATCCTCCGCCCTAAAGTCACATCTTGATAAAGTGCGCGTCATTCCTTGCTTTGTGGACTGCAACCGCTTCAAGCCCCAGTCTCCTTCGCAGGTGGAGAAGTTAAGGCGGCAGCTTGGGTTAGACGGAAAAAAGACGGTGCTTTTCGTGGGCAGAATCGTGCCCTACAAGGGCTTAGAGTATTTGATTAAGGCACTGGAGCACGCGAAGAATGAGCAGGGCGAAGAACTTAACCTGCTACTGGTAGGCGGCGAAGAAGGAAAAAACATAACCGACAAATCAGAATACTACCAACAAATCCTTCAACTCGCAGAGAAAAGCAGTGTCCGTGAGAACATTCACTTCTTGGGTAGAGTCGAAAACAGCCAACTAGCCACATACTACAGCCTCGCTGACGTTATCGCGCTTCCCTCCATCATGCGCGGAGAAGCCTTCGGCAGTGTCCTTCTCGAAGCCTTGGCATGCGGAACACCAGTAGTTGCTTCAAGCATACCTGGCGTAAAGGATGTACTAAAGGGTAATGACTCAGTTGGCAGCTATGTTCTTCCGAAAGACAGCCTCGCCTTGTCCGAAACATTAGTAAAAAACGCCCACCGGAAAAAAGATGTAACTGAACGTTGCAAGCAATTCGCCTTTGACAATTATCGTGTAGAAAAAATCGTGAAGGATTATGTTGAACTTTACTCTTCGCTGATCTCTTGATTGCGGTTGCTTGTGTTATCGATTGCTGATTGTTAACTTTAAATAACAGTTGTTAACTATTATTAACATATGTTAATTAAAGATAACAATTACAAGGTTATGAAGTTATTTTTTGATAACCCTGATGGGAAATTTCACATCAGAGAAATAGCTCGGCAAACCAACTTATCAGCGCCCGGCGTCCTTAAAATATTAAAGAAACTCAAAAAAGAAACTCTCTTAGTATCAGAAAAAGAAAACGTTGTTGAGAACGTCAAGGCTTCAAGAAATGAAAAATTCTTTTTGCTTAAAAAATGTTACAATTTTCTTTCATTTTATGAGTCAGGTTTACTTGACTTTCTCAAAGATAAGTATGAAGAACCAGAGGCAATAGTTGTTTTTGGAAGCTATTCGGATGGCGAAGATACTTCTGAGAGCGATATAGATGTTGCAATTGTAACGAAGAAGTCAGTTGAGTTAGATCTTAAGCTGTTTGAAAGTTTACTAAAAAGGAAAATAAACGTATTAGAAATTCAAATAGGTGAAAGCGGGAAGGAATTTTTGAACAACTTAGCAAATGGAACTGTGGTATCCGGCTTTTTGAGGGTGCTGCAATGATTGAACGTTTTCAGTACTATTTAGATGCAAAGTTGGTTAGAAAAGAGAAAGTTGATAAAGAAGAAGCTAAATCCTTGATGAAAAAAGCTGTGTATCGCTTGAATTATGTCAAGAAACAGGAGATAAATGAGGATACAGCGTCTTTTATTTTTGAAGATGTATACGAGAGTCTTAGGGAAGCTTCTCAATCTTTAATGTCCTTGAAGGGTTATAAGCCATACTCTCATGAAGCTTTGATTTCGTTTCTAAAAGAGTTTTATAATTTTTCAGCGTCAGAAATCTCGACTTTTGATCGTTTTAGAGCTTTGAGAAACAAGACTGTTTACTGTGCGGTTTTTGTTTCCGTGGAAGTTTGTCAAGAAGCTTTGGATTTTTTGGAAGATTTCTTGCCTAAATTAAGAAGAGAATTTGAAAGTTCCAATGTTTAACTACCACGAAGAAGGAAGAAACATAACGGACAAACCAGAATATTACCAACGAATCGTGCAACTCGCACAGAAAAGCGGTATCCGAGAAAATATCCACTTCTTAGGCAGGCGAGAAGAAAGCCAGCTAGCCACTTACTACAGCTTGGCCGATGTTGTTGCGCTTTCCTCCGTTATGCGTGGTGAAGCCTTCGGCAGCGTTCTCCTCGAGGCTTTGGCTTGCGGGACACCGTAGTTGCTTCAAGCATACCAGGCGTGCAGGACGCCCTAAAAGGCAACGACTCCGTAGGCAGCTACGTTCCACCAAAAGACAGCCTAGCGCTATCCGAAGCCTTAGTCAAAATCGCCTATGTGAAAAAAGACGTAGCTGAACGCTGCAGGCAATTTGCGTTTGACAATTATCGCATAGAAAGGATTGTGAATAATTATGTTGAACTTTACTCGTCGCTAAACTCTTGATTATCCACTATGCGTTGTTTGTTTGGCTCAAAATTTGGTGTCTTTGATGAAGATTTTTCAGGTTGTGCCTTACTATCCTCCTCACGTAGGCGGCATGGAGTTTTATGTGCAGAGTCTTTCGGAAGAGTTAGCTGCGCGGGGTCACGACGTTACCGTATTTACTTCATCCAACATGGCTTCTCCGTCTGTGGGCAAGGTTAACGGCGTCAAAGTATGTTCGTTAAAAACGATGACTAAAGTTTACAATGTGCCCATAGTGCCTTCCCTTTTTTGGAGACTACTGGACGAAGAAAAACCAGACATAATACATGCCCACCAGTATCCAGTCTTTTTCTCCGACGTGTCCGTCGCAGTATCTTGCTTAAGACATATCCCGCTACTGTTGCATGTTCACGTAGTATCTGAGGCCAAATCCGTCATGTCAGGGTTCGTTTCCGACCTGTATTATTCAACCCTTGGGCTACGCACACTCCAAACTGCAGACGCCGTGGTTGTTCCAAGTTTAGCGTACAAATCAAAACTCCTCAAAATGCACGTTAAACCTGACAAGATACAAGTCATCCCCTACGGCATCGACACGAAAAAATTCCACGCCAAAACCGAAGGCGAAGAATTCAAAACCCGCTACCATTGCCAAGGGTCAAAAGTCATCCTGTCAGTAGGGCGATTAAACTACCAAAAAGGCTTCCAATACCTTATCAGAGCCATGCCGGCTGTGCTGAAGCAGATCCCAAACGTGAAACTCATAATAGTCGGCGAAGGCGAACAGCTCGCTTACCTCAATAAGCTTTCAAAATCGCTTGGAGTAAGCGAATCGGTCATTTTCACAGGCGCCATAGGTCCAGCGGAGATTCCTAACGCGTATTCTGCGGCTGACGTTTTTGTTTTGCCTTCGTTTTTTGAATCATTCGGCATAACATTAATTGAGGCGCAAGCCGCAGGGAAACCCGTTATTGGCACGCGAGTCGGAGGGGTACCTGAAGCCTTAGTTGACGGCGAAACCGGTTTTCTCGTAGAGCCAGGCGACCCCAAGCAGCTTGAGATAGCAATTATACGAATTTTATCAAATAAGGACTTAGCGCTGAAAATGGGTGGAAAAGGGAAAAAGTTTGTTGAAGCACGATTCGACATTCAAAGTGTAGTAAGCTACATTGTTAACGCTTATGAAAAATTAAGCGATTCAACGATAGATAGAATAGATTGATCAATTTAGCGCGTAAAGCCATTATTTATTGAATGCGAGAAAAATGGTGGCGGCTTTTATTAATCAAGATTGGCAATGTTGGATTAGTGCCAAGCTCAGGAAATGGGGAGCTATTCTTTGGATTTGAAAGTTGCGATAGGCACTTGGGAAGCGCCTCCAGCGTTAGGTGGACCAGCATACTACATTAAAGAATTAGTGGAGAGACTTTCCAACTATGTTGATGTAGAGCTTATCATTCCCAGTTATGCATCGGTCAAGGAAAAAGATGGGTTGGTAACTCGAAAGATTGCTTCAATAGATATTCCCATTGTAAGAGTTTGCATGTTCGCCGCAAGAGCAAGCTTACTGGTAAAAAAGCTTGGTGTGGACATAGTTCATGATAATGGAGTTTTAGGTTTTAGCAATTTTTCACCCTTTATAGAAACATGGCATCACAGTAACGTCGACGACCGGCGATATCTTTCTGCTTCAGCATATTATCTTTCATTCTATAGGGAATTGTTAACGCTTAGGGGAATAAAAAAAGCTGATTCTATAATCGCTGTAAGTTCAACTGCGAAAGCTGACCTAATTAACCACTATTTCATCCCAAGTTCCAAGATTCACGTTGCACCACTCGGTGTAGACGTAGACTTCTTCAGACCTCTCCTCGCCAGCAAAATAAGCGGATACTCTAAACAAGACGGCAAAATTTACCTGCTCTATGTAGGTGCATTAGGCTCAAGAAAAAATGTTGGCTCTTTAATTCGAGCACTAAAAATAATCGTGAACAAACGAAACAATGTACATCTTTTAATCGTTGGGGCTGGCGGTGAGAAAAACCGTCTGCAGGAACTTACTGAAATTTTGAACTTGACAAAGCATTTGACCTTTTTAGGTGCTGTTTCACGAGAACATTTACTTGAACTTTACAATATAGCCGATTATGTTGTTCTCCCTTCATACAAAGAAGGCTTCGGAATGACTATGCTCGAAGCATTAGCCTGTGAAAAGCCCGTGATAATGACCCCTGTGGGCATAAGCGACATAATCAAAAGCAACAACTTGGGAATAGTCGCCGACAACTTCACCCCATCAAGTCTTGCTTACGCGATAGAAGCCGCCATTAGCGAAGGCGAATTCAACAACCTTAGAACATTCGTAACAGAGAATTTCAGTTGGTCCAAAACGGTAGAAACAACCCTTCAAGTCTATAAACAAACATTGGAGAATTGCTGATTCGTTTCTCAAAATCGCAGATAAAGGGGGGGTGAACAGAATCAAAGTTGTCTTCTTGTCCTCCATATTTGGGCCCCTAGCGGGAGGCGGAGAAATTTCAACAAAACTGCTGTTCAATGAATTAAGGCATGCTGGACACGACGTATACATAATAACAACGAGGAAACAATCGAGTTTCGACGGTTGCATCACGTTAAATCATCTAGACGCAATCCCATTAAAGTTACTCGTTCCCGGAACCCCGATTACCGATCTCATCTTGGCGAAATACATAAACGAAAAACTTAGGGAAATAAAACCTGACGTAATCCATATTCATGATCCATTTACTCTTCCAGCTTCAATCCTTGCAAATAGGAAACTGCGAGTGCCTTGCGTTTACACTTGCCGTAGTGCCGTCTTGCCTCACCCTACTAGGTCAGTAACCGCTAGAGGGCATGCTGTTAACGCCATGTTTGAGATAAGAAACCGAGTTGGCATAAGATATCTACAAAATGTTGATGCCGTGATTTCAATAAGTGAATTCATAAAGCGAGAACTAATAACAGTTGGAGTTGATAGCCGTAAGGTACAGACAATATACAATATTCCTTCTAACCTGATTAAGAATATTCAATTGAAACCTCCAAGCCAAATAAAGAAAAAACCTGAAATCACCCTGTTTTCAGCAGGAAGATTAGATTTGGATAAGGGCTTTGATACTGTTGTGAAGGCAATGAGCATAATTCATAAGAAAAATCCTGACATTGATATCCTGCTAATAATCGCGGGTAACGGACCAGAAATGCGGAATCTCAAAAAAGCCATAATCACTTATCAGCTTGAATCTTTTGTAATGTTGACAGGTTGGGTTTGTCACGATGAGGTTATGCGGTTTTATGCTAATTCGGATATTGTTTTTTTGCCCTCGGTTTACCCTGACTCTTTTGGTAGGGGGTCGATTGAAGCGATAAGTTTTGGTAAGCCTGTGGTTGCGAGTGATATCGGGGGGATTAGTGAGGCTGTGGTTGATGGTGTTAATGGTTTTTTGGTTCCTGCTGGGGATGTTGATGCGTTGGCTGAGGCGGTTTTGCGGCTTGTTAGGGATCGTTGTTTGCGGGAGCGTATGGGGCAGGCAGGGCGAGAAATATTAGAGAAACAGTTTAATCGCAAGGAAATCGTTCGTCAAACGATCAAACTCTATGAAAATGTAATATGCTCTTGTGCTAAGACAAAAACTATAATCTAGTCAACTGGCAGTTCAAGATCCCAAGAACTGCTGGTTAATCATAAGCGAACCCAAAAAAAGCCCAAGCAAGTGAAAAACAACTTTGTGTTCTCTATGTGTAACTATCTATTTCTTCACAAATCCTTACTGAGCTAATAATGGAAAAGTTCATTCAAATGCAAAAAATTCAGGATAACCTGACTCATATTTATTATGCAGAAAAGTGAGTAAGCAAATGAAAATCGTCTTTTTGTCTTCTGTATTTGGTTCTCCTGCCGGCGGTGCAGAGGTTGCTACAGAACTATTGTTTAACGAGTTACGGAATGCTGGTCATAGTGCTTATATAATGACAACAAGGAAACCCATGTTAAATTCAGATAGCTTGGTTACATTAGGCTATATACGCCTAATACCAACAAAGTTTCTAGTTCCAGGAACTTTCATAACTGATCATATCATAGCTTCTAGAATTGCTAAAAAATTGAAAGAGATAAAACCAGATGTAATTCATGCTCAAGATTCTTTTATACTTCCTGCCACCGTTATCGCAAATAGAAAATTGCACTTACCCTGTATCGTTACTTGTCACAATACCGTTCTAGATCAAACAACGAAGTCAGCATCAGCCAACGACCAAATCGTTAGCCATATGTTTAAGGCGCGAAATAAGACGTACTTAAAATTTATAAAAAATGTTGATGCTGTGATTTCGGTAAGTAACTACATAAAAAAGGAACTGATCTTCAAAGGTATTGAGAGCAGTAAAATCCACGTAATATACAATATTCCTCCTGATAGCATTAATTTTAAAATGGCGAGCTTAAACAAGACAAAAACGACCATCACACTGTTTATGCAAGGAAGATTAGTTCAAGACAAAGATTTTGATACTATCATAAAAGCAACGAAATTGATTACCCAGAAAGAAAGGTCACTCAAGCTAATAATAGCGGGAAATGGTCCTGAAATGCCCAGGCTTAAGAAGCTTGTCAATACCCTTGGGCTTGAATCTTATGTTTTATTTACAGGGTGGGTTTGTCAAAGTGAGTTGATGAGGCTTTATGCTGGTTCGGATATTGTTTTGTTGCCCGCTGTTCCTTCTGAGGCTTTTGGTAGGGGGTCGATTGAGGCTATGAGTTTTGGTAAGCCTGTGGTTGCTAGTAATGTTGGGGGGATTAGTGAGGCTGTCTTTGATGGTGTTAATGGTTTTTTGGTTCCTGCTGGGGATGTTGATGCGTTGGCTGAGGCGGTTTTGCGGCTTGTTAAAGATCGTTGTTTGCGGGAGCGTATGGGGCAGGCTGGACGGGAAATTTTAGGAAAACGATTCAGTAGTGAGGAAATTGTTCGTAAAACCATCAAACTTTATGAAGAAGTAATCCGCGCCCACACCCAAAGACCGAGAAACATCTAGGATTATTCTCAGCGATCACTCACTCTGTCTTTCGACAAATTAGTTTTGATATTAATGAACCAAACAGTTTTCGTCAATCACTCCTTGAGTGAGCACGCACATTTTTCAATCGATGTCTCAATAGTTATTGTAAACTATAATGGCGCTAAATTTCTAGAAAAACTGTTTAGTTCGTTATCTATTCAGACATTTTCTAACTTTGAAGTAATTTTTGTGGACAATCATTCCCAAGATAACAGTTTAGAAGTGTTAGAAAAAACATTGGCTGTCAAGTCTATTCAGAATTTGCGTATTAAGATTTTCAAAAACAAAGAAAACTTGGGGTATTGCAGAGGAAACAACATTGGTTTGAGCAGCTCAGATGGAACATATGTGGTATTTTTAAATAATGATACATATGTTTCCGAAACTTGGTTGGAAGAGCTTGTTAATGTAATGAATGCTGACTCAATGATTGGTGCTTGTCAGAGTAGGCTTATCCAGCCAGATAATGGTTGTGTCCAAAATGATGGGCATGTCTTGGATTTTTTTGGTTGGTCTCAAAGTATAGTCGTTGAGTCAGCTGATGTAATGGTGTCCGATGCTCCGGTTTTTGTTTCTGGGGCTTCGTTCATTGCTAGGAAAAATGATTTGGTGAGGATCGGAGGTTTTGATGGGGAACTCTTTCTTGGGGATTATGATTTATGCTGGCGGCTTCGGCTTTTAGGATACAAAATGGCGGTTGCCTTGCGGTCAATCTGTTATCATTACGGCGGATCTACAATGGTTAATAGTACTTTGGCGTCTCAAATCAAAACAGCCTACCATTACGAAAAAGAAAGGCCAAGAGTACTCTTGAAAGTATATTCAAAAGGGCACCTAATTAAGCGTGCACCTGTATTAGTTGCTTTAATGAACCTAGAAACAATTTCAACATCACTCAAGTTTAAGAATCCATTGTTTATTTTGGGCTTTGCGAAAGCTTTGGGATGGAATTTAAAAGAAATTCAAAGCACCCTTTTAGCTCGCTTTAAAGTGCAAAGAAGCCGTTTAATAAATGACAGGGATATTGAGCGTAAAATGCCTCACTATATAATTTTACTAACAAGGCAGTTGGTAGTTAAAAAATAGGGCACCCTAAAATCGGAGGCACGTAGACTTGCATTTTAGATTGCAGGTACCGGCATAGGAATGAATATTTCATTCGGTGCATGATATTATGGTAGGTGTGGCGTTTGCAAACCTTTAGCCGCAGACTTAGCCATAATCCACTTATGCAGTATAAACGTAAACGTGGTAATTCTAAAATCCTGATTCCATACGGTAGACACAGCTATGGGCCCCAACCAGAACTTTTAGGTACAATGCCTTGGCTTCTCAAGAAGGCGCGAGGTAGCCGCATTGGCAATTTTTGTTCAATAAGCCCTGGCTTGCGCTTTTCTTTCCTTGGAAAACACAACTATCAATGGTTACAACTTATCCATTTTATGAATTATATGAAAAATGGAAATTTGATGTTCCACCGTTGTGGCGTAAGGGTGCCCCTGACATGGCGAAAATCGAGCCGACGCCCATCATCGTAGAGAACGATGTATGGATGGCATCCAATGTCACCATTAAAGAAGGCGTGCGAGTCGGTAATGGGGCAGTTGTTGCTATGGGTTCTCTTGTAACAAAGGATGTGCCTCCTTATGCTCTAGTCGGTGGCAACCCGGCGAAAGTGATAAAATTCCGCTTCAGCGAGAAGCAAATTGAAGAACTGCTTAAAATAGCGTAGTGAACTGGAGTGACGAGGAAATTGCGCCAAACGCTTCCTTTGCTCTTGCCAGATGATATAGACGCGTTTATCCGCGAAAAATAGATGAGGCTTCAACTTCGTCCACTTACTCTGCACTATTCGTGTTACTGTCTCCTCGACATTCCTTGTGCGAAGGCACTTTTAAATACTCAAACAAAAAACATGGAAAGAGAGTGGCAAACAGTGAAGATTGATCAATGCCGAATAATTAATTTTCCAAAAATTGCCGAAGCGAGAGGTAACTTATCTTTCATTGAAGGAAATAATCACATACCTTTTCCAATCAAGCGCGTTTACTACCTTTATGATGTTCCCAGCGGAGCAACCAGAGGCGGGCATGCCCACAAAACTCTGTCCCAGATTATAATCGCGTTAAGCGGAAGTTTTGATGTCTTGTTAGATGACGGGAAAGAGAAGAAACTGTTCTTCCTCAACAGACCCCATTACGGGTTGTATATTCCTCCAGGTGTATGGCGGGAGATGGAAAATTTTTCATCGAACTCGGTAGCTCTTGTGTTAGCCTCTGAACTTTACAACGAAGAGGACTACATAAGAGACTATAGCGTCTTTAGGAAAATGGTCGAGGAAAGTGAGTTAATATGAAGAGGCGTTTTAAAGTTTTGATATGCATTTGCTAAATTTTGGCAAGCCCGTCAGCATTTATTAAGTATGTGCATCGCTTCTATGGTTTATCTGAAGTGCTGTGTGACATATGATTATGAATAGGAAAGATATATGACGGAAATAAGGAAAGCGAAAACCTTCATAAAACGTGCAGCTGTAGAACATATTCAAGATAGTGTTACGCTTCATTGGCCTAGCTTGCATCGCTTGTTCTATAAGCGGCCTAGGGTGGTTTCGACTGAATTAACCAACGATTGTAATTTGAACTGCAACATGTGTTATAGGGGCAAACGTAGGGCTGGTGTTGGATACATGGACTTTGACTTGTTCAAACGCGTTGTTGATGAAGCTGCCCAAATTGGGGATGTTACCTTAAGCCTATTTTTAGGTGGTGAACCTACGCTGCATCCACGATTTGATAAGTTAATTGAATATGCTATGAGTCATCGGAGGCGCCTTTATGAAGTGGGCTTTGACACCAATGGAATGTTAATGGACAAGCGAAAGAGCGAGTGTATAGTGAGGTCGGGCGTGGACTATGTGATTTTCAGCTTGGAAGGGATTGGTGGTTTAACTGAGAACATACGGTTAGGAAGCGTCTACGAGGTTGTTGAGCGAAACATTCTGAATCTACTTGACATTCGCGGAAATCATACGAAGCCCAGAGTTTCAACAAACACGACTATTTCAGTTCAGTCTGACAGTGAGTTGAAAGCAATTTATGATAGGTGGCATGGGAAACTTGACGCTGTTAGCTTCAACGCTTGTCTGGACGAAAATTTCAGAATCATAAATTGGAGCACTTTGCACAGGTGGAATCCAAGGTATAAGTTGCCTCAATTCTGTACGATGCCGTTCTACCAGATACATGTGTTGTGGAATGGTGACGTAACCTATTGCTGTCATGATATTAACAGTGAAGGTATCGTAGGCAATGTGTACGATAATAGTCTGATAGACATTTGGCGTGGAGACAGACTTGCAGCTATCCGTCAAGGCATCTTGTGTGGTAAGAAGGTTGGGCTCTGTAGCAAGTGTATGAAGTTCAACAATGAAAATGAATTTGACAATTAGTTTAACACGATTCTATTGGCATTGTTAGAGATAGGCGGTACTTACACTTTGGGATGAGCGTCTTCTTTACTGTTCTGACAATGTTAAAGGCGGTTCTGTTAACTGTCGGCGCTTTTGGATTCAAGTTTTTTAATATAAGGCACTGAGTTTAGGTTAACCCTTAATCCATTTTTTTCACAACATAAAATGGTTAATATGGTTAGTTGTCTATGCCAACTTTAAAGCAGTTATGGAATAAGCTTTGCTTTATCTTGCAAATTCCATTTGATACTTTAGCGAAAAGGCTATTTAGAGACTACTTCTTTAAGCATTATCATGTTTATGGAGATCCAACTAGACTAAAAATTGCAAGCACAGCCGTGGTTAGCAATGCATCCTTTAACTTATCCTCTGGAACTATCTTCATAGAAGATTATGTTTTTTTCGGTTCTAACGTCAGCGTAATAACTGGAATTCATGACATAAAAAAGATGGGACTAGAAAGGCAACTAGCGGTTCCCACGTCTGGCAGAGATATAACTATAAAGAGAGGGGCTTGGATAGCAAGCAACGTCACCATCTTAGGACCATGCACGATAGGCGAGAACGCCGTAGTTGGAGCCTGTTGTCTAATACGTCATGATGTACCAGCAAATACAGTATGCTATGCAAAGGATACAATCATTTTGAAGCCTCTAAGCTTGCCACATACAAATTAACGTGTGCTTTTTTAAGCAAACACTGCTGAACACATATATATTCCAGCTTGGTAGAACATCCGACGAAATTTCACATGAACCCAAATCCGACGAAGACTTCAAAGTACCGAAGGAAATTATTTTAAAAGGGCGATAGGGTTTGAAAAAAAACCTTAGAGTTTTAATAACAGGTGCAGGTAGTACTACTGCTATTTCAGTTATGAAAGGGTTGAGAAAGCAACGCGAGTTTGAGGTTTTTATCGTAGGGACAGATACTAATGAACGAACCGACATAGCAGGGTCGAACTTTTGTGATAAATTTTACACTGTGGCTCAAGCAACAGCGGAAAAGAAGTACCTGAAAACTCTGGAAGATTTAATCAAATCGGAACTTATTGATTTGCTTATTCCAATTGTTGATAATGAACTTGAGGTAATCGCTCGGAATCGATATATCATTGAGCGAGCTACTTTTTTGCTTTTGTCTTCTTATGACACAATATCAACGTGCTATGATAAATTTAAAACCTATGAATTCTTTAATAATTCCAACATACCAACGGTGAAAACGATTTTGGTTGACCAAAATTGCGACATCGAAAGTCTTGTTCAAGATATAACTTTTCCAATAATCTTAAAACCTAGAATGGGAGTGAGTAGCCGAGATGTGTATGAAATCAAGAACAAAGACGAACTTTTCCTTTTGAAACGAGTGAAAAATCCTATTATTCAGGAAATGGCTAAAGGGCAGGAATACACAATAGATATTTTTTACGATGGCAAGAAAATAATTTCAGCTGTTCCTAGAAAGAGGATAGAAACGAGAGCGGGAATTTCCTATAAGGGACAAACTGAGAAAGATGAAACACTCATAAATTATGCCTGTCAGATAGCTGAGAAATTGAATATTAAAGGTCCAGCTAATATTCAATGCTTTAAAAATGGTGATGAGATACGGTTTATTGAGATAAACCCGCGTTTTTCAGGAAGTTTGCCTTTGACAATAGAAGCGGGAGTGAATATGCCTTTGTTCACGCTGAAAATGGCTGTGGGCGAGGAATTAGAACCTGTTGAAGATTTCAAAATAGTCAAAATGTGTCGATACTGGGAGGAGATATTTTATAGTGAATGTTAAGGGATTGAAAGTTCTTGTTACAGGTGGTGCAGGCTTTGTGCGGTTACAAAGTATCCCATAGGGAGGGAATATTCTTAAAGCCCTTACCTAACTTCATGATGATGAATCTAAATGAGAAAATAATAAGAGGGTTTTTTGAAATAAGTAAAGAACTGCCAGATTATTGTGCCCACATTTTTGCGGCTTGTGAACAAAAATGAAGCGGTCCATTTTTTTTGATCTTGATGGGACGTTAATTGATACTTCATATCGACATTACAGAGTATATAAAGACATTTTAGATTTTCTCAATGTGCCTTCTGGTCTTTCAAAGGAAGAGTTTTGGAGTCAAAAGAGACAGGGTAAGAAAACAGTAGATCTTCTTCCCATCAATTGTCCTAAAGAATTCGTTCAGGAATTTATGGCTGATTGGTTAAAAAGAGTAGAAAGCAGAGAATACTTAGAATGCGATAACCTTTTCCCAGAAACTCTGAATGTGCTGTCGCGGCTGAAAGAGAAATCTGAACTAATACTTGTAACGTTAAGAAATAATAGAGAAAATCTTTTCAGGGAACTTAGCAGTTTTGGGTTAACTACATTCTTTAGCGAAATATTAGTTGGCTCGCCTTTGTTAAAAAATAAAGTGGTATTAATGGAAAAATATTTTAAAGCAAATTCTGGAAAAAATAACTGTATTATTGTGGGTGACTCTGAGGTGGACCTGTATACTGGAAAGGAAATTGGAATTTTTACGGTAGCTGTCACTTACGGCATCAGGTCCAGGGAATTCTTAAGTGAGATAAAACCCAACGTTTGTATAGATCGCCTTTCAGAAATTTTTGAGATTTTACAAGGAGTTTGATACTAATCCATGATACCCTTTGTAGATTTGAAAAGCGAATATTCCGAAGTTGGTGAAGAAGTATCACAATGTATTCAGAGAGTTTTGAAAAGTGGATTGTTTATTTTAGGAGATGAACTTGAAAAGTTCGAGATTGAGTTCTCAAAGTACATTGGAACGAAGTATGGAATAGGCGTAAATTCGGGCTCTGATGCTCTTTTGATTGCTCTTAATGCACTTGGAGTTGGTAAAGGGGATGAGGTGATAACTGTAGCTCACACATTTATATCTACAGTTGATGCTATTACAAGAAATGGCGCGAAACCAGTATTCGTAGACATAGATCCTGAAACTTATACAATCGACGTTACACAGGTTAAAAGTAAAATTTCAAGCAAAACAAAAGCGATATTGCCTGTTCACTTATATGGGCATCCTGCTGATATGAAGCCACTTATGGATATTGCTGCGGAATACGGTTTATTTGTAATAGAAGATGCCTGTCAAGCGCACGGCTCAGAGTATCAGAAAACTAAATTGGGCGCCATAGGGCATGTTGGTTGCTTCAGTTTTTACCCTACTAAAAATCTTGGCGCCTATGGCGATGCGGGTATAATAACTACAAATAATCAAGAACTAGCATACAAAATCAAGAAAACGAGAAACTATGGGCAATCTAAAAAATACTACCATGACTTTATGGGTGTAAACAGTCGGCTTGATGAGATGCAGGCAGCAATACTTAGGACAAAACTGCGTTATCTTGACAATTGGAACGAGAAGAGACGAAAACTCGCTAAGCTCTATAGCGAGTTATTGAAAAATACGGCGGTTGTAACGCCAATAGAAAAAGAATACGCAAAACATGTGTACCATCTTTACGTGGTGAGACATAAAGAAAGAGATAAACTCCAACAATATCTGCTTAACCACGGAGTCCAAACTCTTATACACTATCCTATTCCGGTTCACCTGCAGGAAGCATACAAAATTAATGACAAATTACCTGTCACAGAGAGAATCTGCAGTGAAATACTCTCCTTGCCCATGTTTCCTTGGCTAAGAGAAAGCGAAGTTGAGTATATATCAGAAAACGTAAAGCAATACTTTCGCAGCAGTTACTAAAGGTCTAATGGTGAAAGTTTTTGGTCTTAGTCAGCGTCCTTCTGCCATCTTACAACCATGAAAAGTACATCTCCGAATCGATTGAAAGCGTTCTGAACCAAAGCTTCAAGGATTTTGAGTTAATAATAATTGACGATTTCTCCAAAGACAATTCAAGAGCCATAATTGAAACCTATCAAAGAAAAGACAAAAGAATTAAAGCCTTTTTCCACGAAAAAAACATGGGCATCGCGTCAACCCTGAACGATTTGCACTCGAAAGCATCGGGTAAATACGTTGCGTATGTTGCTTCTGACGATGTTTGGGATAAGCTGAAGCTTGAAAAGCAACTGGCAATATTGCAGAAGAATGATTCGTTTGTTGTTTGGTCTGAAGGTGAGATAATTAATGAAAATGGTTCTCCCACAGGCCAAACGTTTACTCAGATGCATTTGGCCTCTAACAGAAGAAAGAGCGGTAAAATTTTTGAAGAACTATTAAACGGAAATTATGTTTTTGGAACTAGTTTGATTTACCGAAGAGACTTTGCGCTTGACCTTCGGTATGATGAGAAGCTAAAATACCTTAATGACTATGAATTTATGGTAAGCTTGGCAAAAGAGCATGAATTCTTTTTTATTCCTGAGTTCCTTGCAAAATATCGAATTCACGGTAAAAATTCTATATTATATAACAATACTAAATGGAACCAAGAGCGAATTTTTATTTACAAGTATTTTCTAAGCAAGTACAGCAGAGAAATTACCAAAGAAACAAGAGCCGGCCTGAATTTTAACCTGTATAGATGTTATCACGACTCAAACGAGAAGATACTTGCCAATTTCTTTCTCCTTAAGGCACTAAAAAGTAGCTGGTTATTGTATGAAGTAAAATCTGCGTTAACCAAAGACAAAAACAGCATCAATAACCTTCGCTATTTCATGAGTGCTGAAATAAGAGGGACCCTGACAAGTCTTCGCTTTAGATTTTAGAACTTATGAATTAAATGCAATAGTTATTACCAAGAAGCTAACTTTTGACACAATATTATTTTTAATCATTCTTAATCGCAAAATTATTTAGCCTTGAATTGATTATCTTACGTTAACTGTAGGTGAGCTTGAATGTTACACAAAAGAGGTAACGATGCTGAAAATTGTCTTTTTATCTACGGTATTTGCTTCTCGTAGCGGTGGCGCAGAAGTTGCAACCGAATTGCTCTTTAAACAGTTAAAGAACGCTGGGCATACAGTTTACATTATTTCAACAAGAAAACCAACGAGTAATTTCGACGGCTTAATCACATTAGATCGTATAAGCACGCGCGAACCAGAGCTACCAAAACTCAAAAAACTCACCAATACGCTTGAACTTCAATCTTGCGTAACATTCCCAGGCTGGGTTAGCCAAGAGGAAATAATGCAGTTTTATGAGAATTCGGATGTTGTTCTAATACCTTCCATCTATCCAGAATCGTTCGGTAGGGGGTCGATTGAGACTATGAGTTTTGGTAAGCCTGTGGTTGCAAGTAATGTTTGGGGGATTCGTGAGGCTGTGGTTGATGGTGTTAATGGTTTTTTGGTTCCTCCGGGGATGCTGATGCGTTGGCTGAGGCGGTTTTGCGGCTTGTTAGGGATCGTTGTTTGCGGGAGCGTATGGGGCAAACTGGACGAGAAATTTTAGAGAAACGGTTTAATCGTAAACAAATTGTTAGTCAAACAGTCAAACTTTATGAAGAAGCAATACGCACTTGTGCCCAAAGATCGAAGTATTGATCTTACCTAATATTGGTAATAAACAGCATTATTATGGATGCCTAATTTTAAAAGAGGGGGTTGTTTGAGAATAGCTATTGTATCGCCTTTAAGATTTACCAGCGTTTATGTTATCACAACAAAATTATTTCAAGCTTTAAAAAAAGAGAACTTTGATGGCGAAAACTATGAACATGAACGCTTTTAAACCGGATTTTTATATTTGCCATAGTATTACAACGAGTAAAGCCAATGGAACAGAGATGGAGAATTCGACCTTTTTGGGCATGTTACATCTGATTGAACGCTTTGCAAGTTAGCTTTAAACACCGTGTAATAATTATAAGATGTCTGAGAAAAATTCCGAGAATTACTTATTATCCATGCGAGCGTGCTAAGGGTTCTGTGCGGAAACGTGGTTGAGGAGCTATTAATGTCGATATTTTAGAGGCAATTTTACCTCCTCAGAAAAAGACGAGAATAATGTATAAGGCGTGAAACTGGGTGAGAACAACATTGCAATCTGACAAGGCTCTCATGGTGCACTTCATCAGCAACGCTTGTGAAGAAGGGAGGCTGGACACGCAGAGATTAAAACTTCTTTCGAAAGACGCGGGATTCACATGTACAAACAATGTTAGGCAGGCTGATTTCATCCTGTTCTACGCATGCGGGCACATCATCGCGTATGATGTTGACTCTGCACGAATTATCGAAAGGATAAACAGGCTGAAAAAACCCTCAGCCAGACTCATAGTGTGGGGCTGTCTTCCCAAAATAAACCCTGGGGCCATCCAAGAAATTTATGACGGTCCCCTCGTCGGTCCAGAAGAGTGGGACTTCTTCGCCGACCTTTTCAATCAACCGAGGGGAAGAATTAACCAGGTTTTTGCCAACGACCTGTGCTCTTATGCAAACTCTCATTCAAAACTCACCAAGCCCCAACGAATAATCGACTTAATGCTTGAGAAGATCTACAGTTACATCGACTGGAGGTGGTACATAAAAATAGTGAGTGGGTGTAGGAACTGTTGCACCTACTGTAGTGATCGTCTTGCCTATAAATGGACAAGAAGCGTACCCGTCGAAACAATTCTCAGGCAGTTCGAACTTGGACTGAAAGCAAATTGTAAGCATTTCTTTTTCATCGGAAGAGATCTTGGTTCTTACGGCTATGACATAGGCTTAACTCTGGCTGACCTACTGAACAAAATAGCAGAGACATACCCAAACCAGACCTACAAAATATCAATATGTAGCGTGTCCCCAAATTCCTTAATCGACCTGTACCCCAAACTAGATCAAACATTATTATCCAAAAGGATATTCGAGATCGGCAGCCACATTCAGGTGGGAAGCGAGAGAATACTGAAACTAATGGGCAAGACGTTTAAACTCGACGACTGGAAAAAAATCATACAAGACATCGACAAAAACTACCCGAACATACGCGTAAACACAAGCATAATGCTGGGGTTCCCAGGAGAAACAGAAGAGGACTTCAAAAAAACAATAAATCTACTCATCAACCTACTTTTCGACAGGATTGATGTGTACACATATTGTGAAAGACCGAATCTTCCATCATTGAAATTGAAAGACCGTGTGCCAGAGGCAATCAAAATGAGAAGAACGAAAAAAGCTCAAAACTTGGCGAGAGTTAACACCCTCAGGAAAAGGATTAAAAGAAATCGAATCCTACACTTGGGAACATGATGAACCGTGCGCACGCGCTCATTATTGGGATTGACTGAATTCTGCTTTTTATTGCAGGGAATAACTCGCGCGCTAGTAATGTTATGCAAAAAAACACCGATATACAGACGGCATAAATGAATAGCGTTTTTTGCTATATTTGGGTTTGGTGAATTATATGAGTACTTCTCTACAAATAAATTTGGAAATAATAACCATTTTCGATCATTTTACAAAGGAAAGCAAAAGCGCTCACTTTATACTTGACATAGGTTCAGGTTTGGGGCAAAATGGTTTTCTGTTAAGGTGACATGGGTGGAGCGAAAATCTTTCCTTCAATATTATTGGAGTAGAGATATGGAAACCGTACGCGTTGGCTGTAAAATCTACTCGCGTCTATTGATGATTTAGTTATTGCTGACGCTAGGCGCCCTCCTTTTAAAGAAGATACATTCGACGTAATCGTTGCGAGCGAGATCTTGGAGCATATGAATAAGCAGAATGGTGTCAAAATGTTATGCGAAATGGAAAAGCTATCAAAAAGCAGCGGTTTACTAATAACTTCAACGCCACAGGCAGAAGTGGAGCAGGGCGCCATTCACGGAAATTCTTTCCAGATTCATGTTAGTATATGGACTAAGAAAGAATTGGAAAGATTTGGTTACAGCGTAATCTTTAGTCCTTTAGCAATCCGGTTTCCGAGAATTGGTCATGTGTTCTTGCCGGCAAGAAACTTTAACCGAAATGTTACTGTTAACCGAATCGCTAATGTCGCATTTTTCTTTTTTTGGCTTGCTTTCTAATGTTCTACCTGTACTTAGCGGTCAAATGATTGCGTACAAAATTGTGCACAAAAATGTTCCCAAGCCAAATACAATAATCTGAGAGCATTTGGGCAGGTATAGATGAAGCGCGCGTTGTAATTGTTATTAACCAAAAGTGCTATTTTTTCCGTGAGATTAATCCGAGCGCTTTTTCCGCTTTTTTTATGTTTGAATGCTTTTGTATAGGTTAACACTTTCTTTGGCATTCTTGTCTAAAAAGATAAAAAGTATCGCTGGGAATGATACAACAAGAGGGGAACATGTTCCACTTAGAATCAGTAAAGAGAATTACGCGGCATCCACTATTTATGTTGGCAGTGGTAATTGTCGCGTTTCTCGTTGCTTTTGTCTCCGTTTTATCCGAACCCAGAGTTCAACAGATGGGTTCTGATCCATATTTTATTTTCCAAGTTATTCCAGTGCCATATTGGATTGGGATTTCAGTAATTGTCTGCACTCTGTTTTTTATGATTCCGCATTTGAAAGAAAACCGTTTTAGAGCCTTGTTTATTTTTTCGTCAATAGCGCTGGTAATCTGTTTTAGAATGGTTTTTCCCATAATTTTCACTACTGTTCCCGCATACGAACCTGACGCCGCAAATTATATGAATATAATGAGCTCATGGGTTACGCGTGGGATAGATTTTGGCATACCAGGAAACTATCAGTACGATTTTCCTATGTCCTTTCTCGTTGCTTTTGCATTCGTAAAACTTGGCGTTCCCTTAGACACTTTTTACCGTGTTGCACCTTTCGTTATCTACGCCTTAGACATCATATTCTTGTACCTATTAGTAGAAAAGGTGATGCCGGAAAATAAGAAGAGTGCCATTCCCGCTTTGTCGGTTTTTTTGTTCTCTTTTTCATCCCTGGGCTATTGGGTCACCGTACACTACTGTCCTGATTTATTTGGGTCATTAATGTTTTTTGTTTGTTTGTACCTTGGCGTTAGGTTTGCTAAGGCTGGCGAATGGAGCGTCAAGTCTCTGCTGCCAGTTTTTGTGAGCCTTTTTGTTCTAATTCTTTCCCATCATTTGAGCACTTTGTATCTTATCGTAACATTTTTTGGTCTTTCGCTTTCAGTCTGGTTCTTTAAACCAGTTCAGTTTAAGAGGGGTCCTCTTGCCTTCTTCATCTTGGCAATTTTCACTTACAGTGTTTGGTTCGTTTATGGTTCACTCATGTACCCATCTTTCTTTGATGTTTACGTTTACTTCAGCGGTTTCGGAAGTGTAACTACGCAATCAGCCTCAGCAGGTTTGTCTATCAACCTGAATTTTGTCATTTATCCGTTTTTCATTTTTGTTCTTTTTGCCATAGAATTCTTAAAGGTCCTACAGATACAAAATCCCCTGTCGCTGTTCAAGCACATACGAGAAAAACTGCGCGAAATTCGGATAAGAGAATCTGGCAATACCCTCTTAGTGTTCTCGGTGGGCTTTATTTTTGTCTTTGTTCTTTTCGTGGTAGGTCTTGGTGTTCCAGTGCTTTTCGGCACCAGAATCCTCGAGGTACTTTTCATCGGTTTATATCCCCTTGCAAGCCAAACATTGCTTAATCTTGCCGATGGCAATTCTTCAAGGAAGAAAAAGGCGTTCATATTTGTGATTGTACTCTTAGTGGTCTTAGGGAGTCTTTTCAGGTATTATAATCAAATTCAGAGACGAGTGATTTTGCTATAAATGAACAACTTTAGTGGTGCGTTTAGGGTAAAAGAAACCGTAACAGCCCCGTTCAGTAAAGCAATTTTGAGGAAATTCTTATGAATATTTGCATGTTTAGTCCTTTTTCATTCTCGATGGCGTCAAGCACTCATCGGTTGGTATCTTTTGCTGAAGAATTGGTCAAAAGCGGTAATGAAGTTTGCATAGTCTTACCGAGTTTTGATAGGCATTCAAATTTTAAGATGCAAAAACTTGATTCTTTTCATGGCGTTCGCCTCATTCAGCCATATCAACCCCGAATTCATGCAGTCGAGTTATCAACCATGCCATATATCGTAACATCATTTTTGAAAGAGTTTCCTATAAATTACGATGTCATGCATGTCCTTAAGCCTCTGCCCATTACCTGCGCGCCTTATCTTTTAAAGCAGCTAAAACGGACTCCGATTGTCCAAGACATGGACGATTTAGATCATAATGTGATGATTGCAGAAAAACAGTCACGATCAAGAGTTCAACTTGTGGAGTATTGTGAAAGGATTTTACCTAGGCTTTCCGACCACATTACCACCTGTTCTTCTTCCTTAAAACAAATTTATGTCAATATAGGTTTTAAAAATGAAAAAATTACTTGGATTCCCAACGGAGTTAAAACTTCTGATTTTGATATAAATCCGCAAATATCTCTAAAAAAAGAGTTCGCGTTGAGAGATAAAGTGGTGGTCTATTTGGGATCGCTAAATAATCAAGTTCAAGTTTATCCTTTGATTAAAGCAATGGAACTCGTTGTAAAGGAAAGAAATGACGTTTCCTGCATGATTATTGGTGATGGTACGGCAAGATCCTTTTTTGAGCAACTGACTGAAAATTTGCGCTTGTCCGACTACGTCAAATTTACTGGACATATACCCTATGATGACGTTGCGAGGTATCTTTCTGTATCTGATGTTGGCTTTGCTTGCTTTCCTCCTCCGCTTGCAAGTACTGGCGGTGCCTTGAAAGTATTCATGTATATGGCGTCCGGACTCCCTGTTATTGTGAATCCAGTGGGTGATTTGCCCTACTACATTGACTTTGGCAAAGCGGGAATCGTATCTCAACTGAATCCGCAAAGCCTATCTGTTGCATTGCTTGAGCTTTTGGGTGATGATACGATGAGAAGAAAGAAGGGGCAATATGCTCGAGCTTACGTAAGAGAAAACTTTGACTGGTCCGTCTTGACTACGCGGCTTTTGAAAATATACCGTGATCTTAGCGGTTAAGCGGGTCGGTTTGTCGTACAGCGTTGATTCGGGGTGTAATCGAGTAAACTATGCATGTTTATATGATAGGGTCTCCCAACTTTTTGTTTCCAGAGCCACTAGGAGCCATTGAACGCTACGTCTACGGGCTGTCAAAAGAGTTATCAAAGAAAATTTACGTCAGCGTTTCTGGGTTCGGAAGTGGTGAGGAAAAATCTGGAACCTTTTCTCTGAAAACATACTCATCGAGAAGTTTTATGGCATTTAGTCATTTCCCTGAGGAACGATTGCGAGGGATGAGTTGTGGGGCAATTCATAATGCATACGCGTTTAGAGACATTCTCAGGGTTCACAAGAAACGCCCGATAGATATCATTCATGCCAATACCATATACTCTGTTCCTATAGCTACAGTCTGCAAGATAGCTCTTGGCATCCCGTTTGTTTGCAGCGTCCACAATGAACTGTTGACCGCCCAGCCCTTTTGCACCTGTGATAGAGTGCTACCGGTCAGCAATTATTTAAGGCGCTTTATAAGCCAGAAGAGCACACTTTCTGATAGAATGGATGTTCTACCTGATGCTATCGACACCAGTGCCTACAACGCTACCACAAGCATTGAAGAGGCAAAAAAAGAACTTGGGCTCTCAAATCGTAAAATCATCCTTTTTGTTGGGCGAAAATGTCCTGAGAAGGGACCTCAAGTTTTGGTTGAAGCGCTTCAATCTGTGGCTAAGTGCTATTCGGATGTACTTGGCGTTTTTTTAGGTCCAGACAACTATTTCGGTTCACAGTCATCAAGCTACACCGAACGTCTGCTTGCGCAAGCAAGAAGATGCGAAGTAGAGAAGAACTTGCTCTTCAAAGGATACGTTTCTGAGCATGAACTTCGGCTTTATTACAGTGCAGCTGACGTTTTTGCCTGTCCATCTATCTGGAATGAGCCTTTTGGCATGGTTTTGTTGGAAGCGTTGAGCTACAGAAAACCTGTGGTGGCTAGCAAGGTCGGAGGAATTCCTGAAATAATCAAGGATGGAAAAACTGGCTTTTTGTTTTCACCCGGTAACTCTCAGGAATTAGCTGAAGCCATAGTTCGGTTGTTGAATAATCCAGTTTTTGGAGAAGATTTAGGTGCAAATGGTAGAAGGCTGGTGGAGGCGCAATTTAGTTTTGAGGCAGTTGGTAGCCGTTGTCTTGAAATCTATAAGAAAGTGCTAAGTGCATAGGAATGTATACAAGCGATTTTAACTTGGACTCATGCGAATGGGTATCTTTGTAGGCACCAAAATATGTAGACTAAATATGCTTAACCATTAAGGTGGATACGCATGGGAACAATTGATATAGCTGAAAACATTTTTGCACAGCAGAAATGGGTACGTAAAGTAATCTTGAGAGCTTATGAAGCGTCAGCACTTCAGAATGTTTTCGTAAACCTTGCAGTTCGTTCAGGTGTAAAGTTAAGGGCTGAGGCGAGTAAATACAGCAACATAGCTGATTTAGTGAATTTAGCGTTTAATTATGTAGACATCCTATTCACCATAACACCTGTCCAAGTGAAACAAGAAATTTCTGGTCTCCTGAAAATTTTGGCTGCAAGCAAGCCGAAGTTTGTATTGGAGATAGGTACTGCAAGAGGCGGGACCTTGTTTCTGTTTACCCGCGTTGTAAGTCCTGATGCTGTGGTAATCAGCTTAGACCTTCCGCAAGGTGAAGGTGGCGGCGGTTATTATTCCGATTGGAAAATTCCTTTTTACGAATCGTTTGCGGTGCACAAGCAAAAAGTGCATCTTGTTCGTCTAAATTCTCATGCAGCTTCAACTTTAAATGCGATTAAACGTATTTTGGGAGATAACCTACTCGATTTTCTTTTCTTGGACGGAGATCATACTTACGATGGTGTTAAAGCGGATTTCGACATGTATAGCCCACTTGTACGCAAAGGCGGTTTAATCGTTTTCCATGACATTTGCATGGAAAGTTTTGCGAATTATACTGAGTTGGAAGGTGGAGTGAACAAATTTTGGAACGAAATAAAGCGTTCCTATCAACACGAGGAAATAATTAGTACCCCTGACCAAAAAGGGTTCGGCATCGGCGTGCTTTACACTTAATGTTCTTTCTTTAGGAACAACCCTTTAAAAGTTTAATTCTTCTTTAAGAGAATTGAATTTCCACCTATGCAAGTATTTACGATTGCTTTCAAAACACCTAAAATTCACATTTCATAGTTTGCCTGAATGTAGCTTGTCGAAAAGGAAGGTTAAATCCGTATGTTTAAAGAAAAATATGAAAAATCGTATCTTAACCAACAGGACAGAATAAAAGAAGAGATCAAAGAAAAGGCAATTGTTCAAAGGGACAAGTTTCATTTGCTCAAATCAATGTTGCCTGAGCGTTTTGATTACAAAATAGTCCTCGATGTTGGAGGCGGTGCCGGTGCTTTAGCTGTTCAGATTGCGGCAGAATCTCAATGCGCATATATTACTATAGATATCTCGTTTGTTGCCTTGAAGCTGGCTAAGCTACTTTCAAAGAAGTTGAATGTTACTGATAAAGTTGATTTCATTGTGGCGGACGCCCATAGATTACCTATAAAGACTGATAGTGTAGATTTGGTAATTTTGACGGATGTTCTTGAGCATGTAATGGAGCCTCAAAATGTGCTGATTGAAGCCCGAAATGCGTTATGCAACAGGGGATATCTCTATCTTACGGTTCCATATGCTTTTGGCCCAGAAACTATTCTGATGGATGATGTAATCAGGCTCACTTATGCGCTTAAGCTTAAGAAAGCGGTGCCAACACATCTTTCATCTTATACTGAAAGGCGATTAAGGGCTATGCTGGCATCAAGTGGCTTCAAAAGCATGGAATCACGATTTTATCCAGCATCCTATACCCTTTTTATTTTAGGTGGTTTTTTCTCCTCCTATTTCAAGAATGCCTTGGAAAAAACTGTCTTTCAAAGAAGTTGTCTGGCTATGTATGCTCAAGCTTCAGAACATTAGCTGTCTTAGTCTTCTTTTTATCAAGTGGGTGGACTTGAGATGATCCTTTATCTTATAATAAACCGTATTTATGTTCTGATCTGGCTGAATAAGGTGCGTTAATAGTAAAAAATTGGTTTGCGCATTAAGTTCGTGGCTGAATTACTAGTATGTCGACCATGCCTTTGAGGGTAACTTGAACGCTGTCCCAGCTTGAAACATTTTGGCAAAATCGGCCAGCTATTTACTTAAGAGTGTTGAGGTTACGAAAGAACTGGACGAAAATGGAGAAAAACGGTTTTAGGTAGATTCCACTTTGAAAAGTGGGCGAATCAGTGTGTAGCGAAATATTTTTTAAAAAAAAAATAGTCGATGAAGCATTGCTTAATGCTGGATAGTCAGATTTGGCAGTTTTTAGCCTCCGATGAAGTAATTAGTTCGGCGAAATAACGAGCACATCAGCGCCACCATTAAGCGTAACGGTGACAGAGCCAGAGCTTGACAGTGGCATAAGCGTGTTCGGCGCGCTTTCCCAATACACAGAATAATCCTGTGCGGGTTGAGTCAATCCGAGCGCGGTTGTATTAATGGTTAACGTTGTTGAGATCGAACTTGGAATTGTGAACGAATCACCTACATCGTATTGATCAGTCATAGGAATTATTATGTTGCTGTTAGCAGCTTGAAAGATTTTCAGGTCTATAAGAGATTTTGAACTGACAACAGGGCAATTATTGGCAGAGTACATTTGATTGTCTATAGATTCGGTAGTTCCACTCCACGGCAAAGTCGCACCAGAAAGCACCGTTCCCATTTCTGAGTTGTACGTATTATACGCATAGTTGTCTGCCCACGTCCACTGAGCTATGCTGTAATTCATGTAGGTGAACGCGAAGTTTGGACCCACGTAACCATCTGGTATTGTGTATGTTGGTCCAAGCCAAACTGGGTTAGCATTCTGCAAAGATGCTATTGTCGAGTTGATAAAGCTAAACAGAGAGTTCATATCTGATGCACTCCATCCAGCCCAACCTGTAGTATTAGGGTACTGCATCATTATCACGTTTGGAACAGAAACTTGATAACGTATTCCATTGTACCACACGTAATTGACTGCTTGGGAAAGATACTCTTGTTCAACTTCCCACAGAGGATACGGGGTTTCTAGCCAGTTAACTGGTTGCAATCCTATAATTGGGTTTAAGCTGGGATTCTGCATTTTTATTGTTGCGCCGACGAAAGCTTGTAGTGGTCCTAAATCGTATGTTCCAAGACCCCAACTTGCGCCTTCTTGGTCACAGTAAATGTAGTCTAAAGAGTTATACTGTGCCATATCAGTCATGTTGTACATTCCTGCTGGGCTAAGATTGCCCCCGCCATCAGGCACTGAAGATGTATCTGCACTGCCGATAACGTGGAAAGTGTTCGGTGATTCTCCCGCGTTGATGAAGGCTTGTTTTATCTGTGCATATTCCTGAGCAAAACGTCCTTGCCAATATTCATTCCATGGATTTAGATATTGGTTTATTATAAGTGATGCTTGCTGAGTTGTTGATATCGAACCCCATGAACGAGTCTGGTTGTTGTATGCAGCATCGATAGTTACGGAGGTTGATGAGGATGTTGCGGTTCCGAACGGATTAGAAAAAGCGCCAAAAGTATTAGAGTTATCTACCATAGTCTCAGTAACTCCTGAATAATATAGTCCTATTGTAGCACTACCTTCAACTGATAACCAATAATCTTGTCCCGCAGTGACAGCTACAGAACTAGTAAGGTTAGAACTGTACCACTTTGCAGTGTTACTGGCTGGCACTGAAACCGAGTTTGTTTGTCCAAGAAGTGATTCTGGAGTAGTTGAAGTCCCGCTATATATTGCTAACTTAACGTTAGCTCCGTTTGGCGAATAGGTAAAAGTGTTTAAAGCAGTTAGGGTGCCTGTTGCAGTGCATTGAAAGACTGCAGCATATTTAGTTCCACTAACTTCAGCGTTTACATAGGCAGGAATAGGGCTTGCTACGCCGAGAACATTGTATATTGTAACCATGCTTGATGAAGTTATGCCTTGCGATGTTGCCCATTCGTTTATTTCTTCTTGGCTAAAACTGTAGCAAGCTGCTGGGTTAGAGCTGTCCCATGAGTAACCTTCAAGGTTAAGTCCGTTCCAGCCATCTGTTCCAAACCAGAAGTCCCATGACAAACCATCCTTAATCATCTGCGTTAAACGGGTAGTGTAAAGGTCTATTAATCGTGTTCCTGCAGTGATATTGTTCACTGGGTCTGGCGTGGCAAATACAGCAAATGGATCTGGGATAATATAGTTTGTATTATTGTCTGTAACGGCAGCACTCACGCCATTTGCATTTGTAAACGCTAACTCAGGATGCAAAGTTTCAATATAGTTGTATTCTTGCTGTCCTTCCCATGCTATTTCAGTGGTTTCAAGCCCAACTTTCCAGCCATCATAATGAAATCGGTCAATTAAGGTTTCAAGCTGCTGGAATGTCCAACCCATCCAAGTGCCTTTTGTCTGGCTGAAACTGTATCCGTACCACCAGATGCCATACTGATGCATGTCACTTATGGTCACCGCATTGGCATAGCTGTGATTTGCAACATAACTGTCAACCCATGCGCTAATGTTCATCTGATTCGGATTTAAGTCAGTAATGCAGATGCCCCTTAAAATCACCGTCAACGGAGCAGAACCCGTCGATGTAGCAGAACTTCCTTGTGTAATTGTTCCGCTTGATTGAAGCGTGATAGCTGTTTGCGAGGAAGCGTTGCCCACGTTTATGAAAAGGGCTGATATCAAGAAGATGCTGACTGCAAGAGCTGCGAAGATCTGATTTTTCGTTTATGTGTTCCCTCACATTGGGTCGGCGTTTTGTTTTTTGGACACTGAGAACGTATCTGAAGATTTACGATATAATAAACTTACGGATTAATGAACCTGACACTAAATCTGGACAACACAAATACAGAACAACAGACTGCTTTCCTTGAAAAAGGCTTTAATTGAATACTTTGTGCTTGTTGGTGCTTTATAGCTTTATCAAGTGCCACCATTAGTCAGCCACAGGTCGAGATTTAAGCATTTGTGACTTCAATCTCACAACAACTAGTATTTGTGCCAGTAATGCGCCCCGTACAAAAACAAGGTCAAAGTTACTTGGAAAACGATGTTACTGGAAAGCCGTAGGTTAAAATTTTAGCTAGCTAGTTTTTATCCGATTTTTAGCGTTTTTGTGGTCCTTTTTGAGCAATTTCGGCTTTTTGTCATTTTATTAGCATGCTAGCGTACGCTATAAAACTTAAATCTCCTGTTGATAAATAATGAAACCCTGATAAATAGAAGCTTTCCGCTGAAATTCTCAGACTCAAAACAGGAAAAATCAAAATGATACTAAGCCACTAAAAAAGCATTATGAAATTTGATGGCTTTCCAGAAGAAAAGACAAACTTATCCTTCAAGCTAACAAATGGTGTAGGCTGGTTAACCACTTATCGCCTCATCATTCAACAAGAGAAGCATAACCCGCGCCTCAACATCATGGAGAGGCAAGACCCTGAAATGTACCTTTTACGCGATTTTGAGAAAGCCGAGATAAAAGGCGAAACGCTCACCTCATATTTCAAGGGCAGGCAGAAAGCGGAGATTCGGTTTGAGTTTTATTCGCCTGCATTACTTCAAGAGATCAAAGGCTGTATCGAGCAAACAGCAAAACACTTCAAGTAAGAACGCTTTTACAGAATATCAATTCGAATTAATCTAACCCGCGCCTTATCTTTTTATCTATCTTTGTCGCTTCAGCTTGCCAGTTTTCTTTTGACAGCAAATTTTCGAGAAGTTTTTTCTCCATGACCTCTTTTTGTATGTATTGATTTATTCCTAAGCTTTGATATAATTCCGTTATGGGACTGCTTAGTTGAGATTTGTCCATGGAAGGCGTAGCGTAAAATCGAAGTTTGTGAAAACCCTAAAGTCTACTCCGATTAGTTCTTTTTCCAATGCAATAATCAACGTTTTTGAATTGCTAATCTCTATTATCGCGTCATGTTGGAACATATCCTTGGCTTTGCACATTCCAAAGAACGATTGCGGCGGGTTTCTTAAATCTTCAACCAGCCTGGGGATTTGCTTTAAGAGGTTTTTGGTGTTGATTACATGTGTGATTTCTGTTTTTGTCGTTTTCTTTTGGATGAGAGCTTTGATTAAAACATTAAACCAATCTTCGAATTTTCTTGTTAGATAAAATATGTCTTCTGACAATTGGTCCTGCGAAAGCTGAAAGACCATTTTGTTATCTACTAATGATTTGAATCTCTTTGAGAACTCTTCGACATTGCTTGGAGGGAAATACTGTTTTTTCTTAGAAGAGTTTTGGGAAGTTATATGAGCAGCAATATGAGCCCACATCTGCTGCTGCTTAGGAGTTTTAAACCCCACCCTACCGTCAACGCTGCCGCTGGTTGACACGGGTTGTTGAGCTACGAGTAAACCTGCGGTTGCCACCGAAAGGGCGATTCCGACGAAGACTAATGCGGCTATGGGAATTAGAGGTGCTTTTTGGAATCTCTGGTTTACCGAGAAGATAATGTGTGTAGTAAGTCTTAATAAATATTATTCATTTCGAATCCCAAAAAATGCGCGGGTTTTAAGTGGCATATTGCCTGATTATTCTGCAGATGGAAAAATAGAAGCAAATATCACATAAATATATATATGTTACTAGCAGAAAAGTAAACCAATTTATTCGTTTGAGGTGTAATTTAGGAGAAGGATCGGTGTGCGGAGAGTTCAGCTAGCAGTAGTGGGAATGCTATGCTTTTCAGCAACGTTTGGCATATTCCAGTTTTTGAAATATTCAAGTTCTGGAAACGTCACATATATCATGGTATCTGGCTCTCCCACTACAACCCGACATAATGAGCCCTACCTCTACGGAGGAGCTCAAATCTTAGTCAACACGAAATATAAGGATAAAAAAACATGAAGAAACTACTGAACAAAAAAATATCTTTAATAATCATTTCAACTCTGCTGCTTCTAGGCATGACTGCGATTCTAATAGATATTCCAGCTGTTCATGCTTCAAGCCAGTTGATTTTGCGCCCTGATGCTAATGGCACTTACCAGCAGTTTTCTGAGGTGCCATCCAGCGTATTCTTGTTTGGAGACTCGTTTGAAAGTGGAGATATAAGCGCATGGACAGGAACAGCGAGTGCAGGTGGTTCTTATGCGGTTGTTACTTCTCCCGTTTATTCTGGAAATTATGCTTACCAAAGTTATTGTGGTTTGGGGTACATGCAGCTTTACGAGAATTTTGCAACTTCTTACCCAACGCTTTATTTTCTTGCTTATGTTCAACTTGGAACGTTGCCCCCTCCAGGTAAATACGTTACTACGCTTTGGATAACGAACAGCGTCCGTTCCCAAAATATCGTCGATGGGCAAGTCATTAATATTGGTGGGACTTTATATTGGCGACTTACTTATAGTGACAACAGCGGGACGCATAGCATAACAACTGCTACTCCTACCCCAACAACTGGCGTATGGTACTGCATAGAAATCGATATCGTTCAGGGAAGCGGTTCAGGCTCAGTTGCTATGTATCTTAATGGTGGTAGTAGTCCACTTTTAAGTGCTACGGGGTTGACTAATACTAATTATGCGCCTCAAACTGTTGTTTTGGATAATGAGGCTGGAGACAACGGTTACATGTATTATGACGATGTTGCTGTTTCAACCAATAACACTGCAGCACATTACAGTTTAGTTAATGACCAAAGCGACAACACTGCCTTGCAAGCTAACAGCACTACAGAGCAAGAAACTGAATTGCTTGCAACTACGTCTCAGACGGGAACGATAAACAGCGTAGTCGTGAACATGGTAGCTTTAGCATCAACGTCTGGATGCAGTGCTGAAACCTTATGTTATACTCACAGCACACCTTACGATGGCGCGTCAACGTCAATCGCAAGCGGAACACTCTTAAGTAGCGGCGGAGCATCAAACACAAACGGGTTTAGCACTTACTCAACAACTTATACGACTAACCCGAACACTGGTTTACCGTGGACATGGGCGGAAGTTAACGCACTGCAAATCGGTGCTCAAGCAACAACTTTACCGAGCGGAGACACAATTCAGTTTAGCCAGTTTTACGTAGTGGTGAATTATGCTTCTCAGTTCCAGGTGACTTTCGCCAGTTCTGGTCTTGGCGCTGATGCTACTGGAAACTTAGTGAGTTACAGCGTTAACGGCGGTGCTGCCAGCTCGATTGGCGTGTCTGGCGGTTCCATCTTGGTTGATTCCGGTGCGATCGTTACCTACAGCTTCAATACTGTAGCGAGCAGCAACACTGGTGAGCAGTATCAGCTTGTCAGTGTTACTGGTCCTGCTTCTGGATTCACTGTTTCTGGCCCTACCACGTTAACAGGCAACTATGTGACACAGTACGAGGTTACTTTCTCCAGTTCTGGTCTTGCTGCTGATGCTTCTGGGAACTTGGTGACTTTCAGCGTTAGCGGCGGATCATATTCTGGTGCTACTAGCCCGATTAGCGTGTCTGGCGGTTACATCTGGGTTAATAATGGCGCGTCTGTTACCTACAGCTTTGTTAATCCTGTTATGAGCACCAACACTGGTGAGCAGTATCGGTTTGGCAGCGTTACTGGCCTTACTTCTCCGATCAGTGTTTCCGGCGCTTGCACGGTGACTGGCAACTATGTGACACAGTATAAGGTGACTTTCTCAAGCAGCGGTCTTGCTGCTGATGCTTCTGGGAACTTGGTGACTTTCAGCGTTAGCGGCGGATCATATTCTGGTGCTACTAGCCCGATTAGCGTGTCTGGCGGTTACATCTGGGTTAATAATGGCGCGTCTGTTACCTACAGCTTTGTTAATCCTGTTATGAGCACCAACACTGGTGAGCAGTATCGGTTTGGCAGCGTTACTGGCCTTACTTCTCCGATCAGTGTTTCCGGCGCTTGCACGGTGACTGGCAACTATGTGACACAGTATAAGGTGACTTTCGTTGTTAGTCCTTCTGGAGGCGGTTCGACTAGTCCGTCTGGTTCTAATGTTTGGGAAAATGCAGGTTCTCTTAGTATATCTGCCTCAGCGAATAGTGGTTACTCGTTCTTGTCTTGGTCAAGCAATACTGGGTCAATCACTATTACCAGTACAAGTTCTGCTTCTACGACGGCGACGATAAATGGAGTTGGCACTATTACAGCAAACTTCTTGGGTAATCTGGATCACTTCGTGTTTAGCTCTGTTGGTTCTCAGATTGCGGGTACCCCGTTTACCATAACGATTACGGCTGAGGACGCTTCTGGCAACACGGTTACAAGCTACAGTGGCACACCGACTTTGACGTATTCAGCTGGGTCTATCAGTCCGTCTTCTGCAACTGGCGGCTTCATTAATGGTGTTTGGACTGGTTCAGTCACGGTTACTGCTGCTGGTTCAAGCGTTACTCTTGGTGTGAATGATGGCAACGGCCAAACTGGAACAAGTAACCCATTCACGGTTACTCATGCTTCTGCGGTGTCTTCTCTAACGGCTTCTTTGAGTCCGACGTCGGTTGCGACTCCGGGCACGGTGACTGGGTCGGCTACGGCATATGACGCGTATGGCAACACTTGGGACGTCAGCACTTTGGCGACTTGGAGTATTCCCGCTGGCGGCGACGGCGGCTCCTGGTCAAGCAATGTTTACACTTCGCATACTGCAGGCACCTACACTGTTCAGGCTACTTATTTAGGCAAGACTGCTACGGCTTCTTTGACGGTTACGGCGCGCGCGCTGAATCTTACTATTTCTGCTTCTGCTGGTGCTAATGGAACGATTAGCCCAAGTGGTTCTGTAAGCGTCAACTATGGTGGTAATCAGAGTTTCGCTGTAACGGCGAGTGCTGGCTACCACATTGTTGATGTCGTTGTGGATGGTGTTTCTCAGGGTGCGGTTTCGTCTTACACCTTCACCAACGTCCAGGCAGATCAAACGATCACTGCAAGCTTCGGGATCAACACCAACACAACAAAGACAATAGTTGGAATAGTATACAGCATATCCAACACCACTACCATAATTCCCATCACAAAAGAAGGAAACATAAGTTTTCAGCAATTTTTGACGAATGTCACATTCGTACCATACCCACACACCACGTCAACCCTAGTGTCCTTCACAATTACAGGACCAAGCGGAACAGTGGGCTTTAGCAACATGACCCTTCCGAAAACTGCCATACCCTACGGAACAATTCCACTCGTATACATAAATGGCACGCTGGCTGCAAACCAGGGCTACACACAAGACGCCACTAACTTCTACGTATGGTACACAACACACTTCAGCACACACCTAGTGACAATACAAGTCACAACACCAACGCCGTCACCAACACCATTGTATCTCATACTCGCTGCCGTCTTAGCCGCCGCCGCAATCCTCCTTTTAATCTTCCTAATCCTCCTATTGATTAGAAGACGAAAAACTACTCACTTGGTGGTTTCAAGTGGGACTTCTCAGGTTGCTGGTACGGTTTTCTATATGACGGTTACGGCTAAAGACGCGCGTGGAAATACGGTTACGGGCTATACTGGTACGGTTCATTTCAGCTCTTCAGATTCTGGGTCTGGTGTTAGTTTGCCAAGCAACTATACGTTCCAGCCTAGCGATAAAGGTATTATGTGTTTCTCGGTTACGTTGGTGACGCCTACTGGTACTGGGTCGATTACGGCTACTGACACGGTGACTAGCTCGATTACTGGTTCTCAGACTGACATAACGGTGAATGCTGCTTCTGCTACGCGGTTGGTTTTTGTAGGTGTGCCTTCTTCTTTGGATGCTGGCGTGACTTCTGGGGCGATTACGGTTCAGTTGCAGGATGCTCATGGTAATCCTGTCAATGCTGAGTCGGCTGTTATGGTTGCTTTGTCTCCCAGTGGCAAGTGGTATTCAGATTCTGACGGTAGCACATTGATTTCGAATGATCAGATTACGATAAGTGCAGGCTCGAGTAGTAGTTCAAGTTTCTATTTCAAGAGTACTGCTGCTGGGTCTGTTTCGTTGGGTGCTTCTGGCGGCAACTATACGTCAGCATCGGCTAGTTTGACGGTTACCCCAAAACGACCGCAAAGCCGTTCTCGACACACTAGAAGGGCTACTGCTCTGGATCACATAGTGATTAGTCCGGGTGCAGCGTCGATTACTGCTGGTGTTTCTCAGGACTACTCTGCTGAGGCGTTTGACCAGTATGGTAACAGCTTGGGCAGTGTCACCGCTACCTACAGGGCTCGTGGCGCTTCAATTACTGGGAACTCGGTGTCTGCGACTGCGGCTGGTTCCTACACGGTTACTGGAACCTACAGGGGTAAGTCTGCTGATGCTACTTTGACGGTTACTCATGCTGCTGCGGCTTCGAGTGTGGCGATTTCTCCTGCTGGTTCGTCGGTTACGGCTGGATTATCTAAGACTTATTCGGCTACGGCTTCTGACGCTTACGGTAACACTTGGGATGTTACTGGCTCAGTTACTTGGAGCATAAGCTCTGGCGCTGGCGGTTCCTGGAGCAGTAACGTTTACACTTCAGCCAAGGCTGGTTCCTACACGGTTACGGGCACTTATGCTTCAACGGCTTACACTACTGGTTTGACGGTGAATCCGTCTGCTGCTACTCACTTGGTGGTTTCAAGTGGGACTTCTCAGGTTGCTGGTACGGTTTTCTATATGACGGTTACGGCTAAAGACGCGCGTGGAAATACGGTTACGGGCTATACTGGTACGGTTCATTTCAGCTCTTCAGATTCTGGGTCTGGTGTTAGTTTGCCAAGCAACTATACGTTCCAGCCTAGCGATAAAGGTATTATGTGTTTCTCGGTTACGTTGGTGACGCCTACTGGTACTGGGTCGATTACGGCTACTGACACGGTGACTAGCTCGATTACTGGTTCTCAGACTGACATAACGGTGAATGCTGCTTCTGCTACGCGGTTGGTTTTTGTAGGTGTGCCTTCTTCTTTGGATGCTGGCGTGACTTCTGGGGCGATTACGGTTCAGTTGCAGGATGCTCATGGTAATCCTGTCAATGCTGAGTCGGCTGTTATGGTTGCTTTGTCTCCCAGTGGCAAGTGGTATTCAGATTCTGACGGTAGCACATTGATTTCGAATGATCAGATTACGATAAGTGCAGGCTCGAGTAGTAGTTCAAGTTTCTATTTCAAGAGTACTGCTGCTGGGTCTGTTTCGTTGGGTGCTTCTGGCGGCAACTATACGTCAGCATCGGCTAGTTTGACGGTTACCCCAAAACGACCGCAAAGCCGTTCTCGACACACTAGAAGGGCTACTGCTCTGGATCACATAGTGATTAGTCCGGGTGCAGCGTCGATTACTGCTGGTGTTTCTCAGGACTACTCTGCTGAGGCGTTTGACCAGTATGGTAACAGCTTGGGCAGTGTCACCGCTACCTACAGGGCTCGTGGCGCTTCAATTACTGGGAACTCGGTGTCTGCGACTGCGGCTGGTTCCTACACGGTTACTGGAACCTACAGGGGTAAGTCTGCTGATGCTACTTTGACGGTTACTCATGCTGCTGCGGCTTCGAGTGTGGCGATTTCTCCTGCTGGTTCGTCGGTTACGGCTGGATTATCTAAGACTTATTCGGCTACGGCTTCTGACGCTTACGGTAACACTTGGGATGTTACTGGCTCAGTTACTTGGAGCATAAGCTCTGGCGCTGGCGGTTCCTGGAGCAGTAACGTTTACACTTCAGCCAAGGCTGGTTCCTACACGGTTACTGGAACCTACAATAGTGCGGCTTACACTACTGGTTTGACGGTTAATCTGGCTGGTCTGGATCACTTTGTCTTTAATACTGTGGGTGCTCAGACTGCGGGTGCATCGTTTAGCTTGACGGTTACGGCTGTGGACGCGTATGGGAACACGGTTTCGAGCTACACTGGAACTAACACTTTGAGTGTTTCAACTGGAACTATTAGCCCAACTAGCACTGGCGCCTTCTCGAATGGTGTTTGGACTGGTATGGTTACGGTGACTGCTGCTGGTTCAGGCGTTACTATTACGGCTACTGATGGCAGTTATTCTGGGGCGAGCGACCCGTTTACGGTGAATCCTACCCTTACTGCTTCTGCTGAGTCTCACGGTTCAATCACTCCATCTGGAGCTGCCATTGTTAACTATGGTAGTGACCAGACTTTCATTATAACTCCTGATGCGCACTATCACGTTGCGGATGTCTTGGTGGACGGCTCCTCGGTTGGGGCGGTAACCTCGTACACCTTCACTAATGTTGTGGCTGCTCACAGGATTACTGCGACTTTTGCGATTAAC
>Ga0208687_1000136_pt1 | contig 74961 bp, 55 predicted proteins | sample June2015DPH_6_10_FD_184695 | JGI IMG/M metagenome (GOLD analysis project Ga0208687, IMG submission 184695) | Peatland microbial communities from SPRUCE experiment site at the Marcell Experimental Forest, Minnesota, USA - June2015DPH_6_100... | ecosystem: Environmental > Terrestrial > Soil >...
CAGAGCGGCGCCCTGGACATGGCGGCGGCGGGCGACCAAGGCGCCGCCGCCAAGCAAGCGTCGATCGTGCTGCCGCCGCTGCGCCCCGGCTGGTACGACGCCGCCCTGGTCATGACCTGTCACGGCCAATTCGTCGGCCAACAAGACCTTCACCTGATCCGCCTGCCCGATGACCAGTCCCCGCCACGGCCCGATCCACGCTTCGGACTCATCGCCACGGAATTGCCCTTCGACGGCTGGTCGCAGCTTCCCGAGCTCTTGCCTTTGCTGGCGGCGGGGCGAGTCAAGCTCGCCGTCTGGAACCAGGACGGCGATATCCAGCAGGTCGATGCCATCGCTTTCGATGCCCTGCTCCAACGCCTGGAAGAACTGGGCATCACGCCCACCGCGTGTCTGACCGGCCTGCCCCCTTCGGTGTCGGCGAAGATCGGCGGCGGACAGTGGACCCAGCTCCTCAAGGTCTCACCCGAACTATGGCGGCAGGACTTGGCCTACCTGGTTTCCCGCCACGCCGCTCACCTGGACCGCTGGCAGATCGGCGCCGACCGCGACGCCGCCATGTTCCTGGAAAAACCGCAGATGCGCCAGGTCTACGACCTGCTGTACAAGGAATTCGCCGCCCTGGTGGAGAAGCCGGACCTGGCCATGCCCTGGCCCGCCTGGTACGACCTGTCCGGCCGGCTTCCCGCCACCGTCGCCCTCTCCGTTCCTCCCGAGGTGCTTCCCTCGCAGTTGCCCCTCTACATGCAGGAAATCCGCGGATACCAAGGGCACAACCTTTCCCTGACTCTGCAACTGCTCGACGACCGCTACGGCCGGGAAGAGCAAATCCGCGACCTGGCCCAGCGCCTGACCTACGCCCTGGCCGGGGGGGCTAGCCGCATCGATCTTCCCCTGCCCTTCACCCTCCGCCGCGACGACCAGCAGGTTTGCGATGAACCCTGGGAACTGGCCCTGGTCATCCGCACCCTGGTCACTCAGTTTGCCGGCGCCAACTTCCGCGGCAAAGTCCCCATCGCCAGCAACGTCGAAGCCTTTCTCTTCGACCGCGACGGCCAGGGCATCATGGTCCTCTGGAGCCGCGGCGGACAAACCGCCTCCAAAGACTTGGCCCTCAACCTCGGCGAGCATCCCCGCCGCGTCGATCTATGGGGCAACGTCACCCCGCTGCTCCAAGCCGAAGGCAAAACCGACACGGTCAAGCTCACCATCGGCCCCATGCCCTTCTTCCTGATCGACATCGATCCCGTCACCGCCCAAATGCGCGCCAGCGTCCGCTTCGATCAGCCGTTGCTGGAATCCAGCTTTGAGCCGCACACACGCACCATCCACTTCGTCAATCCCGCGAAGGAAACCATCAGCGGCTCCCTGAAATTGATCCCCCCCGAAGGCTGGACCCTCACCCCCTCGGTGTTTTCCTTCAGCCTGAACCCCGGCGAGGTCTTCGACCGCCAGATCAGCATCGAGTTCCCCTACAACAGTTTCGCCGGCCCCAAGACGGTCCTGGCCAATTTCAAGATTCAGGCCCGCCGCGAAATCGCTTTCAACGTTCCCATCCTCCTGAGCCTGGGCCTGGGCGACGTGGGCATGCAAACCCTGGCCCTGCACGACAAAAACGACTTGATCGTTCAGCAGATGATCAGCAACTACGGCAACAAGCCCATCGACTACACCGCCTTCGCCGTCTACCCCGGCCAACCGCGTCAGGAGCGGTTGGTGACCCACCTGGGCCCTGGCCGCACCACGATCAAGCTGTACCGTTTCAGCAACGTGCAGATCATTCCCAACGCCAAAGTCCGCAGCGGCCTTCGTGAAGTCGAAGGCACACGGATTCTCAACGATGAAGTCCCCGTGCAGTGAACTGCGACGCGGTCGGGCTTTCACTGGTGCAACAAGGGATTGATGCACCGCCCCCCAAATTGATGACCTTCGTTCTAGCCGCTCAGGCAACTGAATTTCGAAGCGGCGATTAATTGCGGATCACAAAGGCGTTACAGGTGAACTGCGCGCAGGCTCGCACTAGACTAGCGCGCAAGGAATGAATCGCAACGTTGCCCCGGACGTGCAGTTGCGCTCCTATTTGCACGCAATTTCCAAAAAACTTTTCCCCCATGTCTGCAAACAGACTTGGATTGGGCTCGCACGGCTGCGCGTAACCATATTGAGGAAAATAGATTGCGCGCCAAGGCGAACGGCGGAAGGGGGCCGAAAAATACATAAGCCGTTGGCTGGATTTTGGTTATGAAAAAAATGGAAGAGAACCTTCACCCGCGTGAGGACCATAGGGGGTTGTGTTTTTGACCTCGATTTTTGAGGCTGTTTAAGGTGATGAATGTTGGGCGCTTGGGCTGCCCAGAGGCGATCGAAAATCGGCGCGCCGAGGCCCGAAAAATCATGAATTTTGGGTCTGGCTCATGGATCGTCCAAATTGATTGGCGCGAGAAAAACTTTCACTACCACGCCGCCTCCGGCGGCACCCCCGAATCGGAATTTCGGCTCCACGCCGACCTTCAACCGTCCAAAACAGGCCCGCTTGAGCGACGACGGGGGAATAACTGCGTTCCTGCATATCCCTTTTCAAAACGGTTGACTTTCGTCTCGGCCGGCTTGAACTTCCGTGGGAAAGACTAAAGCGTACTGGCCCCGTCAGTTCCTTCACCCTCGCTGCCTTCGACTGCTATGGGCGTTCCGAGCTTCGGATCGCCGTTGACATAGTCCTGGTAAGTGAAACGAACGTGCGCCGCCTGCGGCTCGTGGTCGCTGGCGTACATGTAAACGGCGAATTCCGTATCTTTTCCCCATCGCGAGTTCGAACTCCACTTCTCGTCAGCAGTGAGTACATCGCGGGAAGTTCCGGGATGAACAGGGCGGTCGCAATAGATGGTAAATCCGGTTTCCGATTTCAAGTCGCCTTTCGAGCATCCTGGACCGGGTGCGTGGGATTGCAGAGCCGCTCGCGTTTGCACTGAGACATTTAAATCCCGCGCGGTCGCCGTGCCCGTGTTGTAAATGCGGAATATCCACCTACGAATTTCAACCCCGGCACTTTGGGATCCCTGGTCAACGAATCGCACCTGAACTCGCAAATAGGGCTTTGATCGCGGGTGAAACATGGCTCTTAGTAATGAGACTGCTGCGACTACGAAATCATCACCAGCGCGAATGTAATACGGCTTGTTTTTCACGTATTCGGCTCTATGCGGCTTGAAATTGCTTTCGGGCACGAGGCAGACGACGAACCCACCACCAGCTGGATCGTTGATTGGCTCTATCAGAACGCCGCCCACAGGTGGGTCGGTAGCCATGTGGTGCAGCGCCATCAATTGCGACTTGAAGGCGTCGGGATTGGGTACAAACCGCAAGTCAGATGCGGCATCTACTTTCTTGTTGGGGTCGGCGGGGGAGGGTGTGGCGCGCGCATCAATGCCCCATATCAGGACACCACCGCCAGTGTTTGCAAAGCCCGTTAGCGCGGTGCTCCACAACTCTTTGATTTTTTCGTCTTTGAGCGGGACGAGTGCAGTTGGTGGACCACCCAACCCCGCTTTAAAGTCCAGCCATTCTTCTTCGAAGGTGGGCGGCACCGCTCCAACCATCGCCCGCAAATACGCGGCTTTGTCGGGAGCCGACATGATCTGCTCGAAAAGATATTGAGCGTTAGAGGCCATGTACACCGCCTTTGCCAAAAATCAGCACGATCGAAACCCAAAACTGGGGACCCGTCCAATTACGCGCGATTCGCCTTCTTGGCCGCGCGGCCGCAGCGCGCCCAATTGGATCCACGATTTCATTTTAGCCGTCCAGGTCTTCGACCCCAGGGCAACGTATTGGCCCCGCCTTTTGTTTTCAGACCTTTTGTAGGTCCGTCACGAGTTCTGGTTCCCTCATCGCGTGCCGAATTAATGATTTCAGGGCCTGCGTAAGGAACTGCTCAACCCGTCCGCGGTTCACGAGTATCCGCAACTCGGCCAATGCGAAATTCGCATCGTCGCCGTGCGCTATCGTGCTTCGATAGCTATACAGCGCCTGCCAAATTTCCTGAGGCGTGGGGTTTCGGAAAACGCTATAGTCTAATTTCATTGCCATCCGCTTCTCTAACAGCGGAATCTTGGACGCGATTTGGTGTCTAAGTGAATCGTAACGCCCGTGCGGATCGTGAGTGAGTAGGGATTCGATGATGGCAAATAATCCCAGCGGATAGAGGTCACTTCCGGCGACACCTCGCAGATGCAAGAACTTCTCCGACGCTCGCGTAATCCGAGGAAATTGACCCGCGATATCCTGCAGGGATTTGAACCCCTCTCTGATCTCATTCACGGCAGCATCGTCCAGAATATCCTCGAACCTAGTAAATGTTTCCCACCCGAGCAGGCTAGCCACGGGGTAGCCGTGAAAGCCCTGGCTTTTGGGGTAAAGGGTTACCGCAAACCGAAGCTCAACTTTGCTGAGCCGGCCTGCCTGATCCAGGATGTGTTGGAAATAGTCAGGAATCCGCTGGCCCGAAGAGGTAACTGTCGCCTCTTGCGGGGGTTCAACAACGTAATACCTCCATTTATCGGGGCTTAGTTCCTCCGACCGCAATCCCCCGCCAGGCTGCGCTGCATCCATCGGGACCATGCGTTCTTCGTACAGCTGACGACAATTCCCAATAGCGCCACCGAAGAAAGATAGCGAATCGCGAATTCTCGCGATCTCAGCCATCGTCGCACGCCGAAAGATGTGGCCGGGTGCCAAGTCGACGGGTATTGTGCAGCGAACGTCAAGTCGATTCGCCACAAACCAAATTCTCTTGTCAATTTCTGTTGGCTCCGCCGTCATGGGACCTCAACCACGCTGAGAACCTGTCACTCCTGCTATTTCGACAGCTGCCCGAGTTGGGCGGCAATTTGTTGCCTTCGCGTTTAGCCACGCTGGTCCATGGCCAGACCCGTGCTGATTTTATCAGTTTCGTCCGCAATACGTTATGTTCGGGCTATCGACATGTCGGCGGAAAGTGCTCGTCCTGCTGAAGGGGGAAAATCTTGCGACCGCCTCACAGCACTTCCGTCGCTCGCGGATAGCTGGGAAGGGGGGGAAGCGCCCCTTATTGCTGGGGCGGAACGAGGCGGTCTGACGCGAGGCGAATAAGGGCTCGCTCATTGCGGGCGGGTCACCTTGTACACCGTTGTTTCCCCCACTTGGGCCATGCGCGCCGCCCGTGTTTCGATCAGCGCGCTAGCACGGCGGTTATCCCCCATCTGCACGATGTAGCCGTAGTCGCGATCTATTTGCCGCCAATCCAACGGCGTAAAAATCTTCGTGCCCCAATCGAGGTCCGGCGCGTACAACAGCGGGGCATTCAAACGAAAATGCCAATAAAAGGTCGCTTCCGGCCAATTCAACAGCCGTGGCACGCGGCCATGGCCGTCGATCATGTACCAGAGCGCAAAGTGCTGGTACGGCAGCAGCCGGCCATAAAGCAAGTGATCGCTCACCAGCGGCAAAACGTTCTGGCCCGGTGGGATCTGCCGCAGAGCCGTCTGGCAGTCGACGAGTTTGCCGTCAATTTGCCTCGCCGTGTGATAAACGATTCCCAGATTGACCAGGCAAAATACCGCCAAGGCAATGAGTACGCCGTGATCGCCTCGCGGCAGTTCCTCTGCGCTGTCTGCGCCGATGCAGAAAACCAGAAGGAATGCCGGCAACAGGAAGCGATCATCAAGGTAATAGGTTCCCAGCGCCCCCGTGGGAGTGCACAGGTACGCTCCCAGACACCACAACGCGCCCAGCGCGATCGCATCACATTGCAGTTGCCGGCGATGGATCACCAAAAACGCGCCCAGGCACATCACATAGAAGGCAATCAACACGGCCGCAGGTATGGATGTCGACCAGTAAAACGGCGCGGCCATGTGCAGTATCTTTCCGAGCACAGATCGAAACTCCACGGGTCCCGAGGCGACGGAGCTCATCTGTGGCTCCCCCAATCGAATGGCCACCAGACACCCGACCAGCGGCACCGCGACGGCGACAGCCCCCAAGGCGCGACGGACCTCCGTGCGCCTTTTCTCCGCGGATGTCGCTCTGCGTGCCCGTAGGGCTGCCAAAGTCGCATCCGACACCATGATCGCCAGCGCGCACAGGGCGGCGCTGCGATGAAACAGCACCAGCACGGCGCCCAAGACCGCCGCCGCGACGGCCAGGCCCCGCGACAGCTTGCGCATGGCTTGCCAGTAGAGCGCCAGCCAAACAAACAGCATCCCCAAGCCAACCTCGTACGGGAAAAACCCAGTCATGAAAAACCAGTTCAAATTGAGCAGAAGCCCGACCATGGCCCATCCGCGCCGCTCCGGCGCGCAGGTCGCCAGAAACACGTACAGGCCCAGCGGCGGCGCCACCAGGGAAAACAGCATCAACGCACGCTCGGCAACCGTGATCGACAGGTAACGAGCGATCCCCGCTCCCACGAAATCGAGCAGTATGTTTTGCGTCGGGAAGAACGACACATCCACGTAGGGCGGGGCCGTGCCCGACCAGAACCGCTCGATCAGCGCCGTGCGCGCCAGGTGATTGGTCGCGTCGCAATACGGAAAGTATCGCAGGGACAAGGCCGCGGCTGCTTCCAGGATGAGCACCGCCCAAAAAAGCGTGTCAGCCCACCCCCATGAAGCTCTGAGGCTTCGTTTCATCCGCATCCTTTAGTTCGACTCTTGCCGTTTTGCGTGCCTCACCCGGCACGGCTCAAGTGGGTCCAGCAATGTGGGCCGTAAACGGCGGGGAAGTTTATGGCAACACTTCACCCGTTGGCAAATCTGCATGAGGCGTTCAGCCGCCGCAATAGGGGGGCGGTATCTCCCCCAAACGCTTGACTTTCGTCACAGCCGCTTCGATTTTCCCGTTTTCCGGAGCTGTCCGGGACTGGACTGGCCGGAATTTGGTAGTAAGATAATCAGGCGGTGGAATTTGTCTGGAACAGCAGGAACGTCGCCCATATTGCCAAGCATGGCATACGTCCACACGAGGCCCAATACGTTGTGGAGAATTCTCGGCCGCCTTTTCCGCAAATGATCGGCCAGGACAAGCGGCTGGTCGTTGGCACCCTGCCGGACGGTCGCTACCTGCAGGTCATTTATGTTCCGTCCAGATCGGTTCCGGGCGCAGTGTATGTCATGCATAGCCGCTCGCTGACCGACGCCGAGAAGCGAAGGTTTCGCCGGAGAATGCGATGAAAAGGAGAACGAAACATCCGGAAGACATGAGCGCGGCGGAATTGACCGAAGCGACCAAGCAGTTCGACGAGCCGTTTATATTTGAAAAATCGCGCCCGATGACGGCGGCCCAGCGCGCCCAGGAACGCAAGCTGCGCCGCGGCCGCGGCCGCCCCAAAGTCGGCAAGGGAGCTAAAAAGATCAGCATTTCGCTGGAAGGAAATCTGCTCCAACGAGCCGACGCTTTGGCCACAAAAAAAGGCGTAAACCGCTCGCAACTCATCGCTGATTTTGTCGCGGCGGGCCTTAGACGCAAGGCGGTCTGACCCCCGAAAATGTACTTACGCCCGAAAATGTACTTATCCCCTTTCTTCCGTCCTTATCCCCTTTCTTCCGTCCGCGGTTTAAATTCTCTTTAAGAGAAAACCGCGGATGACGCGGATGACACGGATAAATAACAACTGAGTGTCTGAGCTTCCCCACGAATGGTGGGCGCGACGGAACGCCGGCACAATGGCCGGCGAAAGGAGTCCGTTGCGATGGGATATCGGCGATACACACCAGAGTTCAAGGATGAGGCCTGCAAGTTAGGGGCTGATCCCCTGTGCGGCCCAGGACGTGCGGCCAAGAAGTTGGGTATGCCTGAAGCGACCTTGCGTATGTGGATGAAGGATCGCGGCTTGCTCGAAGCGCGACCGGTTGCGCAGGTTCCTGACAGCGACGATCCCCAGGTGCTCAAGGAGCAGATCCGCGAGCTGCGCGAGCAGTTGCGGCAATCGGAGATCGACAAGGAGATTTTAAAAAAAGCGGCCGCGTTCTTTGCCAGGGAACAGCGATGAAGTTCGCCTGGATTTACGAGCATCGAGACCAATGGGAGATTGGGCGACTTTGCCGCGTGCTGGAGGTGGGCCGCAGTGGCTACTATGCCTGGCGTCGACGGCAGCAAAACCCGGGCGTGATGACGCTGCGTCGTCGGCAACTCCTGGATCAGATCCGTGCCGAGCAAGAACTGGGACGGGGATTGTACGGCTCGCCTCGGATTCATGCGGCCTTGGTGGATCGTGGCATCCAGGTGTGCATCAACACGGTCGCCAAGCTCATGAAACAAGCCGGAATCCGGGCGGCGACCGGCCGGCGATTCCGTCCGATGACCACCGACAGCCGCCACGCCTACCCGCCGGCGCCCAACTTGTTGGACCGGCAGTTCACGGCTCCCAAGCCCAATCAAAAGTGGCTCTGCGACATTACGTACGTTCCCACGGACCAGGGCGTGGTGTACCTGGCCAGCGTGCTGGATGTTTGCAGCCGTCGGATTGTGGGGTGGAGCATGCACACGGATCTGCAAGCCCAGTTGTGCATCGACGCCTTGAAGATGGCCCTGCAGCGCCGCCGTCCGGGAGAACACCTGCTGCACCACAGCGACCGTGGTGTGCAGTACGCCTGCGAGGCCTACCAGCAGTTGCTGGCTGCCCATGGGATCGTGTGCAGCATGAGCCGCGTGGGCAACTGTTATGACAATGCGATGATGGAAAGCTATCACGGCACGCTGAAGAACGAGCTGGTGCATCTGCAGCCTGGAGGTCGTTTTGCGACGATCGAGCAGGCCCGGAGAATGCTCTTTGAGTACATCGAGGTGTTTTACAATCGCCAGAGGCGTCACTCTGCGATAGGCTACATGAGCCCCGAGCAGTTCGAGGCCAGCCTCAATTGACGTCTCCGTCGCGCCCACCGTTCGTGGGGAAGCTCATCCCGCCCCCTGGCGACGCGGCTCTACGTTCTTATCCGCGTTATCCGTGTAATCCGTGGTCAAATCCGTCTTTGCATTCCGCGGCCATCGGCACGCGGATTTCTCGCTTGCGCCCAAACTTCGTCATCAGCGGCGACCAATTCCTGGCGTAATTGTGTTTTGGCGCAAGGTTTGTACGATTCCTACCGCGTCGGATCAGTCCCACGGAACAGCCGTCCGGAGGGCCTGGATCGAACGATTACAGCCATGAGCGTGGAATCGCAGCCAGGCCAAGGGCCGATCAAGCAGACCAAGCTGTCCATCGTCATTCCCGTGTACAACGAGGAGACGACGATCCAGCGGCTGGTGGGTTTGGTGCTGGCCGCCCCCCTGCCGGACGGCGTCGTCCGCGAGCTGATCTGCGTCAATGACTGTTCCAAAGACGGCACGGCGGACAAGCTCGATCAGCTCAAGCAGCTTTTCCCGGATGCGGACATCCGCGTGTTCCACAAGAAGCTCAACCAAGGCAAAGGCGCGGCCTTGCGGGACGGGTTCAAGCAGACGACCGGCGATATCGTGCTGATCCAGGATGCGGACTTGGAGTACGATCCGCAGGATTATCCGCGGCTGCTGTGGCCCATCCTGCAGGACAAGGCGGACGTGGTGTACGGCAGCCGGTTTGTTGGCGAGACCCATCGCGTGCTGTATTTCTGGCACACGATCGGCAACAAGTTCCTGACGGCCTTCAGCAACATGTTCACCAATCTGAACCTGACGGACATGGAGGTTTGTTACAAGGTGTTCCGTAAGCCGGTGCTGGATCGGATCACCGTCAAGTGCGACCGGTTCGGATTTGAGCCGGAGATCACGGCCAAGGTGGCCAAGCAGCGGCCGCGGCTGCGAATCTACGAGGTGGGGATCGCCTATTACGGCCGGAGTTACGAAGAAGGCAAAAAAATCACCTGGAAAGACGGAATCAAGGCGATTTTGACGATCATTCGATTCCGGTTTTGCGACTGACACCACGGTTTGAACAAACCGATAATGGAACGGACAACGTCTTTGAGGAAAGCCCGATAATGCGAATTCTGATCTCCGGCGCCGCCGGCTTCCTGGCTTCACACCTGAGCGACCTGCTGCTGGGCCAGGGGCACGAAGTGGTGGGAGTGGACAATTTTCTCACCGGCAAGCCGCAGAACATCGCGCACCTTCGCGGCAAGCATCCCGCGTACACGTTCATCGAAGGGGATGTGATCGACCCGCTGAACTTCGAGGGTCCGTTGGACCGTATCTACCACATGGCCTCGCCGGCCAGTCCGCTGGGTTACGGCAAGCACCAGATCGCCACGCTCAAGGTCAATAGCCAGGGAACGTGGAACCTGCTGGAGTTGGCCGAGGCCAAGAACGCACGCTTCCTCATGGCCAGCACCAGCGAGTGCTACGGCGATCCGGCGGTGCATCCGCAGCGCGAGGAATACTGGGGCAACGTCAATCCGATCGGCCTGCGCAGCATGTACGACGAGGCCAAGCGCTTCGGCGAAGCCTGCACCATGGCGTACAACCGCGAGCGCAAGGTCGATACCCGCATCATCCGCATCTTCAACACCTATGGGCCGCGCATGGACCCGTACGACGGCCGCGTGGTCATCAGCTTCATCCGCCAGGCGCTGAACAATGAGCCGATGACGGTCTTCGGCAACGGGATGCAGACGCGCAGCCTCTGCTACGTCAGCGACCTGATCATCGGGATTCAGTTGACCATGGAAGGCGATTTTTGCGAGCCGATCAACCTGGGCAACCCGGACGAAGTGCCGATTCTGCAGATTGCGCGGGACGTTTTGGGATTGGTTCCCCAGAGCCGCAGCCAGATCACGTTTCATCCGATGCCGCCGGACGATCCGCGATTGCGCTGCCCGGACATCACGCGAGCTCGGCAGGTGTTGGGCTGGTCGCCCAAAGTGCCGCGCAAGGAGGGGCTTGCCAAGATGATCGAGTTTTACCGGGATCAGCTCATAGACAGGAAGTCGTAGCCTCGCCGCCGCCGCCGCACCACTGCCGCCACATCGCCCGATACGCGCTCTCCATGTTGCGGGTGAATCGCTCGGCATCCATCAGTGGCGACTTTTCCATCCGCTGACGGAGCTCGCCTCGCATTTGAGACAAGCGCGGCAGATCGCCCGCTAGGCCCACGGCCAAAGACACAAAATCCTGCGGCCTTTGCCCCACAAGCTCCTCGGCTAAACCCAAGTTCTTGCTTTGGCTCCAGCCTGCCCGCGACACCGCCCTCTGACCCACCATGCTCACCACCGGAACACCCATCCACAGACTGTCCAAGCTGGTGGTGTGCCCGTTGTACGGAAACGTGTCCAGTCCGATATCGATGCGGTGATACCGCTTCAGGTACTGATCCCGAGGAGCAAACTCCACAAACTCCACGCGATCCGCCTGGACTTTCAGTTTCTCCAGCACCGCTTGGCGGTGCGAGCCTTGCGGGCACAGCAGGATCAGCCGCGAACCGGGCACCGCCGACAGAACCTGCGACCACAGCTCCAACGTGCCGGCGTTGACCTTGCAGAAGTTGTTCAGGCAGCCGAAGGTCACATGGCCAACCGAAAGAGCCGGCAGAGCGTTCACCGGCGGCTGATCAGTCAACGGATCGTAACACCAGAACGTATCCGGCAGGCGGATGGATTTCTCGACGTAATCGCCATCGGCGTCTGGCGGGTCCAGGTACGGATCGGTCAGGCGGTAGTCCATGGCCGTCATGCCCGTGGTGCCCGGATACGCCAGCCAGGCCACCTGCACGGGCGCGGGCTTGCGGGCAAAGACCAGGGGCCGGCCATGGGCCATGTGCATCGTCAGGTCCACCAGGATGTCGATTTGGTCCTGGCGGATCAGGTTCGCCACCTGCTCGTCACTTAAATCAACGATGCTTCGCCACGTGTCCGCGTAGCCGCGGATGCGCCCGCTCAGCTTGTCGGGTCGTGGCACGTGAGCATAGCAATAGATCTCGAATTGCTGATGGTCGTGGTGCGAGAAAAACGGGATGGTGAAAAAGGACTGACAATGAATGCGAAAACACGGCGAGAGATACCCGATGCGCAATCGGCGATTCAGCGAGCGGTCATGGCGATGCGGCAGAATCTCGCTGCGCAGCGGCTGCGCGTAAAGCTGATCCCATTTGCGGTGTTCCTGCAAAATGGCCCCGGCATCGTAATCGGGGTGATACAGCAGGGCATAAACCAGATTGCTGTGGAATGACGCGCCTCTCGGAGCCAGAGCCACCGCCTTGCGAAATTCGTCGATCGCTTCGGGCAAGCGGCCCGCGGCCTGCAGCGCAACAGCCAAGCCGTTGTGCGCTGCAGCGTCCTTGGGCTGCAGGGCGATCGCCTTGGCGAACGCGGCAATCGCCTCTTCCAGCTCCCCTTTGACCTGCAGTGAAACGCCGAGGTTGCTGTATGCCTGCGCAAAGTCGGGCCGCAGCGTCACCGCTTTGCGGAAGGCGTCAATGCTCTGGCCCCAGCGGTTAGCGCTGACCAGGGCAACACCGAGCTTGTTGTGCGCATCGGCATGGTCGGGCCGCAGGGCCAAGGCCCGGCGGTACGCGTCAATGGCTTGCTCAGTACGTCCCTGCGCGTGCAACGCGTCGGCCAGGTCTTTCCAGGCCTCGGGATAATCGCCCTTGAGTTTGAGCGCCTGCTCGTACTGGCCGATGGCCTCGTCCAACCGCCCCATGGCCGCCAGGACCAGACCGAGATTGCAATGAAAATCCGCGGCGGATGGGTCCAGCGCCACGGCCTGGCGCAGCAGCGCCAGCGACTGCTCCGTGTCTCCCAGTTGATGGGTGACGATCCCCAGCAGGTGCAGGACCTGGGCATCGTCCGGTCGCGCCGTCAGCACCTGGCGATAAAGCGCCGCGGCTTCGGCCAGACGCCCGGCGGCGTGGTGTTGCTTGGCCAGTTCGAGCGTTTGCTGGGTCATGACGCCGAGGATCCCCGCCCCGCTAAGAGCGTCGCCAAGGCGTCGGCCATTTGAGCGATGGGATGCCCCCAGTCGCCAGGCTTGGGTTGACGGAACAGCCGTGCGGTCGGATACCACGGGCTGTCGCTGCGGCCCAGCAGCCAGCGCCAGTCCGGAACGTGCTTGAGCAATACCCACGCCGGCTTGCCCAGCGCCCCGGCCAACTGTGCCGCGGCGGTGTCGATGCTCACGATCAAATCCAGCTTCTGCATCAAGGCTGCGGTGTCGGCGAAATCCTCGATGCGGTCGGTCGGATCGATCAGTTGCATGGGCGGGGGCGGCTGCCGGGCCTGCTCCGCGCCTTCGCCAATCTGCAAACTGTAAAAACGGACACCGGGCCGAGCCAGCGGCGCCAACGCCGACAAGGGCACCGAACGGTCCGGCGGATACGACCGCCCCGCCCAGACCAGGCCGATCTTGAAGTCCGCCGCAGCCGCGTCTAGCAGGTCCGAGAATTTCTCCTGCAACGCGGGATCGGTTTTGAGATACGGCCCGCGCCAGGGCAAATCCTGCGGCCGGAGCAACCCCAGCGTCAGCGGCAAACTCGGCAGCGGACAGTGCACGTCGAACGGCGGCAACGGCTGATGGGGCGTGAGGCATTGCTCCACCCCCGGCATGCCCTGCAACAATCTGTGCATCTGCGGCTGAGCGAGCAAGACGACGCGCCCCCCCCGCTGGGCCACCGCCGGCACGTAACGCACAAAATGGATCGTGTCCCCAAAGGCCTGCTCGAAGTGCAACAGAATCCGCCGGCCATGCAGATCGCTGCCATCCCATATCGGCTGGGGAAACGCGCTGGTGCCGGCCAGAAACTCGCCGATCTTGCGGCGCCACTGGTACTCCGGCCAGCCTTGAGCAAAGTCGCCCAGGAGCAACAGCACGAGCCCCAGGTTCCAATGGGCCGAGGCGAAATCCGCCTGCAACTCGATAGCCCGCCGATACCCCGCCAGCGCCGCGGGAAAATCGGCGTTGAGATGATACACGTTGGCCAGGTTCGCCAAAGCCGCGGGATAATCCGGACGCAGCGCCAGAGCATGTCGATAAGCGTCCGTCGCTCCCTGCGCGTCTCCCCGGGCATGCAGGACGTTGCCCAGGTTGACCCGCGCCGGCGGATCGCTTGGCTGCAAGGCTACGGCTTGGCGGCACTCGGCCAGCGCTTCGTCGAGATGTTCCGTGTATCTCAAGGCGTTGCCCAACTCGCTATGCGCTTCGACAAAATCCGGCTGAAGGGCGATGGCCTGCCGATACGCGGCGATCGCCTCCTCCAGGCGATGCTTGAGCATCAGGGCGTTGCCCAGATTGCACAGGGCAATCGGCGAATTGACCGACAGCGCCAGGGCTTGGCGATACTCGGCAATGGCGTCGTCCACGCGACCCATGGCTTGCAGGGCGTAGCCCAGGTTGTTGTGGGCCTCGGCGTAGCCGCGGCGCAACATCAGCGCCTGCCGATAGGCGCTGACCGCCTGCTCCCATTGGCCCTTGGCGCCCAAGGAGTTGCCCAGGTTATTCAGGGTTTCGGGTGATTCCGGGCGCAGCGCCAGCGCCTGCCGATAGGCCGCGATCGCCTGGTCCAGCTTCCCCTGGGCGCGCAGGGCGATGCCCAGGTTGTTGTGGGTCTCGGCGTCGCTGGGCGAGAGGACCAGCGCGTGTCGATAGGTGGCGATGGCTTCATCAAGCCGGCCCTTGCTGGCCAGGACCAGGCCAAGATTGCAGTGGAAATGCGAGCGGTGGGGATTGAGGGCGATGGATCGGCGGATGAAAGCCATCGCGTCGTCGCTTCGCCCGCTCTGGAAGGCGACGATGCCCAGCAGGTGCAGGGCGTCGGCCTGATCCGGCTGCTCAGCCAGAACCTGCTGGCAAAGCGCCTCGGCTTCGTGGAGCCGGCCGGCCTGCCGGTGCTGCTGCGCCAAGTCCAGAGACTGCTGGATCAACGTCGCCGTCATCGCGTGCATCTCCGCCGCTTAGAGGCTCTCAAGCGACAGCGATCATAAACGATGGCGCCTTAGCGGCAAGGAAGAATCATGGGGGCGGGCCGACTCGCCGCGCTTGCAGTTGGGACAGCAACCCGCGCAGGGCGGCGTCGAGGCGACTGAGGATGTCCTCTGCGCTGAGGCGGCTCAAATCCATCGCCGGGCCGTACAGCACGCGGATCGGATGCGGGCGGAACAGGATACGGCCCTTGGGCCAGGCCTGGAACGAGCCGTCGATGGCGACGGGAACGACGGGGACGCCGGCCCGGCGGATGACCAGCGCCACGCCCTTCTCCATCGGGCCGATCTCGCCGGTTTCCGTGCGCGAGCCTTCGGGATAGATGTTCAAAATGTACCCTTCCCGGAGTCGGTGGATGGCCTCCTTGACCGCCCCCACGTCGCCCTGGCCCTGGCGAACGGGAAAGGCGTGCAGGTTGCGGATCAGCCAGGAGAACATCGGATTGGAAAACAGGCCGCTGCGGGCCATGAAACTGACCGGGCGGCGCAGGTGCACGGCGATCAGCATCGGATCGAGATAGCTTTGATGATTGGCCACCAGCAGCACGCCGCCGGCGGCGGGCACGTTCCCGCGACCGTACGTTCGCAAGTCAAACAACAGCGTGGTGGAAACGCGTACGACGGCCTGAAGCAATTTCCACAGCAGGGATCGTTGCATGGCGAGTGCTCAACCCCCGATTCGTGCCCGAGCGATTGCGACGATTTTGTCCACCACCTGCTGCTGCGAGAGATGCGTGGTGTCGATGACCTGCGCGTCGGCGGCGCGCGACAGAGGCCCGATGGCCCGCTTGGAGTCGCGGGTATCGCGATCCATCATTTGCCGGTGCAACTGGGCTACGTCCACCACTTCGCCGCGGGCGCGGAGTTGATTGGCCCGGCGGCGGGCGCGCTCGGCGGGATCGGCATCCAGGTAAAACTTGAGCTGGGCGTCGGGGAAAACCACGGTTCCCTGATCGCGTCCTTCGGAAACGAGATTGGGCCGAGCCTGGCCGACTTGGCGCTGCTGCTCCACGAGCAGTTGGCGGATTTCCGGGACCTGGGCGACGAAAGACGCGGCGCCGGTGACTTGGCCGCCGCGGAGCAGGTGTCCGACGTTCTCGCCGTTGAGCAAGACGGCCGGGGGACGCTGGGAGAAGTCGAAGACGATCCTGGCATGGCGGGCAACGAACGCCAGCTCGCGCTCTTCCTGGAGGTTGCAGCCGCGTCGCAGCGCCGCCAGGGCGACGGCGCGGTACATGGCGCCGGTATCCAGGAAATCGAAGCCGAGTTGCGCGGCCACGGCCTGCGCCACAGAGGATTTTCCGGTACCGGCAGGACCGTCGATGGTGATGATCATGGATCGCGCTACATTCGAAACCGACTGGGGGCACATCATGCCCAAATTAAAAATAGCCGCAAGTCAAACACTCCATCTGATGTTCGGGGCGTTATTGCCATTTAAGCCATTTAATCTAGGCAATATTTAGCAGGCGTTAGCCCTTTCTTGCCTAAATTAACCAAGTTGGGACGAATCTCCACCCATTTCACTCCGATGTAGGCGATGGAAACAACACGCAATGGGAACGGATAGAAAAATATTTGCGCAACGCGGATTTGGTCGTTGCAAACGCGCGGCTGATCCGCATTGTGGACATAGAGCTCCGGTGCATTTCCGAATGGGGCAGACGCCGGGCTTCACGCGAGACAGTCGCCGCGGAGGAGCGGCGATCACACAGGAACGCGAAGCGCTTTTACGCGCGGCGTCCGGTGGCGGGGCGATCCAACGCCAAGCATCCCGACGCAAAGCGTTCTAAATTGGTGAGGGGTGTCGACCCACACCAGTGTCGGTGCCGCCAGTTGTATCCGCTGCACTGATTAAAACTTCGTTTTTTTAGCGCAGCCGCCCGCCACAGTCGTTTCCGTGGCCCGGCTGGACGCATCAAACATCGGAGGTTGCGATGATTCGCTCCAAAAGACAGCATCGAAAGTCAGGAGAAATGACCCACAAGGCCGTCCTGGAAGCATTGGAAACTCGGCAACTGCTGAGCACCTACACCGTCGGCGCAGGCGGAAATTTCACCACCCTGCAAGCGGCGGCCAACGTGGTCAAAGCGGGCGACGTGGTGAACGTGGCCGCCGGCAACTACGCCGGATTCCAACTGTCCACCAGCGGAACGGCGGGGTCGCCGATCACCTGGAACGCCGCGGCGGGAACCGTCGTCAATGGCGCGCCAGCCGATCTCAACGGCGAAATCGACATCAGCGGATGCAGCTACGTCACCCTCAACGGTTTTGACATTGAGTTGAACGGAAGTACCGCGTCGCGGGCCGGCATCTGGGGCGGCGGCTATGCGGGCTCCAACGTGAACGGGCTGGTCATCGAGAACAATACGGTCAACGGCGCGGACTGGTGGGGCATCCTCTTCGGCTTCATCAGCAACTCGCAGATCGTTGGGAACACCGTCTCCAACACGCAAGTGCAGCATGGCATTTACCTGGGCAACAGCCCGACCAACGACCTCATCAGCGACAATACCTGCTTCAACAACCGCGGCTGCGGCATCGAAATCAACGCGGACAAAACGCAGGGCGGACCTGGCGTTGCCACCGGCATCGTCATCTCCGACAACCGTCTCTACAACAACGCTCAGGGCATCGGCGCCGCCATCAACTTCGACGGCGTGCAGAACTCGATCATCGAGAATAACCTGATCTACAACGCCAATCGCAACGGCATCGCCCTGTACCAGATCGACGGCGCGGATTGCCCCACCGGCGACACCATCGTCAACAACACCATCGTGCAGAACGGCAACGGCGCCACCGGTTACGCCGCCATCAGCCTCTTGAACGGCGCGGCCAACACCACGATCCTGAACAACGTCCTGTCGTCGGCGGAAAACGCGATGTCGATTGATTCAGGCTCTCAGAGCGGCTTGAACAGCGACTACAACGTCTTCGGCGCCTCGGGCATCGACCCAACCGGCGATAGCTATTCCAACAACGTCAACTTCTCTTCCTGGCAGGCGATGGGCTACGACCAGCACTCGACTTACGTGGGCAGCGCCGTCAACTCGCTGTTCGTGAATGCGGCCGCGGGGGATTTCCACCTCGTGGCGGGCAGCGCGGCGATTGGCGCCGGCACGTCGAGTAACGCTCCGGCGACCGATTTCTACGGCAACGCCCGGCCGACCAGCGGCCGCTACGATGTCGGGGCGATCCAGTACCAGGGCCAGCCGGCACCCACCCCGCCGGCCTCGCCGCCGACGGCCAAGGCCGACAGCTATTCTGTCCAGAACAACCAGACGCTGACCGTTTCGGCGCCGGGCGTGCTGGCCAACGATAGCGACCCCAACGGGCTGAGCCTCTCGGCCGTTCTGGCCAACGGGCCGACGCACGGCACGCTGACGCTCAGCGCCAATGGTTCGTTCGTCTACAAGCCGACCAGCGGCTACGTCGGCAGCGACAGCTTCGCGTATACCGCGACGGATGGGGAGGCTTCGTCCTCGGCGGCGAGCGTGAGCATCACCGTGACGGCCCCACCGGCCTCGCCGCCGACGGCCAAGGCCGACAGCTATTCTGTCCAGAACAACCAGACGCTGACCGTTTCAGCGCCGGGCGTGCTGGCCAACGATAGCGACCCCAACGGGCTGAGCCTCTCGGCGTCTCTGGCCAGCGGGCCGACGCACGGCACGCTGACACTCAATTCCAACGGTTCGTTTGTGTACACGCCGACCAGCGGTTACGTCGGCAGCGACAGCTTCACTTATACCGCGACGGATGGGCAGGCTTCGTCCTCGGCGGCGAGCGTGACCATCACCGTGACGGCCCCGCCGGCCACGCCGCCGACGGCCAACGGCGACAGCTATCAGGTCCAGAGTGACCAGACGCTGACCGTCTCAGCGCCGGGCGTGCTGGCCAACGATAGCGACCCCAACGGGCTGAGCCTCTCGGCCGCTCTGGCCACCGGGCCGGCGCATGGCACGCTGACACTCAGCGCCGATGGTTCGTTCGTCTATACACCGGCCAGCGGTTACGTCGGCAGCGACAGCTTCGCGTATATCGCGACGGATGGGCAGGCTTCGTCCTCAGCGGCGAGCGTGACCATCACCGTGACCGCCCCGCCGCCGGCAACACCGACAGCGCCGCAGGCTCCGACCGCCAACGACGATAGCTATCAGGTCCAGAACAACCAGATGCTGAGCGTCTCAGCGCCGGGCGTGCTGGCCAACGATAGCGATCCCAACGGGCTGAGCCTCTCGGCCGCTCTGGCCAGCGGGCCGGCGCATGGAGCGCTGACACTGTACGCCGACGGTTCGCTCGATTACACGCCGACCAGCGGTTACGTCGGCAGCGACAGCTTCACCTACACCGCGACGGATGGGCAGGCTTCGTCTTCACCGGCGACCGTGACCATCAACGTGACGGCTCCGCCGGTGGTCGATCCTGCTCCAGTGACGTCGGTTCCAACGGCGCCGACGAACCTGCTGGCCCAGACCGAGTGGGGCAATTGCGTGGCCCTGAATTGGTCCGATACGGCCGGCGACGCCAGCCAATTTAAGATCCAGCGCAGCGACGATGGCGGCGTCACTTTCAACGTGATCGCGACGGTCGATGCCAGCGTGACGTCGTACGTGGACAACGGTCTGGCGAGCCCCGGCATTTACATGTATCAGGTGATCGCCACGAACGCACTCGGTGATTCCGCGCCGTCCAACACGGCGTATGCCAAGACCTACAACGGGGCGTCCTGGCGAGAGATGTCGAGCGTGTGGATGCCGGCGCAACAGCCAAGCGGCACGACCAGCTCGACGTCGCCTGTCGCTTCGACTCCCAGTGACACAACTCCCAGTGGCACGACGCCCGTCGCGTCCAGTCCCAATAGCTCGGATCCAACCGTTGCTGATAACGTGTGGTATCAACGCCCGTCTTGGCTGTTGGGAGATCAGTCCAATCCGTTGGATTGATTGATTTGTAAATAAAAAGACGGCCCCATTGGGGGCCGTCTTTTTTTGCGCGCATCGTTGGCCGCGCCGGGGTCTAGCCGCAGCAGCTTTGGACCGGCGCCGGCGGTTGGGTCCAGCGCGGTGCGCGGCCGTTGAAGAGCAGTTCATAATCGCGCGCATCGTCCACGGAGCCGGTCCACCGGTCCTCGGCCGCGCGAACCAGGTTGTACATCTCGCGAGCCGTCACGTAGTGATAGTGAAAGTTGGGATCGAACATGCTGCGCTTGGCCAAAGCGGTGTGGAACTCCACCATGGCCGGGCCAAGCAGCACCTGCTGATTGGCCTCCGGCGCGCCGTGCGTGTGCAGCTTGACGAAAAACCAGTCCGGGCGGGAGGGAATTCGGATGGCCGCTTTGAGCCATAAATCCAGCCGATGGATGTCCGGCGGCTGATTGGCCTGCAGGCAGGCGTTTTCGATGCGGGGCAGCAGCCCCCACTTGCGCCGCCGCCAGTTGAGCAGCAGCGGGCCCTGAATGAGCATCAGGCCGTCGCTGGGGGCCGGGGCGGCGCCGACATCGGTTCCGCGCTCATGGGACCGGGGCCGGCCGTCTTCCAACGCGTAGTAAATGCTGTTGATCTTGCGGACCTGGGTGGGATTGGGGGCTGAGGGCAGGGTGAAATCCGCATAGCAGCCGGTTTGCCGCAGCACGTCCAATTCGCCGTCGACGCCGCACCACCGCCCGTCGGGCCGCGAATTGTCCAGCGCCCAGTTGCCGTGCACGAAGCCGTACATCGTGCGTCCGTCGCGGCGGTGGGTCGCCAGCATGCCGAAGCGCTCGGCCAGCATCGCGCAGTAGCTGGAGAGGCGTCGGCGCAGATTTTCGGCCGTGTCGCGATCGTGATGGAGATGGACCTCCACTTCGCCCAGCCCGGCGCGGCAGAACTGGGCCAGAGCCGCCATCTCAGCCGGATCAAATTGCTCCAGCGGATAAAAGAACGTGTGCCGCGGGGGCTTGCCGTCGCTGTCGCGCAGGGTTCCGAAAAGCAGCGGGTACTGCATCTCCCAGCGGTTGATGCGGACCATGGCGTGCTCGTGGTCCACGTGGCCGTGTTGCGGCTCGAAATGATCGGCGATGCACAGGAGCAGATGAGTTTCGCCGCTTGGTCGCCGCCGTGGGCGCCGCAGGGATTGAGCGATGTACGGACCGAGCCAGCGTCCGAGGGCGCGTCGGCGGACGGCCCAGGCGGCGAGGACGGCCGCGGTCGCCGCGCCCGCCGCCGCAATGACCAAGCCGCCGCGCCAGCCAAGCGCCCAGGTCGATGCCGACGCCTCGCCCCCGAGCAAGGCGCCCGCCCTGGGCTTAGTCTGCTGATACGCGCCGATCGCCGGGTGCTTGGGGTCCGCCGGCTGCTTGGACTCGATGTCTTTTTGTGGCAGATGCGCGGGCGATCCACCGGACTCGGCCGGACTGTGCTGGGCCAGATGAAAATCCCGCCGGGCAAAATTGGCGAACAGGCCCTGGGGCGTGGCCAGCATCGAATTGGCGTCCTGGCCGGTTTGACGCCGCCAATTCGCCAGCGACAGGTTGGAATCGCCGCCGTCGTCGCTGAAGCGATTGCTCACGGCGTTGTGATCGCTGAGCAGACCTGCTCGGCTGTCGGCGGCGACGGATAGCACGCCGCGGCGGTCGCTTTGCGTCAGCAAAATGTTATTGCCGACAAAAATCCCGTTGGCCCCGTCGGACAGGCTGAGTGCCCATCGCGCATCGGCCGGCATGACCACGGTGTTATTGACGATCACATCATCCGCCGGCGGCGCGGCGCCGTCCTGGCGGTACAACGCAATGCCGGTGGCGTGGTTGTCGTAGATCAGGTTGTCGTCGACGGTGGATAGGCCGACGCCGTCCAGGTTGATGGCCGCCCCGCCCGCCCGGCCGTTGTCGTAAACGATGTTGGCCTCGACCACAGCGCCGGTGATGATGCCGTCGCCGCCTTGACTGGCGTCGGAATTGATCTGGATGCCGCATTGGTGGTTGCCCGAGACCGTGTTGCCGCGGATGACCGGGTTGTCCGCGCTGTTGCCGACGTAAATGCCGTGCTGCTTGATCGAGCCGGTGACGATGTTGTTCTCGATATCCACGTCCTGGCTGAAGCCGGTGAGGATTCCCCAATAGCCGCTTTGGTCGATCTGGTTGCTCAGGATCTTGACGCCCTGATCCTGGACGGCGCGGATGCCGGCGCGCGGCAGGCCGGTGAGCGAAAAGCCCTCGATCACCACGAAACTGGCGCCTTCCAGGTTGATCCCGTCGGGAGTCGCCAAGTTGCGCGAGTCGATGATGACGCCGCTCTTGGCGGTAAAGGTGATCGGGGCCTGGGCGGTCCCGCTGGTGCGGAGCAGGAACCCGGCGTAATGTCCTGGCAGAACGGTGACGCTGTCGCCGGCCTGCACGACTTCCGCGGCGTGCTGCAGCGTGGCCCAGGGCGCGTTGGGCGCGCCCGGGCCGGCATCGTCGCCGCCCGTCGACACCACGTAATGGCTCAGCAGCCTGCGTGCTTCCAGGGGTTCCAGAACGATCATGACAACTCCACCGGCGTTTCGGCATGTCGGCTGGTGCGGCGCCACGTGCCCTGGTGGTTGCCGAGCAGCCAGCGGATTACCCCCACCAGCAGGGCCGCGTTCATGCCCGTGAACATGGCCGCCAGCCGCAGGGGCTTGGCCAGCCGCATCCCCGCCGGCAGGATCACCGACACGGCACTGCACAAATAGAACAGCACCTGCAGCGCCATCGTCCAGCGGTAAAGCGGCCGGTTCAGCAGGGCCAGGTTGGCGGCAAACATCGCGATCATCATCAGCGGGCACAGCCAACGCAGGATCTTGTGCGAGAAGAAGGTCAGGGCGATCCAGCCGCGGGCGGGGTTGAGCAGCGGCCACAAATCGGACATGCTCTGGATTCCCCCGCCGCCGATGCGGGCCCGGCGCACGAATTCGCTGGTCAAATCCGGCGGCGTCAGCTCGCGCGCCGTCGCCTGCGGGTCGTAGACGATCGATCCACCGTGCCGCAGACGCGCCACCAGCGGAATCACAAAGTCGTCGATGGTGGTGGCCGCCGGGATCGGAATAAATTGCTCTCGCCGGATGGCATAGATCGCTCCGTTGGAGCCCAGCAGCGCCCCCAGCTTTCCCTCGCAGCGTTTGAGGAACGTTTCATACCTCCAGTAGAGGCTGTCGACGTTCTTGCCGGTTTGCGGATCGGTCAGCAACAGCCGGCCGCAGACCGCGACGATGCCCGGATCGGCCAGCCAGCCCACCAGGCGGCGGATCGACGGAGGATCGAAAAACGTGTTGGCGTCGGACAGGACGACGACCGAGCCGCGCAGAAGCGGGATCGTCTCATTCAGCGCCGTGGCCTTGCCGCGGTTGAGCGGATACTCGATGAGCCGAACGCCGCGGTCGGCGTAGCTGCGCACGATGGCGCAGGTCTGGTCGGTGGAGCCGTCGGAAGCGATGGCGATCTCGAGCTTGTCCGCCGGATAATCGCTTTCCAGGGCGTTGGCAATTCGCCGGGCGATGACATCCTGCTCGTCGTGGGCGCAGACCAGCAGCGAAACCTCCGGCAAATCGCCCTCGAGCGGCGCTTGCGGCTGGTGGACGCGGCCCCAACAGGCCGACGCCAGGCGGATCAGCGCGGCGTAGAAGCCGTAACCATACGCGATGCCGCCGAGGCACAGCCAAAAGATCCAAGCCAAAATCGTCTGTGATGTGCTCATGGCGATGCGGGGACGCGAACGTAATGGTACAGATCGATCCGCTGGAAATGCTCATGACGGCGGTCGAGGGCGTAGCCGTGCAGGGTCATGAGCTGCTGGTACTGCGTCGCCGAGCCGGCCGGAACGCACAGGATCAGCCAGATCGCCGGTGCGGAAAATATCTCGGGGGAGCAGTCCCTGGGCTGGTCATCGATCCGGCGGCCGTGGTCGAAGCGAATGCCCGGCATTTTTCCATCGCTGTCGGGCGCGGCGATCAATCCAATCATGTTCGGCGGGATCTTCCCTTGCCGCTGGGCGTAATACATCAGCGACGTCTGCTCGATGAACGTGTCCAGCACCACCGCATCGGCGGAAGACAAGTCGGACAAAACAACCGGCGTTGCGTCGCGCCAGTCGTCTTTGAGCGGGATGGTCGCGTACCGCGCCAGCGAAACGCCCGTCAAGCCCAACAGTATAGCGATCGTGCCGATCCGCATCGGCCGCCGTAAAGACGCCAGACCGGCGCCGGCGAGCAGGAGCAGCGCTGGCAAGCCGACGCTGGCGGCGCGCACGTGATACAGCGGCGTGAGCGTCAGGGCCACCATCAGCGGCGCCAGGATGGGAAGGATCAACCAGCCCCCGATGGCCAGGCGATCCGTGGGCAGCCGGTAGCTCGAAAAGAAGCCGATCGCCGCCGGAACCCAAACCAGCAGCACCGCCGCCACGCTGATCAATCCCAGCACGATCCAGGGCGAATCGCGCCAGCCCAGGGTGCGCCCGAAGACCAGGGCGGCGGGCGTCGCGGCAAATTGCGCCGGCCAGCGAGTGCCCATGCGCGTCAGGTTTCCGGGGGTATGAATTTGCTGGTGGAAGACACCCAGCCACGGCATCCACAACCCGGCCGCGACGACCATGGCTCCCAGCCAGGGCCACATCACCCGGCGCCGATCCGCGCCGACCGCGATGGCAAGTCCGTGCGCCAAGGGCACGAAAAATCCGAAATAATGCGTGTAAGCGAGCGCCGCGACGGATGCGGCATACGCCAGCCAAAGCGACCAGCTCCGCCGCCGCAGCCACAGGACAAACAACCACGTGCAAAGGATGGTCAGGAGATGCAAGAGCGCGTAGGCGCGAGCCTCATTGGACAGCTCGATGGCCAGGGGCGAAATGGCGAGCAGACCGGCCGCGAGCAATCCGGCCGCCTCGCCGGCGACGCGCCGACCCAGCCCCGCCAGCATCGGCACGGCAGCGACGCCGAAGATCACGGACAGGCTGCGCAACGCGATTTCCGAGTCTCCCCAAGCCCGGTACCAGGGGTGCAAGACCATCCAGTACAGGGGCGGGTTGCCGCTGTCGCGGGGAGTTCCGTGAAACAGTTGGCCGACCGAGGCCCGGGCCAGATCGGCCGCTACGGCTTCGTCGTACCAAAAACTGTGCCGGTCAATGGCCGCGATGCGCAGAAGCGCAGCCAGCAGCGTGATCGCCGCCACGAGCAGGCGCCACCGCCCCACCGCCAAGGTCGCGCCGGCGGGTGAGGCGGGCGTTGAATAAGTCATCGCAGCGCTCATGGCACAATCCTCTAGCCGGCGGTCTGAAGCGCCGGTGCCGACGCCCGCGGAGAAGGCGCTGGCGTTGCCGGCGACGCCAGAGTGTCCACGCGGCATCGCCAGCCGGGCAGGAGCGACTGCTGCGCGCTGTGGAATTGCAGCCGGCTCAGCGCACTGTGCAGCCGATACCGTGACAGCGGCGAGGGGCGATGGAGCAATCCCAGGGCGATCTCGGATAGTCCGCCGAGGCAAAACACCAGCCCTCGCGGGATGCGCCAGACACGGCCACGCGGGCCGAGAGACTGCCGCAGCACTTGGTTTTGCGTCGGCTGCTCGTCGTGGACAAGCTGGATGATCTGACCGGCGACAAGCGGCGAATCGGCCGCCTGCCGCACCGCTTCCACCACGTCGTCGAGGTGAATCAGGGGCAGGCGAAGCTTGCCGTTGCCCAGAACGATCCAGCGGCCGCCGATTTTTCGCGCCACCGCGGCGGTGAGCAGCGGCATTTTCCCGCCGAAAATCTGCCCCGGCCGCAGGATGACCGCCGGCAAGTGCGCCTCGCGGGCGGCGCGGCTGACGCGCATCTCGGCCTCCAACTTCGCGCGGGTGTAATGGCCGCGCTGGGCCGGACGCGGTTCCAGCGGACTGGTTTCATCGATGGTTTTGCCGTCCTGCCCCGCCCAGTCCACCACGGACAGGGAGCTGATGTGCACCAGCTTGGCGACGCGATGTTTGAGACAGGCGTCGATTACGTGTTGCGTGCCGGCGACGGTGGCGCGCTCGTGCTCCAGCCATGGCCCTTTCATGGCGGCGCCGGCGTGGATCACGATCTGAGCGCCGCGGACGGCGCGATCCACGGCGGCCGGGTCGCCCAGATCGCCCAGGGCAACCTCCATCCCAGGCGGTACCACGGCGGGCGGCCGGCGCATCAGGACGCGCACCCGCCGGCCTTCGGCAAGCAAACGATCAACAATAGCGCCGCCGAATCCGCCGGAGGCGCCGGTGACCAAAAACGGCACGTTCTCGGACAGCGTCAGGGGCGCGATGCGCTGGGCGTAATCGGCATCGGCGGCGCGGGCGATGCGCTCCGTCCAATCCACGACGCGCTGCGCCTCCTGGGGCGTCACCGGCGGCGGCGCGTGGCGATCCAGCGACTGGTAAAACGCCGCGACCAGGTCCTGCAGCCCGTGGTACGGCAAGGCGCGCTTGGTCAAGAATGCCACGATGCCGCGCGGCACGTCAAAAAGCGGTTTGATCGAATCGGTCAATGCGTTGATGACGCGCTCGGCAGCCTTGGGCAAAGGCAAGGCGGCTCGGCGGGCCTGGAACATCAAGAACAGATCGACCCGCAGCACGCCGCGCGTGCCCTGGATGATGATCTGGCTCTGCAACGGCCGGACGTTCCAGGACAATTGGATTTGCCCCAGCCCGTAGTGGCATCGCACCTGGGCGCGCCATTCGTCGAAGGCCAGATTGGGATCGCCGCCCAGGCTTCGCCAGTCCGCGGTGACGTTTTCGATTTTTCCAAGAAACGCCTCCAACAGATACAGCGCGTGAACCCCGATGTCGCGGAAGGGATACCCGGCGGTGCGGTATTGCGGCGGCAGCGGCCCCGGCCCAAACGGCGGATAGGCCGAAGAGCGGAAAATGTCCACCGAAACGATTTTGCCGAACTTGCCGCTGCGCACGCTCGCCAGGGCCTTGCGGACCTGCGGGTCGAAGAGAAGAGAATGGTTCACGCAGACGCTCAGCCCGCGCTCTCCGGCAGCCTGTTCGATCCGGCGGCAATCCTCAACCTCCGTCGCCAGCGGCTTTTCCACCAGGACGTGGCAGCCCAAATCCAGCGCGGCCAGCGCGATCTGCGCGTGCGTATCCGGCGGCGTCAGCACGTGAACGACGTTGGCGCCAGCGGCGACGGCGTCGCCGATGGAGTTGAATGAGCGCACGCCAAGGCGCTGGGCGGCCGCGGCGGCACGGGCGGCGTCGACGTCGTGCAGGCCGACAATCTCCACGCCACAGCGGCGCAGCGCCGCCACGTGATACTCGCAAATGTATCCCGCGCCGATCAGCGCGGCCTTGAACTTTGAGTCGTGCGGCATTTTTCCGCCTTGACTTGCATGACCGTGGCGCCCAGCTCGGCGACTTTCCGCTGCCAGGTTTCGCCGGCCATGGCGTCGCTCCGCTGGCGCCGAAGCTGGGGCGTGTCGTCGGCGATCGCCGCCGCCACGGCCTGCTCGAACTGCTCGTGGCTGTCTGCCGCCGCGGCCCAGGGGGCGTACTGGGCGACTTCCGGCAGAGCGGTCGAGACTACCGGCAACCCGGCGCTGAGATACTCCCGCAGCTTCAGGGGATTCATGTGAATCGTCAACTCGTTGATCTTCTGCGGGATCAGGCCAACAGCCAATCCCTTGCAGTACATCGGCAATGACGCGTGCGGCTTAGGGCCTAAAAAATGAACGTTGGCCAGCCCGCTCAGCCGGGAAATGTCGACGTGCGTATTGCCCACCAGGGCGATGGACCACTGCGGACGGCGGCGGGCCAGATGGGCGATCAAATCCAGGTCCACCCAGTCCTGGATCGTCCCGTAAAATCCGAGCACGGGCGGCTGCAACGCCGCCAACTCGGGTGGGACCGGCGTGGATGGCTCCAGGGCCGTGCGGAACAGCTCATGGTCCACGCCGTGGCGGGCCAGGTAGGTGTGCGGATTGTACGCCCCGCGCGACTCCGTCAGCGTAGCCGAGGTTGCAAAGACCACGTCCACGGCGCGGCAAAGGCGCTGCTCGGCGGCCGCCAGCTTCGGCCCATCCACGTAGGAAAACTTGGACCATTCGTCCACACAGTAATAGACCGAAACGCTCTCGCCCAGGCGGCCGACGTAATCGGCCACCGTGGGCAGGAACGTCCAAAGCTGAAATTCCTTCATGCCCAGAACGGTGCGCAGGACGCGCAAGGTGAGGCGCAGGATGGCGCGGTTGACGGCGGCGGCGAGGCGGCTGTGCGGCAGCGGGATCACGACCGGCGAATAGACCCACAGATTCGGCTGCACCTGCCGCACGCCTTTGAAAAAGCCGGCGAGCTTGCGGAAGATTTTTTTGATGTCGCGGCCGCTGGCGAGGCTGGGCGCGCGCGTGGCCACGGAATTGAGCCACAGCACGCGGTTGCGGCGGGCCAGCTCCATCATGACGTGGTTGTTGCTCGTGGGGTTCTCGAACCAATCGCGGGCAAAACAGATGATGTTCTGCCCCACCATCTCGCCGGCGGCGGATGAGATTGGCTGGGGCGCGTCGTTCATGGTGTGGCGCTTGAACATTATGCGTGAGCCACGGCGGCCTCTGGCGAAGCAGGTCGGCCGGGGAGCGTCAAATTCGTTAGAATTTGCGCCAGGGCCTGGGCCGATTCGTCCCAGTCCGGCAGCGGCGGCGGTGGCGGCGGCGGTTGCGTCATGGATCGCCCCATGGCTTGGGCCAGGGCCTGCGGGTCCTGTGGAGCCACCAGCACATCGGCATCGCCGGCGATCTCACGGATGCCACCGACGTCGGAGGCGATGAAACGGGTGCCGCAGGCCAGGGATTCGCGCAGCACGTTGGGCAGTCCTTCGCTGCGGCTGGGCAGAACGGTGCGATCGGCCGCGCGATACCAATCGCCCAACTCGGCCGGTTCGCGGGCACCGGCGAAGGTGACGATTTCGCGCAGCCCCAAGGCCGCCGCTTGCGATTCCAAGTCGCCGCGCAAAGGACCGTCGCCGACGATGAACATCCGAAACGCCGCCGCCTGATCGGCAAGAATCCGGCAGGCTTGCAGAAGAACGTCGATCCCCTTGACGTGCACCAGGCGGGCGACGCACAGGAACGTGAAAACGTCCGGCTCTATGCCCAGCTTGGCGCGTGCGGCGCTCTTGTCGCCGGGGCGAAAAACCTCCCGATCCACGCCCTGCGACCAGACGTGGATCTTGTCCGGCCTGATTCCCAGCTCCGCGACCTTGGTCTGCAAATGGCGATTGATGGTGATCACCGCATCCGCTTGTTGCAGCGCGGCGACGACGGCGCGGCGGCGGCGCGGATCACCGGGAAGCAACAGAACATCCGATCCGCCGACGATCACGGCCGACGGAACGGAGATCGCTTTGGCGATGGAGGCGGCGGCGGCGCCGTCGGGGTGGGCCCAGTAGGCGAGCATGACCTGAGGCTTCCAGGAGGCCGTCGCCTGCGCCACCGCGCCGCGGATCGACCAACTCAGCCAGCGGTGATACCCGCTGCGAAAGATTTTGGGCGGATAATAGTAGGTGGGATGCCAGACGGTCGCGCCGCCGGCTAGCGTGTCGCGGCGCGGCGCTGGGGTTGCGCCACGGCGGCGGAGGCGATCCGGCCAGGGGATGGGATTGATGCAGCGAAGGTCGTGGTGGCGCGACAGGGCCTCCGCTAGGGCACGATTGAATGTGCCGCGAGTCGGCTGAACGGGATTGGGAAAGTCGCTGGCAAGGAAGAGGATTCGCATGGATGCGGTTTACCCATCGGGGCCGGGCGCCCGGCACACCGCCCGATATTCTCCGTCATATCGCAAGGCGGTGCGAGCCAGGCTGAACTCCATTTCGACGCGCTGGCGGCCGCCGGTGGCCAGATCGCTGGCCAGTTTGCGGTTGGAGATCACCTCGAACATGGCCTCGGCCAGCTCGGTTTCATGGCCCGACTCGACGAGGATTCCGCTGCGGCGGTGCTCGATCATCTCCGGCAAGCCGCCGACGGCAAAGGCCACGACGGGCTTGTGCGCCGCCCAGGCCTCCAGCACGGCCAGGGGCATTCCTTCCGATGCGCTGCTGAGGGCGAAGAGGTCCATGGCGGCCAGGAACCGCCGCGGTTGGCTCTGGTAGCCGGCAAAATGCACGACATCGGCCAGACCCAGCCGCCAGGCCAGTTTCACCAGGTCCTTGCGCCGGGGGCCGTCGCCCACCAGCAGGAGGGAGACGCTGCTGCTGTGCCGGCGGATACGGGCCAGGGTGCGGATGAGCACATCCTGGCGCTTGACGTCGCAGAGGCGCCCGACCGTGCCGATCACGGTGTTGCCGATGGGGATGCCCATTTCCGCGCGTACGGCCATGGCGGCCGCCGTGTGGTCCTGGTCGTCCAGGTCGATGCCGTTATGCACCACCGCCAGCTTCGACGGCGGCACGATGCGGCACTCGGCGACCTCGGCGGCGATGTCGCGCGAGACGCAGAAGAATCGGCTGGCGTATCGAGCGGCGACGCGGCCCAGCACGCGAGTGCGCAAGCGGCGGGCGTAATGCTTGCCATGCTCGGTGTGCACCACGGGGATGCCCAAGCGATGCGCGGCTCGGCCGGCGTAGAGCAGGGCCGCGATCTGGTGCGTATGCACCACGTCAGGTTGAATCAGGCACAGAATCTGGGCGACGCGGCCGACCATGCCGGGGCGCAGCCCGGGCCGCTTGTTCAGGCAATACACGGTTGCGCCCAGACTCTCGCATGGCTCGGCCAGATCGCCCCGCCGTTCCAGGCAGATGACCGAGGCCGACTGCTGCAAACTTGCGGCGCGGCCGGCCAGAGAGACGACGATCCGCTCCAGCCCCCCCACGTCCAGGGACAACACCACGTGCACGACGCGCATGGGCGCGGCGCATCCGGACGGATCGCTGGTCACGGCGGCTGTGGGTGCGATGGCGCTCATGTGGCGGCCTGGCAAATCGCCGGCGGTCGCGCCGGCCGCGGCGCCGGCCGGCGGTCGGTGTAGCCGACGAGGGTCACGTTAATGAAGATCGGCCGCAGCAGCATCCCGCAGCATAAGCGTTTTTGCCATGGCCGCGGCAGCCGGCCCAGCAGCCATTCCATGGTCAGAACCAGGGGCAGCGGCAGCATGAAAAACCGCCCCTTGAGGCCGGTCCAGGCCCGCGTGAAGGAAAACCCGGCGTCGCGGAACAGCCGATCCAGCTCGCGATACGTGTATTCCTTGAGATGGAAGCCGCTGGGCTCGTCGCTGAAATATTTGGAAATGTCGTGCGGGCCGGAATAGCGATGCGGGGTGATGCAGACGTACCGACCGCCGGGCGCCAGGGTGCGGCGGATTTCGCCAAGCTGCGCCGCGGCGTCGTCGGGATGCAGATGTTCCATGAGCTGATTGCTGTAGGCGACGTTGATGCTGCCGGAGGCCAGCGGAATGCGCACGCCGTCGGTGAGAAGCCAGGCGAAATTCGCCGACGTGCCGTTGCCCGAGGCGATCACCTCGGAGACATCCAGGGCGTAGGCGCGGCGGGCGCGGCGAGCCACGCGCATCGCCAGGTGCCCGTCGCCCGCTCCGATCTCCAGATAAGCCGACCGCGGCGAGACGAAATGGGACAAAAGCCGCCACTGCCACCGCGTGGCGAGGCGCTGGCGGAACAAATCGGCCTTGCGCTGGTTCTGCGGATGGTTGGCGACGCGCTGGAACAGCTCGTTGTAGACCTGACGATACAGCGTGCGCCGCTGATCGGCCGGGGCCTGGCGCAGCCGGTCGGCCAGTTCCTTTTCGATCTCGAAATGCTCGCGCAAGGATTTGAGGTCGCGGCCGTCGTGCGACGGCGAGCCGCGGTGTCGGCGGCCGGAAAGCGACCACCGCAAAGCCTTGGAAAACACCCACCAGGCTTCCGCCGAAGCCGGTTGGCGCCTGAGGCGCGCCAGGGACGGGCGGATGGCGCGGCGGGCCGCGCCGCGAAAAAGATGCGCCGACGCCCAGCCGCGATACACCTGCGCTTCCAGCCGACGAAGCTGGGCGCGCGTGGTCAAATCGGCGTGGCGATGCAGCACGCGGATCATCGGTTCGTAAGCGAAGTCCGGGTCGCGCCGGGAGAGCGAATCGGGCACGAGCACCGCCGTGGCCAGGGGCAGGCTCAGCATGTACCCGGCGCAGCCCCGCAGCAGGCGAATCCACAGGTCGCGATCCTCGGCCGGCTCCAGCGCGGTGAGGAATCGCTCATCGCCCAGCACCGATCGGCGCAGCAGGACCGTGCCGGTCCAGATTTGCTTGGCGAAGTCGATCACGTCGACGCCGGCGGCGCGGATGGGCCGATCCACCCACCGGCCGGGGGCGGTGATGACCTGCTTGATGCCGCCGGGAAGCTTCGTGAAATAGCGCGCCGCCACCAGAGCGACGTCCGGATGCGCTTCGAGGATTTCCATTTGGCGGCGGATCTTTTGCGGCTCCCAGAAATCATCGGCGTCGAGGAAGGCGACCAGATCGCCGCGGGCGGCGGAGATGCCGCGATTGCGCGCCGCGGCGACGCCGGCGTTATCCTGGCGGATCAAGCGCACCTGATCCCCGAATGGCAGCAGCGCCGGCGCCAGATCGTCCGGGCTGCCATCGTCGATGACGAGGATTTCATCGGGCCGGCAGGTTTGCTGCAACGCGCTCTGCACCGCACGGCCGATCGTTGGCGCGGCGCGATACGCGGGGATGATGACGCTGATCGTCTCCATCAAGCGGATTTCCTGCCTAGGCACTCCAGCGGGCGAAGATGCGCACGAACAGATACATGCCCAGCACGAACGCCACGCCCATGCTCAGGCCCCAGCCGGCGAGGCGCCAGGTCATGGGCGGCATGGCGCCGTGGCGCTGACGGTCGGCCAGTGCCAAGTAGACCGCCACCAGGCCGAGCATGAGGTAGGTCGTCTCGACGTAGGGACGCGAGAGGGTCAGGTAGCCAACGCTGTAGGCCGCGAAGGACCCCAGAAGGTACGGCCGGAAACGCGTCAGCCGGTCATCCTCCATAAACGGCCCCAGCCGCGCCAGACGGTGCAGCGTCCACAACGCGTAGATAAACGCCCCCAGGAACAGCGTTCCACCGAAAAAGCCCAGCTCCGCGAAGCAATGCAGATATGAATTATGAGCCACGAGGTTGACGCGCTCGGCGAACTGGTTCATCCCGATGCCAAACAGCGGCGCGGACTTGAACATTTGCAGTCCGTCGCTCCAGAGGTGGATGCGGTCCTGCGCGGTTTCCTGGGTGGTGGAGATTTCGGTTTGCCTGCCGGAGTAGAGCAGTAAAAGCAGTGGAATCAGCAGGGCGCACAGGGGCAGGGTCCTCTTGATGCCGAACCTGCAAGCCAGGAACACGATCACGGCGGTGATGAGGGCCAGAAATCCGCCGCGGGAGTGCGTGCAGTAGATGGCCCAGAGGAACATGGCGGCGAAAGCCAGCCAGCGGATTTTCCAACCGCGCTGCCGGCCGTCGTGCAGCCAGTACAGGCTGAGCATGAACCCCAGGCACAGGATGAGGCACAGGTCGTTGGGGTCGTTGAAGATGCCGACGCTGCACAGGCGCAGCAGCATTACCGGGGCGCCGGTGCTGGGGTCGATGCGGTCTGTCGCCAATTCCTGGAACGCGCGCAGGGCTGCATAGTCGATGACCTCGTAGTATTGCAACAGTCCCAGCACAGTCAGGCCGACGATGCAGGGGGTGATCCATTGCAAAAACGTCCGCAGCCGGCCGGCGGAATTGATCAACCCGGCAATGAGTAGGAAATAGATCAGCCGTTTGGCGAATTCCGGGCCGTTGGTGCGCGCCAGGAAGATGTTCAGGTGCGACAAGTGCGATAGGACGACGGCCGGCAGCAACAGGCACACGCAGATGCTCAGCGGACTCTTCATCGCTGCGGTGAGATGGAACGTGGGCAGCCATGCCAGCAGCGTCAGGATCATCAGGATTTGGTACAGCGGGAACTGTTCGATCCCCGGAACCCAATCCGTGGGACGCAGGAAGATGACGGCGTTGGTGATCAGGAATAGAACGAATGCGATCTGCCTCCAGTGTTGGGCGGCGGTTACGCGGCTGGGATGGCGCAGCCCCGCCGGTGAGCGCACGCGCGCCGCCAGCGACCGCGTCACCGGCGGCGCGGGATGCACCATCGGCTCGCGCTCGATCCAAGGCGTCGATGTCAGGAAATCATCAGCCATGGTCAGAAAACGTTTTGGTGCCACCCCTTGCCAGCCACGCCCGATATATGTAACTCGGCGCTAACGGACGTCTTCTTTAGAACCACTGGAAAGTGATGTCCTGGAGCGTGGCGGTCACGTTCTGATTGCTAGTCGTGAAAATCACCTCGTATTGGAGATAGCGTCCTGCGGGGCTGGCGACGGCGGAGCCGTTGCTCACCGATTGCCACGCCGACCAGGACGCATCGGGCGTGGGCGTGTTGCCGCTGCGCGTCTCGATCACGATTCCGGCGCCCGTCGGCAACGTGGCATCCCATGTCACCGTGAGCCACGTCGAGGTCTTGCCCGAATCGAACACCGACGAGGTGAACGTCGCCGTCGTCGGGAATCCGATGGTGACGGAATTGACTTGCAGGAACGGCGCCGCCGAGCCGCCGGCGGTCGCCGACACCACGGCCGAATACTGCGAGCTCGTCGGGAGCACCTTCTTGATCGTCGCCTTGACCACGCCGTCGATCAGGAACTGTACGCTCGTGCTCGTCGGGTTGATCGAGTAGGTGTGCGATCCGCTGGGGATGGTGCCCAGCGAAGCGGTGGTCGTCGCGCCGTTGATGTAGACGATCGCCTGAAGAGCGGTGGAACTGGTGGTGCGGATCAAAGCGGCGGTGATGCCGCTATTGATGAGGGACGCGGTGGTCAAGCCAATGGCCTGTCCGCTGCTCGCGCCGAACGTGGCCACCGCCGTGAACGGGGCCAACCCGACGGTCGGCGTGCTCATGGCCAGCCCGCCCTTGATGCTCAGGATGCTGCTCGCGACGGTGTCGCTCAGCGGCCCGCCGCCGTGACCCGACCACGATTGCGTCGTCCAGTTCGAACTCAGCGCGCTGCCCGTAAAATGGTCGAACAGCTCGTTGGCCATCTGCACGCCGCCGGAGGTTACAGTGGTGCCGGAGTTGGTCCGGGCCGAAAAGCCCGAGGTGGGCGTTTGCGTCCAGGAATTGCTCGCCGGAACCGTGGTGAATGACCAGGAAACCGGCGCGGCCAAGGAATTGTTGTTGGCGTCCGTGGCCGCGCTGATCGTGGCGGTGTAGGTCAGGTTGTTGGTCAGGGCCGTCGTCGGCGTCCAGGTCGCGGTGTTGGTCGAGGAGTTGTAGGACAGCGTCGTCGCTATGACGTTGTTGTTGGAATCCTTCAGGGTGAAGACGATGGAACCGGGCGTGACGGCCTCGTTGAACGTGGCCGTTACCGTCGTATTGGTGGCGACGTTGGTCGCTCCGGAGATTGGCGTCTGCGACACCACCGTCGGCACGACGGTTGCGTTCGGATTGAACACGACGTCGACCCAGTAGTTGGAGGCCTCCCAGGTGCTGGTGGGGAACGAGCTGGATGGGCCGCGCGTGTAGACGCCGTTGCCGCCGGAGGTCCCGCTGGCCAAGGCCGTCAGCGTGCCATTGGTGAAGGCGGAGGTGAAGTAGTTGTTGTCCGCCGAGTAGTACCCGACCGGGGCATAATACGACGCGATGTAGGTCGTATTCGCCTGGATTTGCACCGGCGTGGAGAAGGTCACCGTCTGCCAGCCGGAGGCGGTTTCATTGGTGAACGTCGCCTTGGCCAGCAACGTGCCGGTGGAACTCCAGAGGTTGCCGATGTGGGTGCCGGTGTTCTGCGAACCCTTGTAGAAGCGGATGCCGCTGATGGTCCCGGCGACGTTGGCCTGGAACTTAACGCCGACTTCGACGGCATTGGGATCCTGCTCGTTGACAGTCCCGGGGGTGGCGTTGCCAAAGAGGTTAACGCTTTGTCCGGTCGCCGCCGCGGTGGTGAACGACCAGGAGACCGGCGAGGCCAGAGAGTTGTTGTTGGCATCCGTGGCCGCGCTGATCGTGGCGGTGTAGGTCTTGCTGTTGGCCAGGGCCGCCGTCGGCGTCCACGTCGCCGTGTTGGTCGTCGAGTTGTACGAGAACGTCGTCGCTATGACGTTGTTGCTGGAGTCCTTCAGGGTAAAGACGATCGAACTCGGCGTGACCGCCTCGTTGAAGGTGGCCGTTACCGTCGTATTGGTGGCAACGTTGGTCGCGCCAGAAGTTGGCGTCTGCGACACCACGGTCGGCACAACGGCCGCTGCGGTGGTAAACGACCACGAAACCGGCGCGGCCAGGGAGTTGTTGTTGGCATCCGTGGCCGCGCTGATCGTGGCGGTGTAGGTCTTGTTGTTGGCCAGGGCCGCCGTCGGCGTCCAGGTCGCCGTGTTGGTCGACGAGTTGTACGACAGCGTCGTCGCCACCACGTTGTTATTGGAATCCTTCAAGCTGAACACGATCGAGCCGGCTGTGACCGCCTCGTTGAAGGTCGCGGTGATCGTCGTGCCGGTTGAGACGCTGGTTGCACCAGGCGCCGGAGTTTGCGACACCACGGTCGGCACGACGCTCGTGCTCGGATTGAAGACCACGTCGACCCAGTAGTTGGAGGCCTCCCAGGAATTGCTGGGGAACGAGCTGGATGAGCCGCGCATGTAGACGCCGTTGCCGCCGGAGGTCCCGTCGGCCAGGGCCGTCAGCGGACCGTTGCTGTAGGCGGTGGTGAAGTAGTTGTTGTCCGCGGAGTAGTACCCCACGCTGGTGTAATACGACGCGATGTATTCAGTATTGGGCTGGATCTGCACCGGTTTGGCGAAGCTCACCTGTTGCCAGCCGGTTTCGCTTTCATTGGTGAAAGTGGCCGTGGCCAGGAGGTCGCCGCTGGCATCCCACAGGTTGCCGATGTGCGTGCCGGTGTTCTGCGGGCCTTTGTAGAAGCGGATGCCCGTGATCGTTCCCGCGACGCTGGACTCGAACTTCACGCCGACTTCCACCGCGTTGGGGTCGTTCACGGTGACGGTGCCGGGCACCGTGCCGCTGCTCCAGAGGCTCAATGCCTGGCTAGCAGGCACTGCCGTGGTGAACGTGGAGGAGAACGGGGTCAGGGAATTGCCGTTATTGTCCTGCACGCCGCTGGTGGCTTTGACGGTATACGTCGCGCTGTTGGCCAGCGGGCTGTTGGGCGTAAGGGTGACGGAGGTCGATCCGGCCGTGTAGCTCACCGTCGCCGCGACCACGTTGTTGGAGGAGTCGAGCAACTGGATGGTGCTGCTGTTGACGGTTGAGGGATTGAGGGCCTCGTTGAAGCTGAGGGTGATGGTCGGCGAAGTGCTGATGCCGGTGGCGCCGTTGATCGGAGAGACCGCCGTGACCGCCGGGGCGGTGACTGCACCCGGGACGAACGTCACGTCCACCCAGTAGTTGCTGTCCTCGTAGGACTGGCTGGGGAAAACGCCGCCGGAACCGACCGCGTAGACGCCGTTGCCGCCGGAGACGCCGCTTTGCAGAGCGATCAGCGGGTTGTTGCTGGCGCCGCCGTCGCTGAAGTAGTAATAGTCATCCGCGTAATACCCGGTGTTGGTGTGATACGAGGCGACGTAGACGGTGTTGGCCTGGATTTGCACGGGCGAGGCGAAGGTGAGGGTCTGCCAGCCGCTGGCCGATTCGTTGCTGAACGTGCCGGTGTCCAGCAATTGGCCGCTGGCGGACCAGAGGCTGCCGGTGTGCACGCCGGTGTTCTGGGCGGCCTTGTAGAAGCGGACGCCGGTGATCTGCCCCGCCACGGTGCTCTCGAATTTGACGCCGACTTCAACTGCCGTCGGGTCCTGCTCGCCGTTGTTGCCCGGGATGGCAGTGCCCCAGATGGTGACGGTGCCCGCCACGGCGGGCGCGGTGGTGAAATTCCAGTTGACCGGCGCGATCATGGCGTTGCCCAGCGCGTCCTGCGCGCCGCTGACGGTGGCGACGTAGGTGGTGAAGGGATTCAATGAGGCATTGGGCGTGAGCGTTGCCGTGTTGGTCGCCGAGTTGTATGCCACCGTCGCGGCGACGGAGTTGCCGTTGGAGTCTTTCAAAACGAACGACAGCGTGGAGAGCTGGATGGCTTCGCTGAACGTCGCCGACACGGTGGTGTTGGCGGCCACGTTGGTCGAGCCGACCGTCGGGGTGCGCGCGGTGACGGTGGGGATCGTCACGGTGCCGGACTTGAATTGCACGTCCACCCAGTAGTTCGATCCATCGTAGGTGGCGTTGGGGAAGGTGCTGGTGGTGCTGATCGTGAAGACGCCTGTGCCGCCCAGGACCATGCTGTTGGCCAGGGCGTGCAGCGGGCCGCTGTCGGTGCCGCTGCTGTTGAAATAGCCCGAGCTGTAGGCGTAATAGCCGCTGTTAGTGTGGTACGAGGCGACGTACGTCTGGCCCGCCAGGATGGGCACGGGCTTGGAGAACGTGACGGTCTGCCAACCGCTGGCCGTTTCGTTACTAAACGTCGCGGTGGCCAGGAGCGTGCCGCCGCTGGTCCAGAGGTTCCCGATGTGCGTGCCGGTGTTCTGCGAGCCTTTGTAGAAGCTGACGCCGGTCACGTAGCCGTTGACGTCCGAGGTGAACTGGATGCCGACTTCCACCGCGGTCGGGTCGCTGGCGATCGAGGGCGTGACTGAGGCGTTCCAGAGGCTGTACGTCGTGCCGGCGCTGACCACCGGCGCGGCCGTGGTGAAGCTCCACGTCACCGGAGCCGTCGCGTGATCCGAGGAATCCAGGGCGCTGATCGTCGCCGTATAGGTGAATCCGCTGCGCAAGACGTTGGTGGGGGCGAGCGTCGCGGTGAGGGTCGAGGCGTTGTACGAAACGGTGGCCGGAACCACGTTGCCGCTAGAGTCCATCAAATTGAACGCCAGCGTTGCGGCGTCGATGGCCTCGTTGAACTTGGCCGTCACCGTCGAGTTATTGGCCACATTGGCCGCGCCGGCCGCGGGCGTCGTGGCGGCGATGCTCAGGGGCGTGCTGTTGGCCGTGTATTTGACAGAAACGGCCCCGCTGGCGGCGTTGAAAAATGCGTAATAGATCCCCGCTATGAGCTGCCGCGTGAACGAAACCGCCGAGCCGTTGATGGTGATGCCCGAGACGTTGGCGCCGTTGGCGGCAACCAGGGGCACCATGGTGGTCAAGCCGCTCGATCCAACGGCTGTGGAGATGTTGAAGCTCAGCGTGCCGGTCGAGGCGTTCCACGTCGTGCCGCTGAACGACGAGCCGTCGCGGCCGTCCTCGAAGTTGAGCAGATCCTGGGTGCTGATGACCGGAACGTTGTACGCCTGTGCGGCGGCGATCACCGCGGCCGATTCGGCCTGGCCGGCCGTATCGAAGCTGTCGGTGTGGGCCTGGATTGCCCAAGCGCCGTAGAACCCCTGGGGCCCGGTTGCCCCGGCCAAAAGCGCATTGATGTTGTAGTCAGACGTCTGGCCCGATTCATCCGTCATCACCGTCGATTCCTGGAACACGTCGATCGTCTGACCGCTGGCGGTCGCGAAGAGCATCGGCAGACCCGAGCCCGTGAACATCCCGGGATGATCGTTAATCCAGGTGGCCGGCCAATAGTAGTAATTGGTGTCCATGCGGATGCCGTTGGCGAACTCGACGATGGGCTGGGTGGCGTAGTCGCTCCACACCACGCCGTGCGTGCGCACGGTCGTCGGCGACGGCAGGCTCGGATACGTGCTATCGAAGGTCGCAAGCTGCTGCTGGTAGATCGACATCAGCTCGGACTCGCTGGTCCAGTTGATGGGGGCGTCGCTGGAAGTGCCGAAGGTCAGACCCGGATCGATGTCGATGTGCAGCGCGGGATCAAAACCCTCCGCTTCGTACTGCGCCATCGTCGCGTTGCTGTTGGCCGAGCCAGGGAAGAGGTAGGACGTTCCGGTGATCGGCATGCCGCCTGAGGTGCCGTCCGCGATGTACCCCGACCAGCGTGTGGCCGTGCCGCCGCTGTTGTGGTCGTCGCCGGTCATGTCGATGACCGCCTTGGCGCCGTTGGGGAAATACCAGAACCGCGGCAGCGGCGACGAGGCCAACTGCATCTGCTCGATCATGTTGGCAAACAACCGCTGCTGCTCATCGGCTTGCGGGATGTTCACCTTGTTCAGGTTGACCCAGTCGGTCTCGGTGTCGGTCGGACTTGCGCCCAGGAACTGATCGTCGGCGCGTGTGACCGTCTGGCCGTCGCGTGATTGGCCGGCCCAGGCGGGGTTGCCTTGGCGCGTCTCAACCACGGATTGCGCCAAGTCGAACATGAACGCCCCCGCTTGACCCGAACCCACGCTGCGAAGAGTGACCGCGGGCCTGGAGGTGGCGGTAGTGGCGTCGGAATAGAGGCCCGCCAGGGCGGTGGCGCCGCTGAGCGTGTACAGGTCGGCGGTGCCGTGGTACTGGATCGTCGTGTTGACCAAACCGGCCCCGATGGGCGTGGAATTGTTGATCAGCAGATAACCTTCGGAGAGGCTCTGGCCGGTTGCGGTGATTCCCAGCAGCGGATCGAGCTGGGTGTCCGGCCGCATGGCGATCAGATCGCCGCCGCCGGTGACCCAGTTGCTCAGCGTCGTCACCTGCGAGGCCGCCAGCGGCACTTCACCCAGGACGACCAGTTGATAACTGCCCAGCAGGCTGGACGAAAGGGTCGAGATGTCCGCCGTGGCGAATTCGTTCAGACCCTCGGCCTTGAGGATTTCGGGGTAGTACGCGCTGAACAGGTCCGTGGAGTTGGTCAGGACGAGGATCGGTCCGCCAGGTCCGCTGGTGGGCACGGCGGCGGTGGTGAAGGTGGAGGTGAAGGTGGAGGCCAGCGTGCCGCCGCCGGAGTCTTTCACGCCGCTGCTGCCGCCGATCACCTTCAGCGTGTACGTGCTGTGGTAGGCCAGCGGGCTTAAGGCATCCAGCGTGGCCGTGAGGTTGTTGGCGTTGTACGAGAGACGCGTGGAGACGACCTGCGAGTTGCTGTTGAGCAGTTCATAGGTGGAGGAGGTGATCGTGGAAGCGTTCATCGCGCTGCCGAAGGTCACGCTCAGGTGCGCATCCGGGGCCACACCGATGCCTAAATTGGGCGGCGAGATCGACGCGATCGACGCCAGCAGCGTCCGATCCTCGAGTTGTTCGATCAGCGGGCGGACGGCGGCGTAACTGGCTGCGGCGATGGCGCGACGGCGCGAAATCTTCGGCAACATCATGACTGCTCCCTAAATAACAGAGGTACAAATGAACAAATGGATCGCGCGCTTCTGGCGCGGCGCGCGATCAGTTCCCAACACCGTTGGCAGAGGAAGTGGGTATGCGAAGCGAGGTTGATTTGTGCAGCGGCCGGCCGAGACCCAGGCGCTGTGCTTCATCGACCGCGGCATCCACGTCGTAGGCGGCCCTGGCAAACTGAACCTGGCGCGTCCGCGTATCCAGCACCGCAAACGACGCGCGCGGATCGCCATCCCTGGGCTGGCCACAACTGCCCGGATTGATCACCAGGCGACCGGCCACCTCACGCAAAAACGGCCGGTGCGTATGTCCCAGCACGATCACGTCCGCGTCCACCTCGGCAAACCGCTGCCAGTCTTTGAAATCCGGATAGATGTACTGTTCCTGCGCATCCCACGGGCTGCCGTGGAACAGGCTGATCCTCAGGCCATCCAGCGTCAGATGCTTTTGGCAAGGCGCGGCGGCCAGGGCATCGGCGTTCTTTTTCGTGATGGTCGCCCGCGTAAACTCCAGCGATCGGCGCAGGGTCGCGTTGGCCGATGCCGGCGGGCGACGCAGATACACGTCGTGGTTGCCCGCGATGAATTCGATGCCGCGGCCGCTCAGTTCGTCGATCACCTCGTTGGGGCAGGTGAAGTATCCGGTGAGGTCGCCGGCGCACAGGATGGCATCGACGCCGCTCAGCGCTTCCAGCACGGCCCGCAGCGCCTGCAAATTCGCGTGAACGTCCGCAATCAGTCCGATCCGCATCGCCGCTCTCACGCCCGCGGAACACCGCGCATCTGCGCTTTGGGCACCAGCACGGTGCAGAAGGCGCGGATGGCCGCAACCTCCGTTCGGTACTCGATCCGACCAAACGGCTCGCCGAAGACAAAATTCCGAATCAGCGTATCGGCCTCGTTGAAGCCCGCCTTGGCACGCACCGACGTCGTCCCGGAGAACCGCGGATGCACTTCAAACACGACCACCTTTCCGCCGGCCAGGCGCAGCTGAATGTTCAACGGCCCGCTCGCCCCCAGCTTCAGCGCTAACTCCTCGCAGGCCGATTGAATCTGCTCGTGCTTGCAGACGTATCCCTGCGAATAGCCGGTGGACAGAGCGTACATCTTGCCGTCGATCTCACGTTTGTCGCCCAGGCTTAGGCCCACCAGGTGGCGGTGGATCACGATGGAGTCGATGATCCGCCCCTCGCGGGAGACCATGACCCCCACGGTGTATTCGCTTTCCATGGACCCGACGTATTGCTGCACCACCACGTCTTCATGGCGGTGGGTCTTGAGGTACATGCGGACTTCGTCGGCGTTGCTCAGGATCGCCACGCCGCGCGAGCCGCCGGTATCCTCGGCGGGCTTGGCCACCAGGGGGAATCCGTATTGATCCGCCAGGGATTCCCAGTCCGCGGCGTTGACCGACCGCGGCGTGGCGATGCCGTTGGCATCCAGCCACTGGTGCAATACGGCCTTGTTCTTGCACAGCTTGATCACACTGCTCGGATTGGCGATCACCTGGCATCCAGGCCCCAGCGACTCGGCGTTTTCCGCCAGTACGGCCGTTTCCGGCTGCGTGCCCGGCAAGATGGCCACGATCCCCTCGCGAGCCACCAAACGCCGCACCGCGTCCAGGTAATCCGGCGAGCTGGCCGGCGGGAGAAGGTAACGCCTTTTGGCGCTGTACAGCCCGTAGGAAAACGCCGCCGCATCCGCCGCGACGGGTCGATAGCGCTGGCCCGCCAGAAGCACCGCCTGCAGCACCTGGTGCCCCACCGACCGGCCGCCTACGCCCGTCACCAAAACTGGTATTGGCTTGGCCATCAAATCGCTCACTGCGCGGACAATCCCGCCTCGCCCGCGTGCGCCAAACGGGCGTCCACGGGTTGGACCTCATCCGGCCCATACGAATGACCCAGCAACCGGCCGAGCAGCCCGACGCAACGCCCCAGCCCGTTGGCCAGCAAAACCGTCTCATGGAAAAGCGGCTCGCCTCGCGCCTGCCCCAGCAGGGCCACGGCTCGGCCGGCGATCCGCAGCGTGCGATACGCACAGTGCAATAGTTCGCTGGCGTGAACCTCGTGCTCGGGCATGGCGCGCACCGCGCCGCGGCAGCCGTGGAAGCACCGCTGCCAGAACCATCGCCGCCGCAGCCGCTGCAACCCAACGCGATGCCCCACCACCGCCGCCGGCTCGTACAGCAGTTTCCCGCCGGCGGCGCAGATGCGCGACAGAAGTTCGTACTCTTCATCCCCGATCAGATTGGCGCCGACCCGGCCAAGATCGCTTCTGAATCCGCCGACTTCGCCGATCCACCGCCGGCGGATCGCCAGATTCAGGCCGTACAGCTCGTCGGCGGCGGCGTCACGCCGAGCGTCGCCCAGGTCCACCTTGGTCAGCGACGCCTCATCGCGGTCGCCCAGCCAGGCCGGACGCTTGACCGGAAAAACGAGCAGCGCTCTGCCGCCGACGGCGGCGTACCGTTCGTCGGCAAACGCCGCGGCCATCGCCGACAGCCAATTCTTGTCCACGTCGACGTCGTCATCCAAAAAGGCGATCACGTCGTACTTGGCGGCCACCACGGCGCAATTCCGTGCGTGGCTCAGGCCTTGGCGATGCTCGCGGACAAGACGCAGCGGCAAACCCATGGTTCGGGCGGCCGCGGCCACCACCGCCGCCGTGTCGTCCGTGCAGCGGTTGTCGATGACCAACACCTCCGCGGCGATCGTCGCGGGCCGATCGATCGCGCCGAGGCCGGCCAGCGTCTTAGCCAGCTCGGCGGCGCGGTTGTACGTCGCAATGGCAATGGTGATTCCGGTCATTTTCCCACCGCTGGATTGCGTGGCAGTGGCGACGGCCATTGCTCCGGGGCCGGGCCCACCGCCGCCGCCCGCGCCGCATGCGCCAGGGTCTTGAACATCGCCGCGATGACGGCCGGCAAAGCAAATCCGCACTGCAGCGACCGCGCGTAGGCCGCCAGCGCCGCCAGCGGCTCGCCCCGGCGGGCGCTGCGATAACCCACGTCGAAATAGCCCTGGGCCAGCTTGCGTCGCATCTTCTTCACTTCACCGCGCCACTGGCGCAGAAGCTGCGGGTCGTTTTTGATTTGCCGGATGGCGCCGCCGAGCACGCGGATTCGGGCTCGTTCCAATCGCTCGAAATGGCTGCTGACGGAGCCGACGTAGCGGCGGTAAAACGCGCCGATGCGAGCGACGGTGACCAGCTCGGCGCCGCGCAGGGCGATGCGCAGCCACAGGTCCCAGTCCTCGCAGCTCCAGACGGCCGGATCGGTATCGAAGCCGCCGATCTCCTGCACCATCTTTTTGGAGCACAGGTAACCGTGCGGCGGAGCCAGATTGTCCTCGAAGAGCCGCGGCAGAGCCGGCACGCCGCAAGGCAAAAGCCGATCTTCATGATGATGCTCTTCGGGATCGAATAGGCGCAATCCCATCACGCACAGGCGATTGGACTGTCCATCCATCGCCTCGACGAGCCAGCGCACGGCATCGGGATGCAGCAGGTCATCGGCATCCAGGAACATCAGGTACTGCCCCGTCGCCGCCGCAACGCCCGCGTTGCGCGCCGCCGACACGCCGCGATTGGGTTGCTTGACGTACACGACGCCCTGGCCGTAGCGGGCCACGACGGCGTCGGTGTCATCGTCCGAGCCGTCGTTGACGATGACATGCTCGATGCGGCGATAGGACTGCTGGCGCACGGTTTGGATGGCATCGGGCAGAAACCGCGCCTGCCGGTAACACGGAGTCACGATGGAAACCAGGGGATCGGACATAACGCATCAAGTCGCGATTCAGGGCGCCGTCTGGGGCGGACCCAGGTCATAGCGCGCTTTTGCCGCATGGACAAGCGCCTTGGCCATGCCCGCCAAGCCGGGTAAGAGGCCAAACCCATAGCGAATGGATTGGACATAAGCGCCGATGGCCGCCTTGGCCGCGCCGCGCTTGGCCCGGTGGTAGCCGACGTCGAAGTTCGCCCGTCCCACGCGCCGCCGCATGCGATTGATCTGGCCGCCCCACTGTTGCAGCAGACGATCATCGTTCCTGACGCGTTCGATGGCGCGGCTTAAGACGATGATCGTCGCCAGTTCCATCTGCTCGGGGTCGGTGCTCATCGAGCCGCTGTAGCGGCGATAGTAGGCGCCGATGCGCCCGAGGGTCTGCAATGGGCAACCCGACAGCACCATGCGCAGCCACAGGTCCCAGTCTTCGCACCCCTTGGGGCCGGGGTCGAATCCGCCGGCGGCGTCGAGCATCGCGCGCGAGCACAAATACGCGTGCGGCGGTGCCAGGTTCTCGAAAAACAGCCGCGGCAACGCCGGCAGCGACGGCAGGTGGCGGTCCTCGCCGCGGTTGGGATCGCTCTCAAACAGCCGATACCCCATCACGCACAAGCGGTCGCTGCGGCCGTCCATCGCCTCGATCAGCCAGGCGATCGCCTCGGGAGCCAGCAGGTCGTCGGCGTCAAGGAACAGGAAATATTGTCCCGAGGCGGCGGCGATTCCCGCATTGCGCGCCGCGCACAAGCCGGCGTTCGCCTGCTTGACGTAGCGCACGCCGCCGCTGCGGGCCACGATGTTATCCGTGTCGTCATCCGAGCCGTCGTTGACGATGACATGCTCAATATGCCCGTAGCTCTGCTGTTGCACGCAGCGGATGGCGTCGGCCAGGAAGCGCGCCTGGCGGTAGCACGGCGTCACGATGGAAACCAGCGGATCGGACATATGGCTAAAGGTTGGATGCGGCCAGATCGGCCCGGGACTTGCCGGCGGCTTCGGCGCCCCAGCCCCACTTGGCCGGTTCGTGGAACACGCCGAATTCCGTGTTCAACAGCGCATCGCGGACGTGAAAACTCTTGCCCGTCTGCGAGCAATACAGGCGCTCGAAGGTCGAATCCCACACCAGCATGTGAATCAGGTACGCTTCGGAGACGAGTTTCAGCGGGGGCGTGGTCATCTCGATCACGCCATCGCCCTCCACGACGCCCGTCTCGAACCCGTCGGTGGCCGTCGTGTAGCAGCAGCAGGAAACCTCGTCGCTGGTGCGCGTGATTCCGACGGTGAAATTCGGCTCGACGATCGGCTGCGAGGCGTGATAGTGCAGGCGCAGCCGCAGGCGCGAGCCGACATCGAATATCGTGCGCTCGTGGCCGGATTCGTCCAGAATCTCGACTTCGGTGAACCGGATGGGGCATTTCTCCGGGTCGGTTCCGACGGTCCGCTCGGCCCAGGCCGACATCTGAAGCTGGCTGTCCTGCTCATATTGCCGCGTCACCTGCTCGACGGGACCGTCCGCCACGACCCGCCCCCCGGCGAGGTAAATCGCGCGCTTGCACATGCTCTTGATCGAGAACATGTTGTGCGAAACCAGCAGCAGCGTCACGCCCCTGGCCAGCAATCGCTTGGCGTGTTCCATGCACTTGCGCTGAAAGGCCAGGTCGCCGACGGCCAGGACCTCGTCCAGGAGCAGGATGTCCGGCTCCAGGTGCGCCGCCACGGCAAACGCCAGGCGCACGTACATGCCGCTGCTGTAGCGCTTGACGGGCGTGTCGATGAAGTCTCGGATTTCGGCGAAGTCCACGATGGCGTCGTACTTGGAGGCGACTTCGCGGCGGCTCATGCCGATGATGGCGCCGTTGAGGAAGACGTTTTCCCGCCCGGTGAGCTCGGGATGAAACCCGGTTCCCACTTCCAGCAGGCTGCCGACGCGTCCGCGCATGCCCGCGCTGCCCGTGGTCGGAGGGGTGATTCGGCTCAGGATTTTGAGCAGCGTTGATTTTCCGGCCCCGTTGCGGCCGATGACGCCGACCGCCTCGCCGCGGCGAACCGAAAACGACGCGTCCTTCAGCGCCCAAATTTCCGTGGGAGCCGTGCGACCGGAGGCCGGCTTGCGCAGTCGGCCCAGGCCTTTGCGCACGGCCGAGGAAATGGCCTCGCGCAGGCTGCCGTAGCCGCGCCGGCCTTCGCCCAGGCGGAAACGCTTGGACAAGTTCTCGACTTCGATGGTCAGCGGATTCATAACGGGACAGGAATGGGCTTGGCCATCTTGCGGGCGACAACGCGCAAGAGCGACCACAGCCTGGGCCCCAGTCGTTTCTTCAATCCCAGGCGGCGGTAGGCGCGCGACTGCGCGATCGCCGGATTGATCTGCCGCGCCGCCTCAATGCCCAGGCGGCAATCTGCCAACTCGCCGCGGTCGAACGCCTCGTTGGCCAGGTAAAACACCTCGCGGCTCAGAAGCTGGACCACCTCCTGGCGTCGCCGCGACGCATCGGCGATTTTATCCGAATACTCGCGGAAAATCACTTCGAAGGCTTTGAAGCGCATCTGCAGGTCGCTGATCGTCCGATATTGGCTGGACATGTTTTTACCGTGGATGCGGTAGTACGCCTGGTGGGCCGCCAACACGGCCACGTCGCCATGGACGGCGAAGCGCATCCACATTTCCATGTCGCCGGTGTGCAGCAACTCGGGCCGGTAGCCGCCGATCTGCTTTTGCAACCGCGTGCGCGCCACGACGGTGGGCGTCTGCACCATGTTCAGCCCGTAGCAGAAGGCGGTATCCAGGAATGTTTCGCCGTGGACGAGTTGGTACTCCGGACCTTCGTGGATGCGCTCGGTGGCACTTTGCGGATCCTCGCAGACGACCGCCTGCCCGTGCACGAAGCCGACGTTGGGATGCGTTTCCATGACCGCCACCGCGCGCCGCAGCGCCCCCGGCAGCAGCAGATCGTCGGCCGAGAGCAGCACCAGGTATTGGCCGCTGGCCCAATCCAGTCCCTCGTTGAACGTGGCGATATGGCCGCGGTTGACGACGTGGCGGCGGAACTCGACCCGCGGATCGCGCCGCGCCAGATCGGCGGCGACGGCCGGCGTGTCATCCGGCGAAGCGTCGTCCAGGATCAACACGCGTACGTCCACACCCTGCTGATTCAGGGCGCTTTCGACGCATCCCCGCAGATAGTGCGCGTATTTGTAGCAGGGGACGATCACGTCCACGCGGGGAAACTGGTCCGAAGCACCGTCCCGCGGGCGCAGCAGCGGACGCGCCGGATTACCCACCACCACGGCCTTGGGGGCAATGTCCTCCAGCACCACCGCGCCCATGCCGACCAGGGCCGTGTGGCCGATCTGCACGTACTGGCGGATGGAGGCGTGTGCGCCGATGTAGCACGATGGGCCGATGGTCACGAACCCGCTGATGCAGGCGCCCGGCGCGACGACGGTGTAAGGACCGACGCGACAGTCGTGCCCGATGAGGCTTCCCATGGACAGGACCACGTGGTCGCCGACGCTGACGCCGGCGCCGACCGCCACGCCATGGCCGAGGCACACGCCCTGGCCGATCTGCGCCAGCGGAGACACCGATGCCGCCGGATGCACCAGCGTGGCAAATTCATCTCGGGCCAGCGCCGTCTTGGCGAGCAGCGCCTCGCGGCTGGCGAAGCTCTTGTCGCTGCCGATGGCCAGGATGAATTTGCAGCCGGCAAATTGTTTGGCGTCGGCCAGCGTGCCCAGCACTTCCAGTTCGCCGAGGCGCGATCCTCGCGGATGGAAATCATCCAGGCATCCGACGATCTGCCAGCGCGCGGACACCGCGTTGCACGCGTGGACGACGTCCATCACGTCGTGCGCCATACCACCTGATCCCAGAATGATCAGCCGATCTGTCATACCCCGCGCGAAAGATGGCGCAATTGCTCGATCACGTAAGCCTGATCCTCATCGCTCATCATGTGGTGCAACGGCAAGAGAATGACGTCGCTGCGCGCCGCTTCGGAGTGCGGCAAATGGCACGGGCCCCGATGGGCGTAAGCCGGTTCCTGATGGGCATTCATGACTCCGCGTCGCGTGGCTACGCCGCGTCGCTGCATCTCCTGCATGAGCTGGTCGCGGCTCAGGGGAAACGGCCGGGTCACCCGCACCGCGTACGACTGAAAATTGGACCGGGCATAGGGCGGCTCCACGGGCGCGATCAGGCCCGGAATCTCGCGCAGCGCCTCGGCGTAATTGGCCGCCAGGATTCGCCGCCGCTCCAGCAGTTCCGGCAGCCGGCGCAGTTGCACGCGCCCCACCGCCGCCTGGATGTCGGTCATGCGATAATTGAACCCGATTTCGGGATACTCCTCGAAGACGATATGGCGCGCCGCGTGGCGAACGGTGTCGGAGATGCTCATGGCGTGCTGGCGCAGGGCGCGGAGCCTGCGGGCCACAACGGCGTCCGTGGTGGTGATCATGCCGCCGTCGCCGGTGGTGATGACTTTGCGCGGATGAAACGAGAAGCACGCCGCCACGCCGTGCGGCCGGCCAATGCGCTGCCACTGGTCGCCGATCTGGATTTCGCTGCCGATGGCGCACGCCGCATCCTCCACCACCGGCAACCCGCGCCGCTGCGCGATCTCCAGAACCGCCTGCAAGTCGCAGGGCATGCCGATCTGGTGCACCGCCAAGATCGCCTTGGTGCGCGGGGTGATCGCCTTCTCGATCAGCCGCGCATCGACGTTGTAGGTGTCTGGATCGATGTCCACGAACACCGGCGTGGCGCCGCAGTACGTGATCACGTTGGTCGTGGCGATGAACGAGTGGCTGACCGTGATCACCTCGTCGCCGCTCTTGACGCCCAGCACGTGCAGCACCAGGTGCAGGGCCGCCGTGCAACTGGACACCGCCACGGCATGCAGGGCGCGGACGTAGGCGGCGAATTCCTCCTCAAATGCTTTGACTTGGGGACCCTGGGTGACCCATCCTGAAAGGATCACCTCGCGGGCCGCCGCCGCTTCTTCTTCACCAAGTACCGGTTTGGAAATCGATATTTCCTGCCGTTGCCGATCCGTCAGCGTCATACGGGTATCTCCTGACGCCCTAAAGACTCTTTTTTCCATTGAACTAAATCGGACAATCCCTGCTCCAGCGTTACCTCGGCCACAAATCCGAGGTGGGCCTTGGCTTTATGGGTACTGGCCAAACGTCGAGGCACGGGGTTGACCTTTCGGGGGGGGTGAAAATCCGGCGACAAGTGATGCGCCCCGGTCACCTTTTGCATGGCCTCCCAAAGCCCCAGCAACGTGGTCTCAGTGCCGCTGGCGACGTTGTACACGTCATCCACGCGGTCGGACTTCATGGCCAGGATGTTGGCCCGGGCGATGTCGCGAACGTTGATGAAATCCATGGACGCCGAGCCGTCGCCGTGGATTTGCGGCCGCTTGCCGGCGTCGATGCAGTCCAGCCAGCGGATGAACACTTCGGTGTACGCGCCGGTCACGTCCATGCGGGCGCCGTAGGCGTTGAAGTACCGCAGCCCCACGCTGGGCATGCCGTACATGTCGGCGAAGCTGCGCGCGATGCCTTCGTTCATCTGCTTGGCCGCGCCGTAGAGGGTGCGGTTGTTGTACGGATGATGTTTTTCCGTGGTGGGAAATTCGTCGGCCGCTCCGTAGACCGAGGCGCTGGAGGCGTAGACGATCTTTTTGACCTTCTGCGCCACCGCCGCCTCAAAAACGTTGAAAGTTCCCATGACCAGCACGTCCATGCACTCGCGCGGCCGCTCGGCGCAGAGGGTAATGCGAATCGCCGCCTGGTGGAAGACATAATCGCAGCCGGCAACCGCGCCGCTCACGACCGCCGGGTCGCGCACGTCGCCTTTGATAAAGGAAATATCGCGCCGGCATTGCGCATCGGCCAGATTTTCCATCCGGCCGCGAATCAAATTGTCCAGGACGCGGATTTCGCCGGCGCCAGCGTCGATCAGACGATCGACGATGTGCGAGCCGATCAATCCCGCGCCGCCGGTCACCAATACCGTTGCGCCTTCCAATGGGAATTTGGCACTCATGAGCTTCCTTGGTTAGCTGAGCAATTCACCCAGCGCATCCACGACCGCGTTCTGCTGTTGGATGGTCATTTCCGCAAACAGCGGAAGGGTCAGGCATTGCCGCGCGATGGCCTCGGCCACGGGATAATCGCCCTCGGAAGCGCCCAGATGGCGATAGGCCTCCTGCAAGTGCAGCGGCACCGGATAATGCAAACCCGTGGCAATGCCCAAAGATTCCAGCGACGAACGAAGATGGTCGCGCTGCGCGTGGCGCACGACGAACAGATGCCAGACGTGGCGCCGCTCGGGCATGGCAGCCGGAAGCTGCAACGGCAGCCCCGCCAGCAGGGACAAATATCGCTGGGCAAACGTGCGGCGCGCTTCGGTCCAACGCTCCAGGTGATGAAGCTTCACGCCCAGAACCGCGCCCTGCATGCCATCCATGCGGTAGTTGTAGCCGATCTCGCTGTGATGGTAGCGTTGGCGCTGCGCGTGGTCCCGTAGAGCGCGTAGGCGGGCGGCAATGGCATCATCGTTAGTGATGACAGCGCCAGCCTCGCCAAACGCGCCCAAATTTTTACCGGGGTAAAAGCTGAAGCAGCCGCAGATTCCGAAAGTCCCCACGCCCAGCCCGCGATAGCTCGCGCCGTGCGCTTGGGCGCAATCCTCCACGACCGGAATGCCGTGGCGGTTGGCAATGTCCATAATCGCCTGCATGTCCGCGGCTTGGCCGTAGAGATGCACGGGCAAAATGGCCTTGGTCCGCGGCGTAATGGCTCGCTCCAACAGGTTCGGATCCATGGTGCACGTTGCCGGATCAACGTCCACGAACACGGGCTTGGCGCCGCAATAACTGATGGCCCAGCTCGTGGCGATGAAGGTCATGGGCACGGTAATCACCTCGTCGCCCCTGCCGACGCCGGCGCAAATCAGCGCCACATGCAGGGCCGAGGTGCCCGAATTGACGCCCACGCAATGCTTGGTTCCGCAGTAGCGCGCAAAATCCGCCTCGAACTGGGCGGTCTTGGGGCCAAGGATGAACGAGGCGTTCTCGACCACCTCGGCGATGGCCGCCATGACTTGCGGGCCGATCTTCGCGTACTGGGCTCGCAGGTCGGACAGAGGCACCTCGATGCGCGGGGAAGTTTTCTGCGCCGGCGCCCCCGCAGGCAGTTGGGTTTGGTTGGCCGTGATCATAGACATGTCTCTCCCATTCCTTTTGAACGTGCCGCAGCGGTCGGTTCGATCAGACCGCGGCGGTTGCCCGGGCGTGGCCGTTGCCGTTGGTTTGAATACCCGAAAGCACCACGCGTCCACCCTGGGCGCGCAGGCTGCGGTTGGCCATCTCCAGAAGCTGCACGATCCGCAGGCCTAACATCCCGTCGCTGATCGGCGTGGCGCCGGTGCGGATGCAGTTGGCGAAATGCGACACCGCGTTCTGCAGGGCCTCGCTGGGTTCGATGCAGGGGCTCCAGCAGTCGCCGGCGCGATAATTGATCAGCATTCTTTGTCGCTGCTCGTCGCGCATGCCGGCCTCGTCGAACTCGATGCCGCGGTCGTACACCTTGACCGGCTCGGTGCTGTTGAGCTCGTTGAAGATGACGCTCTTGCGACTGCCGGCGAAGATCATCTGCCGGATTTTCACCGGCGAGAGCCAGTTGACGTGGAAACTGGCCAGCAGGTGATCGCCGAAATCGACGTTCACGTAGGCGATGTCTTCGATCTCGGGATTGGCGTGGGCGCAGCCCCAGGCGGAAATGCTGCGCGCTTCCAGGCCCAGAACGTGATCCACGATGGCCAGGTCGTGCGGCGCCAGGTCCCACACCACGTTGATGTCGTGCTGGAACAGGCCGAGGTTGATGCGCACGGAGTCGATGTAGTACAGCTCGCCCAGCTCGCCGGAATCCACGATCTGGCGAATCTTGCGCACCGCGGGATTGAACAGATAGGTGTGATCGACCATCAAAACCTTGCCCACCCGTGCCGCCAGATCCACCAGGGCCTTGCCCTCCTGCACGGTGGCGCTCAGGGGTTTCTCCACCATAAGGTGCTTGCCGGCTTCGAGGCATTGCTTGGCCAGCGAGAAGTGCGTGGACACGGGCGTGGCGATGGCCACCGCGTCCAACGGCAGCTCCAACATCTGATCGACGCTGGAAAGCAGCTTCAGATGATTGAATTGCCGGCCGATCACCTCGAGGCGGGCGGGGTTGGCGTCGCAAACGGCCACCGCCCGCGTCGCCGGGCACGTGCAGAAATTGCGGACCAGGTTCGGACCCCAGTATCCCGCACCGATCACACCGATATTCAGTCTCTCATCCTTCATAAAACGCTCCGTCCCTCAAAAGAAAAATTAGATTTCGTCGGCAAACCGATCCTCGACGCGCTGGAAGTACATGCAGCCGAAGACCAACAGGACCAATCCCATCGCCGCGGCCGTGGCGGCGCCGGCCCAGGGGATGGGCCCGCCCAGGCAGGCGGCGCGAAACGCGGAAATCAGGCTCGTCATCGGATTGAGGGCCAGCACCCAACGCAGCGCGGAGGTCCGCGGCGTCGCCTGCAGATAGATGCTGGGCGTGGCGAACATCCAGAATTGCAGGAAAAACGGCAGGACGAATTTCACATCGCGATAGCGCACCGTCATGGCCGCCACCAGCGTGCCGATGCCGGTGGCCGCCACGATGATCGCCAACACCACCAGCGGCGCGACCAGAAGCTGCACGCCGCCCCACGTGTGGTAACTGGCCATCAGGATGGCCAACATTCCCATCGCCACGCAAAAATCGACCACCGCGGTTCCGACCGATCCCAGCGGAATCAGCAGGCGCGGAAAATAGATCTTGGTCACCAATCGCTCCGAGGCGACGACACTGTTGCCGGCCCCGTTGACCGCGGTGGCGAACAGCGTCCAGGGCAAAAGCCCGGCAAAAACAAACAGGGGATAGGGAATTCCGCCCGAGGAGAGGCCCGCCATCTTCCCAAGGAATAGGGTGAACGCCAGCATCATCAGCAGCGGCTGCAACACCGCCCAGGCGGCGCCGAAGACGGTTTGCTTGTAGCGCACCTTGATGTCGCGCCAGGCCAGGAAAAACAGCAACTCGCGGTTGCGCCACAGCTCGCCCACGCGGACCGAGTGCCAACCCTTCGGCGGCAACAGGCGCACCATGGGAGGAACGGCGGCGGCGTCCGCCGGCTCATCAACCAACCCTTGTGCAGGATGCAGTAATACGGGATTCATCGGATCGTGCGGCGCGTGCCGCAGGTTCGTCAAGTGCCGGTCGCGCGCAGCGGCACGCTGTCGTCATCCAGCAATTCCAGGTCCTCGTGGTCGCGCTCGGCCGCATCGCCGTGCGACTTCACCAGCAGTTTGCCCAACGCCTTGAAGAGCATCCCGCTGAAGTAGAAGAACGTCCCCAGCACGATGCGCAGGTCCAGCAGGAGGCTGACGGCGCGAACGTAATACAGGTCGTACATCAGCTTGCGGCGCACGTGGTCGAGATCCAGGTCGGCGGGGTGCTGGATTTGGGCAAAGCCGGTCAGGCCCGGGCGAACCAGCATACGCTCGGGATAGCGCGGCAGGCGGCGGCGGATTTGCTCGACCAGCTCCGGGCGCTCCGGTCGCGGACCCACCAGGCTCATCTCGCAGCGCAACACGTTGATGAGCTGCGGCAGCTCGTCCAGATGGCAATCGCGCAGGAACCGCCCGACGCGGGTGACGCGCTTGTCGTTGGGCCCGGACCAGACCGCGCCGGTGTGCGTTTCGCAGTTGTGCGTCATGGTGCGAATCTTGTACATCTGGTACGGCTTGCCGAAGCGGCCCGAGCGCATCTGCTTGTACAGGCCGGGTCCCGGCGAAGTCATCCGCACCAACACGACCATCGCCCCAATCAACGGCGCTGCAACGACGAACAGCGCCAGGGCGATCAGCCAATCCACGACCATTTTCCCCTCGACGTACCAAGGATGCTCGGGCTGGACGGCGACGGGTTCGCCGTTTGACCCGGGCCGACGCGAGTCCGCCACCGGCCGCGTCGCGGCCGATGCCATTGCAGCGGCCTGATCCGGCTGAGGAATTCTGCTCGTGGCTTGGGCGATACTGTTTTCGCTCAACATGACCGTTTCTCCCGCTCTTCTGAACTACTTCGGAGGACACCCACAGCGCCGGGCGCCTCCGAAGCGCCCGGCGGTTCTACGCTAATGTTGATTCGCTTGACTGGTTCGATGATCGGCGCCTGATAAACTCAGGCGGCGCTGTGTTCCTGTTCGGGCAGGGAAGACATGACCGATTCCACCAGTGGCCCGAAACGCAGCATCCCGTCGACGTCGTCGCTCACCACGCGCACCAGCACGTTGCGCGACGACATCGGCCGCAGCGACGTCCCGTACGCCGAGTGGTGAAAATCCTTCGGCTTGGCCCGGTTGAACACGTAGCCCTCGATCCGCGCCCCGATGGCGCGCAGATAATGCGCCGTCTTATCCACCACGTGGGACTGCTGTCCGCGGGTGACGGCGACGATGACGCCATCCACTTCCGGCGCGACGGTGGCGGCTTCGACGCTGCCCAGCACCGGGCCGCTGTCGACCAGCACCACGTCGAATTCCTTGCGCATCTCACCCAGGAACTTGCGTATGGACAGGTGCGAGACCTTGCTGGCGTACAGGGCATTGACTTTGCCGGCGGGCAGAAACCAGACTCCCGCATGCGTGCGGCGGATGTAGCGCAGCGCGTCGCCGCGCCCCAGGGCTTCGAACAGCCCCATCTCATCGCCGGCGCCCAGCCCGCGCGTCAGCACCCGGCCGACCAGGTCGCAATCCACGATCAGCGTGCGCGAGCCGGATGCGGTGAAGGACAGCGCCAGCGCCATGGTCAGGCTGGTCTTGCCCTCGCCGGAGCAGGCGCTGGTGAGCAGGTACTGCCGCGGGCGTCCGCCCGAGGCCACTTGCAGCATCACGCGCATCTGGTGCACGCACTGGGCGGCGCCGGCGGCGCTTTCGGGATCGCTGAGGCGATCCGGCAGGGCGGGCAAAATGCCCAGCAGACCCGCGGGACCGGCCACGTCCACTTCCGTCTCGTCCGAGTAGCGATAGCGCGGGCGAGCGATGTTCAACAGCATCAGGATCACCACGGGCAGCGCCCCGCCGGTGGCGCCGCCCAGCCAGGCCAGCATCTTGCGCCGATCGCGGAACGGTTGCAGAGGGACGTCGCCGGCGCTGATGATCTCGAGGCGCGACTCGGCCGATTCCAGTTTGAGCGCCTCGGTGCGTTCCGTCGTATCGGCTAACTCCTTGCGTACCGCCGCCGCATCCGCTTCCAGGCGATCCAGCTTGAGCTTGCGCGCTTCGAAGGCGATGGGATCGGCCATGGCGGCCGGGCTGGTCGGCGCGCCGGCCGTTGCGCCATCGGCGCCAGCGGCGAACGTGTCGTCCGTGGCGACGCCCGCCACGGGACCGGCAAGCCCGCGCAATCGGCGGCACTCGGCCTCGAACTGCACGATCAACCGCTTAGTCCGCTCCAACGAGAATTTCGCTTCAACGACTTTGGGATGGCCCTCCAGGTAACCGCCCTGACGCAACGCAGCCAGCGCGTCCTCCAGTCGCGCTTCCTCCATGCGATATTGATGCAAGAGCTGCTCGGCGGCGGCCAACTGTTCCGACAGCAAGAGCTGCCGTTGATCGGTGGTGTGCCGCTGCACCGAATCGTTGATCAGCAGGCGGTCGGCCTGATTCTGAATGTCGTCCAGCTTGGCCTGCAATTCGCCGCGATGAGCATCCAGCACCGCGAAGCGCTGGTCCTGGGCTTTGTGGTCTTGCTCGTCATACTCGACGCGGAACTGGCTGACCACGGCCTGGACGACGGCCGCGGCCGTCGGCGGATCGCTGTCCACATAGGTGACGCGCAAATGTTCGTCCCCGGAGGGATGCTCGACGGCCAGCCGGTCGGCGACGTCGATCAGGGTTTCCGGCGACGGCGGCCTGCCGTCGTTAATCTTGGTCAACGCCGCCTCCACCAGGCTGCGGCTGACCATGCGCAACGCCTGGCTGCGCATGTACGAGTCAAACATCGGCAGACCCTGGTTCAAATCGGTTTCGCGAAGAATCGGGGGCAAAGAATAGGCGATACGGACCAGACCCTCGCTCTTGTATTGGGGCCTTTCGATACACCACCCCAGGACGCCTCCGGCCAACGCGCAAACGCACGCCAGGGCCAGCACCCAACCATAGCGCCCGCGCAGCGACCGCCGCAGGATCACCCACGGATCGAAACGCAGCTGCGATCCGTCGAGATCCTCGGCCAGCTTCGACGGCACGTCGATCACCCGATCCATATTTGCCAACTGCGTACTTGTATTGGAGATTTTGGACATCGTTGCTTCTTTCGGCCGCGGCGAATTGGTTGTCGCCCATTTGGCCGTCATGAAAATTCAGTCGAGGCTCCGCCCCCTTGGGCTGCATCCCATCTTCTATACGCAGCCTAAACGTCAATATTTTCCCAGATTGTCGAACGGCAAATTGGAGACGAAACCCGCTACACTGGATCGAGCAAGGACGCGTCGATTTCCAAGCTAACCGCCCGGGCAAGCATCTCCACCTGGAGGACCAGGCGATCGGCCCGGGCTCGGCTTTCAATCACGCCTTGCAACCCGCGGAACGGGCCAGACCTGACTTCAACCCTCATCCCTTCCTTCAAAAAAGGATGTGGTGCAAGCTCCGCGTCGCCCGCTAATGCGGCGCGGATATTCTCCAACTCCCATTCCATTTGTCGTTGGTTGGCCACTCGAATGATGCTGACCACGCGCTTCGTGCGGTCGGCCATGTATGCATCTTCCAGTGACCCCAACAAAAATACGTATCCCGGAAACAGCGGCAATTCCAAGGTAATCTTACGCCGGCCGTAATACCGAACCTGACGCCAGATGGGCAAGTAACTTGCAATTCCCATCGCGGTTAGATCGTCGGCCAACAGTTTTTCTTGCCTGCTTTTTACGTAGAGCAGGTGCCACTGCGCCGTCAACCGCCGGGGCGTATATATCCCCGGCAACACGCCCTCTGTTGAGGACAATGTCTCCGTTGTTCTCAGTTGCATTGTCTTCCCGTCCTGAGCATCACCGCAAATGGCCGTTCCCCAAAACCACTTGGCGCCTCAGACGTGCACGGCAACTCCGTTGCCAATCTGCTCCGTTTTAAAAGCCCAATTTCTGGCGGATATGAATTCCTTCCGACACCTTACCCACGATTAGTTCACGCCGGTATTCATACACCATTCCCACATGACTGTCTAGGCTTAATCGCGGTCAGATGTCAACTGCAAATTCGTCACCGTCGTTTTATTCTGCCAATCCATCGTCATTGCCGGATTATTTGCCGATTTTCCCCTTGATTTTCGATTCACTTTTTAGCCCTCGACGACCCACCGCCTCGAGATGGGAGACTGCACAAAACAAATCGAAAACAAAGCTTGAAGGAAGTTTAATGGTAAGCCCGCGAATCACCGCGACAACGATTATTCGCCGTTGTAGCACGGGTTCACCACCGCTGCCGGTTTGTGGACTAGAGAATCCGAAACTCCACTTTCACTTTGCCGCGTCGGGCAATTCCGCTACCTTACCGCGGCCTTGGTCCGCTGCTACTAATATCAAGGAGGCACTTGAGATGTCGCTGATCACACCTCATGGCGGCAAACTGATCGATCGTTGTCTGGAAGCGGATGCCGCCGGCGCGGCACGGCGCGAAGCCGCGTCCTTGACCGCCGTCCCCCTATCGCCACGCGAGCAATTCGACCTGGAGATGATCGCCATCGGCGCGTTCTCACCCCTGCAAGGTTTTATAGGCAGCGCCGATTTCGAATCGGTTTGCCGAGACATGCGCTTGGCCGACGGCACGGTGTGGCCGATCCCCATCACTCTTTGCCCGCCCAACGAGGTGGCTGGCAGAATCGATGCCGGCCAGAAGATCGCCCTGACCGATTCCCAGGGGCGCGCCCTGGCCGTGATGCACGTCCAGGAAAAATACGTGCACGATAAAAATCTGGAAATCCCCAACGTCTACCGCACGACGGATGAAGCGCATCCGGGTGTGGCGATCGTGAAGAAGCAAGGCGACAGTTGCCTGGCCGGGCCCATCGACGTGATTCAGCCCAACCACCAGCCGGAGTTTGCCGAGTACCGTTTACCGCCGCCGCAGACGCGCCGGGCGTTCGCCGCCCGCGCCTGGAGCACCGTCGCGGCGTTTCAAACGCGCAATCCCATCCACCGCTCGCATGAATATTTGACCAAGTGCGCCTTGGAGATGACCGATGGGTTGCTCATTCATCCCCTGGTGGGTGAAACCAAATCGGACGACATTCCCGCCGCCGTGCGGATGGAGTGTTACACAACGCTGATCGAGAAGTATTACAACCCGCAGCGCACCATGCTGAGCGTGATGCCGTTGGCGATGCGGTATGCCGGTCCGCGCGAGGCGGTGCTGCACGCGCTGATCCGCAAGAATTACGGCGTGACGCACTTCATCGTTGGGCGCGACCACGCCGGCGTGGGTGATTATTACGGCACGTACGACGCGCAGAAGATTTTCGATCAGTTCGACGTGCCGCGCGAAATCGGCGTGACGATTTTGAAATTCGAGCACGCCGCCTGGTGCAAAAGGTGCGCGGCGGTGGTCTCGCCCAAGACCTGTCCGCACGGCGCCGATCAAAAGATCGCCCCCAGCGGCACGAAGGTGCGGCAGATGCTCAAGGCCGGCCATCGTCCGCCGTCGGAGTTCAGCCGGCCGGAGATCGCCGACATCCTGATCCGTTGGGCGCAATCGGCCGCGTGAGGCCAGCGCGACCCTCGCCCCCGCGGGTCCTAAAATCTTTGGCATTGCGCCCTGCGGCGGGTATCGTGTAGGAGCGACCGGGAGCGGCCCGTCATGAATGGCAACGACCCATCTGGACATGAGGCCGATTCGTCGAGCTGGGCCGGGGTGTTGATCATCTGCTGCCTGGCCCTGGGGTTTCTGGCCGCGATGTTTCACTGGGAACAAGCTCGGTATCAGACCGAGCGCGATCGTGCTGCGACCCTGCTCACCGCCGCCGAATTGGGCATGGCCCGCGCGGAGAGTTTGGGCAGGAACCTGGCCGATCCGCGCACCCGGCTGATCCACCTTTCCGGTCCGCTGCTGACGGAGGCGGGAGGCGCGGCGCTGGCGTACAACGAGGCGATCCATTGGGCCGCTTTGTTCTGCGACCGGTTGCCGAGGCTCGATTCCGGCCGGCATTACGAGATTTGGGCCGGCGCCGACCAGGCCCAGTGGGTGCGCCTGGCCAGCATCGATGCAGAGCCCGGCACCAGCGTCTATGCGTTCCACTGGTCGGCGGCGCCCGGACGGCTGCAGCGCATCGAGATCAGCGCCGGACCGCGCGTTAGCCAGCAACCGCCGCTGCTGAGCGGACAAATCCAATAAGCGCCGTACGTCACGGGAGGTTCCTATGATCAGCGTTGTTTCGCCGGAAAAACCTTCGCAGGGCCCGGCCAAGCCGGTCAGCAAGCTCCTCGAGCAAATTCAATCCAAGGGTTACTACGGCTTCTACCCCTCGGAAAGCTGGACGCCCTGCGTCAATCTCTACGAGACCGAAGCGGCGTACCTGGTGTGCGTGGACCTGGCCGGCGTGGAAAAGGACAAGATCGACATCGAGGTCAACGAGGGCCGGCTGACGCTGCGCGGCAAGCGGCAGGTCCCCTCCTGCGCCGAGCAAACCAGCGGCGACGCACGCGTCCGCATCCACCTCATGGAGATCGACCACGGCGTTTTCGCCCGCGACGTCGAGCTGCCCGACAACGTGCAGCACGATCGCATCAACGCCAAATACATCGACGGCATGCTCTGGATCGAGCTGCCCAAAAAACGCTAAAAGACCATGGCTGAGTCACAAATCATCGAGCGTTCCCCGGCGGCGACCGTCATCCGCACCTCCGGCAATGGACAGTCGCTGACCATCCCCAATCTCCTGCCGATTCTCCCGATCCGCAACATCGTCGTCTTTCCCGGCACCGTGATGCCCCTGAACGTCGGTCGCCAGAAAAGCAAAAACCTCCTGGACGAGGTGATGCCCGGCGAAAAACTCATCGGCGTCGTCACCCAGAAAAACGCCGAGCTGGAGGAGCCCGGCTTCGCTGATCTGCACAGCGTCGGCGCGGCCTGCATGATCCTCAAGCTCTTCAAGCTGCCGGATGGCAACCAGTCGATCATCGTGCACGGCTTGGTGCGATTTCGCCTGCTGGCCGTCGAGCAAAGCGAACCGTTTGTGCTGGGCCGCATCGAGGTGCTGGAGGACATCGTCGTTCCCGGCCCCGGCGTCGACGCCCTGGTGGCTTCCGTGCGCCAGCAGGCCAATCGCGTCATTGAACTGTCGCCCAACACGCCCGACGAGGCCGCCCAGGTCCTCAACAGCATCGGCACGCCCTCGGCCCTGGCCGATTTCCTGGCCGCCAACCTCCCGGCCGAAAAGGGCGACATCTCCGAAAAGCAGATGCTGCTGGAAGAGGTCGACGTCGAAAAGCGACTGCGACTCATCGCCACGCGCCTGGCCACGCAACTCGACGTGCTGGAGTTGCAAAACAAAATCCAGTCGCAGGTCAAGGAAAACATCGACAAGAGCCAGCGGCGCTACTACCTCCAGGAGCAGCTCAAGGCCATCCGCAAGGAACTGGGCGACCAAGAGCCCGGCTCCGGCGGCGAAATCGAAAATCTCCGCACGCGCCTCGAGGCCGCCAAGCTTCCCGAAGCGGTCATGAAGGAAGCCCTCCGCGAACTCAATCGCCTCGAATCCATCCCCAACGCCTCGCCGGAGTACGGCGTGATCCGCACCTACCTGCAAATCCTCAGCGAGCTTCCTTGGGCCGTGCAAACCACGGACAAGCTCGACCTGGCCGAAGCCCGCCGAATCCTGGACCGCGATCACCATGATCTGGACAAGGTCAAACGCCGCATCATCGAGTACCTGGCGGTGCGCAAGCTCAAGCCGGACGGCGGCGGCGCGATTCTCTGTTTCGTCGGCCCGCCGGGCGTCGGAAAAACCTCCCTGGGCAAGAGCATCGCCGAGGCCATGGGCCGGAAATTCATCCGCGTGGCCCTGGGCGGCTCGCGCGATGAGGCCGACATCCGCGGCCACCGCCGAACCTACATCGGCTCCATGCCCGGACGAATCATCGCCGAGCTGCGCAAGGCCGGAACGCGCAATCCGGTCATGATGCTCGATGAGATCGACAAGCTGGGGGCGGATTTCCGCGGCGACCCCGCCGCCGCTTTGCTCGAAGTCCTCGATCCCGCCCAGAACCACACCTTCACCGATCATTACCTGGACGTGCCCTTCGACCTCTCGCGCGTGCTGTTCATCGCCACGGCCAACACCATGGACCCCGTCCCCGGCCCGCTGCGCGACCGCATGGAAGTGATCGAAATCCCCGGCTACACCAACAGCGAAAAGCTCCACATCGCGCGGCAATTCCTCGTGCCCCGCCAGCTCGACGCCAACGGCGTCTCGCCCAAGCTCGCCCGCTTCACCGGCCAGGCCCTCAACTGGATCATCGACGGCTACACGCGCGAAGCCGGCGTGCGCAACCTGGAGCGGTCGATCGGCTCCATCGCCCGCGCCATCGCCGCGGATATCGTCGAGGGAAAAACCCAAAAGGTCGTGGTCGATCGCGACATGGTCTCCAGGGTTCTGGGCCCGCGTAAATTCGATCCTGAACTGGCCAGCCGAACCAGCGTCCCCGGCGTCGCCACCGCCATGGCCTACACGCCCTTCGGTGGTGAAATCCTCTTCATCGAAGCCAGTCGAATGCCCGGCAAAGGCGCCATCACCCTCACCGGCCAGATCGGCGACGTCATGAAGGAATCCGCCACCGCCGCCTACAGCCTCATCCGATCTCGCGCCCAGAGCCTGGGGATCGATCCGCGCCTGCTGGCCGATAGCGACATCCACATCCACGTCCCCGCCGGCGCCGTTCCCAAGGACGGCCCCAGCGCCGGTGTGGCCATGTTCACCGCATTGGCCTCGCTCATGCTCAACCGGCCGGTGCGTCACGACATGGCCATGACCGGCGAGATCACGTTGCGCGGATTGGTCCTGCCCATCGGCGGCTTGAAAGAAAAAACCCTGGCGGCCAAGCGCGCCGGCATCCGTCACGTCATCGTTCCCAAGCGCAACGAGAAGGACATGCCCGAGGTTCCCGAGGAAGTGCGCAAGACCTTGCATTTCCACTTCGTGGAGAACATCGACCAGGTGCTGAAAGCGGCCCTCACGCCCGCCACGTCGCGCACGGATTCAAAAGGGCCAAGCTCACGCATCAGGCGCCGTTTGCCCCCCAAGCCGACTTCCTAAACTCGCCGCAGAGTGGCAATCACCGGTTAGGCCGTCTTCACGCCGCCGTATCCAGCTCATATGTCGCCCCTTTCCCGCGACCATTTGCCCTATTGATCCTGGCACATCGCCCACTATAGTGACGCTGGCAGGAGCCAATGGACGAACTCACCCACTCCGCGGCGCCGTCGCACGGGGCCGCGTCCTTGGAGCAGGAGGATCTCTCGCCGCTGCAAACGACCGCCGGAAGCGGGGCGACGAGCCATCGCGAGCTTGATGGGGAAACACTACCACAAAGCCAAACCAAGCCGGGAAACTGGCGACTTGACGACACCGACTTGATGCGGGCAGCGGCCGCGCTGTTAATTTGCAATTCCCATCTCAAGCAATTTTATCCCTTCACGTGGATGGGGGGAGACGGCCTGCTGGGGAACTCGTTTTTCTTTTTCCTTTCGGGATTCGGAATCGCACTCGCGGCACATTCGCGAAACCAGGGGTTTTTCAGATGGTATGGCCGGCGCATCGGGCGCATCTATCCGACCGTCATCTTGGGCGTGATCTTTCTTGAACTACCGATATTCGGTGAGTGGCGGGGAGCGGGTCCTCTGGGTTATGTCCGCCTGCTGATATGGCCGACGCCGTATTATTTTGTCTCCACCATCATGGTCGTATACGTCTTGCTGTACTGGCTGCTCAAAGCCAAATCGCTGGCGTTGCATGTCGCGTGCATCGCCGCCATGGCTTGCGTGGCGGTGGGCATTTTCGCTTTCCAAGTTTCACGAATGCGGCCGCATGAGCCGTTGGTGCTCGGCGAAATGGTGTGGGCCCACAACTTTTACTTCTGCGCGGTGACGCTGCTCGGGGCTTTACTGAGTCCGATCACCCGGCGGCCGGTGAAAACGTTCTGGCGAGATGTGTCATGCCTCTGCGTGATTTTTGCGATTTATGTTGCCGCGAAGTTCGCCATGGACCACGGGCACGTTCCCCAGGCGGCCCCGTCGCTGCACGTGATGGTCGTTGTGATGTGCCTACTGACGCTGCGGGTTTCCGCCGCCGACGAGCTTCACGAGGTATTCCACCGATTCAAATGGCTCGGCGCGTCGGTGGCTTGGCTCGCTGCACTGACCCTGGCCATCTATGTCGTCCAGTTCTATGTCATGTCATCGCCCACGATCGCGCACTTGCGGCGGCCCGTTAACATACTGGCGTTCTGGGCGATTACGATTTTTGGGGCGTTCCTGCTGCACAAGGCGGCTGGTTTGGTTTTGCGTTGGCTTGAATCCGCCGCCCAGTGGTTCACTCGCCGCCCATCGGTCCACGTCCATTGACCTCCTATTGCCGGCCGGCCGACTTCGGACGCTTGCGAGGCTGCTGGGTTTGGCCGAGAATCCCGGCCAATGGGCACCGAGTTCCTTGTCACTCAAATCGAGAAGGCGACGATCGTTGAATTCCAAACGCCTTCCCTCATGGATCCGATGGTGCTGGATGCGATCAGCTCTGATCTGGTCGGCCTGGTCGATGAGATGGATCGCCGAATCCTCATTCTCGATTTTTCCAGGGTGGAATATCTGTCGAGTCAGGCCATCGGCATCGTCATCACGCTGCACCGCAAGCTCGCCGCCCTGGCGCACAGCAAGCTGCTTCTGTGCGGCGTCAAGGGCAAGCTGGTCGAGCTGCTTCGCATCACGCGGCTCGACCGCATCCTGACCGTCAAGCCGACGCAAAAAGAAGCTGTCAACGCCGCGATCTTGGGGTACACTCCACCATGACCTTTAGCGCTGGAGGACGACATGTCCAACATTCGCACGGCCCTGCAATTCAGCGTTTTTCTGGTGAACAAACCCGGTGTGCTGGCTCAGGTGGCTCGCGCCCTGGCTGAGGAAAAGGTCAACATCGTCGCCATGACGCTGGTGGATTCGCAGGAGCACGGGGTCTTGCGCCTGGTGGTCGAGCAGCCGCAGGCGGCTCGCTCCAAGCTCACCCAGCTCAATCTGCCCATGACCGAGACGGAGGTGCTGCGTCTGGAACTGCCCAACGCCCCCGGCGCGCTGGCTCACGTCGCCACGCTTTTGGGCCAGAACCACATCAACATCAATTATGCGTATTGCACCGGCGGCGCCCCCGGCGGCAAGGCCACCGGCATCTTCAAGGTCGCCGACCAGCCCAAGGCCATCAAAATTCTGGAACAGGGCGTCAAGTCGCATCGCGAGCCCAACCTGCACCGCGGCCGCGGGGCACGATGAACCCTCGCCAAGGCCGATGACTGCCGTTTACCCGGGTTGTGCGGGTCGCAACGGATAGGACAGGTCCCCAAAATTTTGCTAGGACGAATTCCCTAAGGTAGAATCAATAAGGGGAGCCGTCGGAAGAGACTCATTTCCGGGAGGCTGGTATGGCCTATCAACATGCCGAATTAGGTGCAACGCTGCGTCCGGTCCTGGCCGCCATCCGATCTCAACCTTTCGTGCACCCCGGCAGCACCGCCAAGAGCGTCGCGCCGTTTGTGACCATCAGCCGGTCGGCCGGTGCCGGTGGCAAGCAATTGGCCGAAGCGCTCGTCGACCGGCTCACCGCCATGGACCCAGCAGGCCAGCCGTGGACCAGCTGGGATCGCGAACTGGTGGAAAAAGTCGCCGCCGACCACGGCATCTCCCGCGACCTGATCGAATCCATCACGGAAATCAATCGCACCTGGCTCGATCGTTTTTTCGATGACATCGCCACCAACTTCGCCTCCAGCCACGCCAGCGAGTTCAAAGTCTACCGCCGCGTGGCTTCCACGATTCGCGCCTTGGCGCAGGCGGGCCACGTCGTGGTCGTCGGGCGCGGCGGCGTGTACATCACGCGAGACATGCCCGGCGGAGTGCACGTCCGCCTGGTGGCGCCCCTCGAGCAACGCATCGCCAACATCGCCCACCGTATGGGCTATTCGCACGAACAGGCCGCCAGGTACGTCCGCGACACCGATCGCGCCCGCGAGCATTTCTGCCGCGAACACTTTCTCGGCGAACTGTTCGCACCTGAACGGTTCTCCGTCACGTTCAACACGTCGATGCTGAGTACGGACCAGATCGTCGATTGCATCGTGACGCTGCTTAAACCGCCCGGCTCAGTGCGATAGGTTACCGCCGACATCCCGGTTTCCAGCCGATAATACGCCCCGCCACGCGCCTTTGGTAAGGCCGGCCACCGTCGCCGTCGATCCGGACCTCCTCGCGAACAAAAACTGCACCGCCGGACTGCAAACAGCGGAGCTTCGCGCCGATGAATAGGAGCGAGCGGCTCAGAGGCGCTTGGTGCGACGCCCGGCATCGACGCTCAGTCACATGTGGGAACGCTGCCCCAACTCAGTCCGATGGCATTTCGTCGGCCCACAAATGGAGCTGATCGAAGGCGGAGTCCGCCCGCTGGTCTTTCTCATCTCGATGGTGTTTGTCGCCACGGCGGCGCTGCTGCTGCGGGCGGCGCTGGGCCCGTCCAGCCCCGTTTGGGCCAACCCCAACGCCCACACCTACACGATGGCCGTCTTCCTCTGCTTCTTCGCCTTTGCCCTGATCGCCATCCCTATCAGCCATCTGTTCCGCCGCGACTGCGCCTACATCAACGCCGCCAGCGGCGTTGTCGTCCTCTGGCGCCGCATGATCATCCCCGTGCAGTTGCGCACCTACGACCTGCGGCAATACCGCAACGTCGGCATTCGCCGAAAATGCACCCGCCGGCGCAGCGTCGACCGCATCCAATACTGTGTCGTTCTGGAAAACTCCGACAGCACTCTTGAGTTGGTCCACCAGATTCAGAGCCAGCTCAGCGCCGAGCACCTGGCCAAGCGCATCAGCCAGCTCTGTAGCCTGCCCTGCCATTGACCGAGCCGAAAACGTCGACATGAAAAAAACTGGGGAACTAGGATTCGAAGCTACAAGCGTGGTATTTCAAACGCATTGCTCTTGCGATGCAAATGCCCACGCTTCCGTCGTTTGCTAAAAACTTGTATCGCGGTCGCCCTAGACAAACATTTGGCTTGTATTGCCAATCCTGCTCCCACTGTGCTCCCAAAAATCACGGGAGCAGAGGCCACTTTTCCAGGTAAATATCCTAATCCGCTGTCCGTTGCCCATCAAGAGCGACTTTGTTGCTCCCAAATGCTCCCACAAGAACCCGGTCTCCGACTCTTCGAACTCCCCCGAGCCGAATTGATGTGCCATTCGAGTCTTGCTGTAACGTAGTCCTCGGCTACGGGATGGCGAATTAAAGCATTCCGCAGAAGCCCGGGGGCGTTGTCGGAAACGAATAACTCATCCCACCAGTCCCCAGTGATGGGCTGCCGACTCCACTCGTGTTGCAGGTGCCTCGGAAGAGCGACTTGGTTCTGTCCAATGATTTTGTTCCACACTATATCATCGATGCAGCGGAGTATCTCATCGCTTGGAACCTCTAAACACCAAAGCAGCTTGACGATTCCCGTACACGGGATGTGGTCACGAACGGTGTAGCACCAGACGATCTGGCCGTCTGGCTGTCCGATCTTGATCCACAACTTGTGGTACGCGTCTTTGACGCCGTTGACGCCTGTATAGTAGGTGGACCTTGAATGGATTACTTTCCCATCCGTCAATGAGAAAGAAGGGTCGTGCAAGCTCCAGAGTTTCATCTGAGTCTCGCTGCAAGCTCATTGACACAGTCCTGGAAACTCAGGCGCAGAAAGACCTTTAAAGCGCCATCCATGATCAAGAACTGGTCGACGGGGTTGGTAGTCCCCGCTAGTTCTGCAATGTTCTGAGCGAGTTTGGAGAAAAGCGTGTTACCGCTGAAAATCTCGTTCTCCTCCGGGTAGAGACCACGACATGGGCTGTAATTCAGCTCGGCATCGTTGATCTTGTCATAAAGGTCAGAATGAATTCCGTCCTTCAAGTCTTGTGGCCAGTGTCCGACCACCGATTCCAGAAACGCCGCGATATAGCTTGGTCCAAGTTCATTCTGCCACCTCTGCCCAATCGCTTCCCCGTGATCCGTGTAGAACCGGCGATTCGCCAGATGCATAAAAAAATAGAAGAATTCGCAGTTGATAAGGAATTGTTTCTTGGACCGAGCCTTTTCGTCATCCGCTTTGATGAATTGTTCAGCCTTCTTAAAGCAAAGGTGAGCGGCGGTGAGAATCACCAACTTGAAGGCTTCATTAGCCCGGCTCTCTGGGAGACTGTCCTGTACTACCGCATCGATTGCCTGACGAAACTCCTTGATTTGTTCTTTAATCGGTAGGTCCTCTACCTCATTCGTGACCGCTTTCCTTCGGGCCCGCCAAGCATGGAATTCGCCCCCCGGCGAGCATTTGGTGAAATAGCTGTTTAGCAAAGACTCGTAGTCCGGCGCGGCGCAGAACCAAGCCGCCGCTGTTTGCGCACACGGATTGGCCGCAAATCGTTCCCAACCTTGGACGAATTCTGTCTTGTAGGCTACCTTTGCTCCGTGCTTGGCCGCATCCTCATTTGCGATTCGGAAAAAATCTGCGAATTCGTCGCGAGCGAGCTTGAAGTCACAGCCCTTGGGGAGAGTCGGTATCGTTTTTGTGAAGGGCCACACGAAATTTCTTTCTGCGGGCTGGAAACCGTGTCGAGAACTAGCGACGGGCTGTCCTGCGGAAATTATCGGCTAGTTCGGGGCATGAGTCGCGTACGGTCAAACAGCTCGCAGTATCGTCACAAGGGGACATTTCAGGGCTGCTGTCGTAGCATAATCGTGGAAGCGGTGATCTGAGGAGAATGCATGCTCGTGAAGTGCTGTCCGATAAGTTCCTCATGATAGAGGCGAGGTCGGACAAGGCGGGCTGCGAAGGACGGTTAAAGGCCGCTGTATTGTCGGCGGAAGGATATCCACACCCCGTCGCTGTTACGCCGTGTTACAATGCGCTTGTTCAATCACCCCCCTGCCCCTGTGCCATCTCAAAGCCCTAAACGCAAAAAGTTTTACACCGGCGTCGCCCTCGAATTTGATGTTGTCGAGTATGTCGATCGGGTTGCTCGCGATTTGGGTTGGACGCGGAGTCTGGCGCTGAATTTTCTGCTGCGTGATTACGCCCGGCGCTTCGCAGGGTCATAAAGGGGTCACATCCCCATCTGTCCCCGGCCGTAGGCCGAACCAGAAAGTAGAGAGGAGAAAGGAGACCGCGGTGGGTCTGTGGGCCGGGGTGCGCCGCCGGTTTGCCCGGGGTTTCCCGGCTCTCCTTTCTACTTTCTACCGCCCCACCGCTCTGTTTCGGCCGTCGGCCGAAACTGGGGAACTAGGATTCGAACCTAGACAAACAGATCCAGAGTCTGTTGTGCTACCGTTACACCATTCCCCAAAAACGCTTGCGCAGGATAAACGGCGCAAGATCGAAGTCAAGATAAAGGCGCTGCGACGGGCGGCGCCCTGCGGACCGGGGGGTCACTTTTTCGCCTGCAGCCTGCTGATCTGATCGCGCAGGAAGGCGGCGTCCTCGTACCGCTCGTCCTTGATCGCCCGTTCCAATTGCTGATTCAAGCGGGTGAGCGGATCGACCGGCATCCTGCGGCGAATGTCGCGGGCGAAACGCTTCAGCACGCGAACCTCGCTGGACTTGGCGTAAATCTCCTCCTGGCCGAAGCGGGCAAAGAACTCCTTGATGGCGGCCAGGCCCTTGTGCACCGACTTCAAGGCGCTGTGATAATCCTTGGCGTTGAAGGCGATGGAGGCCTGGGCTCGCGCGTTCATCATGATGATGTACGGCCGGTACTGCTCGAGGATGAGGCGGTCGTGCTCCTCGGTGGCGTATCTGCCGCACAGGTCCAGCACGCGCAGGTTGCGGTCGGTGTCGCGCACCACGCCGCCGAAATCCTCCAGCACGAACAGGCTCAGGTAGCGGTGGTAGTACATCACCGCCTCCTCGCGCAGGGACTGGCATTGCTCGCTGGTGAGGTGGAAGCCCAGCTCGGTGCCGTTGCGATGGCGGTGTTCGTTCAACTCGCGCTCGAAATAATCCAGGAGCGATTCGCAGCCGTGCGGGCGGACGCCGTCGGGCCGGCCCGTCAGCTCCATCTGCAACAGGCCCAGGTCCAGGCGAAGCTGCAGCTTGGGCTGGCCGTCGGCTCCGTGGATCTTGCGCACGTTGATGGAGCCCGGCTCGTAATCCCAGCCCTTCAGAACGGGCGTGATGTCCCTATTGGGAAGCTTACCTTCATCCCGGTCGGGCTCGCGAGTCATGCTCACCGCTCCAACTGCCTATCCTGCGACAATTATAGCATACGGGGCCGGCGTTTGAGGGGCTTCTGACGCCGCAGATGACAAGGGTGTCGACAGACCATGCCGCCGCGGGGATGAGGGAGGCTAAAGTCTTGTTTTGCCAGAGGTAGAAGCCGCTTTGACCTGGGGCTGCTGATGGACGAAAATAGTCAATGAGGTTTGAGATGTCCGGTCCGGTGAAATGTGCCTGTCCCCGTTGCCAATGCACGGTGGCTCCCGGCAAGGGCGTGGTTCGGGATGGCAAGCTGTATTGCAGCCAGACCTGCGCTTACGAGTGCACGCGTACCACCTGCGTGTGCATTCACGACCGCTGCGACGAGAAGCGCTAGCGCGACCAGAAGCGATCCTGAATCCCTCCGTTGACTTGGCCCCCTGTCGTTCGCATAACGTTGGCCGATGGCGTCGCAATCGAGTAATCCCTTGCTGGAAGTGCACCGCCGTGCCGAGGCCGAGTTTCAGCCGTACGGAGATGTGGAAATCGTCAGCACGTTCGGCCAGCCGCAGGCGGAATATGCGGCCATCCGCAAGGGCTGCGCCTTGCTGGATCTTCCGCAGCGCGGGATTTTGGAAATCACGGGCAAGGATCGGCTGGATTTTCTCAATCGGTTGCTGACCAACCAGATCGTCGACAAACAGAGCAAGCAATCTCTGTCCGCCGGCGGCGGTGTGTATGCGTTCCTGCTCAGCAACAAGGGGCGAATCGTGAGCGACATGAACGTTCTGGAGCGCGGCGACCGCACGCTCCTGGAAACCGATGCGCGCAACGTCCCCGCCCTGCAAGCGGAGCTGGAAAAATACATTTTTTCCGAACAGGTGAAGCTGGCCAGCCAGATGGGTCGCCTGCACCAGTTGGCGCTGCACGGTCCGAAGTCGGCGGAGATTTTGCGGCAGCTTTTGCCTCAGGGGTCCGCCCTGCCGCCGGTTTCGGGTTCGGTCGCGGCGCGATTCCTGGAGAGCGAGGTGATTTTGTGGCGGGATGATCCCACCGGCGCGGCGGGATATGGCCTGATCATGCCGGTGGAAGCGGCCAATCGCATCTGGACCGAAATCACCAGCCGATTCGGCCCCCCGCCGCCGGCGGCCGAGCCATCCTACAAGCGGCAGGTCTGGCCGGCGGGCTGGGCGGCGTTCAACACCACGCGCATCGAAGCGGGCCGGCCGTTGTTCGGGATTGATTTTGATCAGACGGTTCTGCCGGCTGAGACGGGGCAATTGCAGCGCGCGGTGAGTTTCACCAAGGGATGTTACGTTGGCCAGGAGATCGTGGCCCGCATGCACGCGCGGGGGCAGATCGCCCGGCACATCGTGGGAGTCCGTATGCACGGCGACGCCCTGCCGATCGCCGCCGCGCCGGTTTTCGACTCGCAGAAGAACCAGGTCGGCCAGATCACCAGCAGCACCCTGTCGCCGAGCCTCTCCAATTCCGCCATTTGCCTTGCCATGGTAAAAGGGGCGTTTGCGTCGGCGGGAACGGAATTGCTGATCGCCGCCGAGGGTGCGATCAGCGGCGGATCGGTCGTCGATCTGCCGTTCCTGAAGACCGGCATGGCGACTAACGAAAGCGCATGACATGATCAACTCGCCCTATCGCGTTAAAGGCGGCCGAAAGATCGATTTGAGCGATTGGTCCACGGACGACACCGGCCCGTTCAAGCAGAAGGCGGATGCCGAGCCGCTGGTCGAGAAAAATCTGCAAAAGCTCGTGGAGCTGCAGGATCGCCTGTACGCATCGGCCAAGCACGCGCTGCTGATCGTGCTTCAGGCGATGGATGCCGGCGGCAAGGACGGGGCCATCCGGCACGTCTTCAGCGGCGTCAATCCCCAGGGTTGCTCGGTGACCAGCTTCAAAGTCCCCACGCACGAGGAACTGGCCCACGATTACCTGTGGCGCTACCACATCGCCTGCCCGCGCCGCGGCATGATCGGCATCTTCAACCGCTCGCATTACGAAGCCGTCCTGGTGGAGCGCGTCCGCGACATCGCGCCAAAAAGCGTCTGGTCCAAGCGCTTCGACCAGATCAATAAATTCGAGCGTCTGCTGCGCGCCGAAAACACCGTCGTCCTCAAATTCTTCCTGCACATCTCCAAAGCGGAACAGAAGAAACGCCTGGAAGCGCGCCTGAAGGACAAAACCAAGAATTGGAAATTCGACCCCAACGACCTGGTCGAGCGGCAGCGCTGGAACCAGTACACGCGGGCGTGGGAGGATGTGCTGAGGTATTGCTCGAGCGACTACGCTCCGTGGTTCGTGGTGCCGGCCGACCACAAATGGTTCCGCAACTGGGTGCTGTCCGACACGATCGTGCGGACGCTGTCGAAACTGGACATGAAATACCCCGCCGCCCCCAGGGGTTTGAGCAAAATCAAGGTGCGCTGACGGCGGCGGCGGTCTTGCGCGGCGGACGACGCAGCAGCGAGGTGCGCCGGCGGATGATGCGCCACTGCGAAATGTCCAACGGTGCTTCGGCGGATTCCTGATTGTCCTGCTGCTCCACTTCCATGCAGCTCTGGTCCTCGGCGGCAGACGGCTCATCCTGCCCCGCGCCGACCAGAGCGGCCATCTCCTGCGGCGTGACAATCTCCTCGCGGCGCCAATCGGGAGACTCACGGCGCGAGCTGGGCGGATCGAGCGTCACATGATGGCGTGGTTTGACCGGCGGGCCCTCCGGCAGGTCCACCGGCACCAGCAGAAACTGCCCTTCGATGCGCGAAGGCAGCGTCCCGGCGCGTACCGCCGCCAGGATATGCTCAATGCTACAGTGCCACATCTCCGCAGCAACGGCCGGGGCAACCCAACATGACATGCAGCGATCTCCTAGACTGAGAATCGGCCGCCGCAGGCCAATGGCTGTACTTTCCATAACTGTCCGATAAACACCGTACATCGGGATCAGACTACGAGCCGCGGTATTCGCAGCTCGAAGTGCACGTTTCGTGCACGATGATGGCGGATAATTGGCTCAATGCCGGCTTGAGCCGGTCATAAATCCATCGCGCCAGGTTCTCGCTGGTGGGATTCGACAAACCTTCGATCTCGTTCAGGTAGCGGTGATCCAGCTCTTTGACGATCGGCTCGGCTGCGTCCTTGATCTGCCCGTAATCGATCAAATACCCCGTATCCTCCGGCACCTCGCCTTCAACGATCACGTCGACGCGAAAGGAATGCCCATGCAATCGCCGGCACTTGTGCCCCTGCGGAAAGGTGGGCAGATCGTGCGCCGCTTCGAAGCCAAAGCTCTTGACAAGCCGAACGTGCATGGCCGCCATGATAGCCGCGGGCGGCAGCCCGCGGAAATCGCCCGCCCGATGCCGCAACCGATGCATCGCCATATCAGAATCAAAAGAGTGTTTGACCGCGGATGACGCGGATTTCACGGATGGGTTTTTGGATTTCATCCGCGCCATCCCCGTCATCCGCGGTTCCCCTCAAGGAAATTCAGAGCCGTCCCGCTTTGTTCGTCTTTGATTGCCTCTTTGATTGCCTCCTCTTTGATTGCCTCGTTCCAGACACCTTTGTTTGGTCCCGCCCGTCATTCCAGCTGCAGCGGTTCACCTGCTGTTGGCTTGGTCCAGTAGCAGTAGCGCGCTATTGCCAAGCTGTGAATGTGACCACCGCATTTGCTGTCCTGGTTTTGCGCCGTCGTCGACGAATGCACGGAATCAACCAACTTCACGATTTCGGAAATTGTGGGATTTATCGGCGGATTGGGCCATTCAACCCTAACGTGGCCGCTGCCGTGCGACCAGCCCCAGTCACTTTTCGACGTTATTTCCGGTTGCGTCGCAAGGTAATCCCAGTTAAGGCTCAGCGGATCCATGCTGCCCGTCTCGTCGAATCCATGCACCAAAAAGCAGCAATTATCGCGATTCTTGCTGCATGTTGGGCAGCAACACCAATTCCCCACCACGATGGGATTGAAATGACTCGCGATAAGATCCGCGACAGCCCGTTTGGTTTTTGCATTTGCGAAGGATATCTCTCGGAGCGCATCGGCAAGGGACCTGCCTTTGAACTCCCGAATCCCACTGTGCGAGATTGCCATTCTAGAACCGGCAATCGGAAATATTTTTTGGCACGTATCACTGATGATCTCGCCGCTTGGTTTGGTCATTCGACCATCGGCTTGTATCGCCACCCCCGCCTTGAATTTTGCTGACACGATCAGAGTCACGGAATAAATGCTACTTCACCCCTCGGGATGAAGGAACATGGCCAAATTCCGTAAGGAATGGAACCGAAGGAATGGAACCGGGACGTGAGGAATGGAACTGGGACGGGAGCGAATGCCACGAAGTTAAGCTGTATCATGATACCTGGCGCGGAGTTGTGATTTCAGTTCGGCCCGCGGGATCGTCATGTAAGGGAACTGTTTCTTGGCTCGTTTGCGGACGCGTGGCTCCAGCCGGCC